>ERZ842401.394-NODE-394-length-62573-cov-16.299562_pt1 | contig 62573 bp, 42 predicted proteins | sample MGYA00521270_ERZ842401 | MGnify/ENA primary metagenome ERZ842401 (study PRJEB31892, sample SAMEA3878208) | bioreactor metagenome | biome: Moose rumen | place: Sweden | collected 2011-10 | study: EMG produced TPA metagenomics assembly of the PRJEB12797 data set...
ACCAGCGACCTCGCGCCCCCCAGACGTGTGCGCTACCAACTGCGCTAAATCCCGAACACTTTCAGCTTAGCACCGACCCTTGATCGTCGAATGCGGGTGCAAAAGTACACAGAAATTTTGATATGAGCAAATTTTCCACGTACTTTTTTCGTTATTCAACGATTTTTAGCACTTGTTTTTTGCTCATGCGAATAATAATGTGTAATTTTGCACGTTGGTATAAGTAAAAGCATAAAAAAGAAACATGACACAATATAAAATCACTGCTCCCAAGAAGCTCGATGCCACAGTGACACTCCCTGCCTCTAAGAGCATTTCAAATCGTGCCCTTATCATCTACGCCCTTAGTGGCGGACATATCATGCCACAGAATCTTAGTGACTGCGATGATACTGAAGTGATTATCAATGCCATCCGCCATATGCCGGAGGTGATAGATATCAAGGCTGCAGGTACTGCCATGCGTTTTATGACGGCATATCTCTCCGTAATGCGAGGCATCCACACGCTTACAGGCACTGAGAGAATGAAGAAACGTCCGATAAAGATTCTTGTCGATGCACTTCGCTCATTAGGTGCAGAGATTAACTATTTGGGCGAAGAAGGATACCCTCCTTTGGAGATTGCTGGTACAAAACTTACTGGAGGTGTACTGGAGATGTCAGGAAGTGTCAGTTCACAGTATATCTCGGCTGTGCTGATGATTGGCCCTATACTCGACAAAGGTCTTGAGCTACGGCTTACAGGTGAAATAATCTCACGTCCATATATCGATCTTACTCTATATATGATGAATGAGTTTGGTGCTGATGCAGAATGGACGTCGGCAGATACCATCACTATAAAACCCGTGCCATATAAGGGCAGGGAGTATCTTATTGAGAACGACTGGAGCGGGGCTTCATACTGGTACGAGATGATGGCACTCACAGACGATCCCGATGCGAAACTGCTGTTAACAGGTCTGAAGGACGGTTCCAAACAGGGGGATTCTGTAGCACGATATATCTTCAGTATGCTTGGCGTAAAGACCACGTTTGAATCAAAGTCATCGAGAAAGCCGCAGACTGTGACTATCAAAGCAAACGGCCGATGTCTGCCAAAGCTGGAGTACGATTTCATAAACTCACCCGACCTTGCACAGACATTCGTTGTAACATGTGCAGCCAAAGGGGTGAGATTCCACTTCAAGGGTCTCTCAACTTTAAAAATAAAAGAGACTGACCGTATTGAAGCCCTGAAGAAAGAAATGCGAAAGTTAGGCTATGTGATAGAGAGCCGCAATGACAGCGAGTTGATATGGGATGGTGAGACCTGTGAACCTCAGATGGAGAAGGGCATCGACACCTACGAGGATCATCGTATGGCTCTTGCCTTTGCTCCCTACGCTCTGAAATCAGGTGAGATAATTATCAACAATCCTCAGGTGGTTACAAAGTCATATCCGCATTTCTGGGAGAGTCTGGCTGAAGCTAGATTCACAATAGAAGAGATAGAAACGATATAAATGGAGTTTGCTTTTGTCTGCATAGGAATGATTGTGCTTCTGGGCATCATTGCCGCAGTAGCCAATAGGTTTGACAAGGGTGAGGACAAAATCGAGACCGGTCATGACTGTTCTACATGCACAGAAGCAGATGAAGGCAACTGTAAGATCCATGAACTGATGAAAAACTGCAAGAAGAAAGAGGATAGCCACCTACCGCTATCCACTCTAATCTTCCCGTTTGCAATGTTTTTACTAATATCCTGTTCTACACAGAAGAATACCCCCGAGTCAAGATGGTGGCATGCCTTTAATGCACGATACAACATCTATTATAACGGCAAACAGGCCTTTATCGATGGAAACTTAGAGAAAGAACAAGGTAATCAGGACAACTTCACTGAGATGCTGCCTCTCTACCCTGTTGGCAACAAGAACAGCCGGGACCTGGGAAAGAGCCATTACAACCGTGCGATAGAGAAGGCAGAGAAAGCCATCAAGATGCACAGTATAAAGGTAAAGCCAGAATGGAAGAGTAATAAGCCAAAGACGGCAAAGGACCGAGAGTGGCTCGGACGGAAGGAATACAATCCCTTTATCTGGAAAGCTTGGCTATTACTTGGGAAGTCACAATTCCAAAAGGGCGATTTCGACGAGGCTGCAGCAACCTTCAGTTATATGAGCAGGCTGTATCAGACACAGCCCCTGCAGAACGGTCTGGCACGTGCATGGCTCGCGAAATGCTATGCTCAGCTTGACTGGCTCTATGATGTAGAAGACATTATCCGCAACATGAACCGTGACTCTATGGATTATCGTACTGTAAAAGACTGGGACTATACTTACGCTGATTATTACCTGAAGACGGGCGATTTCCAGAAAGCAGCAGTATATCTTCGCAAGGTGATACGACATGAACGCCGCAGCAGACAGAGGGCACGAGAGTGGTATCTCTTAGGTCAGGTGCATAAACAACTGGGGAATAATGCTGAGGCAGAAAAGGCATTCAGGAAGGCTATTGGTTGTCATCCGCCTTACAGGATGGAGTTTAATGCCAGGATAGCACAGACGGAAGTCCTCGCTGGAAGAAATGCCAGGGGGATGATCAGCAGACTGAAGCGGATGGCATCCAACGACAACAACAAGGACTATCTCGATCAGGTGTATTATGCGATGGGAAACATCTATCTCGCAGAGAAAGATACCGCAAAGGCTATCGCTGCATACGAGAAAGGCAATGAGAAATCCACTCGAGGAGGCATAGAGAAAGGAGTATTGCTACTTACTCTCGGCAACCTCTACTGGAATCTTGAGAGATACAACGATGCCCAGCGATGCTATGGTGAGGCTATAGGCCTGTTGGACAAGGACAGGGATGATTACCAGGAGCTGTCACAACGTTCTAAGGTGCTTGACGAACTGGTGCCATATACCGATGCCATCCATCTCCAGGATTCACTCCTGGAACTGTCGGCTATGCCTGAGGCAGAGCAATTAAGGATTATTGACCGTATCATCAGCGACCTTAAGAAGAAAGAGAAAGAAGAGCGTCGCAAGATGGAGGAGACAGAATCAGAACAGATCCAGCAACAGAACTCGATGATGGCTGCTAATATGAACCGTAACAATACTCCCAAGACACCATCTGTAAATCAGCAGGGCAACGGACAATGGTATTTCTATAACCCCGTGGCAGTAAGTCAGGGAAAAGCAACCTTCCAGCAGCAATGGGGTAAGAGAGAGAATACCGACAACTGGCAGCGCATGAACCGTACCGTGGTAAATCTCAATCCAGAGGACGGAAATCAAGAAGATACAGGAAATACGAAAGATGCAGAAAGTCAGGATATACAAGCTGACTCTATCTCAGCAGCTACCGATACTCTCGCTAACGATCCACATAACCGCGAATACTACCTCGCCCAGATACCTAATACAGAAGAACAGAAAGCTGAATGCCATGAGATAATCAAAGACGGGCTGTTGCATTCAGGTATCATCTTCAAGGACAAGCTCGAGAACATGAGCCTCAGTGAGAAACAACTCGTAAGAATCACCAAAGACTACCCCTACTATGAGTCTATGGATCTGGTATGGTATCACCTCTTCCTGCTCTACTCCAGACAAGGAAAGACAGATAAGGCAGAGCTATGTCTGAACCATCTGAAAGCAGATTTCCCTGAGAGCGAATACACCACATTGCTCTCCGACCCCTACTTTGCAGAAAATGCACGCTTCGGAGAACATCTTGAAGACTCGCTTTATGCTGTGACATATCAGGCTTTCAAAAACGATAGGCATGAGATGATACGCAACAACATAAAGATATCCGAGGAACGTTTCCCATTGGGAGAGCATCGTGCGAAATTTATTCTTATTGATGGTCTGAGCCGTCTGAACGATGGAGATGGCGACGGATGTATCGAACGCCTTAAGACAGTAGTTGAGAAATATCCACAAAGTGAGGTTAGCGAACTGGCAGGAATGATTGTAAAAGGAGTACAGGAAGGAAGAAAACTGCACGGAGGAAAGTTTGATATCGGCAACCTGTGGTCTCGCAGAGATATCACCCTTACAGCAGACTCCACACAGACAGACACCCTCAGCACCGAACGTAATCAGGACTTTCTCTTTGTTCTCACCTACCCCACTGACTCTGTCAATGAGAATCAGCTGCTCTACGAGATGGCAAGGTATAACTTCACCAACTTTCTCGTACGCAACTTTGAGATACAGATCAGCAACGCTCCAGCGCCAGAAGAAAACGACCCCTCGCCAGAACGCTGGCACAGGATGCTCTTCAGCGGTTTCACAAATTACGATGAAGCTCTGCAGTACGCCCGTATGCTTTATGGCGAGAAACAGATGGTTGAAAAGCTTCATGGCTGTTTCAGCATGATTATCAGCAGTCAGAACCTCGAACTGCTTGGTACAAAGTTCAGCTACGAGGAATATGACAGGTTCTACGAAGATACCTTCGTTCCGATGAAGATCAGCGATGAGAAACTCCTGATACGTCCTGAGGAGATAGACATCAAAGATCCAGAGGATATCGGTACGGAGCAAACTGACATGGAGAAAAAAGAGGTTAAGGATACTAAGACCACTCAGAAGAAGAAAGTAGAGGATTTTGATTTTGGAGATGATTTCTGGTAAGATATGACAAACGGTACATTATTATGGGTTGACGATGAGATTGAGCAGCTGAAAGCCCAGATACTCTTTCTCGAAAAGAAAGGTTATGAGATAAAGACAGTCACCAACGGCAATGATGCCATAGATGCCTGTCAGGATCAGAGTTTCGATCTGGTATTGCTTGATGAGCAGATGCCAGGCATAAGCGGTCTGGAAACCCTTCAGCACATAAAACAGTTACACCCTACCATGCCTGTGGTGATGGTTACAAAGAGTGAGGAGGAACAGATCATGGAACAGGCCATCGGACAGAAGATTGCCGACTACCTCATCAAACCCGTCAATCCCAATCAGGTACTGCTGAGTCTGAAGAAGAACATCCATCGTAAGGAGATAGAGACAGAAGTCACCCAGACACAGTATCAGCAGAGTTTCCAAAAGATTGCGATGCAGATAATGGACTGTCGCACATGGGAAGAGTGGGTGGAGGTATATAAGCGTCTCGTTCACTGGGAACTGGAACTTAGTGCCACTGACAGCAGCATGACAGAGATGCTGCAGATGCAGAAGGAAGACGCCAATTCTGGCTTTGCGAAGTTTATCAAACAGAACTATCTGGATTGGATAGAGAAGAAAGACAATTCTCCTAAGAGACCAATCATGTCACCGGAGATTTTCAAATCGCAGATATTCCCTCTGCTCAACGAAGATCAGAAAGTATTCCTCGTGGTACTCGACAATTTCCGTTACGACCAATGGCGGATGCTCGCCCCAGAACTCAATACTAACTTCGAGATCGACGAAAACCTGTACTGCAGCATCCTGCCTACAGCGACGCAATATGCCCGTAATGCCATCTTCTCCGGTCTGATGCCGGATAAGATAGCAGAGATGTTTCCCGACCTCTGGGTGGATGAAGACGAGGAAGAAGGCAAGAATCTCAATGAAGAGCCACTCATTCAGACCCAGCTAGACAGATATCGCAGAAAGAACACCTTCAGCTATCATAAGGTAAACAGCTCTGCCGATGCCGAAAAACTGATTCAGCAGTTGAACACCCTGGAGAAGAACGACTTCAACGTAGTGGTATTCAACTTCATCGACATGCTCAGCCATGCCCGTACAGAGTCGAGGATGGTAAGAGAACTGGCAAACAATGAGAGTGCCTACCGCTCTATCACCCTCTCCTGGTTCCGCCATTCTGTCATATCCGACTTCTTCCGTAAGTTGTCACAGACAGACTACAAGGTGATAGTAACTACCGATCACGGCAGTATCAGATGTACACAGCCAGTAAAGATTGTCGGTGACAGGAACACCAACACCAACCTGCGTTATAAACTTGGAAAGAATCTTGCCTACGATGACAAGAGCCTCTTTACAATCAAAGACCCTCGTAAGGCACTCCTTCCTGCTCCGAATCTATCCACGAGCTATGTCTTTGCCACTGGCGATGCCTTCCTCGCCTACCCTAACAACTACAACTATTACGTATCCTACTATCGCGATACATTCCAGCATGGAGGAATATCTATGGAAGAGATGATTATTCCGCTGATAACGATGAAGGGGAAGAAGAAATAAGAAATATAAATATATAAAATAAAAAAAATATTCGGATGGAGATAAGGATTGAGAGTTTGGACAATATCCGTGAGGCGGCACATGAGTTTGTTGCCAGTCTCGGAGAGAGCACAGTATATGCTTTCTATGGTAAGATGGGAGCCGGTAAGACCACATTTATCAAGGCTATATGTGAAGAACTGGGAGTAAGCGATGTTATCACCTCGCCTACCTTTGCTATCGTCAATGAGTATCGCTCTGATACCTCAGGCGAGATAATCTATCACTTCGACTTCTATCGTATCAAGAAACTCGAGGAGGTCTATGATATGGGCTTCGAGGACTATTTCTACTCAGGTGCCCTCTGTTTCATTGAGTGGCCCGAGCTGATAGAAGAGGTTCTTCCCGAAGATGCCGTGAAGGTAAGCATCTCGGAGAATGCCGATGGCAGTCGTACTGTCAGTTTCTGAACACAATAATCCCCAGCCTGCAAAAGAGACTGGGGATTAATAGTATTTACAGGTTCTGCTCCTGATAGTCGAGATCAGCCTGTACTACGAAGAGCACATACTCCGGAAGGAAATTTGTGACACCGTTCTCCTTGGCTTTGCGACAAACGTAGTTTGCCACCTCTTCCATATCGATATCAATCTCTTCCTCATTGCTCTCCAAGATGCCACTCTCATAGTAGTAGTCTACTATCAGGTCCATCATATACAAGATGCTCTCGTCGCTATAATGCTTCTTGGCATCAAAGGGAATCTGCTCACGTATAAACGCCAGTTCTCGCAGATTGTCTTCTTCGTCGAGCCTGAGCTCTTCTTCGATCGTTGACATAGATTAAATCAAAGTCTGGAATTTCTCATCCAACTTAGCCTCACTCTGAGCACCGACAACCTTATCAACAACCTCACCGCCCTTGAAGAACAGGATGGTCGGAATATTGCGGATTCCGAACTCAGAAGCGAGATCCTCATTTTCCTCAACGTCGCACTTTCCTACAACAATCTTACCATCGTATTTCTCTGCGAGTTTAGATATAACTGGACCCACCATACGGCAAGGACCACACCATGTAGCCCAGAAATCCACTACCAATGGCTCTTTGCCATTCTTCAAGCTCTCGAAATTCTCACTTGTGATTGTTACTTCCATAATTGTTTCTTTTTTTGTGAATATTAATAATGTCTCAATTTAAACAAAGCAAATATCGTGCCACTAATTTATCTTATAGTCCATCGACTCCTGACTGTCGATGAAATCTATGAGTTTATGCCGCACATCAACCTTCTTGTTTCCCGAGCGCAACAGCACATGTTTCTTCCCTGAAGAGTCGCGCAACTGGAAAAAGAGTTTTGTGTTGCCGGGGTTCTCATCTATCAGTTCCCCCAACTCTGCAACTAACTTCGTATCCAGGAGGTCTGACACAAGGGTGATGGTTATACTGTCGACAGCCTTCTCTTTGATGGTCTGCAGCAACTCTACATTCGTCACCTTCAACTCCTTCGAATCACTATTGTAGAATCGCGATGCCATTTTTCCCGTAACATATACAGCCGCTCCCTCGATGAATTTACCGTTCAGGTTAAGCCAGTCTTCACCGAAAAGCACGAGTTCTCCGGAACCCTCAAAGTCCTCAAGAGTGATGATACCCCAAGGCTTGTTGTTCTTGCCAAACCTTGACTGTATTCCTGTCACAATTCCTCCTAAGGTGATATCTTCACGGTCTTTAAGAGCTATACCTCTGTCTGCCAATTCGGCACAACGCGCATTACACAGGTTGTCCAGGATTATCCTGTATTCATCGAGAGGATGAGCCGATAAATAGATACCTACCAGATCACGTTCCTTGTTAAGCCGCTCGATATCACTCCAACGGATATCGTTCTTAGGAGGCTGTGGACGGGCTATCTCGACACCATCGCCAAAAGCTCCGAAGAGTGAGTTCTGTGCCTCTGCCTGTGCCTGCTGGTACATCTGTCCGTAGCGCACGAGTATGTCAAGGAACTGCTCACCCTTGTTGTTCTGTGCGAAATAGTCCTCACGACGCAATCCGAAGCTGTCGAAACCTCCACTGAGAGCCAGACTTTCAAAAGCCTTACGGTTAACAGAAGAGAAGCTCACACGCTGTACAAAATCATAGATATCCTTATATGGGCCGTTCTTCTCCCTCTCCTCTATTATCGCAGAGGCAGCAGAGTCGCCCATTCCCTTGATGGCACCTAAGCCGAAACGTATCTCACCATGATGGTTCACACCGAACTTCTCGTACGACTCGTTTACGTCAGGTCCGAGCGTGGCGATACCCATCGACTTACACTCGTCCATCAGTTTGGTGATTTCCGTAATCTGGTCCCTACGGCGGCTCATAATAGCTGCCATAAACTCTGCAGGATAGTTGGCCTTGAGATATGCGGTCTGATATGCCACCCAGGAGTAACATGCGGCATGCGACTTATTGAAAGCGTAGGATGCGAATTTCTCCCAGTCGGCCCATATCTTCTCAAGTATCTCTGGATTATGGCCGTTCTTCTTTCCACCTTCGATAAACTTTGGCTTCATCTGATCGACGATATCCTTCTTCTTCTTACCCATCGCCTTACGGAGGGCATCACTCTCACCACGGGTGAAGTCTGCCAGCTGGCGCGAGAGAAGCATCACCTGTTCCTGATAAACCGTGATTCCGTAGGTATCCTTAAGATACTTCTCCATACATGCTATCGGATAGGTGATAGGCTCCAGACCGTTCTTTCTCTTGATGAAGTCTGGGATATAGTCCATTGGTCCCGGACGATACAGGGCATTCATCGCGATGAGGTCTTCAAAGACCGTAGGATGCAGCTCGCGAAGATATTTCTGCATACCAGCCGACTCAAACTGGAACGTTCCGACGGTCTGTCCTTTCTGATACAGTTCGTATGTCTTCGGGTCATCGATAGGAATGTTATCCAGGTCTACATCGATGCCTCGTGTTCGTTTGATATTGGCACATGCCTCTTTCAACTCCGAGAGAGTCTTCAGTCCGAGGAAGTCCATCTTGATAAGACCTGTCGACTCGATGACATGTCCGTCATACTGGGTGCAGTTGGTTTTCACTCCCTTGAAATCCGGGTCGTCAGCAGTAGATACCGGCACATGATCGCTGATAGGATCACGGCAGATGATAAATCCACAGGCATGGATACCCGTTCCTCTCACCGTTCCCTCAAGCATCTTCGCATATTTGATGGTATTTGCGAGAGCAGGGTCTGTAGAAGCCTCAGCCTCCTGAAGTTCCCTGGTACACTTGATGGCATTGGGTAGGTTCATCTTCATGTCGGCACCTGTCTGAGGGTCTTTCAGTCGGTCAGGGATAGCCTTACACAGGGCATTGGTAAGTCCAAGGGGTACCTTCTCCACACGGGCCACATCCTTGATGGAGTTCTTCGTAGCCATAGTGGCATAGGTGATGATATGAGCACAGTTCTCGTGGCCGTACTTATCCTCCACCCACTTCAGCACCTTTCCTCGTCCGTCGTCATCGAAGTCGGTATCGATATCAGGCAGCGAGATACGGTCAGGGTTAAGGAAACGCTCAAACAGCAGGTCATATTTCAGAGGGTCGATCTTCGTGATTCCCAGGCAATAAGCCACAACCGAGCCGGCAGCCGAACCACGTCCCGGACCAACCATCACTCCCAGTTCATCGCGGGCTGAGTTGATAAAATCCTGCACGATAAGGAAGTAGCCAGGGAATCCCATCGTCTTCATGATATGCAGTTCGAACTTCACTCGTTCTACCACATCCTCAGGTATAGGCTTGCCATATCTGCGCTCTGCTCCTTCGTAGGCGAGTTTGGCCAGATAGTCGGCCTCAAACTTTATGCGGTATATCTTGTCATAGCCTCCCAGTTTCTTTATTTTCTTCTCGGCATCTTCCTTAGGCATAGGGTTCTGGCCGTTCTCGTCGGTAGTAAACTCCTCATAGAGCTGTTCCTCTGTGAACTTCTGTCGCCACTCCTCCTCAGTACCGAACTCCTCAGGAATAGGGAAGAAAGGCATGATGGGGTCATTGTCTAGACTGTAGATCTCCACCTTATCCAATATCTCAAGGGTATTTGAGAGCGCCTCGGGCACATCGCTGAAGATATCATTCATCTCCTGACGGGTCTTAAACCACTCCTGCTTGGAGTAGAGCATACGGGTAGGGTCATCGAGATCTTTACCTGTAGACAGACAGAGCAGATGGTCGTGAGCCTCGGCATTCTCCTTATCGACAAAGTGGGCATCGTTGGTACAGATAAGCTTTATCCCGTATTCTTTAGCCAGTTCGATAAGTACCTTGTTGGCCTGCTGCTGTAGGGGAAAGGTCTCTCTGTTGGCTCTCTGGGCTGGGTCTGTCACCTCATGGCGCTGCAGCTCCAGATAGTAGTCATCGCCCCAGAGTTTCTTGTGCCACTCTATCGACTCACGTGCTCCTGCTATATCTCCCTTAAGAATCTTGGCAGGCACCTCTCCTGCGATGCATGCCGAACAGACGATAAGGTCCTCATGGTATTTCTCGAGCTGTTTATGGTCGGTACGCGGACGGTTATAGAATCCGTCAACCCATGAGTTGCTCACCAGTTTGATCAGGTTCTTATATCCATTGGCATTCTTAGCGAGCACAATGAGGTGATATCCTCCGAGGTCTTCCCTGTGATCCTTCAGGAGCATGTCACCTCTTCTGGCAACATACATCTCACATCCGAAGATGGGTTTGAATGGTTCGAGACCTTCTTTTTTTCTGCCTTTATTTATTCCATTACATATATCGTGAAATTCTTTGATGCCAAACATATCGCCATGATCGGTAATGGCCATGCCCTTCATCCCGTCGTCGATGGCTTTGTTGACGAGACGTTTGATACTCGATTGTCCATCGAGTATAGAATAGTATGTATGTACGTGCAGATGTACGAAATCTTCCATCTAAAAGCTCTGTTTTTTGAAATTGTGGGTCAAAGTTACTGCTAAAACCCGAGAATACCAAAAGAAAAACGTGAAAAGTTTGTAACATACGAAAAAAATCAGTACCTTTGCAGCAAAATTAAAACGATTGACTATTTACTAATGGGAGAAAGAATAAAAAAACTTAAGAAGATCAGGATTCATCGTGAGGGAACTCACGAACTCACATGGAGTGCCATGGCGATAGGCGTCATCGGCTATGTCCTGTGGCGCTTCCTGAATACGACGATACCTTTCTGGATCTTCATCATTATCTTCGGAGCAGCCTGGTTTATGGCGCTCAATTTCTACCGCTGTCCTATACGCTATTATAATGGTGATACCGACAAACTTGTTGTAGCCCCTGCCGACGGAAAGATCGTGGTATTGGAGGAAGCTGAGGAAAATGAGTATTTCCATGACAAGCGACTGATGATATCCATCTTCATGAGCCCTCTAAACGTTCATGCCAACTGGTTCCCTGTGGATGGCAAGGTGAAGTTCGTTCATCATCAGAACGGCAACTACCACAAGGCCTGGCTTCCAAAAGCCAGCGAGGAGAATGAGCATTCCGACATCATGATTACCACTCCTGATGGTGAGGATATACTTGTTCGTCAGATTGCAGGAGCGATGGCTCGCAGAATCGTCACTTACGCCAAGGAAGGAGAGGAGTGCTATATCGACGAGCATATGGGATTCATCAAGCTCGGTTCCCGTGTGGATGTCTATCTGCCTCTCACGGCAAAGGCCACAGTCACCATGGGTCAGCCCACCACAGGCGACCAGACAGTAATAGCGAAATTAGCCTAAACGATGAGCATCAAGAAGCATATCCCCAATACTATCACCTGCTGCAACCTCATCTCCGGCTGCATAGCGACATGGTTTGCATTCGAGGGCGATTTCACTATGGCCCTGCTGTTTATCGTGATTGGGGCGATATTCGACTTCTTCGACGGCATGACGGCTCGTCTACTGCATGTCAGTTCTCCAATAGGTAAGGAGCTCGACTCCCTGGCAGATGATATCACCTTCGGATTTGCCCCATCTGCGATAGTGTTCAGATATCTCTGCACATTCCATATCCACCTGCCGTTCATACCGTTCCTGGCTTTCATCATGGCAGCCTTCTCGGCTCTGCGACTGGCGAAGTTCAACCTCGACGAGCGACAGGCTCTGGGATTCATCGGTCTGCCTACTCCTGCCAATGCCCTCTTCTGGGGATCATTAGTGCTGGGACTTCAAGAGTATAACATCTCTTTCGAGGGTATGGAATGGGCTGTCGTCATCGGCACATTCATCAGCTGTTATCTCCTTATTGCTGAAATCCCGATGTTCGCGCTGAAGTTCAAGACATGGGGATGGAAGGGCAATGAGATAAAGTATATCTTCATACTCTCATGTATTCCTCTGCTGCTCCTTCTCAGAGTGAGCGGTTTTGCAGCCATCATCGCATGGTATGTAATCCTATCTGTAGCTACTAACAAAAGGAATTAAAAAAAACAATATCTATTATGCTAAAAGGACTTGTAGGCATCATCGTTTTCATCGTTATCTTCATCGCATTTGTTGCTGCGATAGTTTTATTCATAATGTACAAGGGGATAAGGAACATCCGTGATGTACAGGAACAGTTCATCAACAACAGCGAAAAGAAATACAGTCGTTCGGAGTATATCCGCAACCAGCGCGAGCAGAGGGATAAGAACCCCTTCGGCAAGGACTACTTCAAGAGCAGCAGCACTAAGAAGGAGAATCCGAAGGCTAAAAAAGAAACCACTACCCGCAGGGAAACGCCTACGAATAGTGGTGTAACAATCATCGACGATCGCGAAACTGAGGAGAAGAAGATCTTCGACAACAGCGACGGTGAATACGTTGAGTACGAGGAGGTGAAATAATCAGTTGTGTACTAACGTACCTATCTCCTCACCATCCATCACTTTCTTCAGATTGCCGACTACGTCCATATTAAACACGTAGATAGGCAGATTATTGTCCTGACACATGCAGATGGCAGTCAGGTCCATCACCTTCAGTCCTCGCGCGAGAACCTCTTTGTATGTTATAGCGTCGAACTTAGTGGCTGTCGCGTCCTTCTCCGGGTCAGCAGTATACACACCGTCCACACGAGTACCCTTAAGCATCACGTCGGCCTCGATCTCGATACCACGCAGACTCGAACCTGTATCAGTAGTGAAATAAGGTGATCCTGTGCCTGCAGAGAATATACATACATATCCAGCCTCCATTGCCTCTATGGCCTTCCACTTGGTGTAGAACTCACCGATAGGCTCCATACGGATAGCGGTGAGCACCTTGTTCTTTACGCCTACTGCACCGAGGGCAGAACTAAGTGCCAGCGAGTTGATTACTGTGGCACACATTCCCATCTGGTCGCCCTTCACACGGTCGAAACCTTTCTGTGAACCAGAGAGTCCACGGAAGATGTTTCCACCACCGATAACGATACCGATCTGAACACCCATCTCACTCACTTCCTTAATCTGACGTGCGTAGTCGCTCAGACGCTCCGGGTCGATACCATACCTCTGCTTACCCATCAAACTCTCACCCGAGAGCTTCAACAGAATTCTCTTAAATCTTGCCATTTCTTTTATTTTTTATCCTTTATATAATAAATTTTACTTCCTTGAATGCGTAAAGTTTCTCCTGGCCGTTATTATCATGCAACACCAGCCTCCCGTCGGGGAGAACATCCGTCAGAGTAGCAGTAAAATCGCCATTATCATCTCTATAGCAGCTTTCTTTCCCTCGCCTGAAAAGCCTTTCTCTATATGCAGAGCTGATTGTTTTGCTGTTATAGGCCTCTTCAAACACAGAGAGGAAGGTGTTGAGCAGCACTTTGCGGTCTGTCTCCTTACATGTAAGCTGGTATATAGATACAGGATTGGGAGCATCGCTCATAAACCGCTGCTGGTTTACATTCAGTCCGATACCGATGATACAGTTCTTTATCTTACTGCCCTGCAACTGGTTCTCTATCAGCATCCCGCATATTTTCTTATCGCCCACATAGATATCATTAGGCCATTTTATCTCTACCTTCCCATCGAGATATTTCTCCAGGGTCTCGCACAGTGCCACAGATGTAATCTCCGTGATACGGAACTGCTCATTAGCCGGAATCTCCTCAGGATGTATCAGCATCGAGAATGTCAGGTTCTTGCCTCTCTCGCTCTCCCAGCTATTACTACCGCAGCCCTTCCCCGCTGTCTGATACTCCGCCCATGCCAAGATGGGGGCAACCTCATTGTGACATTCCTTCAACCAGCGGTTGGTGGAGTCGGTCTCTTCGATATGGATAATATTAAAATTCATAATCCGATTGCAAAGTTACGAAATATTTATCATTTATCATTTATCATTTATCATTTTTTTCGTACCTTTGCACCATGACAGCAGAAGAACAACAAAAAAAAGATGAATTCTACATGCAGCGTGCCCTCGACGAGGCCCGCAAGGCATATAGTAAAGGCGAGATTCCCATCGGAGCGGTGGTAGTTTGCAAGGACCGTATCATCTCCCGTACCCATAACCTTACGGAAACCCTCTGCGATGTCACCGCCCATGCCGAGATGCAGGCGATAACCTCTGCAGCCAATCTCCTTGGCGGGAAATATCTCACCGACTGCACCCTCTATGTCACCGTAGAGCCCTGTGTGATGTGTGCCGGAGCCATCGGCTGGGCACAGATACCGCGTATCGTCTATGGCTGCCTCGATGAGAAACGGGGCTATCACGAGTATGCTCCCCACGCCATGCATCCCAAGTCAACGATTTCTGGCGGCATACTCGAGAATGAGTGCCGCCAGCTGATGCAGGATTTTTTCCGCAGTAAAAGATAGCCTATCTCCAGATAATCCTAGGTGGAGCAGGACGCCATATATCTCCCCCACCCTGTCTCGTTCCGTCACGATACTTCCATGTCGTGGGCTTATGAGCCTTGTCAAACTCCACAAACTCCTCGTAGGCGGGAGTCTTGTCGAGCGCCATCTTCATCACCTTATTATATATCACCTGACGGCTGGGAGCGTTAAACGGTGCATTATTACTCCTCATCATACTCTCCTCCGACGGACGATAGACACCCTTGAAGTAAGTATATCCGCCCTCGTAGGTACCTATCTTCTCGTTAGCAAACTCTGTGTCATAGATAAACCTCGTCCAAAGCACCTTCGTGGAGTCCTTCTCCGAATCTACGTTCAGGAACCAGCCTAATTTCTCATGGCGTTCCTTCAGTTCTTTGATGTCATCATCCGTAGCCGAGCCCTCGGTAGAGCGCACATATTCGTCGGCAAGCTTCGCAAACCCATGGCCCACAGCCTCATGCACCAGCACAGAACGGAACATCTCGCTCTTCAGACTGTCGATCACCGGACATAGTGCAATGGCGTAGCTATAGTCATTGTTTTTCGAACTAGCCATCAAATAGGTCACGCCCTTGTTGATGTTCTGGTTCATTATCACTACAGCGAGGGCATGTATGGAATCGATACCCTCCACCTTCTTCACGTATTTCATAACCTGCGAGCCATTCACGTCGATATTCATCGTCTGATGGTCGGGTACCATGCCGAAGACAGTAGAAGACGTTCCTTCAAAGCTGTTGCGCTTTGACACCGCCGTCACCTGATAGACGTTAAAATACTCTCTCAGCGATTTCATCGGCTCCTCGCTGAAAAGATGTTCCATAGCCTGATTCATCGTACGAGAGTAGCTGCCGTCAGCAATCTCCTTATCCACGAACCCATCACCCATAATCACGATGGGAATGCCCTTGCCCTGTGAAGCGACATTAAGCTGAGCAACCCTGCCGTCCTGAGAATAGTCAGTAGAGTGATAGCCGTCATCAGAGCCTTCCTGATATATAAAGAGCGTATCAAGAGGCAGGGGATTTCCAGAGTTGTCTTTCATCGTTAGGAAGAAAGCGCCTGTGCGTGGGTCTTTAGAGTTGTTGGGCTGCACACGCAGGTTCTTAAACGAGTATTTATATTCCTGACGGGTCCGGTCATTATTATTGGAGCTGAGAATCCATTCACCTATATCGTTAGTAGCATAAACATACAGGTTGTCCTGGTCGAGGTTCGAGACAAAGCTCTCATTCAATGTACCACCGTCTGATGTAAAATTAAGTTCATCGTGTTCGAAGATTGCATATTCCCCACGCTGTTTTATCGTCACGGTCTTCGCTGAGCCGCCCGATTCTATCGTAAGCTGCGCGGTACGGGTATTCTTTGTACGGTTAGTAGCTGTAGTGGCCACTGTTATCACCTGGTTTCCCGCCTCACCGCTCTTTGGCGAGAAGGTTATCCAATTTGCACTGCAACTGGCCTTCCAGCTGCTCTCGGCCTTAAACTTTATCTCGCTGCTCTGATTCACCACAGGATAGAGTTCCATAGTACCGCTAAAGCTATTATCCCACGTAATCCCAGCCGAAGATGTCCCATCCTCAGAACATCCCGCCATCACCAGGCTGGTAACCACCATGGCCATGAGCCAAAACCTATTCAATATCTTCATCAGCTGCAAAGGTACGAATAAGTAATCAATCCTCCAAACAATTAACTAAAAATTAACTCCCAGCGTGGCGAAGAGCGAGCCTGTGCGTGATGAGTCGAAACTGTCGCGGCTGATGTTGGCCAGGCCGATGTCGTAGCCCACTTCAGCATAGAGGTTAGCATACTGCAGTCCGCAGCCCAGACGGATACCGCCATCAAAACGCTTAAACCCGTCGCTGCTGAAAGAGCTGAAAGCCTGACGATGGCCGAAATCCCTGATCTTGCCTCCTACCCCGGCAGAGAGGAATCCTCCGATAAAGGGCTGGACGCTCAGGTCACGGTCGATGACAGCGCTATACTTAAGCAGCAGCGGCACCTCGAGGTAATTGAGCGAATAGGTGAACTTCGACCCCTGATATTTTCCCTCGCCGCCTTTCTCCACATACATCAGTCCTGTTTCGAAATAGAGCGGTGTGCTGGGTACCATCTGGAATCCTGCAACCACCCCGACGTTCACTCCCGTACGCATCGAACCGCCATCGAGCAATGGGTCATCGGAACTTACTGTCGAGAATGTTCCTCCACCACGCAGTCCGAAATACATGTCGAGTGGCATGTAGCCGGAAGGTCTGGCAGGGGTGTAATGTGTGCGGGGACGTACATAATTGCCGCGATAACGAGTACGTGGTCCATATTGTGCCATCATTGGCACGGTGAGCATAAGGCTCAGCATTGCAATCATCATTCTTCTCATAATCGTATCCTTTTGAGATTAAACCATACTTTAACTCTGCGAACGCTATTTCCGTCCGACGCTGCAAAATTACTTTGTTTAATCTCTCCAGACAAGGGGATAACCCTAAACCTCAGCGGGGAAATCCCTAAATTCTAGTTAAAAATTTGGTAAGAACTTGAAAAAGGTATTGCAGAAGGATGGGCATTATAGTTATTAAAACACAGCAGCTCTGGAAACTACTTTCTTCAGCGAAGATACAGGAAAACCGATCTTAAGCAAGAAAGACTCAAAACGACCACGCTCCTTATATGGGATTGTCACTTCATAAGTCATCAACTCAGCAGCATCCTCTGTTGGGACTGGTTCAAACTCATAATATGATTCTTTTGCCGGAAGATATTCTTCTGGAAGGTCTGCAGGCTGAACAAGCTTAACATTATGGTAATTAATATCGTTATCAACATCTACGCAATAAAGATAACCATCATTCGGGCTCTCTATCAACTCACGTAAAGTCATATCCTTAACCATGTATTTCTGCAGGTTAGAGAGACTGACCCGCAGAACCAACCATCGATTATCTTCATCATCCCTGTCTACCCAATAGAAAAGATAATCATCTCCTTTACTGCTAACAAAATGAGAGAGTAACGGACCTTCAAAATATATCATATCAGCAATCTTCTTGAACTTGCTGAAATCAAACTGAATATCAAATCCCTTTATCGTTTTCATCGTTAAGTAAATTTTTCGTTATCTCAAAAGATTTGTTCAAATCGCATCCTTCGTATTCATAAAAGTCGAAATGGCCATTATCGGCAGATTCCGTTTTCATACCATCCTCATTAGTCAAAACTCCCTCAGAGATTGAATCTCCAATAGTAGCCGAAATATTTTTAAACGCTTTCCGCAAGTTGGAATAAAAAGACTCGGCTTTCGTTGTGTCAGTAAAACATGACAACGAAAGCAAAGAAGTAGTAGCCTTTCCTTTGGCTACATCTTGCAACATTCGTTTAGGGTTAGTCATATATTGAGGAACGTGGCTCTGACGTGAAGTGTCAGAGTAGACAAAACGACATGCCTTCATATTGTTTGGAGCATACAACTCGGGAAGTTGACAGCCCAAAGCAATCAATTCGTCTATCTGCTTTTGATATTTGTATTTTTTACTTTCCATTTCAAAATTTGGTGCAAATATACAAAGTTTCTGTGAAACGACTATTGTTCCACGGTGCAAAGATACGGATTTATTTCCATACTACAAACAATTTATCGCATTTTATATAAACGAAGTTTGAAGTTTGAAGTTTTTGACAGATAAAAAAGACAGCTGGTTCGTGATGAACCAGCCGTCTTGAAAAGAGGATTTTTATTTTTTAGAGAGAGAGTTCTTTAGTCAATATCGTTGTTGTAGTCGGTCTCCTTCTCAGGAATAGCCCAAGTCCAGCTATTACCATCCTCAGGTTTGATTGTAACAGCGAATGTAGTGTGGAAACTACCACCATTACTTATGCTCTTACGAACGATAGACTCACCCCAGCGCTTATAGTCGAACCAGTCGTTACCCTCGCCCCAGAGGTCGAAGCGACGATAGAGCTTCACCTCTGTCAGCAGGTCTGCACCAGTCTTTGTTGACTTTGTATAAGCCTCATCACGTGGGCTTACAACCTGGTAAAGCAGATCCTGGGCCTTAGACTCCTGATTGAGATGGCAATAAGCCTCAGCCTCGGTGTAATACATCTCAGCAGCACGGATCAGTGGGAAAGAACCACCACCAGGATAGAAGTCAACAGTAAACTTATACTGCTGGTAACCATATACCAGAGAGGTGCTGTACAGACGATCTGCATACTCCTTGAAAGCACGCGTATAAAGAGTCTTAGTACTACGTCCAGCAGTATTACACTCTTTCCACTCAGCTTCTGTAGGAACGAGATACAGCCAGCGGCGTGCATCAGTCTCAGGAATCTGATCGATGAGCTCCTTACTGATAGCTACAGGATAGGTACGGCATGCACCGGCGCTTGAGTTAGAGCCGATGTAAGCATAGAAGCTGTAGTAGTACAGTGTCTGGTCGGAAGCCTCATATACACCCCATATCCACTCATTGTTTGGTGTGTGGAAGCCGTCGAGATACTGAGCTGTAGACATCAGAGGATAACCTTCACGGGCCATTGCAGCATACTTAGCCGCATTCTGCCAGTCCTCACGAGTAAGGGCAGCCTTGGCATAAATTGCATAGGCTACATTGAGGTTTGGCTTATAAAACTCTTCGCTACCACGATCCTGATTACTCTTTCCATAGAGTGAGATAGCCTCGTCGAGATCTTTGTAGATCTGAGCGTAGGTCTCTGCCAGTGTAGAGAGAGGGATATCACCAGTGCTCTGGTCTATACGGAGCACGATACCAGGTGTGTTACCCTGAGTATCCTTCCAGCGGAAGCTATACAGCTGAGCCAGGCGGAAGAATGAATATGCACGGAAAGTGAGAGCCTGAGCCTTCAGGAAAGCCTTGTCGGCCTCAGAACCTGTAGCATTGTCGATATTACAGATAACAGCGTTAGCGTTACTGATCAACTTGTAATAGTAGAACCAAGGATAATACAGATAAATGCTACTCGTACGCAGATGATATGTAGAGTTCCAAAGTGCAGCCCAACCTGTCTGGTTACACTTCTGGGCATCGTTACCGGTAAAGGTACCGTACCAGTTCAGGATTGTACCCTCACCGTTCATACCTTGTGTACCAAGATACTGGTTAGTCATAGCCTTACAGATACCGTTGACAGCCATCTCTGCCGCATCAGTCGTACCGAGGATGGTGGATGTACTTGCCTGATCCTCTGGTGCCGTTTCCAAATAATCCTTCTGGCAGGCGGTGAAGCCGAGAGCGGCAATGCTCAATAAATATATATATTTCTTCATAATTCTATAGTCTTTAACTTCTTAACTACTTAACTTCTTAACTACTTAACTACTTCTCATCAGAACTTAACATTCAGTCCAACGGTGAATACTCGTGGAGTAACGAATGTATTCGACTGTGTACCAGAGAAGTTCTGCTGTGGGTTCATACCCTTGCGGGCAGTCACTGTGAAGAGGTTCTCGCATGCGAGTGTCACAGCCACACCATCAAGATTTACCTTACGAACAAGATTCCTTGGCAGATTGTAAGTGAGGTTGAGGTTCTTCAGGATGAGGTAGCTTGCGCTTGTCAGCCAGCGTGAAGAAGTAGAGTTCAAGTCAGCCTCGACAGCTGTACCAGGAATTGTAGGTGCATTGTTCAGCTGTGGAATACCGTTTGGATCAACAGCATCTATAGCTGTAGCATTCTCAACAGTCCATCCGCTTGCTGCATCAGCGTGGAGTGAATAAGGTGTACCAGATGCTGACATCAAGGAAGCGTAGTTGCTGTCCATAACCTTTCCACCAAGCTGATATGTGAACAGAGTATAGAGGCTCAAGCCCTTCCAGCCAACTGTGAAGTGGAAACCTCCGTAAGCCTTAGGAATAGCTGATCCGTGGAACTCTTTCTTTGCATAAGTGGTAACATAGCTATAAGGCACACCATTGATAACAACCACCGTGTTCAAGTTGTCACCTGTAACCTCAGTACCATTCTCGGTATCACCGAAAGTCTGACCGTTGGCTGTAAAGTAATACTTCTCGTCGTCGAACTTATAGAGTGAGAAACCGTTCTTGGTATTGACACCTTCCCATGTGTAAACGAAGAACTCATAGCGGCTCTTGCCCTCAACAATCTTCTTTGTTCCATCAATGATACCATTCTTGTTCTGTTCAGGCAGTGTGATAATCTCGTTCTTCAGGAATGTAATATCGGCACCTACGTTAACCTTCCAGTCGCGATTCTTGAATACATCCACGTCGAATGAGAACTCAACACCCTTATTGGAGATGGTACCCAGGTTCTTTGTGATAACCGACTCTGCAGAAGATGTGCTGGTAGCACCTGCTGACAATGGGTTGTAAACGTCGAAGAGCAGGTCCTTATTACGCTTGTCGAAGTACTCGATACTGAAGTTCAGGCGGTTGAACAGGCGACCGTCGATACCGATACCCCAAGACTGACCTGTCTCCCACTTCAGATCCTCGTTAGGAAGCTGACCAATCCAGTATGCTCCCTTGTTGGCGTTCTGTGTAGAGTTGTAAAGAGCCATATAGCCATAGTAGCCTGATCCGGCATCGTTACCTACCTCACCATAGTCGGCACGCAACTTCAGGTAGTTCACCCAGTCAAACTTCTTTATGAAGTCCTCGTTAGAGATTACCCAGTTGGCACCGAGTGACCAGAAGTTACCCCAACGTGAATCCTTAGAGAAACGTGAAGAACCGTCACGACGGAACGAAGCCTCAACGTTATACTTGTTGTCGTAGCCATAACGTACACGACCCAGATAAGACTCTGTACGATATGTATCATTATAGTCATACAGACTGGTGATATCGGTGAAGTTATTAAGGTTGTTCACTCCAGCGAATACCTGAGTAGTCTTGTAACCATATAAATAATTATAGGTGTAATGATAGTTCTCGTGACCGATCAAAGCGTCAACAGAGTGTACACCGAACTCATGGCTCCAGTGCAGTTGCTGCTGGAATGCCCAGTTCTTATAACGATAATCAACACGCTTTCCACGTCCACTATTACCCTTACCATCACCAACAATAGCATTGTTATACTCGTTCTGCTCTGAGTGACGGGTGTTCAGATTACCCTTCAAAGTGAATGTGAAGTTGTAAGGCAGATAGATGTCAGCGTAAGCGATGGCGTTCATCGTGTTACGGATAGTATTAATCCTATTCAGCTCATTCTCCCAGATGAGGTGACGGTCCTGGAACTGGTTACGTGTAACCTGAACCTGTCCGTTAGCATCGATATACGAACCACTATCATACTGCGTGTTGCCAAAATCGTCAAGGATATACTGACCGGTATTCACATCATGCAGGTGAACAGGATAGATAGGAGCAATGTTACGGCAGTACATGAATGGGTTGGTATAACCACCATCGCTTGTACCGTAGGTTGAGTTGAATGTCTGATGGGTAACATTTACATTGAAACCGCTCTTAAACCATTTCACAGGCTGTACGTTTACGGCAGCACGGCCAGAAAGACGGTCGAAGCCAGAGGTCTTCAGGTAACCATTCTCATTCAGATATCCTACTGAGAAGAGGTAGTCGGCCTTGTCAGTAGCACCGTTAGCATTGATGTTGTACTCCTCACGGAATCCGTTGTGGATAGCCTGGTCATACCAGTCGAGGTCCTCTGCATAGGTACCCTTGATGGCACCACCGATGAAATTACCATTGCTGTCGAACAGAGCATCGTCGGCCCCCTGGAAGATGTTCAGGTACAGACGGTCTGATATGAGGTTCTTTGAAGCGTATTCAGAAGCCTTGCCAGGAATACTGGCTATCCACTGCTCCTGAGTCATGCCTTCGGGAACTGCTTCGTTCATCATAGCTGAGATACGGTTGTTCTTCATGTTCAGCCACTGAGCCTCCATCCACTGAGTTGCGCCCATACGCTCGTACTCTGGGATACCACGGCTGTAGGTACCAAGCTTGATGTCGGCAGACACGTTGAGCTTACCCTGCTTACCCTTCTTGGTAGTGATAAGGATTACACCGTTAGAAGCGCGGTTACCATACAGAGCAGCAGAAGCAGCGTCCTTCAACACAGACATCGACTCGATATCCTGAGGGTTCAAGTCAGAGATGTTACCGCCAAACGGAACACCGTCAAGAATGTAAAGAGGTGAAGAAGAACCGTTTACGGTACCGATACCACGGATACGGATTGATGGGTCCTCACCAGGCACACCATATGTGCTGTTAACCTGTACACCAGTTACCATACCCTCAAGTGCAGAAGCTACAGAAGAGGTAGGACGGAGCAGGATTTCCTCGCTCTTCACCTCCTGGATAGCACCTGTCAGCGAGGTCTTCTTCTGAGTACCGTAGGCAACTACCACCACCTCGTCGAGGTTGTTGGCGTCGTTGCGGAGCTGGATGCGGAGAGGCTTGTTAGAAACAGCTACCTCCAGAGGCTCCATACCTACATAAGTAATCTTCAAGGTGTTCTTACCGGCAGGAACCTGCAAAGTAAACTGTCCATTCACGTCAGTGATCGTACCGATATTAGGTGCACCTACCACCTGGATGCTGGCACCGATAATCGGCTCATTGTCCTCGTAAGTAACAACAGTACCCTTGACCATTGTCTGAGAAACTGCCCCCCCCACCAGAAGGAACAGGCTCATAAGAATCATACTGAGTCTTTTCATCTTTTTAATTTAGTTGCGTTAAATTAATTATAAATAAGTTAATAATAATCTTATCATTTTAGTGCAAAACATTACATTGCGGATGCAAATATACTATAAAAAATCTAAATCTCCAAACTTTTACACAAATATTTGCTAAAAAAAATGCAAAATCTCTGTCATAATGACAAATGGCGACATAAAAAAGAGAACGTCATGTTCAAGAAGAAAAAGAAGGAGAGCCCCAAATGACTCTCCTTCCTGTTTTTATTTAACAACCTTCCTGCCTCCTATAATATAGATTCCCCTCCGCAGATCTGTCGAGTTGGCGTACCTGCGTCCTTGAAGGTCATAGACAGGGGCATTATTATCAATGTCGGATGATATGCCTTCGATGCCAGACGAGCTACTGAAAATAAACGTCCGTTGCTCACTCCATTGTGAATACGTATCCTCTTCACCTACGGCACGAACCTTGTAAACATAACGGCATTTCGTGTTCAGGTCCTTCAGAGTTATGCTGTTAGTCTCTGAAGTATAGTTCGTTACAGAAGAGGCCCTTCGTGGCGCATACATACGAGCAGCATCAGTCTCTGGATAAAGCTGATCTAATGTCCACTTACCATCGTAAATAGCGAGGTAATTAAGATACATCAGGCTCTCAGGACGGATTTCAATCCAGAAAAGATCCTTCATGACTTGAAAGCAGAATACCTGACGACCCTCTTCAGATATCTCAAATGGCAGTTCTGAATATGTTGCGTTATCTCCCTGATTACCAAAGGCAACTCTGATTTTTCCCTTGACAGTCGTACCGGTTTTCCCCACATCGGCACCCATGACAATCGTGAATTCAGACGACTGAGGAACTCTCCATGTAGCTGTTCTTACATATCCAACAGAAGAAGATGTACCGACACGCATCTTGTTTGGCGACGTATAGAGTTTACTGCCCTTCCATCCATCGAGGCCATAATCAGACATCTTTGTGGAGACATCGTTGAAGCCTAAGCTAGAGCTTACGAACTTATCAAAAGTAAATTCCTTTTCCAGAGCTTCTGCAGGATTATCTGACGACGTACCAATCTCAGTTACTTCTATCTCATAGCCAACAGCGCCACTGACAGCCGGCCAACTGATAGAAAAAGCAGCCTCGCCAGTAATTTCCTGACCTTCTCCTGGCTCAGGAATAGCCAGTTCCGGGCGACATGCTACAAAAGAAATCAGTCCACTTTCACTCTCTGTAATATGGTCAATAGCTTTGCTCATCAGTTTGCTACCGTCTGTGTTGGCATTATACAATGTAGCAGCAGGAGTGGTATAGTTTGTGAGCGATGTCACGCCACTTGTTCCTGGGAACGGGTCACCAGCTAAAGACGATATGCTTCTATATAACCGATTATCCGCAGGAATTATAGTAAGTCTCTGGCGACTCGCACTTGTATTCACAGAATTACTACCCCATACTTCCTTGTCGTAATCTACATGTAAAACAAGCAGTCCATGCCCATAGAGACCGGCATCGAAACCTTTAAGCTGGCGATTCTCAAGCAGATAATACTCGTTCTTATTATTTTCGTTATAGAGAATATAAGCCTCAGGATTATCTACCAGAGGACTCATGTTCTCTATACGAGTCATCGTGTTCAATTCTGTGGGTGCAAGCCACCCTGCAAACATTCTTTCATAAGAAGTATAGCCTGCTGGAATACAAGAGTCACCATTGTAACATCCTGCATCCATCACATCCCAATATGACATACCGAAGTTATCACTCTGGGTGTCGTAGAAATCTGGCAGACCCAGACAGTGGCTGAACTCATGGCAAGCCGTTCCGATGCCATCAAGATTGGTGCCCTTTATATCACGCAATTCGCATCCACAGGCGTAGGTACCTATTGATGTTCCGTCAAGGTTAAGATTAATACCATAGTATTTCAGATTAGATTCATGTGGCCAGATGGTGTTGGCAAACTTATTGTCTTCCGTATAGTCGGAACTCTCACCATAACCGGCATAGATGACAAACACCTGGTTCACCTCACCGTCACCATCCCAGTCATAATCAGCAAAGTTAACCTCGGCATCAGCCTGTTCACAGGCTTCCCTGATTAATTCCTCAGGACGGATATCATGACTATTACCATCATGAGCGCCATAATAAACCATACTGTGTGCTGATGTAAAAGGACCTACGACATCAAAGTCGAGCTCAAACTGGCCATAGCTCTGAGCCTTGAAATAGTCTTTTACTGATCCGCCCATTCCGTAGTCAGAATAGCCTGTCTTATTGAAAAAATCCTGGAATACGGATCTCACATTATCTGTTACAAATGAATAGTCGTAGAATTGCATCAGGATAACGAGTCCCTTCTTTTTACCCATCAGATTACCTGCTGGCGTTCCTACCCTGGTTGCTGATTTTGTAGAACGTGCTTTATTTGCCTGAGCCAGACGAGGCTGCCATATACTTTTAACTTCATCCCAGCTGATCGGATCGAATCCGTTAAGATTGGCTGACCTGCGATAAGCATTGCCTTCTTCATCAGTGAAAAAACTAAAATGCTCGTCACCACGATGGGTCAGAACTACTTGTTTGCCATTGGGCAAGGTAACCGACAACTTGCCAGGATAGGCAGGTACGGCTTTCACAGCCAGACATCCCATAAGGAGGGCAAGCATCAGAAAAAGGGATTTCTTCATTATCTTTTTAATGATATATATATTGATTATTTTTTAAAAGGTAAAAAGGTGTACCCACCCTAAATATAGCGGGTACACCTTTCTGTTGTCACAATAACTATTAGTCAACTAACTCATCACGGCTGATGACAGCCTTGTTGCGAGCATGAGATTTCCTTAAGTTGGAATTGAGGGAACTGCTAACCTTCAGTGACTTCTTGTCAAGACCCAGACGGCGAGCCTGTGCAGGAGTGAGTGTAAATGTTTCCACACCAGCACCGAAAACACCTGCTGAAACATAATAAGCTACACCAAAGCTGAAGGTGCGTGTCTCAGGATCATAAGAGCTTGATGGCACACCCCATTCTGGGTTGAGATCATTGGCCTCAGCCACATATACCTCACCATAAGAGCTATGTGTATAACCAGTGAACTGGGAAGGTACATGACACTCGTTGGTTTCCTTATTCCATGTGAAAGTGAAATCTACATCATAGCCCCAGTGAGTGATACGATAGGCATCCTCTTCGGCATTATACTGCACTTCCAGACCGGCATCTGTTGCTGGTTCGTCTTCTGATCCGAAGAACTGTGTATAAACGTAGTCACCCTGAGCAAACACCTCCCAAGGATTAGCGCCACCACCGTAATACTCAAAGACAGTTGTTGATACATTCTTCAGATTACCCTCATCGAAGATTGCGAGAACTACCATCAGCTTACCGGTAAGTCCCTCTGTGATGGGCACATAGTTAGTACCAGCGGTAACAGCCATTGCCTCAACATCACCGGCAGCGATAGCGTCAGCTACAGCATCAGCATCAGCATCAGCACTTACAACGAGAGCCCTTGCATCAGTAACGTCGGCACCAAATGACAGGTTCACAGCAGCACTTGCAGCACCAGCTGGATCTGTCAGCACACCAAGATATTCCATCTCCGCGCTGAGATCCTTTGGAGCGTAGCCTGGGAAGTCGATAACTACGACACCATCTGACTGAGTATTATTCCAGCCTCCCACACCAAACATATAGAAGTAAGGAGCCAGCTGAATACGGCCAGGAAGACCATTCTCCTGCCATTCAACCACTTTATTATATCCCCAGAAATCCTCACTGGCCATAGAAGTGAAACGGCCTGGGAACAACATGTATACATCAGCCTCATAGCTTGAATGGAAGTAACCTGTACATATGTCAGTATAGCCAACCAAGTCATTCTTTGTAACAGTTACACCATAGAACGTATCACCAGGCTTCAGAAGAGTCAGCTGGATGTAAGGTTCCTGATTACCGTCAAGACTTGCTCCAGCGGCACTTGCAAGACCCTCAAATGGTGCCATGATACGGAACTCGTTCGGGTTCTGGGAATTCTGCATGATAGTCACAGAAGCTGTAGCCTCAAACCAGAAATTGTCAGTAATCTTTCCTTTACCGAGACTTTCATAAGGTGAAGGAATACCAGCAGAGAATGAATAGGTAAAATTACCATATGCATTGGTCTGACTCTCATCAGCAATCTTCAATACTGCATTCTTGAAGTTATCATAGCCTAAAGCCTCCGGATCATAAGTTATCTCTATATCTGCAGTAGAAGCTCCTGCAGGGAATGATACTGAAGACGGTGCAGAAAGGAAGTTGTCATCTGATGTCAGAGAAATGTTCACTGTCGTCGCATTTGTTGTAGTTACACGGGTCACAGGAATTGTGAACTTCGTATCGCTCATAGAGAGATTGCGTGTTGTAGGCAATGTATTACTGAAGTAGACCTGATCGCCACCGGTAATAGAAGCCCACTGATAGTCGTCGCTGTCAGAACATGATGTCATCACCATGGCTGAAAGGCCGAGCAGACCGAGGAAAAATTTATTTAATTTCATAGTCTCTTAATTCTTAATTTCTTTACTCTTTATTAATCGGTAACACCATCACGAAGGTCAGGCAGGTCGCCAGCAACTGGCTGGTTGCCACCCTGATTATCTACGATACCACGGTTGTTGTTCATCTCAGTAGTTGGGAAACGCATGTTCAGATAAGCGTTGTCAGGAGAGATATTGAACTGGAATGCAGCCGGTACATTAGAGCCATTGGTCTTAGAATCCGCATTGTGGATACGAACGACAGGCTTGCTAAGACGCTTAGCATCTGACATAAAGAAACCCTCACCCCACAACTCGACACGACGCTGGAACCAAATCTCGTCAGCAAGGCTACGTCCACCAGCAGTGCTGCTATACTGTGGATCACGATATGTCTTTACAAAGTTCTCCAATATCTGACGAGCCTGAGCCTCATTACCACTCTTTGCCAGACCCTCTGCCTGAATCAGAATCATTTCCTCAACACGCATCAGAGGCCAGTCGTTGTTGTTCAGTGAGTTACCTACACCGCTCTTCAACGCGAACTTGATATTTGTATAAGGAGCGAAAGCTACCTTTCCACCATCGCTGGTCTCGAAGTCAGCAATCGCGTCACCTGTTGCCTTAATAGAAGGATCAGCGGGATCTGACCATGTTAAGTTAGCCCAGTTTGGAGAGTGCTTGTTACCATCAAGCCACCAACCCTTACGAACGTCTGTTTCAGGAATCTTATTGTACAGCAGAACGTTGATAACAGGAACATTGTCTGTAGCAGGGCCATAGCCGTCGCCAGTGAATGCACAGAGCCAAGAAACAGAAGTACGATAACCGTAGTTTCTGATCAGGTCATCAAATACGTTGATACCCCAAATCCAGTTGTGCTCAGCCAGGCTGCAGAATGTAGGAACACTAACCTCGGCAATGCTGGCAGGTGTAAAGCCTTCAGCAGCCTTAGCAGCGTCAGCAGCAGCCTCTGCATAGTTACCAAGAGCGAGGTTAGCACGAGCGCGGAGTCCGTAAGCTACATTCTCATTGATATAAGCCTTTGAGCTGCGCTGCAATCCACCAAGCTGTGGAATAGCCTCTGTCAGCTCCGTGATGATATAGTCATAAACTTCCTTCACTGTAGCACGTGGATTGTTTGTAAAGTCCACACCGTCAGTAAGCAGTGGAATACATGGCTGATCAGCAGCCTTGCTGAAACCGAACTGGAAGTAAGGAGCAAGTGCCATATAAGCGAAGCAACGCAAAGCACGAGCCTGAGCTATCTGGTTCTTAATACTAGGATCATCTGAGTCGGCAGGCAGAGATGCAATAAAATCGTTGCAAAGACCAATCTCAGTATAAGGGATCTTATAGCGGATGAATGGATTTGCGTAGTTAGGGTTACGGTTTGAGTACTCACTACATGTAGAGAACCAGTTGTAACCATTATCACCGCCAAACATATCAGCTCCTTCTAAGTCGAGAGAAATAGCAGCCATAACAAAACCGAAATCGTCAGCACGTGAACTCGATGGATAACCCGTAGAAGGCTTAGCCATGAAGTTGAACATACCGTCGAAAGTAGCCTGAATACGTGAAGGGATAGCCAAGTTGGTTTCCTTAACCTGATCAGGGGTCAGGGCACCACTCTCTGGATCCTGCTTGTCGATATCGCTGCAAGATACAGTAAAGAGTGCTGCACCAAACATCAATGTGGAAATCTTATATAGTTTCATATCTTTAACTTTTTTACTTTTTATCTTTTTACCTTTAGAAAGTAACAGTCAGACCAGCTGTGAGTGAGCGCATAGCAGAATAGCTACCAGATGCAAGACCACCACCAGAGGTCATAGAACCGATACCGAGGTTATAGCGAGGATCCATACCCTTGCGAGCTGTGAGGAGGAACAGGTTTTCACCTGCTACATATACACGAATGCCACGGAGTGTAAGCGGTGTAACCCACTTCTTTGGCAAATTATAACCTATAGAGAGGTTGTTAAGACAAAGATAGTTGCTGCTTGAAAGGAAACGATCCTGAGGTGTCTGTGAACCAACACCTGGGTCATCAACAGAGGCATTACTCAAACGAGGAATCATAGAACCTGTATTTGTCTCACTCCAAGCATCGAGCAGGTCACGGTGCATAGCCTTACCAGCCTCAGAGCTGAGTGCATTGTGCATCAACTGCTGATATGAACCATCATAGAACTTACCACCGAGCTGGAAGCTGAACTGAGCAGAAACCTCAACACCGTAAATAGAAAGTGATGTACCGAATCCACCCTGAATTGTAGGAAGGATATCACCCAAATCATAACGTGTAGCCTTAGAGATATCCGTTACAAGGCCTTCCTCTACACCATATTCTGGATTCTCACCATAAGAGTTAACCTGAGTGTCGCCAGACATTGGATCAAGCGAACCATCAGCGAGAGTTCCCTGATTAACGCGCTTACCATCTTTATCAAGCAAGAACTGGGCATGATAAAGAGCCTGACCCTGCTCGTTAACGCCAGCAAACTTAACCATGTAAGCCTGAGCAGAAGAACCTCCTACGCGGATGATAGAGTTAGAATAGCGCTGTCCTGTCTCTGCAATAGCAGGATCGAGCTCTGTGAACTCGTTCTTGTTGTGAGCAAGAGCAAGGTTGATATTCCAATTGATATCCTTTGAACGGAAAACGTTTGCATCCAAAGCGAACTCAATACCGCTATTCCTCAATGTACCAATGTTTGTATAATAGCTGTTTACTGTCTTACCTGCTGATGCCGGCAGAGTCTTTGACCACAGCAGATCGGTAGTTGTACCTGTGTAGAATTCCAACGAACCTGTGAGGCGGTTCTTAAACAAAGCAAAGTCGAAACCTGCGTTCCAAGATCTCTTTGTCTCCCATGTCAGGTCCTCATTACCCATTGTACTCTGCTGGATACTGTAAGAACCGGTATCATTATTATATGTTGTAGAATAACGGTCAGCATATGCATAGTAGCCCATGCCACGGTCGTTACCGTTCTGACCGTAAGAGAGCTTGAACTTCAACACGTCAACCCACTTAACATTCTTCATGAACGACTCCTTGTTAATCTGCCAAGCAACACCTGCAGACCAGAATGTACCCCAACGGTGCCCGGGAGCGAAGGTAGAAGAACCATCACGACGGATAGAAGCGTTAACGAAGTAACGGTTGTCATAGTCATAACCAGCACGACCAAGGAAACCTTCAGTCATGTAGTTATTTGTATAAGAAGATACAGACTTCTTGTCACTACCCTTGGCGTTGTCCAATTCTGCGATGAATGGATCATAGAGGTGATCGTTGTAACCATCCAGGTTCTGCTCCTTAATCTTATACTGCTCGTAACCAGCAAGTAAGGTAAGGTTGTGAACCTCATTGAATGTGTGAGTATAGTTAGCCAGATACTGCTGGTTTACAGAATGAGTACGATTATGCTCAACCTCAACTTCACCATCAACAGAACCAGAAGATGCGAATGCGCTATACAGATAGTTGTAACGGCTATTAATATCTGTTGTACTCAACTGAGCTGTCAGATTCAGACCTGTAACAGGAGTAACAACGGCAGCCCACTGGCCAGTGAAGATATCACCAAAGCCTTTTGTGCGGTTAAAGTCATTATCACGTGCAGCATTGTTAATGAATCCTGGACGTGTCTGATTTGAGTTGTTGTTGGTCATATATTTTACACGACCGCTCTCTGTCATGATGCTACCATCCTGATTACGCAGGTAGAGAGGATAGATTGCACCCATTGAGTTTGCATAGTAGAACAAGTTTGTTGAGCTACCATAGGTATTTGAAGAATAAGAAGGAGACTCACTGATATTGTGAGTGAAAGCCATATTAGTGGTGAGTTTCAGCCACTTCTTTGCCTGGTACTCTACGTTTGTACGAGCAGTATAACGCTGATAGTTAGAGTTAGAAACCTGACCTCCATCGTTCAGATAACCAACACTTGCATAATAGTTTAGGTTACCTGTAGCACCGCTTGCGCTGATGTTATACTCCTGACGGAATGAGTTGTGATAGAGCTCGTCATACCAGTCATCTGGCTGATAAAGATACTCACCATCCCAGTAGCCAAGCGTAGCGTTAGGATTCAGCTTAAAGTCATGACCTACGAGGTTCTGTCCCTCAGGAATAGTGTATACCTGAACACCAGTACCACCGCCGCTGCTTGAAAGAATCATACGGTCAGCATAATCGAAGGCCTGCTCAGCAGTCTTACCATGATAATACTGACTATTGTAAAGAGAACGGTAAACTGTCTCATAGTACTCAGCAGGATTCTTGATAACGTCATACTGAGGAACCAGACGGCCATTTGAACCCCATTTCATGTCAACCTTGATTTCTGCATCCTGGTTATTCTTGGCCTTCTTGGTAGTGATGATGATAACACCGTTGGCACCACGGTTACCGTAGATAGCAGCAGCAGAAGCATCCTTCAGCACTGACATTGACTCGATATCCTCCGGGTTAATTGATGCAACGCTCTGCTCCATGGGCACACCATCCACAATGTACAGAGGAGTGGTTGCAGCAGCATAAGAACCGATACCACGGATACGGATAGTAGGAGCACTACCAGGAGCACCTGAACTGGAAGTTGCCATTACACCTGCGACCTTACCAACCAAAGCACTTGTAGCTGTGGAAGTTACGTGTGAAGCAATGTCCTTGCTGTCCACCTCAACAGCTGAACCTGTGAAGGCAGACTTCTTTGAAGTACCATAACCGATGACAAGCACGTCGTCGAGCGTCTTAGCGTCTGACTTCAGGAAAATACGCATACCATTCTTAGCCTGGAAGTCCTTTGTCTCCATACCGAGGTATGAAACACGCAAAGTTTTCTTGCCTTCTGGTAACGTAATAGTAAATTTACCATTAACGTCTGTCAACATACCTGTACCTGTACCCAACACCTGAACGGCGGCACCGATAATCGGCTGACCGTCTTCCTGTGAGTAGACTGTACCAGAGATCTTTGTCTGTGCAAACGCACTTCCCAGGAGGAGGAAGAGGCTACACATCAACATCGTTAGTCTTTTTTCCATAAATCTCTCTCTTTTTTTGTTAATTATTAAATGATTATACTTGTTTTTTTATTGTATTCTCACGAACGTTAGCTAATTAATAATAGTATGTACACGTACATTATTATATAATAGGAATGTCGTTGCGGACATGAGTAATGGTATATTTTACCCTTTTGACACTTCTAGCTTGCAAAAATAATGCATAAGTTTCTAAAAAACGAATAATTTTATAAAAAAGTCACATTTCGACGTTCTTTTTTAACAAATTGACACCCATAATTGATTTAAATCAATCAGAATGTTTAATTATTGTTTAAATAACACCGCCATTACACAGCAAATAGAAACTCATGGCAATCACTAGTCTATATCAGAGCTAATTTGAGGCAAATCTAGGTATACCCAAGTTCCAGTAGTTGTCATTCAGCAGAACGAGCGCATTTATTTTATATGAAATATTTTTTATGATTTTATCTGCCATGCTGCCATTCAGCATTGTTTATACCTGATTATGAAGTATTTAGAAATAGTGGCAGATATGAAAACAATGGCAGCAAAAGGCCATTAAATCCAGAATTCCTCCGATAACTACGCTACGTATGCCATTAACGTCAAACGGATCTTTAGCCCAAATGGGAGCACATTATTATCTTTTTTAAGGCAGATAACAGTATTTTTCCAGTAAGAAAGCACCGTTTTCTACGGCAGAAAACATCGTTTTCAAGAGGAGAAAGAGGCAATATAATCCTTCAGAAACAGATGAAAGCCTTATTATCATGACGTTAGAGCATCTATTTGTCAAGGAAATATGGCAATTATTATATCTACTGCCACTATTATAGATACTGCCACAACACGTATTTGCCTTATAATAAGCATTTTAAACATACCTGTGGCAGCATGGCAGAAAATACTGATAAAAACAAAATTACAGAAGACTCTACTATATAATCTTGCCGACAATCATTCTGTTGGCCTCAAACAGGCGTTTGTCGTCAATCTCTTTGATATATGTAAGTGTTGTCTGTGTATTGGTATGTCCCAGAGCTTTTGATATCACTGGCAGGCTTATGTTTGAACTGTTGGCAACACTAGCCCAGGTATGGCGGGGAGTGTATGATGTCAGGTGATTAGATATACCAGCTTTTTCAGCCAGACTGCGCAAGCTTTTGTTATAGCATGACAGTTTGCTGAGATACTGTCTATAGGCAACTGTAGGGTCGGATGACTTTAGCAAGGGGAAAACATAATCTGAATCCTCTCGCTGATAACGGCTGATTATCTCTGTCATACATGGTTCCAGTTGAACAATCACTTTCTGGCCTGTTTTATGGCGCTCGTAGACCAGCTGTCCATCAAATATCTGAGTCTTTCTTAAGAAGCATATATCAACAAAAGGCATCCCTAACGCATAGAAGCTGAAAAGAAACACATCGCGCACCAGACAAAGAAATGAGTTCCTGTCAAGCTTCAAAGCTTTTATTCTCGACAAATCACTTTCAGGTATGGCCCGCTTACTAGTTTTGGGCCTCCCAGTATATATGTTGTTGAACATCAGCCTTGATTCTTTACCAAATACTTTTGTTATCAGCGAACGGAGAGAACGCATATAACACGAGACAGAATTCATGCAGACGTTATTGTTGCGCAACCACTTCTCGTAGCTTTCCAACAGATCGGCATTCATCTCGCTTATGGAGATATCCCTATTCAAAAACCTCATTAAAGAGTTTAAAGCACATCGATAGTTGCTTATAGTTGAAATACTACGCGACTTCTCTAACTTTTCCACCGCGTCCCTTGCTGTTTTGAAAAAAGAATCCGTATTGTTTTGACAATCGATTATCTCCTTGTTTTCTGTTATCTCTTGCTGCCCTGCATCCTTTTTGCCATCGTTCCTATAGATATGGATACTGAATTCTATCTTTATTCCCAGTTTCATAACAATAATGCCTTAATTGAAATGGCAAAGGTAACAATTTACGCAATAACAGCAAAAAAACAGGGATGAAATCGTACGGAAAATTGCTCACCTCCTCCTGGGAGGTGCGCTCGCACAGACAAAGATCTCCGGTACAGTCTACTCACAGGAAGACGGTCAGCCGATTATCGGTGCAGCTGTTAAGGTGGTTGGAACCAGTACTGGTATTCTTACTAACGTGAATGGTCAGTTCAACCTCACACTTCCTGCTGGAAAAGACCAGTTGGAGATTACCTATCTTGGCTATGAGGGCAAGACGGTAAAGGCAAAGAATGGAATGCGCGTTTTCTTGAAAACTGACGCAAAGGTCGTTGATGAAGTTGTGGTCGTTGCTTATGGCACACAGAAGAAATCAGCATTTACCGGTTCGGCAACCATGCTGGGTGAAGCAGATTTGCAGAAACATACCGTTTCTAATGTGACTCAGGCTCTGCAAGGTGCTGTTCCTGGTCTTCAGATTCGTGGTGGATCAAACTCTGGTGCCCCTGGTTCCAGCGGTGGTTCTATCAGTATTCGTGGTATAAACTCTATCTATTCTGATACCGACCCACTGATTATTGTTGACGGAGCTCCTTATTCTGCCAGTCTGACCAATATTCCACCTAGCGATATTGAGTCTATCTCAGTACTTAAGGATGCTGCTTCGGCAGCACTGTATGGTGCTCGTGGTGCAGGTGGTGTAATCATTATTACAACTAAGAAGGGTAAGAGCCGTGAAGCTCAAATTACCGTTGATGTAAAATGGGGTGCTAACACACGTTCGGTAATGGATTACGATCGTATTGAGGATCCTGCCGAATATTATGAGGCATATTATGCACAATTGAACAATTTCGCTCTTCAGGCAGGACCTAACGGAACTCCGCTTTCTGCAGCAGAAGCCAGCAAGTGGGCTAACACCACAATGATGAACCACTTGGGTTACAACATCTACACAATTCCAGAAGGACAGAATCTGGTTGGTCTTGATGGCAAACTGAATCCAAATGCAACACTGGGTCGCTCATACAATTGGAATGGTGAAACATACTATATGACAACGGATGACTGGACGAAGGAAGCTTATCACACGGCTCTTCGTCAGGAGTATAATGTCAGTGCCAATGCTAGTAATGATCATGGTAGCTACTACTTTAGCGTAGGTCACCTGAATGAAGATGGTATAGTTGAGTACTCTAGTTATCGTCGTACAACAGCTCGTCTGAAGGCTGATTATCAGCTTAAGAAGTGGGCAAAGCTGGCTGCAAATGTTTCGTATGTTCACTCTGATACAGAGAGTAATCCAAACTTGAGCAGCGATACCTTTGGATCTACCAACCTGTTCTACTATACTTCGCGTATTGCTCCTATCTATCCAATCTATGTTCGCGTGATTGATCCGGCAACAGGTCAGCCCGTGGTACGTACAGATGATAACGGCAATCCTCAGTATGATTATGGTGTACCATCAACCAACTATGGTGTAGGTCGTGCGTTCCTGCAGACAGGTAACCCTCTTGGATCTAACCGTTACAACAAGATTATGACAATCGGCAACCAGATTAACAGTAATGCAAGTCTGGATATCTTGTTCACGAAGAATCTGAAGTTTAACAATACATCTACGATAACTTACGGCACAACAGCATATTCAGATTACGAGAATGCCTTGTATGGTCCTAAGGTAGGTGTAAATGGTGCTATCGAGAAATATCAGTCACAGACACTTCGCCAGAACCACGTTCAGACATTGACTTACACCAATGAGTTTAATAAGCATTCTGTAACAGCTATGGTTGGTCACGAGTGGTATGAGAGTAAGACACGTTATCTGAATGCTCAGCGCACTGGCGGCTTCTCTGCTGACATCCCAGAACTTAATGCATTCGCTACAATGTCTGGTTCAGAATCTTATACATCCCGCTACAATGTTGAAGGTTATTTCGGCAACCTGCTCTACAACTGGGATGAGAAGTATTATGCCAGTGCTTCATATCGTCGTGATGCAACATCAATGTTTGCAAAGGATCATCGTTGGGGTTCATTCTGGTCAGTTGGTGCAGCATGGATTATCTCAAAGGAAAAGTTCATGGAAGGCACATCTGATTGGCTCGATCAGTTGAAAATTAAGGCATCTATTGGCCAGCAAGGTAACGATAACACAAGCAGCTATGCTTATGTAGACACTTACACGCTTACTAAGAATACAGACACCTCTATGTCGCCTACATTCCGTTCTCTTGGTAATGATGATCTTACATGGGAGACTCTGACAAACTCAAACATCGGACTTGAGTTCAGTCTTTGGAAGGGACGCCTTACAGGTAGTTTGGATTTCTATTACCGCAAGACTACAGACCTCCTTTTCTGGATTTCTATTCCTGAGTCAGCAGGTGCCCGTGGTTACTATGGTAACGTAGGTGATATCCGTAACCAGGGTGTTGAATTGACACTGAGTGGTGATGTAATCCGTACTAAGGATTTCACTTGGAGCCTCTCTGCCAACCTGTCTCATAACTCTTCAAAGATCCTGAAGTTGCCTGAGCAGAAGATTACCGAGAATGGAGGATTCTTCGAGTCTCCTTACTGGTATGCAGTTGACGGTCCTCTGAGCAATTACATGACATATGCCTATGCCGGAGTTAACGAGAACGGTGAGGCACTGTATTATTATGACAAGAGTCTTACTTCTAAGTTTGATCCCAGCACCAGCGCACCTTATATGGGCAGCGATGGTCAGCCTCTGAACTCAACAGCTTCATCATCAGTTAATGATGACGGTGAGACTGAATGGACAATCACAAACGTTATTGCAAAGCCTGGTACAGAGAAGAGCGGTACAACTACAAATATCGGTGAAGCTTCACGTTATGCCGTTGGTTCAACACGTCCTAAGGTGTATGGCGGATTCGGAACGACATTCGCATGGAAAGGTATTGATGTTTCCATTAACTTTGACTATCAGTTGGGTGGTAAGATTTATGACTCTGCTTATGCAGGACTTATGTCTCCAGGAACAAGTGCCAGCGATGCCGGTTCTACTTTCCATCGTGATATCCTGGATGCTTGGACTCCAACCAACACAGGCAGCAATATTCCTCGTTGGCAGTATGGCGACCAGTATGCAGCTTATGGCTCAGACCGATTCCTGACTAGCGCAAGCTATCTCAACTTCCAGTCGTTCAACGTTGGTTATACTCTGCCTCGTTCACTCACCTCTAAGTTCGGTGTAGGCACACTACGCATCTATGCTTCTGGTGAAAACCTCTATCTCTGGTCTAAACGTAAGGGACTTGATCCACGTCAGTCATTCCAGAGTGTGACTTCTATCAGCAGTTATTCGCCCGTTCGTACAATCTCTGGCGGTCTGCAAGTGACATTTTAATTAAAATAGGAGAAACGAAATATGAAAAATAAGATATTATCAATCATCATGGCTGGTGCGCTGATGACTTCACTCACTGGCTGTATTGACGAAGTGGTGCCTCAGACAAATGTGGCAACCGTTGATCAGGTGTCAAGTGCACCTGGTGCATACGATAATGCTGTAAGTGCCATTACTTCAACACTCTGTGGTACTTTTCCACTCTTTGGTAGTGGCGACAATCGTCCAAATGATTTAGGTATGCCCGCTCTAATGCTGGAGCGCGATATGATGGGACAGGATATTGCATATCCATATATTAACTGGTACTCTTACTGGTATTGTGGTAATTATCTGGGACCGTCTTATTATATCTGTCAGCTGCCTTGGAGCTACTATTTCAAGTGGATAAAGAGTTGTAATGAGGTTATCAATTTGGCTGGTGAGGAACCTGAGGAGTCTATGAGAGCAGGAAAAGGTATTGCATATGCAATGCGTGCACTATTCTATCTTGAGATGGCTCGTTTGTATGCTCCAAAACCTTATAGCAAGGACAAGACTGCTCCAACCGTACCTTATGTTGCGGAAACTACACAGATAAATGATCTTGCAAAGAATCCACGTGCTACTAATGAGGAGATGTATGCATATATCCTCTCCGACCTCGACAAGGCAGAAGACTTACTGAGCGGTTATGAGCGTAAGGATAAGACCACACCTGACCAAAGTGTTGTCTATGGTCTGAAAGCAAGAACATATCTTGATATGGAAGACTGGGCAAATGCTCGTAAATACGCTAAGTTGGCACAGGCTGGCTACAAAATCATGACAGATGAAGAGTACACTAGCTGGGAGACAGGTTTCAACACACCTAACGATTCTTGGATGCTCTGCATGCAGTACAAGAGCGATGACCCACAGATACTGCTTAACGATGCAGACTCAAGCTGGGGCTCTATGATGTGTATCGAAATTAATCCTTACGTGTCTGGTTGCGGTTATGCAGCTAACTATGGTATGCCTTTCCCAATCGACTATCACCTCTATCAGACAATTCCTGCAACAGACTTCCGTAAGAAGTGCTTCATCGATTTTGCTATTGATGAGATGGACGAGGCTGGTGCTCTTGAGGCTCTTGCGGCATATACCAAGCATCCTGACTGGATGTTGGAGACAGCTGCTGCTGCCCAGGGTAATGGTTATAACTATGGTGTAGGTGGCCTGCCATTGAAGTTCCGTACTGCAGGTGGTGAGGCAGGTCGTGACAACCAGTATGTCGGCTTCGTTGTTGCTGTTCCTATGATGCGTGTAGAAGAGATGTATCTCATCGAGGCTGAGGCTGCAGGTATGCAGAATGAGCAGGAGGGTATCCAGTTGCTTACTGCATTTGCCAAGACTCGTGATGCCAACTTTGTTTACGGTACTCATAACGAGGCTTATGGAAATACCAGTACACCTGCTTTCCAGAACGAAGTATGGTGGCAACGTCGTGTAGAACTGTGGGGTGAAGGTTTTGCTACATTCGATATCAAGCGTCTGCAGAAAGGAATCATCCGTAGCTATGCCGGCACTAACCATACAGACTTGTATCGCTACAATACAGACACTACACCAGAGTGGATGAACTATTGCATCGTCCAGACTGAGACCAACTACAACACAGAGTGTACGAACAATCCTGACCCAAGCGTAACACCAGGTAACTCACCAGAACACGTTTGGTAATAGTTTAACACATTAAAAAAGAAGAAATATGAAAAGATATATTTATAATGTGCTACTTACTGTTTTTGCTCTGACGGCATTCACCGCCTGCTCTGACAGTGACAGTGACTATAAGTGGGCTGATGTTCCTACTAATGCACAGGTATATTTCAGTAATGCCCTGCCATCACAGCAGAACATCTCAAAAAAGACTAATTCGTTCACGATTCCTGTAAATCGTGTGAAGACCGATGATGCCATCACCGTTGGCATTTCTCTTCAGAGCGACGACAATTTCCTCTCTGCTCCTGCTTCTGTTTCTTTTGCTGCAGGCCAGTCTACTACTGAGCTTACTCTCAGCTATGACCCGGAGTCATTGGTTTATGATGAGTTTAAGTCTGCAACATTGACTATCTCTGATGCCAGCTATACAACACCTTATGGTGCTTCGGAGTATACTTTTAAGGCAGGCGTTTTGTCACCATATGCTTCTATTGGTACAGGAAAACTTGTCGAGGATTATTACTGGGGTTATAATTGTAGTGTGAATATTATGCAGAATCAGGAGAATCCGAACGTGTTCCGTATATATGGTGCATCTGCACCTGTCAATGGAGGTTCGGCATCTGACTATCTTGAAATTACAGTCTGCAAGCCTGGTGATACGTTCCGTGGTGTAACAGTTACTCAGAATGATCTGGTGTATTTTGCTGATTATAATACTGGATATCATCATTCAACCTATGATGCTGATATAATGTGGTATCATCCTTCGAAATTCACTGCCAGCAACCCTGAGGAGTTCTGGCTGCACAATGTTGTTTTGGCTTATCAGGAAGATGGTACTCCTGGACAAATACAGTTGGCTCCACGCTATTATATGGATGGAGTCGGTGGTTGGAATGCATCACAAAGTGATGACGTTATTGTGATTACATTCCCTGGTTATGCACCAAAGGATTATTCTGCAGCATTTGCCTGCACAGGAGTATTTACAGACTTAAGTGGTTCTGTGTTTGCTGAAGGTATTCTCGAACTGGGTGCTGATGCACAAGATGTTCGTGCAGTTGTCGTTTCAGCTGATGCTGATGCTGATGCTGTTGCAGACGCAATCGTAGCAGGTGACTTGGAGACAACAGCTGTAACAGCGGGCAACATCTATGTTCCTATCGGGGAAGGCCTGACTGGTAAGCTGCAGGTAGTAGTAGTGGTACTCGACGAAGAAGGTGCCGTTAAAGGCGTTTACGCTTCTCCATTTGAATATTATGGTGGAGGTGCTAATCCTTGGCAGTCTCTTGGTATAGGACTCTATACAGAGGATTTCATTGGCAGTGTGTTTGGTGCAGATCCTGTCACTTATGAGGTGGAGATCGAAGAAAATTCTGAACATCCTGGACTTTACCGTATGTTAAGTCCTTATGATGGAAAGTTCCCATATAATGAGGATGGCGACTGGGATGCAAGCAGCGTTTACAATATCGAAGTGAATGCGGAAGATCCTGAAGGTGTATATATTGAGCAACAGGCTACTGGAGTAGATTGGGGCTATGGTCCTATCTCTATTATCAGTTGGGGTGCTCGTTATTTGGGAAGCAATTCGTTTGAGGATGTCAAGGCAGAAGGTTACCTAGGAACGCTAGTTAATGGTGTTATTACCCTGCCTGTGTTTGATCGTGAAACAGATGATGGCATTGCTCATTATCAGGGATTGACCGTTATGGGTACAAGCGGTTATTATGGCTGTACTAATGGTGCGTTCAAGCTTGTTTTGCCTGAGGCTGTTGACAGTCAAGCTCGTGCTAAAGCTCGTTCTATGGCAAAGGCCCGTAGTTTTGAGAAACGCCTGAAAGGCAAGGGTTACAGCATTAAACAGATGAGAATTCTGACTAATCAGAAAGCGCCTGTAAAGACTGCATCAATGATTGCAGAGTAATACTTTCAGATATATTTTTAAAGGTGTATCCTGCCTACTATTGGGGGGTACACCTTTATCGGTTTAAAAACATTATTTACTCAGTAGATGAAGAAATTCTTAATATTTGTAGGCTTATTGTTATTGAGAAGCATATATATAAGTGCTGTTCCAGCATATCCTGCTAAGAAAGTGGTTACCTTAAGTAACGGCATGACTATCGCACTTACTCTACGTGGTGATGAACATTTCAGCTATTATACTGATGATAATAATCAGCCATACTGTCTACAGGAAAGTGGAGAATATATTCCCATATCTTCCAACGATATTGCTATAGCTTGGAATAAAAAGATCCAAGAGGCAAATACACGTAGGCAGGAAAGGGCAAGAGCTCGTGGCATCCATGCCATAGGCGAACCACAACAAAATCTTACAGGTAAGAAAAAAGGTATTGTAATCTTAATGGAATTCCAAGATCAGAAGTTCTCCATACAAAATCCAAAGGCCACATATCAGGATTTCTTCAATAAAGAGGGATATAATGATTATGGTATGACCGGCTCCGTTAAAGATTATTTCAAGGCTCAAAGTTATGGCGATTTGGAAATAGACTTTGATGTGGCTGGTCCTTACGAAGCTTTTCACACCATGTCATGGTATGGCGCCCACGATGGAAACTCTAATGACAGGAACCCAGCAGAACTGATGAAGGAGGCTTGTCTCAGAGCCGATGAGGATGTCAATTTTGCAGAATATGACTGGAATGGCGATGGAGAAGTAGAACAGATATTCGTCATCTATGCCGGCTATGGTGAGAATTATGGTGCACCACAAGAAACCATTTGGCCTCATGAATGGGCTTTCTCTGGCTCTGGTAGTACGCTGAATCTTGACAATGTTATATTGAATACATACGCTTGTAGTTGCGAGCTTCGTGGAACTACTGGGGCAGAACTTGATGGTATAGGTCCGGCCTGCCATGAATTCAGTCATTGCTTAGGCTTACCTGATTTCTATGACACAAAGGGAACAAACTATGCTATGGGGAAATGGGATGTTATGTGCTCTGGAAGTTATAACAATAATGGCTGTACACCGGCAGGATATACATCCTATGAGAAGACTTTTGCTGGTTGGATTAAACCCATTGAGTTGAATACAATGACTCGTATTGAAGGTATGAAACCTATTTCCGACTCAAAAGAAGCTTATATCCTTTACAATGATAATAATAAAAATGAGTATTATCTGCTGGAGAATCGCCAGAATATTGGGTTTGACGCAGGATTAAGTGGTCATGGGCTTCTTGTACTCCATGTAGACTATGACAAGGATGTATGGGCATCAAATTCAGTAAATGTTGCGGCTTCACGACAGCGAATGACTATCATACCGGCAGATGGTAAATTAAGCTCTGCGAACGAAAAAGGGGATCCATTCCCCGGCTCACAAGGAATAACGGAACTGACAAATTATTCTTCAACCACAGCAACCTTATACAATGACAATTCTGATGGAACAAAACTGATGGGCAAGCCCATTGATAATATCAGAGAAAGCGAGGATGGGTTAATTTCTTTTGTCGCATGTCGTCCAGAACTGGGAATTCCAAATCCTGACAACGGAAAGGCTATTGAAGGTGATGCCTCATTTATAATTAGTTGGCCGGCTGTTAAAGATGCAATAAGCTACGAATTGGAGGTTACCGAGATGGGGGCTGCCGCTCAGACACCAGCAGAAGCTCTTGAACGGGAGTTTACTTTCAATGAGATGGAAAGTAAGTCAGTGGGGTTCAGTGATGTATCAGGCAAGTTGTCAGATTATAAGTTGACAGGATGGTCCGGCAGTAAAATCTTTACGACTCCTAATAAGATGCGTTTAGGCACCTCTACTTCATCTGGCTATGTACGTACAGCAACATGGTCAGTTCCTCAATCAGCAGAATTCACCATCGTTATGGGTGCAAATGTGGTTACAGCAGGATCTGCTGTTAAGGGATCTGTCAGGGTTGCTTTTGGAAATAATGGAGAATCTGCTTCTTACGACAGCCAGGATTTTGAAATTACCGGTGATAGCAAAGTCGTTTTTCATTTCGCTGTAAGGAAAGATCTTTTTTGGATAGAAATTCGTCCTACTTCACAGATGTATTTAAACTACCTCGCTATATATGATGGTGTGTGGTCGGCTGAACAATTGGGAATCGGAGCTAGTACTGCTCGTCAGCAGATTCCAAGGAAAGCAACCACAGTTTCCACTTATACAACAGATACAAATAGCTATACGTTGACGAATCTCAATACGACGAGTCGTTTCTACTATCGCGTAAGAGCGCTTGGTGAGGAGAATACTTATTCTCAGTGGAGTGAGGAAAAGTCATTTTCATTTGGAGGAGCATCAGGAATATCTTCTAACCCAGTGATTGTCAATAGACATCATACAATATATGATCTTCAAGGTCGCAACCAAGGGAAGGACATAAATTCTCTAAATAAAGGTATTTATATCATCGGAGGAAAGAAAGTTGTAAGATAAATAAAGCGGGCGTTTAATCGCCCGCTTATAGATTCGGGAGGCTTGTGTGGAGCTCTCCCGAATAATTTGCAGCAGCTACAGTCATGTAGAATTGTAGCTGCTGTTGGCTCATAGAGAATATTGTGCGTCACTTATTCTTCAAGCAGTTCCTCTATTTCCTGCGGAGTTATGCCTAAACTTGCAGCAACAGCTTCTTCAGAGAGTCCGTTGCTCAATAGTGTCCTTACTGATATTCGCAACAGTTCTTTCTGTCTCAGGATTTCCTGATTCCTTGCTTCTAGTTGATGGCTTTGTTCCTCCAATTGCAGGCTTTGTTCCTCCAGTTGCTTGTCCTTCTGAAGTATTATCGTGTCTCGCTTCTCAATGGCGGAGAATATCTCGTCTTCAATGTTCATCTTGCGGCGTATCTCTGCACTAGCTGCTGCCTTAAGCAGACGGGTGAGGATACGTTGCATATCAGGGTCTTCACCATAGACTGACTCGTCTATTTCCAGCAGATGGGGGTTCTGGTCCACTTTACGTCTCTGGTCGAAGAAACTGAGCACCTCGTCGAGACGGTTGTTCACCTGACCATGCAGACGGGGCAGCTGGACAATAATGCTGTCATGGGTCAGACTGTCGATAAAAGGATTGGGCAGTCCCTTGGTTACTTCCCGACCGGTATGGTCAAAGGTCTTGCGATATACATAGACCACAGGCTCCTCAATGTCACCCACCATGTGGCCCAACAGATAGATTGTGACCATCGGGATGGAGAAACCGTCGCTACCTACATTGTCGGGGCTGTTGTATTGGAAACTAAGATACTGGCGGAAGCGCAGTGTCTCCCCCTCAGCCGAGCTCTTCTGCAACTCTATCAGGATGCGGCGTTCCGTGCCGTCTTTCTCGCGTACTGTGGCACCGAAGTCGATGCGGTAGAGTGATATCTTGCCGTTCTTGTCATCGGCAAACTCCTGTGGTCGCATTTCTACGCTCAGGACATCCTTCTGCAGAAGGGCTGAGAGAATGGTGCGGGCGATACGCTCGTCCTCCATCAGGTATTTGAACACAGTATCGTAAATTGGATTCGCCACTGTGGTCACAAAGTCTTTTCCCTGTCTCTTGCCTTCCATCTTCTCATTCACTTTAGTTTCTTTCTTGTTATTCTCCATAATACATTGATTTTTGATTGAACTCTGCAAAGATACGAAGTTTAGAGGAAATAACCAAATTTTTTCCCAGAAAAATAAAATGGAGAGGCACAGAGGTCTCTCCTTTTTTATAATATAGCAATTACTAATTTCCGTTTTCTTTACTTCACGAGGATAACCAGATACTTGCTGGTGCTCCAGAAGAGCTGCGGGTCGGTGATGCGGAGAACATACTGCTTGTTGGCATCGCGCTGCAGAGTATAAGCGCTTGAAGGATGAGCAGTAAGCATTGTGGCAGACTTGCTATAGAGCTTGATTTCCTTGTCGATACGGATATCGATCTTTGTAAAATACTCCTTGTTGAAGTTAGAACGGAGCACCTCACCGTCAGCGAGGATATTCTGCTCCTTGAGCTCCTTCTTTGTACCGAACACGAACCAGGCAGTGTGGATTTCCTTATCCTGCTGGTTGATGGTCTGAGTCTTCTGATTGGTCTCCTCAGTAAGGTTCTCTACATTTGTATTCAGGTCAGCCACACGCTCGTCGAGCTCAGCGATATGGATGTCCTTCTTGTCGAGTTCCTCGCGCAGAGCTTGAAGCTGACGGTCTTTCTCCTCCATCTGCTCTGTGAGATTGTCGATGATCTTCTTAAGTTGATCATTCTTTATGCTACCCTCACGAACCTGCTGCTTCAGCTTGTTGATAAGCTCCTTGTTCTGCTTCATCGCCTGCTGGATGAACTGCATGTTCTCGCGGATACGCTGTGCGCTGTTGGTGCCCTCACCCTGCTTGGCAAGAGTAACACGGCTCTGGGCCTCGGTAATCTCACGGAATCCCTCCTCGATGTCGCTCAAGGTGGTCATCATGTCGGTAATCTCACTCTCCTTCTGAGCGATAATAGAGTTCAGGGAGTCACGCTGAGCTTCGGCTGCGAGGTTTGCCTGTTTAACACCATCGTTACAACTGGCTATTGCCAGTGCACAAAATGCAAAAATTGCTAATTTCTTCATACCTTATTATATTTATAATTATTGTTTTCCTGCAAGGATAATCACTATCTCTCCCTTGGGCTCATGCTCCTTGAAATGGGCTATAACCTCCTCGAGAGTACCACGCACGCTCTCCTCATGGACCTTGGATATCTCACGGCACACACTCACCTGACGATCGGCACCGTAAACCTCGGCAAACTGCTGAAGAGTCTTTAACAGACGGTAGGGCGACTCATAGAAGATCATTGTACGCTCCTCGTCTACAAGCGACAGCAGCTTTGTCTGACGGCCTTTCTTCTGGGGAAGGAATCCCTCGAAGGCAAAACGATCGCAGGGAAGACCACTCGACACCAATGCCGGAACGAAGGCTGTGGCACCAGGCAGGCACTGGACCTCAACGCCAGCCCTTACGGCCTCTCGAACAAGGAAAAATCCGGGATCGCTGATGCCAGGAGTACCGGCATCGCTGATCAGGGCTACATTCTCACCGGCCAGCAGACGACTGACGATACCTGCCGATGTGCCGTGCTCATTAAACTTATGATGCGACACCAGATGGTTGCGAATCTCGTAATGCTTGAGAAGGATGCCCGACGTACGGGTATCTTCTGCCAGCACCATATCGACCTCCTTCAGGATGCGTACGGCACGGAATGTCATATCCTCCATATTCCCGACAGGAGTCGGAACAATATACAATATGCCCATAATCAGTGGGCAAAATTACAAAAAAAATGAAAAAAGCGCTCTTTATCACACAATTTTTAATCTTTAAGCCTGTTTTTTTTATTTTATTATGGTATTTTGCGCACTAATTTGTATCTTTGCAGACAGATATGACAAGAAATATATCAGGAGAGGCACACCGTCCTGGAAGAATTGAAGTGGTGTGCGGCTCGATGTTCTCGGGCAAGACGGAAGAGCTGATAAGGCGTATGAGAAGGGCTCAGTTTGCCAAACAGAAGGTGGAGATTTTCAAGCCAGCCATCGACGTGAGGTATTCTGAGGAGGATGTGGTGAGTCATGACCAGAAGCATATACAGTCGACACCCATCGACTCGTCGGCAAGTATCCTACTGCTGTCGTCGGACATCGACGTGGTAGGTATCGACGAGGCACAGTTCTTTGACATGGGACTGGTGGAAGTGTGTAACGAACTGGCAAATCGTGGAGTTCGGGTCATTATCGCCGGACTCGACATGGACTATAAGGGTATCCCCTTCGGACCGATGCCGGCTCTGTGTGCCATTGCCGACGATGTGACTAAGGTGCATGCCATCTGTGTGAAGTGCGGTAACCTGGCTTATGTCAGTCACCGAAAAGTGCAGAATGACAAGCGAGTATTGCTCGGAGAGACGCAGGAATACGAGCCTTTATGCCGTATCTGCTATCAAAAAGCTCTCGAAAACGAAAATTCATCGGAATAAATTTGGTGGTTTCGGGAAAAATGACTACCTTTGCAGCCGATTTCGCAAGAAGTCATATAGGGAGATCCGTTAGCTCAGTCGGTAGAGCACAACACTTTTAATGTTGGGGTCTTGGGTTCGAGCCCCAAACGGATCACGAAAGATAGTCCGCAAGAAACCGAATATCAGTCGCTTGCGGATTTTTGCATTTATAGGAATAATTCTGGAAGTTACATTGGGTCTTGAAAAGCATATAGGCTCATGATGGGCTATTCTGTTACGCAATTTGTTGATATAGTCCAATTCTTGGAATATATATGTGTTGTCATATCTATGTAACCAGAGATTTCCATGTATTTCATCTAATGTCGAATTTTGACTGCAAAGTTTCATTAGTGCACAAAATATGAGTCATCGTGGTGTTATGATGATATTTCATCATACAATTTTTATGTGTAATCTTAAAATATTCACATAATCATTTGGCTATTTCAAAATAAGTACGTATATTTGTACCCAAATTACACAAATGAGTTATGAGAACAGCTAATTATTCAGAGTTACGCGCCAATATGAAGCACTATCTGGACGGCGTGATCAAAGACAATGAGCCGCTGATTGTTCATCGTCAGGGTGCGGAGTCTGTTGTAGTCATTTCTCTTGATGACTATAATGCTATGGTAGAGACAGAGTATCTGATGAAGTCTCCTGCCATGATGCGGGCTATCCAGAAGGGTGAGGATGACATCAAGAATGGCAGAAGCGTGACAAAGAGAGAAGACGAAACAATGGAGGAGTTTCTGGCAAGATGTACAAGGTAACACTATCAGAACAGGCCCAGGAGGACTATACTTATTTTGTGAATAGCGGCAATGAGGCTGCGATCAAGAAAATAGTTACCCTCCTGAAGGAGTTGGAAGAGCATCCCTTTACCGGTACTGGTAAGCCGGAACCCCTGAAATATAACTTGACGGGCTACTGGTCACGTCGTATAAACCCCGAACACCGTATAGTATATAAGGTGAACGGTGAAGTTGTCGAGGTATATGTGCTTACGATGAGATATCACTACTCCAAATAGATTTCTCTGGAAACATTTGGTTGTTTCAAAGATAATGTGTATTTTTGCACCAGAAATTACAAAGAGAGGTTTTTAGCCTCTTTTTTTATTTGTTCGGATTTATCTGTGGCTTCAGGTCAGCGGGGGATGCCTTGGTGTGCATGTCCACCTTAGGACCGTCTTTTGTAAAGAAATCGGTGATAATCTGAGGCTGAAGGGTTATAGCGGGTTTGAAATCACCGCTCTGCATGTATCGCATGATAGCCTGGCGCATCTGACGGGCAACAAGACGATTATCCAGATTGGAGGTGATGTCCATCGTGGTCATCAACAGTTTGCCATTCAGCACATTAGCCTCAACAAGCATACCGAGTTTACGGCTGATATGCCATGTATCGATGGGCTGGATAGGTGGCTGGTAGTCCTTGGGCAGTTCCGCGAGGTTCATCACCTGGGCCCTGTTCAGAAGTTCCCACCAGTTGAGATTGCTCCAGTCGTCGGTGGGGAAATCGTATTTGAAGAGGGGATGGCTCTTGTCGATATACGCTCCTGTAGTGTGAGGAGGGCGCATCTGGAACCACGATGTATTCCAGAACACAGGCAGGTAATTCTGTATGACATCCCTGCCCAGACGTACCTTACCGGCTGCTGCAATAAGCACCTTACCACCTTTCTTAAGTACATCGAGGGCCTTTGAGTCTAAGGTATCTGTCTGATAGATATCATCGTAAGTCAAGGTATCCTTTACTTCGGGATATACCCAGAAATCCCAGTGGTTACGGAGTTTACCGGCAACGAGGACTGATAAAGTGAGTTTCTGAGGCTGAGTGATTTTATCCAAGGGGAAAGTAACCTTTCCGATATTTACATTCTTGCCTACAGGCAGATCTCCTATAGAGAGTATTCCTCCGGAAATAACATTCTGGGTCTCATCGGCAATATAATAATTATTCCGAGTGTCGGATATCTCAGTATACATAGCATTATACAACTCTACTGGCACATCGAGAGTATCCCTGTTGCTATACACGAACTTCGGGAACTTAGCAAGCGAAACGATAGGAGAACAGAACTCTATCCACTCCGTAGCATCTACATAGCCCTTTTCTTTCCAATGCACGTTGAGTGGTCCGATGAGAGCAGAGCCCTGTCCACTATAATCGTTTAGACCGAGGAGTTGGAATCCGGAATAGTCTTTGGTTCGCAGGTTGCGCTCGATATCGAACTTATAGCAGAGAGTCTGTAATTTTCCACTTGCCATAAGGAATTTCTCCGCCTGCGACTCCATGCCGTTATCACGCAACAAATCACGGAAAATCTCGAAGTTTCCCGGCTTGTTCACACCGTGATACTGAGATATCTCCTTAAAATCCGGGAATGCACACCACTGACCCTGTTCATGGGCTATAATAGGGCTGTTATTGGGTTTGTCAGCCTTATAGTTTCTAGGGAAATCTATCTCCTTATTGTGGTCATCGTCAGAGTGAGGAGCATGTTTGTTCCAGTCGAGACCTCTTGCCCCACCCTTCACATGAAACTCCGAACCGTCATCCCATTCCCAACCACCACCGACGGCAGCACCGCAATAGATCTTCGAGGGGTCGCGTTTTTTCATCGCTTTCACCCAGTCATTGCAGTACTCCACCCATCTGCCTGCCGGTTCATTACCTGCCGACATCATGACAAACGAGGGGTGATGACCATAAGTATCAAGAATCCTATTCGACTCATCGATAAGATAATGGTCGACAACCAGACCACTACGCAGTTTCACTCCGTGATTCGACCATGATGGAGCCTCAGGCATAATATAGAATCCGAGCTTATCCGCAGCAACAAATGCTGCCTCAGGAGGGCACCATGAATGGAATCGCATGTGGTTAAGACCATATTGTTTACATTTTTGAATAATCCTCGTCCACTCTTCCTCATCCATCGGGGGATAACCGGTCTCAGGGAAACAGCAGCTCTCCACCGTTCCACGGAAATAAACAGGACGACCATTGATGTAAATACCCCTGTCCTTGATACCTATCTCACGCAATCCGAAGGTTGTCTCGTAATAGTCATCGCCAAAAGTGATACCCATCCTATAGCATTGGGGGTGAAACTCATCCCAAAGAGCAGCTTTCTTTCCCATATTCACATTCAGAGACACCTTGGAGCCATCGACCTCGAAGAACTGCATGAAAGTCTCTTTATCACCTTCAACATCTTCGATACCGACACAGATATCGGGCAAGTGATAGAACATGTTTTTCGGGAAGCGACCTATCTCGATCTCCACATTCACTACACCAAAGGCGACGTAGGGAACAATCTTCACCTTCTTTATATATGGTCCAGACGACTTTGCCCTCAGTTCTATCTGTCCCACGATGCCATTCCAGTTACCTTGAGTCTGGTCTGTCACGCTATGAGAGTCGATACCTACACCTACATTCTTGATACCATTATACACACAAACTTCAATCTTATTTCGCTGGCCAGGAGAGAGGTATTTGGTGATATCATACTGATGAGGAGTGGAGAGTGAGTTCTGATGACCCACCTCCTGACCGTTTACAAATACAGTAGTCTCGATATGCGGACGCTCAAGGAAAAGGGTAATATTCTTACCCTCCCACGACTGGGGGATATATACCATCTTACGATACCACGCCTTGCCGACATAATGACGCGAAGGGGTAAGGAAGAAAGGGAACTTAAGGTTTTCCTGGGTGCGGTATTTCGCCATATAGGGGTTAAAATAATATGAAGAATCGTAGAGTGTGGCCGTCCAACGAGTCTGGGTGCTCACCTTATATCCCTTGTCGTTGGTGAGCATTGAACCCGGAAGTATTATCTCATCGTTATAATTCGCGGAGTCACCGATACTGAAGTCCCATAGTCCGGAGAGGTCAATGTTCTCCTGAGCCTTTGCCGACATAACACTTATCAGACATAATGCAATAAAAAGTATTCTCTTCATACCGATATATTTTCCTTAATTGCTTATCTTAATTATAACGTAAACACAGCCTTGATATTGTGCTTTAGAGAGAAAATATAACGTTTACGAAGTTTTTATGTATCTTAAGGATGGGTGTTTCGCGATTTTGTTGTAAATTTGCAGCAGAAAGAGAGACTACTTAATATGAAGAAGCTATTTATTGTATTGATGTTATGCTTGCTGATGTCACTATATGCATCGGCAGCTATAGACCGGCATGCTGTGGTAATCAGAAATAATCCAGTGATAACAAAGGTTGACACATTAGCATCACTTTCTGTGGGAAACGGACATTTCGCGACTACAGTAGATGTAACAGGTCTGCAGTCATATCCTATCGAATATAAGAATGGAGTTCCCCTCTGTGCCATGAGCGACTGGGGCTGGCATCAGTTTCCGAACACAAAAGACCTGAAGCCTTCGGAATCAGAGAAAACCTTTGATTTCGGACATGGGCATGAGGAGGTGTATGCTGTGGAATATAAGAAAGCAGAGGATGGTCGGCATAAGGAGGCAACGGACTATTTCCGTGTCAATCCCCACCGACTTAATTTGGGTGCTGTCGGGCTCCATCTCTATGATGCCAACGGGAACCAAATGCCCCTCGGACAGCTCACGGATATCCGTCAGGAACAAAATCTTTTTGACGGAGAAATCTGGTCTTCGTTTGTGGCCGATGGCAAGAAGGTAGATGTTACTACAGGCGCTCACCCCTCTAAGGATGCTCTCTATGCCAGAATCAAGAGCACATTACTGGCTGATAAGCGCGCCACTCTGAGGCTGCGTTTCCCCTACCCTACAGGAAAACATGCCGATGATGCCAGCGATTGGACAAAACCAGAGCGTCACAAATCCGAAATCATCTCTCAGACAAATAATTATGCAATCATCAAACGTACACTCGATACCACTACATATTATGTCTTGTTGCAATGGGAAGGGAGAGCTGTTTTAAAAAAACTGGCAGCTCATGATTTCGAGCTTTCTTCATCCGATGATGTACTCGCCATAGCTGCAGAGTATCTTCCTAGTATCCCTGGTACATCCATATTCTCCTATGATTCTTATCACAGCGCAACGATAAACTTCTGGCACACCTGGTGGGATAGTGGTGCCATCGCGGATTTCTCGGCATGCACAGATTCCCGGGCAAAAGAACTGGAGCGACGTGTAGTGCTATCCCAATATCTCACCCAGATAAATTGTGCCAACAATATGCCGCCTCAAGAGAGCGGACTAACATATAACACATGGTTTGGGCGTCCTCATCTGGAGATGACATGGTGGCATGTAGTCGATTTCGCTCTTTGGAATCGTCCTGAGGTGGTGGCTCAGATACTGAAATGGTATAATAAGACGGCTTATCCCATAGCAAGGAAGATAGCCGAACGACAGGGATTCAAAGGTGCAAGATGGATGAAGATGACCGACCCCTGGGCTGGTGAGGCACCATCGAATACAGGTTCGTTTCTTGTCTGGCAACAGCCACACTATATCTACCTCGCAGAAGAAATGTATCGTGCCAGACCATCAGCAGAGACACTCCGCGAATATGGTGAACAGGTAGAGGCCACGGCTGAATTTATGGCCGACTTTGTGACCTACGATGCCGAGCAGAAACGATATATCATCAAGGGAGCAACCGCCATGCAGGAGTGTATGACAAAGGATATATCCTATAATCAGCCTTTCGAACTGGCTTATTGGAGTTATGGTCTCTCTGTAGCCCAGAAGTGGCGCGAACGTCAGGGAAAGGATAGAGTAGCTCTTTGGGATGATATCATCAGGGATCTTTCTTCACTGCCCGAAGCTGGTGATATCTACACAGCAGGAACAGCCATTGGAACAGCAAAGAATCACGAGGCTTTCGACCCCTTCGGCACTCCGGCAAAGAAAGTAGAGACCTTTGCCGACAAATGTCGCAATGACCATCCAGCAGTTCTTGGAGCATGCGGTCTGTTGCCTTATACCTCTTTATATAATATTGAGAAGATGAAAACCACCCTCGACTGGGTGATGAAGAACTGGAACTGGCAGACCACATGGGGATGGGATTATGGCATGATAGCTATGACATCAGCACGTCTTGGAGACCCGGAAACAGCACTCAAGGCTTTGCTTATCGACACTCAGAAGAACACCTATCTGCCAAGTGGGCATAATTTTCAGACACCCGACCGACTGCGTATCTATCTCCCTGGCAACGGAGCTCTGCTCACAACTATCGCAATGATGTGTGCCGGATGGGACGGATGTGGAGATATGGTGAATCCCGGTTTCCCGAAAGATGGTAAATGGGATGTGAAATGGGAAGGACTAAAGAGGATGCAATAACCCACAAATATAATCCCCTCGCACCTTATTAACCGGTACGAGGGGATTTTTCTGAATATTACCCTTGAGAAATTACTTAGCAGGGACGCTTCTTCGGAAGTTTGAATACATCCTGAACCTCCTTCATCTGTGCATCGGTCATGCCATCAGGCTCAGAACCCATAGCACGAGCACACATATAGATATTTGCAGCCTTACAAAGCACATCGGTCTGATCGAAAGCATCCATGATGTCTGTACCAACAGCTACAGTACCATGTTTCTCCCACATCACAACATCGTGGGTCTTGATCTGCTCGAGTGTAGCCTCAGCAAGATCTACTGATGATGGCAGAGCGTAAGGAACGATACCGATACCTAGCGGTGCAAATGCCAGTGTCTCAGGAATCATAGACCACAGTACTCGGGTCATCTCATCACCCTTCAAGAAACGTTGGATATGGCTCATAGCCACCAGTTCGATAGGATGGGTATGAAGTGTTGCCTTATAGCATGAGCCCGTCTCCAGCAAGTAATTCTGCAGAGCAAGGTGTGTTGGCAACTCTGATGTAGGAACGACATTCTCGTCAGCGATAACCTCGTAAGAAGCACAGTCATCGAGGATACGGATGATTGATCCGTTCTGCATAGGCTCCTTAGCCAGGTCACGCATACGCTTCCCTGTTCCCTTGCAATAGAAATACTTACCTTTCAACTGGGGCAATACCATACCTATCTGCTTTACTTCTGAGATGGCCTTCATAGCCTTACACTCATCATCCATATACTCAGTGATGTTGACAGTGATATTTCCACCATTACGTTCAGCCCAGCCTTTCTGCCATAGATAACCTGTTACCTCGGCAATCTGATAAACTACCGCTTTTAAACCTTCGCGGCCTTCCAATATACTTTTAGACATAATATCAACAATTTTTAGACAAAATAAATATAACTAACAGTTGTCGCCATATCGTTCCTTAGTGATCTGATCCAATGACTTGCCACGGGTGTTAGGCATACCTAGCAATCCAACAATCAGGGATGTCAGGAGAAGTGCTACCATACAGTAGGCCGCCAGAGTGAATCCCTCGCCATTTTCACCATATATAAAGGTAAAGACCAGTCCCCAAACAGCAGACAAGCCACGAACGATAAAGAACATCAGTCCTTGAGCACCGGCACGAAATTTTGCAGGGAACAGCTCTGACCCCCACAAAGCGTAGAATACCTGAACGGAGCTACCATTATTTATACCCCAAAGGATGGTGAACAACCAAATGCCCGCTATGGTAGATACCCCGCCGCCAATGATGAGTATCCATGCAGTAAGTGCTGCAGCAAGACCAAAGACATAGAAGAAACGATGTGCTACCTTATCAACAAAGAACGAGATTATAAATGTTGTAACCACAACAAACACCCAACTTACGCAACTCAGCATATTAGCTGCCTCATTGCTCAATCCTCCTGCAGTCTCGTATATATGTGGCATAAAGAATCCCATAACACTGGCAACAAGATTCCATGTCAGATATATAGCTGCCAGGAAAGCAACGGTCTTTACAGCTATCTTATTTGTAAACAACAACTTAATATTATCTACTATGCTATTCTTGTCCTTCGCTTTGTTGGCAGTAAACTCAGCACTCTCCTCCAGCTGACGCTGAAGAGTCCATGCAATAAATGCTACTACAAAGAGAGTGAAGAACACAACACGTGAACTAAACACCTCGACAGCAGCCAGTGCCGCATCAGCACCCAAGATTCCATGAGCCAACGACTCTACCGGTCCATACAGATATCCACCAGGAGCGAACAACATTCCGAAGAGCAGGATACACATCGGACCTACTCCCCATGACATCTGTGAGATACATATATTACGTCCTCGATTACCTACCTCGGAACTCTCAGAAATATATGTCCACGAGGCAGGAACACCTATACCTACCGATATACCTGTAATCAGGAATCCTGTCAGCAACATTGGAAAATTTACGCTCAACAGGATAATCAGCACACCAGTCATGTACACTAACAGATTATAGGTGAAGATAAACTTACGTCCGAACTTGTCAGCCAAGAATCCTCCAATAATTGCACCGATAGCAGCACCCAGAGCATTGGCGCTGAGAGCATTGAGCCAACCCAGATGCATCTCTGAGAGCCCCAGATAATTCTGCCACAAAGTGACACCACTGGCACCAGCCACTATAGCACCTGCATCCAGGTAATTGTTAAGAGACACCGCAAGTGTGCTCTTTAAACTTCCACTTTTCGCCATAATCTTATCTGCAAACTACGTCGCACTCTATATTGAAAATCTTGGCCACTTTCAGGATGGTGTCAATATGATGACCAACTGCTGCTGCCATATGGTGGGTAGGGCCAGCCTCACTCCACTTATTCACGAACTCACGGCAGCTCAAGGAGAACTTCGTTCGCATATTGGTATCACCGAAGGTAAAGATAGGCCCATCCTCATTTACGCCCTCGGCAGCAACGAACTTAAAGACGCCATTCTTATCCTGGGTAATAGCAAGATATGTAACAGGACCTGTGGGAGGATAGAACTGTGTGAGGTAACCACCACCTGCCTTTCCGTGGAACACTGGAACAATCTTCATCGTAGGCTTCTTAGCCTGAGAAATATCAAAATCGCCAGAACCGGAGTGACCGATGATACATATATCCTTCGGGAAGTCGATAGAATACATCTCTGCCAGAGTTCCCGTACCAGAGATGGTTTTCAAGATAGACATAGCCATCGCAACCTTCATATCGCCCTCAACGGCACAGGCGGTATGCTGCTTGATAAGCATAGAGAATGCAGGAATAAGCATCGAGTCGAGCTTACCTGCGACACCCTGAGCAAAGCCATCATAGTGAGAGGCTATCATACCCAGTTTCTCGTCCTTTACCCACTGTTCGAAGGCAACGACATACTTGGCCATATCCCATACCTTCTCGATGGTGCCACCACCCTCGATGTCGAAGGTGTCGAGGATATCCTGTGCCTTTGCCTTGATAGCTGCCTCATCGGTGATGTTATCGGCAATAGCCCACATTTTCTCCCAGTCGAACTGCTTGGTATATACGAACATACGGTGATATAGGTTGGTCTCATCTATATAGAGGTCCATCATACCAGGATAAGGACGACCAATCTGTGCAATGTTTGTATCGCGGAAACGACGACGCACCTGAGCAGCACGACACCAGTCCTCTATTTCAGCCTGAACGCCTGGATCACCACCCTCAACGACACCAGTAATCACGGCAGAACGCTTGCCGGCACGATTCAGGTCTGCAACCATCTCTCCGATAGCACCACATGCATAGAGCTCACCCAACCATGTTGGGATATCGGTCTTAGCATAGTCGGGAGCCAGTTTCTTCTGCAGGTTCACGATAACCACAGGTACGTCGAGGTCGCGAACAGCTGGCAACATATTATAAGATGTACAATATGTCAGCATCTGCAGGATCACGAGGTCTACATCGGCAGCACGGAACTTATCACCTGCAGCCATCGACTGTTCTTTACTTGTCACCATACCGCCATCGATAATCTCAATGGTGTCGGGCAATGTCTTCTTGAATGCTTCATACTGAGCCTCAAACTCAGGAACAAGCTGAGGAAATTGTGGCAGGTATGCCTGAAGGGCAATAGAGAAAACACCTACCTTTGCTTTAGTTTCAACTAATGGTTTTGCCATAATCTGTTTTTTATTTTGTTTTTTATATGTTTGTTATCATCAGATATTTCTCGTATGCCTTGTCCCATTCTGCCTCATCTGTAGGTTCGTATCTTACAAGATCAAGACTGTTAGCGATGATTCGTCGCATATCCCAGATATCACTTACCTCGCCTGAAGCCTTAGCCTGAAGCATGATATTCCCGATAGCCGTGCCCTCCTGAGGACCAGCCAGGACAACGGCTCCTATAGCATTGGCAGTAAACTGGTTCAGATATTTATTCAGACTGCCACCGCCAATAACATGCAACACCTCGAGTTTGAATGGAGCGAATTCCTTCAACCACTGGAACACCTGCTTATATCGCAGTGCCAACGAGTCGAAGATACAACGACATATCTCTGCAGGAGTCTCTGGCACTGGTTGGTTAGTCTCACGGCAGTACTGCTGGATAGCACCAATCATCGATGTCGGAGCTGCAAAAAGCTTGTCGTCAGGATTAATAATAGAACGGAATGCCTCTACCTGCATTGCAGAACCTTGCAACTCCGGATGAGATAGTTTTCTAACCTCCTCAGGCCATTCCAGACGACAACGCTCATAGAGCCACATGCCACAGATATTCTTCAGGAAACGGGTTGTTCCCTCTACTCCCCCCTCATTGGTGAAGTTACGTTCATAACTCAGATCGTTGATGATGGCATCCTTTGTCTCTATACCCATCAGACTCCACGTACCACTTGAGAGATATGCAAACTGTTCGTTCTTAGCCGGAACAGCAGCAACTGCCGAGCCTGTATCATGACCGGCAACTGCTATCACGGGAACAGCTCCTAATCCTGTCAATTCTTGTACCTCCTCGGTAAGCACTCCAATCTGTGTTCCTGGCATCACCATCTTACCAAACATAGAGCGGTTGAGACCCAGTGATGCAAGGAGTCGGTCATCAAGTTGCTTGGTACGAGGGTCGAGCAACTGCGATGTTGAAGCAATGGTATATTCGCATACCTCCTCACCAGTAAGCATCCAACTCAATGCGTCTGGCACGAAGAGTATTTTCTTTGCATGATTATATGCGCTGTTTTCCTCCTTCCTCATTGCATAAAGCTGGAAGATGGAGTTGAAGTTCATCAACTGGATACCTGTGACATTATATACATCTTTCTTCGAGATGACATTCTTCAGATAGTCATCCATAGCCTCAAAAGTGATAGGATCACGATATGCACGTGGATTTCGTAGGATGGCATTATCTTCACCGATAAACACGAAGTCAACACCCCAAGTATCGATACCTATCGATGTAATCTCCAGTCCACGACGGACTACTTCCTTCAGTCCCTTGATAATTTCAAAATAGAGGGCGAAGATATCCCAGTAATAGTGTCCTCCTTGTACGATGAGGTTATTGGGGAAACGGGTTACCTCCTCCAGTTCAAACCTATCTCCGTTGATACGGCCGATAATCGTTCTGCCACTCGTAGCACCCAGGTCTACGGCAAAAAAATATTTTTTATTACTCATATACTATATTTTGTGGATTCTCTGCTTTTACCGGTGATTTCTCAAACACCAATGGTTTGCCATCGATGACAAAGTCAATAAGTTCATATTTGTCTGACGTCTTCACGTCGTACTGCGTCTCGGCATCCACCAGGATGTTACGCATCACTATGTTATTGCAACGAGAAAGCGGCATGTCATCACGTTTCTCTGGTTTGAAGAACTGACTCCATGGATGTATGAATAGGAAACGCTTGCAATGACCAGTGATATTCTCTACCAACACATACTCATAATGCTGAGGGGTATCAGGACGCATCTTCAGCCAGAGCACTCTGTCGGCTCTCTCTGTATAGCAGTTACGAAGGATTACATTCCTGTCGTGCAACGATTCTGAACCTAAGGTCAGACAGCCATGAACCTTACCATAGTGGCAATTCTGAATCAGGATTCGCTCGCAGTCGCCATTGGTCTCATCTTTATCCGCCCAAGTGCCTTTGCCACCTTTCAGTACAACGGCATCATCATTTACATGCATGAAACATCCATTTATAAGAACATCTGTACAGGCATCTATGTCGATAGCATCCGATGATGGGGCTCCGCGTCTTGGTTCTGGCGCCCAAATATTCTCTGTGGGAGCGTAAATATAGCAATCCAGATAACGCACATGGTCGCTCTTATAAACGTGATTAGTCCAGAAAGGCGAATTAACAAGATGCACATCCTGCACAGTTACATTCTTAGAATTAGAGATATATGTCAGTCTCGGACGCTGGGCATCTTTATTTGTACACTGCGGGTTCCACTTCCTGCGAATCCAGAACTCCCGCCAGTAGTTAAGTCCGTTGCCATCTATGGTGCCCTTACCGCTGATAGTAAAACCATCTAGTCCGTCGGCATTAACGAGTGCAGAAAAATAATTGCATGTCTCTCCCTCTATACGCGTCTTCAGTATGGGGAAATCAATGATATGATCTGACCCCTTGAGCCGTCCGATAACGTGCAAATGTGTTCCTTGCTTAAAGAACAAGCCTCCTGTAAGGAATGTACCCTCTGGAATTACCACTACTCCTCCACCCTCCTCGGCAGCACGATCAATGACAGCCTGAATAGCTGATGTCTGAACGATATTAGAATCATTTTTCACACCGTAGTCGGTAATGACATACTGACGACCGAGGGTAGCCACATCCACCTTTGTAGTGTCTTTAAACCAAACATCCATCACTGTGTTGTCAGGCCATTTCTCAACAACAGCCTTCTTCTTAGCCTTTGCCATTCCAGAAGTAAGAACTATTGAGAACAGCAACAGAAAAATCTTTCTCATCTTCGCCTTTTTTGTTTATTAGCAACAGTAATTTGTTATTTGTGCACAAAGTTACGCAATATTATTAATATAAAGCATAAAAATCGTTCAAATAGTTTCCAAAACGTACGAATTATATTATTTTATGAAAAATAGTACGGATTTATTATTGGTTATTCCGTCATTTCTTCGTATATTTGCTGACGAATTCAAGACAACTTATCTACTTAAACATTAAACAACAATCGTTTATGAAAGAATTGAAAATGTACATTAACGGCCAGTTCTGCAATAGCTCGAACGGCAAGTGGATTGACGTATTAAACCCATCAACCGAGGAGGTCATCTCCCGTCAACCAGAAGGAACCATTGAAGATGTAAACCGTGCTTTGGATGCAGCCCGTGCTGCTCAGAAGTCTTGGGCAAAGACTCCAGCCATCGAACGTGCCGGCTATCTGTTGAAGATGGCAGAGGGCATCAAGAAACGTGAGAAGGAGTTCACAGAGATTATCATGCGCGAACAGGGTAAGACCCGTACCTGGGCCTCTATCGAGGTAGGTGCCACCATAGCTTATTTCGAGTATATGGCAACCTTCGCACGTCATATCGAAGGAGAGATTATCCCATCCGACCGTCCTAATGAGACCATCCTGCTCACGAAGAAGCCTATCGGTGTTGTTGCCGGTATCCTACCTTGGAACTTCCCATTCTTCCTCATCGCACGAAAGGCTGGTGCGGCCCTGATTGCTGGCTGTACCATCGTTATAAAGCCTTCTCAGCTCACTCCAGAGAACTGCACTGAGTTTGGTAAGATTGTTGATGAGATTGGTCTCCCCGCTGGTGTAATCAATATCGTGACTGGTAAGGGAAGTGTCATTGGCAACGAGATGGCAGGCTCACCAAAGATTGACATTGTAAGTGTTACAGGTTCTGTTGGTGCCGGTGAGAGCATCATGGCCGCAGCCTCTAAGAATATCACAAAGGTAAGTCTCGAACTTGGCGGAAAGGCCCCTGCCATCGTGATGAAGGATGCAGACTTGGAGCGCGCTGCCCAGTGGATCGTTGACAGTCGTATCGGCAATAATGGCCAGATCTGTAACAATGCTGAGCGTGTATATGTTCAGAAGGAGGTTAAGGAAGCCTTCACAAAGATTCTTGTTGAGAAGATGAGTGCTGTCAAGGTGGGCGATGTCTGCGCAGACGAGAGCGTAGACATGGGTCCTTTGGTAGAGGCTCGTGCTCTGGAGAGTGTTACAGAGAAGGTAGAGCGCGCTATCAAGCAGGGAGCGAAACTGCTCTGCGGTGGCCATCGTGTAGGTGAGAAGGGGTATTTCTATGCTGCTACCGTCCTCGACAACTGTACTCAGGACATGGACATCATCCATGAGGAGACATTCGGTCC
>ERZ842401.395-NODE-395-length-62443-cov-8.513192_pt1 | contig 62443 bp, 57 predicted proteins | sample MGYA00521270_ERZ842401 | MGnify/ENA primary metagenome ERZ842401 (study PRJEB31892, sample SAMEA3878208) | bioreactor metagenome | biome: Moose rumen | place: Sweden | collected 2011-10 | study: EMG produced TPA metagenomics assembly of the PRJEB12797 data set...
GCTCCAAGACGGGCTCGCCGGCAATGGCCAGGTTCGCCAGCGACATAAAGGGCCTTCCATACTGGTCGAGGGTGGTGGCCTGCTGGAGGAAGTTGTTGAAGGGTCGGCGCACAATGCCCTGCGGGTCGGTGAACACCGAGGCGTTGTGGAAGGGAGGGAAGGGCACGGTGAGGTCCCGGTTGATGTTGGTGACGTTGTACATATACTGGTTCCAGACGGGTCTGGCGGGTGCCCAGGGATGGATGCCGCCGATGGTCATCAGTTGTCCGCCCACCCATCCCAGTCCGCTGCCGGTCTTTCCGCACACGACGATCTCGGCGCGTCCGTCGTTGTTGACGTCGGCCACCACGGGGTACTCCTTCCAGGTGCCGGCATACATACTTTTGGTGTAGAGGTTGTAAAAGGGAATGGTGTCGTGGCCCGTGCGGTGGCTTCTGCCGCTGCCGTTGATGATTCTCAGGTTGTCCTGGTCCCGGTACACGATTTCCATAATGCCGTCCTGGTTGAAGTCGAACAGCGTCATCGAGGTCTGTCCCGACTCGTCGGCGTGCGAGGCCTGCCATTTGGTCTGCAGCCCCGTGCCGGGATGGTAGGTCATCGCCGTGATGCGGGAAGCGCTCACGGGCTGCTTGTAGTCAATGTACACGAAGTCGAGGTCGCCGTCGCCGTCGATGTCTCCGACCATCGGGTAGCCGATGGTCTTGGCGTAGTGGCCGTGGACGAAGAGGATGTTCTCGGAGACGGGGTCGTAGGCGTAGATGTAGCTGCTGTCGGAGAAGTCGTTCGGGGTTCCGTCAACGATCACCATCACATCCAGCTGCCCGTCCATATTGAAGTCGGCCACGGCCACATTGCCGTCCTGGGGGATGCGTGACGGGATGTTGACGGTCTTGATTTCGGTTACGCTGTTGAGGGCCGCGTTGGTGCGGCTGGCGATCTGGACGTGGTAGAGGGTGTTGCCGCAGATGAGTTCCGGGGCGGGGTCGCCGAGGATGTCGGCGGCGAAAGACATCGCACAGTTGGCGAGTTCAGCGTTGCTGCCCCTCCAGCAGCGTCCCATATTGCTGTTTTGGGGTCCGGTGCAGAGGCGTTTGAGGGTGGCGGCGTCATAGATGCTGTGGCCGATGTAGATTTCGGGCCAGCCGTCCCCGTTGAAGTCGGTGACGGAGATGGTCCCTTCGCAGGGAGTGTTGATGTCGGAGGTGGCGAGCAGCTGCCCGTGGATGTCGTAGGAGCGCAGCTTGTTGTCGAAGCAGTGCAGGATGATGGCGCCCTGCATACCGCCGTTCCCGTCAGGGTATCGCACCAGCGCCGTCGGCCCGATGAACCCGGCATAGATCTGCTGCGCGACGTTGATGGTGCCAATCTGCTGCAGATCAGTTCCCCGGTAGACGCCCACAATGGAGGTGTGATGGTTGTTGGCGACGGTCTTTCCGGCCACAATCTCGATGGAGCCATCACCGTCAATGTCGCCCACTAATGGCACAAAGTAGCAATGGATGTCGTCGGTGGAATGCAGCACCTGGGCGTCCCACGGCTGCTGTGTGACATCGGTGGAGCAGTCTGTGGCCATCATATTGTCGGGCAGTGTGGTGACCTGCGCCTGTGCGGCTGCCGTGATGCAAAGGCATATTGTCAATATCTGGAACCATCTGGCCATATTGTCTCAAGAGCATTCGATTTATGAGAATTTCCTATTCATTTCTTTTAACCACAATGCAAAGATAAAAATTTTGTCATAAAGTGATTATCATAAAATGACAATTTATTATAACACGGGTATAAATCATTGTGCTTATAATGTTAATAGCATATTGGTTGCTATCGTGTTTGTTAATGTAGGTGGAACCCCGTAGTTCTTTGCAAGTTCCGGCCATTGTGATGCGGTTTCGCAAATTTCGTCAATTATAGAAGAGGCGTTTTTGATGCTGTTTTGTTTGGCCAACTCAAGTAGGTCTGTGCGGGTGATTTCATCAAATTTTCCGTTTACGGACATTTGGTGGGTGGCAGTCCATCCGCCTTTGGGATTATAGGCATACCCCATATCATAAGCAGGCGAGAGTCGCCATTTTCCATCTTCTCCCATTAAGAATGATATGTTCTTGGTGTGGTCGTCTTGGTTAGGCACCACAACATTGAACACTATTCGACGGAACATCTCTTGAGCCTCCGAGTAGTTAAGCCGTAAGAATCTCATTACATTGAAGGCCTGTTCGTACGAATAGGCGCGGTGAAGTCTGTAGTCGAAATGGGCAATTCCGCAAAGCGTCTGCATATGGATCTTTTTTCCTTTCTCTCGGTCAAAACGGCGGGTAAGGAAATGTGCTCGGCCGTTCTCCTCAAACAAAGAACAATCCGACATCATAATGCCGCAGGATTTGGCCAATTTGTAGAAAGAATATTCTAATCTGCCATAATTGCCTGTTTCTCTGAATCCAGCAGTTGCCGTGATCCCATCCAGTTTTATTAAATAATAATCGAAGCCGACAGGTGCTTCCACTTGTCCGGAGCGCACTTCTCCGGTATCCTTATTGTAAGCAATGATGGCCTTGGCTCGTTGCCCTCCTGCGGAGGTCCCCAAACGTAGAATTTCCGCTATCGCCGACTTTTTGTCATCATTGAGGTTTGTCTCAAACGAGGATCTTTCAGAAAGAGCGTCAGCCGCCACTCTCACCAACGAATCAATGGCAATTTGTGTGCTCTTGTCGTACGGGACGTCCATTGCAGGCTCAAACTCTAATGCTCCCATACACCTGCTGCCCAGAAAACATAGGGTCTCGATGGGATTGCTGCTGGTACGTCCCGTCAAGGCCAGCCATTTGTCAAACAAAGCACGCCCGTAAGTGTCGGGCAGCGAATCGGCCAGCATCCCCGGCAGTCCCTTGAAAGTCTCCCTGCCTAAACCCTCAAATGAGTAGATTCGGCCCTCGCGAACGGGCATCATCAATGGAGAAGGCTCCAACCCCGATTGCACAAAACTGCTGTCATATTCAAAACGGGCAACTTCATATCGGTTATCCCAACGGAATGTGCCTACAGGAATGCCAAACATAGTCACCCTTGCGACATCTACCATATTTTGTCCTCCCTCTTCTCCTTTTCAAGTTTTCCGGACGCTCTTTTCCGTGATTTTGCCTTTGCAGATTGCACATATTTATAGTATTCACTCGGACTGAGTTGCTCTTCTTCAACAAGGGGTTGCAATGTCTCCAGCATCCCTAGTGTTCTCAGTACCCGCAGTAATGATTCGAATGAGCGAATCTCCCCATTCTCAATCTTTTTGATAGTGGATAAAGAAATCCCAGCCGCTTCGGCAAGACTCTGCTGTGTGATGTTTTGCTTCAGTCTTGTCTGATGTATCCGCTTGCCAATTCGCTCGAGGATGGCCATATCGGCGAATAAATAGATATTATCCATAATAGTTGTTTTTTAAACTTTACGGCTGCAAAAATACAAATAAAAGTTTAAATATAAACTGTTGTATAATTTTTATTTTGACGAAATAAATATACTTTTTCCATAAAGGAAATCATAAAATGAAAAAACGGCCAACAAACGTTGCTCGCTGGCCGCTCTATGGTTAAAAAAGAATTTCGCTCTGTTTACGACTCTTTGTACCGGAAGGCGAAGATGAAGGCCACGGCCACGATGAAAGCGTAGAGCGCGAAAATGCCCCAAACAGCTGTCCAGTCGCCCACCAGAAAATGGCGCATCCCGTTCTCTGTCATCACCGGTTGCCAGGAACAGAACCGGTTCACCACTGCTTGCGCGCTCAAGGTGCCGACGGTGGCGCCTATGCCGTTGGTCATCAGCATAAAGAGTCCCTGTGCGGAGGAACGGATGGAGATGTCGGTCTCCTTGTCCACAAACAACGATCCGCTGATGTTGAAGAAGTCGAAGGCCACACCATATACAATCATCGAGAGCACGAACAACCAGACACCTCCACCGGGATTGCCCACGCCAAAGAGTCCGAAACGCAACACCCAGGCGAACATTGCAATCAACATCACCCGCTTGATGCCGAATTTCTTCAAGCAGAATGGAATCAGCAGGATGCACAGTGTTTCAGATATTTGCGACAATGAAACCAGCATATTGGCGTGCTTCACACCGAATGTGTCGGCAAACTCGGGGTCGGCGCCGAAACTAGAGATGAAAGGATTGGCAAAACCGTTGGTGATTTGCAGGGAAACACCTAATAACATCGAGAAAATGAAGAAGATGGCCATCTTTTTCTCTTTGAAAAGGGAGAATGCCTTCAAACCGAAAGCTTCGGCCATAGACTTGTGCTCTTTGTTTTTGACCACCGGACAGTCGGGCAAGGTGAAGGAGTAGGAGGCCAGCACCAGACCGATGCATCCGCTGAAGAGGAATTGCCGTGCGGTCTCCTGAAGCCCTAACAGGTCAACAGCCCACATAGAGATGATGAAACCGATGGTGCCGAACACGCGGATGGGAGGAAATGCCTTCACCGTGTCCAAACCGGCTTTATCCAAAGCATTGTAAGCTACGGCATTGGAAAGGGCCAAGGTGGGCATATAGAAAGCCACGCCGAGCGTGTATAGAGCGAATAAGGGTCCGAATTGCACATCCATTCCAGTGGATATGCCGTACAAGCCGGCGCAAATCATCGCGATACCGGAGATGCCGTGGCTGATGCCCAACATCTTTTGTGCGGGAATCCAGCGGTCGGCTACAATGCCCAACAGAGCTGGCATAAAAATGGAGACAATGCCCTGGATGGAATAGAATATTCCGATGTGTTTTCCCAGACCGTGAGGACCCAAGTAGCGTCCCATACAGGTGAGATAGGCCCCCCAGATAGCAAACTGGAGGAGGTTCATTGTAATCAACTTGATTTTCAATGTCTTGTCGTTTTTCATATTCTCTATTTTACTTTGAAATCAAACAGTTTTTCTCCTTCCAGGAAACCCTGGAGTCGGTCGTTGATGTGTACGGGTCCAACGCCGACGGGCGTGCCGGTGAAGATGATGTCACCCGTCTTCAAGGTCATAAAACGGGAGACGTAGGCGATGATTTGGTCGATGGTGAAGAGCATATCGCGGCTGTTGCCCTCCTGCACCTTCTCGCCGTTGAGCAAAAGGTGGAAGTTAAGGTTCTGCACGTCTTGGAACTGGCTCTTGGGCAGGAACTTGCCCACCACAGCGGAGCCGTCGAAGGCCTTGGCGATTTCCCAAGGGTTGCCCTCCTGAATACAGCGCCGCTGCAGGTCGCGGGCGGTGAAGTCCACCCCCAAGCCAATCTCCTCATAGTACAAATGGGCGAACTTCTCCTGGATGCACTTTCCTAAGCGGTTGATTTTCACGATAATCTCCGTCTCGTAGTCCACCTGTTGCGAGAAATCGGGCAGGAAGAAGGGGCGATTGCGACGTGTGATGGCATTCTCCTGCTTCAGGAAGAAGACAGGCTCCGTGGGCACGGCGTGTTGCAGTTCTGCGATGTGCGCCGCATAGTTCCGACCAATGCAGATGAATTTCATCGTTACAGGAAATTAAAGTGGATGACCAGCTCGAAATAGCCTAATTTCGCTTTGGGATCGACCTTGAGCACGCTGTTGTACGCCTGGTTCCGGCCTTGGAAGAAGTTGGTCAGCGTGTGCACATAGTTGGCCATAATGCCGGCCCTCATCTTCGGGGTGACGGCGTATTCGAATCCCATTCCGGCGAATACAGACTCTTTGAGGATGGAGGCCTTGTCGTAGGGTTGGCGTTCCCTTGACCATAACTCGTCGCCCAGAATGCAGCCGTCGATGTGGGAGGATCGCAGCAGCAGGCTGTTGTAGAAGCCGGCGTTGCCGCAGACGTAGAAGTTGTTGATAGATTTGGTCTTCAGGGTGACGCCCACCGGTATGGTGAGGTACATCGCGCGGTAGGTGCGGTGTATGTCGGCCTCGGTTCCCCCGATGTTAGGCAAAATGACACTGTCGCGCAGGGCGAGCTTCCCGCCGACGTGCTCGAGGAAGACACCGGTGGAGACGTAGAAGTTCTTGCCGTGTGTCAGGTTGACGTTGATGGGCACACCGTAACGCATACCCACGACGATGCCGTCGCGCTGATGGCCGAGTGTCTTGGTGTACATCCAGTCGAAGGTGGGAGCGAAGGCGAGCCCGAAATTGACGCGGGCGCCCTCGCCGTTGTCCTTGTCCACCCCGGCGGGATAGACGTGCCGGGGTTTGCGGGGCACTCTGTTGGGCCGTTGGGCGACGGCCGAGGCCATTATCCCAAAGCAGAGTATTGCGAGGAGCAGGATTCTTTTTTTCATATCATTGGCTTTAAAAGAGTTCGGGTTGGGCGTTGGGGTAGCGGCTCTTGCCCAAGTGTTCGTAAGCGAGAGCGGTGGCTTCGCGACCGCGCGGGGTGCGCATCAGGTATCCCTCCTGGATGAGGAAGGGCTCATACACCTCCTCGATGGTGCCGGGGTCGTCGCTCACGGCGGTGGCGATGGTGCTCAAGCCGACCGGCCCGCCCTTGAACTTGTCGATGATGGTACTCAAGATGCGGTTGTCCATCTCGTCAAGACCGTGCTGGTCCACGTTGAGTGCCTTGAGGGCTATCTGGGTGATAGGCAAGGTGATGGTGCCGTCGCCCTTGATCTGGGCGAAGTCGCGCACCCGTCGCAGGAGCAGGTTGGCGATACGGGGCGTGCCTCGACTGCGGGAGGCGATCTCGTAGGCGGCGTCATCGTGGATGGGAATGTCCAGAATGGAAGCCGAGCGGCGGATGATCTTGCCCAGCGTCTCGGCGTCGTAATACTGCAGTCGCAGGTTGATGCCGAAACGGGAGCGCAACGGGGCGGTCAGCAGGCCCGACCGGGTGGTGGCGCCCACGAGCGTGAAGGGGTTGAGCGAAATCTGCACGCTGCGCGCGCTGGGACCGCTGTCAATCATTATGTCGATCTTGTAGTCCTCCATTGCCGAGTAGAGGTACTCCTCCACCACGGGCGAGAGGCGGTGTATCTCGTCAATGAAGAGCACGTCGTTGGGCTCCAGGTTGGTGAGCAGCCCTGCCAGGTCACCGGGTTTGTCAATGACAGGGCCGGAGGTGCAGCGCACGTTGACGCCCATCTCGTTGCCGATGATGTGCGACAGGGTGGTCTTGCCCAGTCCGGGAGGGCCGTGCAGCAGCACGTGGTCCAGTGCCTCCCCACGGGCCTTGGCGGCTCGCACGAAGACGATGATGTTTTCCAACACCTGCTGCTGTCCCTGGAACTCCTTGAACGCAGCCGGACGTATCGCCCGCTCGAACTCCTTGTCGGCCGACGACATCCTGCTGGTGGTGGGATCTAAGTTCTCGTTCATCGTTAACGGTTTTGAAGTTTGTCCAATCGGTTTAGCCCCGCAATGGCCGGCTCGAAGTTCCTTTCCAGTTTCAGGGCCGTTTGGTAGTCCTTGCGGGCCTTGTCGTATTCTCCAAGATATTCGTAGGCCACGCCCCTGTTACAGACGGAATAAACGAAATTGGGGTTGGCCTCGATGGCTTGGGAGAAGAGTTTTGCCGCCTCGTCATAGCGGGCGATGTTTTCATCCAAGTACAAATAACCCAGGTTGTTGAGGGCGGGAATGTTCTTGGGGTCAATCTCTATGACGGTCTTGTATTCCTGCTCTGCCTCCTCGGTCTTTCCCATATCCTGATACATCTTGCCCAGGTTGTAGCGGATTTCCACATTGTTGGGATCCACGTTTAGGGCATTCTGGTAATAGTTGATGGCCAGCGGATTGTTAAGCTGTTGGTAGAAAAAACCCAACTCCAAGAAGGCCTTGATTTCCTTGGGGTCCTGGTCGATGACCAGTTGCAGCAGACGCAGGTAGTTGGCGGTGTCGCGCTGGTCCTTCATCATAAAGGCCTGGATGAGGTAGGCTTTGGGATTGAAGGGCTGCAGGGCCACGGCCTCGTCGATGGTTTTGCCGCATTCGTCCAGCATCCGGAGGTGGTAGTAGAGTTCGGCCAGCTTGAGGCGCGCCTCGTTGTTGTCGGGCTGCTTTTTGATGGCAGTCTGCAGCATCTCCTCCGCCAGGTCGGTTTCGCGCTGGGCGAAATAGAGGTCGGAGAGTTTGACGTAGTATTTGCTGCTGTCGGGTTGCAGCCGGATGGCGGTCTGCATATCGGCGATGCCCTTTTCCAGCTCCTGGTGGTAATAGTAGTAGTCGGCACGCTGGTAGTAGAGCTCCGACCGCTTGGGGTGCCGGTCAATCTCTTTGCAGAGTTTTGCCAGCTCGGAGGGCAGGTCGGCGTACCGGTTTTTGTTTTGGCAACTGTAACCGAAGATTAGCAATAATGCCAGTAGGCAGGTGATTGTTCTTTTCATTCTGTTAGTATTAGCTGTTAGCCGTTGGCTGTTAGCTGTTAGTTGGTGGTGATATTATGTTAAAAGCCATTGGCCAATGGCTAAAAGCCAATAACCAATGGCTGATAGCCACTATTTCATATTTTCTTTGATGGCTTCGCGGATTTTGGCTTCCAGTTCGTCGGCCAGCTCGGGGTTGTCGGCGAGGAGGTTCTTGACGGCTTCGCGGCCTTGTGCCAGTTTGCTATCGCCATAGGAGAACCAGGAACCCGACTTCTTGATGATGCCGTACTCGACGCCGAGATCGACGATTTCGCCGGTCTTGGAGATGCCGCCGCCGAACATAATGTCGAACTCGGCCTGGCGGAACGGGGGCGCCACTTTGTTCTTGACGACTTTCACGCGGACGTGGTTGCCGATGGAGGTGTCACCCTCTTTGATCTGGGCCTGGCGGCGGATGTCAAGGCGCACGGAGGCGTAGAACTTCAGGGCGTTGCCGCCGGTGGTGGTCTCCGGGTTGCCGAAGAGAATGCCGATCTTCTCACGCAACTGGTTGATGAAGATGCAGCAGCAGCCGGTCTTGTTGATGGTGGCCGTGAGCTTGCGGAGAGCCTGCGACATCAGACGGGCCTGAAGACCCACTTTCGAGTCGCCCATATCGCCCTCGATTTCGCTCTTGGGGGTCAGGGCGGCCACGGAGTCGATGACAATGATGTCGATGGCGCCGGAACGGATGAGGTTGTCGGCAATCTCAAGGGCCTGTTCGCCGTTGTCAGGCTGTGAGATGAGCAGGTCGGAGGTGTTCACGCCCAGCTTCTCGGCATAGAAGCGGTCGAAGGCGTGCTCCGCGTCGATGAAAGCCGCGATGCCACCCTGCTTCTGCGCCTCCGCGATGGCGTGGATGGCCAAGGTTGTCTTACCGGAAGACTCGGGGCCGTAGATTTCAATGATTCTTCCTTTGGGGAAACCGCCGACACCCAGTGCGGTGTCAAGGCCGATGGAACCGGTCGAGATGACATCCATCTCCTCCACATTCGTATCACCCATTCTCATAATGGCGCCTTTGCCGAAGGTCTTCTCCAATTTCTCCAGCGTGGAGTTGAGCACTTTCAACTTCTCGGCATTCACGCTTTTTTTAATTTCGTCATTATCCATATTCAATAGTTATTATTTTATAGGTTTTGAAAAGAGCGCAAAAATACGCATTTTTCACATACGAAATACGCGTTTTTTTTAATGAAGATTGTTAAAATGATGTTTTTTAGTTGTTTGATTTCCAATGTTTTGAATCAATCTTAAGAATTGATTCCTAATTTTTTTTCGGAGCTTCTGCGCAAAGAAGTTCCTCCAGCTTTTCGGTGGCATTTCCCCAGTCGTAGTGCTGGTGGACATAGCGATTGCCGTTGGCGGCCACCTGGTGGTGGTACTCTTCGTCCTCCAACAGGCGTGTGATGCTCTCCACGTACTCTTCGGTGGTATGGCAGGTGATGACGGCTCCCTCGTCCACCGCCTTGTCGAGGGGACGTCCCGCGAGCGGCGACGTGACACAGGGCAGTTGCATCGACATAGCCTCCAGCAGTTTGTTCTGCAGACCGGTGCCCAACCGCATAGGGGCCACGAAGACCCGGGCTTGCGCATACCAGTCGCGCATCGAGTCCACCCACCCGGTGACAATGATGTGTTCGTCTTTCAGAGCGCGAACCGTCACGGCGGGCGTGGCACCGCACAGCACGAGCCGGATGTGCGGGAATCGCGCCTTCAACGGCGGCAGGATGGCCCGCGCAAGGTACTCGGCCGCGTCCACGTTGGGAGCATAGTTCATATTGCCCGAGAAAATGAGGTCATATGGCTTCTCCTCACCCTTGTACTGGAACTGGTCGAACTGCACGCCGTTGGGCACCACCACAATCTCGTCGCGGCGAGGGTGGGGGATGAGGTCGCGGTCCACCTCTGTGATGATGGTGCGGCCGTCGAACTTGTCGAAAATTGCTTCCTCATAATGACTTACCCTGCGCCATTCCATCTTGAAGAAGGGCTTCAGGAAGAGGTTGGCGTTCTCGTAACGGCGCCACATCCCCTTCGAGAAGGCGTCCTGGAAGTCAATAACCTTTTGGATAGGCACATCCTTGACGTACTCCGCCATACGGAAGAGCTGGCAATAGATACGGTCAGGTTGCTCTTCGCGCAGGATGCGGTTGATTTCACGATGGTTTTTCTTACTGTAGAAATAACCGCACTGCAACGGTGTCCCGTTGAAAAAAGAACGGATGATGTTTGTGAAACTCCGCCACTTGGGCTGGTGAAGCAGATATATCCGCTTACAGAAGGGCTGCACTTGCCGTAGTGCCTCGTCGGAAACCTTGTCTTCGTGCAGCGCCGCCAAAATGATATCGTGCTTTTCTGACAAGCAGCGAATCTGGTGGTACGCGCGCAACTTGTCCCCCTTTTCAAGGGGATACGGGAAGCGGGGAAGTACCACTAATATCTTCATCTTGACAATATTACAACTTAATAAGCCGAACGTTTTGTTCGGACGGCAAAGATACAATTTTAATGGTTATGGGTTATTGGTTATTGAAGCTGGGTTGGGTTTCATATCCCGCCGAAGTCGCTCTCCACCATCACCCATCTTTCTTCGGTTTTGGAATAAATGTTTTAATCAAAGACAAACGTATCCGAACTTCATTATTGTAATCGTAAATCGCCTCCACAAGACCTAACCGTTCATTATATCGGTAAGTAACAGAGAATGAGCCTCTTTTAGACTTTGCAAAACCGCTTTGTTCGCAAATTTCAATAAAACGGTTCTGATATTTCCATTGGGAATACGACAAATATTGCATCTTATAGCGCAAGAGCAAGGTGCATTGGCATAACGGGTCGTTGAAAGACAGGAATGAACGCTTGTATCTTTTCCCAATTTTGACGGGATAGTGGATTTCCGGAAAAGGAAAATATTGGAGAAGGCCGAACCCGTGTGTTCTTGGGGGATGAATCCACAAAAGCTTGCTGTTTTCCAAAATCTCCGTTGTCTCAATGAAACCGTTTTGGTCAATTGAAGAGGTCGAATCCAATGCCACAAGATCATCGGGCAGTGAGTCGTAATAATCATACGTAATTACCCCTTGATGATACATTTCCTTGTCCAAAACACGCATGACGATATAGTAGGAATGGTTTATGTTCTTGGAAACAGAGTCCACTTTTGCTTCAAATATAAAGATGTTTCCAGGTTTGTATATGGTGTCGTGATTATTCATAGCAATATCAGAGGCGATTATCCTTATGGGAATAGTAAAGAGAATGGCTGTGATACAAATGCTATGGAGTAAGCGTTTCATGAAATCGGTTTTTGATAACATCGGCAAAGATACAATTTTTAGTGAACAGTGAATAGTGAGCAGTGAATAGTGAATAGAAGAATGCCGTTGCGGGAACACGATAATCGCATCTCCACAGCGGCATTTTCTAAAGTCTTACGTCCGACGTCTCACGTCTCTAACATCCGATCACCTTCTCCGTCTTCTTCATCAGGCGGCGTTCGATTTGGTCGGCCTTGACCACGTAGTCGTGCGCCTTGTTGATCATCATCTCGGCCCACTCCTTGTCTTTCAGCGAGGAGGCGTTGATTTTGACGTTGAGGTAGGCGCCGTGGACGGCCGCGCGGGCGCAGAGCACGCCGACACCGGCGTCAGAGACGCTGGCGGGATTGCCCTTGTTGATCATCGCCTCGCAAATCTCGAACACCTTGAAGGAGGTCTCGATGGTGCGCATCGGCACTTCGGTGGCGTATTTGGTGGCATCCTGGATGGCCTGCGAACGGGCTTCCTTCTCTTCGGGCGTACCCTTCGGCATGCCGAACGCGTTCATAATCACGTTGAAGGCGTTGGTGTCCTCATCCACGAGGGCGAGGAGCTGGTCTTTCAGCAGCTGGCCCTTTTCAGCCCATTCGGAGAAATATGCCCACTTGTCGTCCCAGCCGGGTTTGTGGGAGGAGAGGTTGGCGACCATCGTGCCGAGGGCGGCGCCGAGGGAGCCCATATAAGCGGAGATGGAGCCGCCGCCGGGAGCCGGACTTTCGGAGGCCGTCTCGTTGGCGAAACCAGTGCAGGTCATATTGACCAACTTCGGCGTAGTATCCTCTTTCTCAAGGAGATATTCGATAACTTTCTCTTCGGGGTTGAAGGGTTTGAGGTCGTCCAACCCCATCGACTTCACAGCAATCTTCACCATCTCTTTCTCGTCGATACCGAGGGAACGGTGCTGTTTGGCGAGGTAGTACTTGCCAGCCTGGATGAGCACTTTCTTGGGGATGAGACCCACGATTTCGGCGCCGGTGACGCGGATACCGCGTTTGGCGGCCTTGGCGGTCACCTCGTCGAAGGCGACGTGCAGCGGCGTGGCGTTGATGTCGGTGATGTTCATCGAGACTTGCGCGATGCCGTATTCCTCAATGTACCAGCCGATGGCTTTGGTGCCCTTCAGCGTGCCGGGGAGCATCACCACATTGCCGTTCTCGTCGAGCACTTTCTTGCCGGTGATCTTGTTGCCCTCGCGTTTCGGGCGGCCCTTTTCGCGCACGTCGAAGGCGATAGCGTTGGCGCGACGTGTGGAGGTGGTGTTGAGGTTGTAGTTGACGGCGATGAGGAAGTCGCGAGCGCCCACGGCCGTGGCACCGCTCTTGGCGACGCTCTCCGTGAACTTGTTGGGTCCGAAGTCGGGCTTCCACTCCTTGGAGGTGATGCGCTCCTTCAGGGCTTCGTACTCACCCTGACGGCAGTTGGCGAGGTTACGGCGCTCGGGTTTGAACGCGGCGTTCTCGTAGCAATAGACGGGGATGTTCAGCTCCTTGCCGACTCTTTCACCCAGCTGGCGGGCATATTCCACGGTCTCTTCCATCGTGATGTTGGCGATGGGCACGAGCGGGCACACGTCGGTGGCACCGAAGCGCGGGTGGTCTCCGTGGTGGTTGCGCATATCGATGAGCTCTTGGCACTTGGCGATGAGCTTCACGGCGGCATCGACCACATAGTGCGGTTCGCCCACGAACGTGACGACTGTGCGGTTGGTGGTGGCACCGGGATCCACATCCAACAATGTCACGCCTTCTGCCTGACGAATCACGTCGGCCACTTGGTTGATGATGTCTTGATTTCTGCCTTCACTGAAATTAGGAACGCATTCGATTAACTGTTTCATATTTTATATTATTGATTATTAATATTTTATAATTGATACAAGTCAGAGTGCAAATGTAACATTTACTTTGATACAAAAGCATCTTCTTTATATTATTTTAGATGTATAATGGACAAAAAAAAAGGCACCGCGGGAAGCAGTGCCTTTGACAGGTATAAAAAGTAATTACATTCTGAAAGTAACGGGGACCGTGTAGAAGCAGCGGACGGGTTTGCCCATATTCTTGCCGGGTTTCCATTTCGGCATAGACATCACGCCGCGGACAGCTTCCTTGTCGCAATCGGGGAACAAGGGGACTTTCACCTTGGCGTTGCTGACGCGTCCGTCCTTTTCGACGACGAACTCGACGAGCACGGTGCCGGTGATGCCGTTGTTACGGGCCACTTCGGGATAGACGATGGATTTTGTCAGGAATGCGTTCAATGCCTCAGGACCGCCAGGGTATTCGGGCATTTCCTCAGTGAAGTGGAGGACGGGTTCTTCGGTCGTCTCCTCATCCACAAGGACCACTTCTTCTTCCACGACATCGGCAATCACATCGTCTTCGAACACGTCCTGCACGAAGCTGATGTCATCCGAGACTTTGATGTTGTCGTCCACCAGGTTCAGCACCACTTCCTGTTGTTGGGCGGGCTGATCTGGGGGAGGAGGAGGGGTCTGGTCAGTGGCGATGACGTCTTCGTCCGTCACTTGGATGAAATCGTCGTCGGCGATGGTGAAGGTGGGAGCCTTGTCTTCATTTGCAAAGAGCTCAAAACCAGCATACACCAGTCCCAAGACAATCACAAGACCTACGAGAATGAAGAGTCCTCTCTTATTCTCCAAGTTTCCTTTGTCGTTTTTCTTAGCTAACATAATGATGTTATTTTAAGGTGTATAAAAATATCTATTTTTGGAACGGCAAAAATAATAATTTTATTGTAAAGTCGGAGTTGGATTTGAAAAAAAATTTCAAGGGTGCCAAACACAGCCGCCGCAACTCTCTTTAATGGCTCCCGTTACGGTGTTTAAAGTATTGATTCTGTGATTTATACGTAGTAAGCCAAGGAAGGCAAAGATGAGTGCTTCCTTGAATTCCACGATTCGTTTGTCGGGGACGGTCAGGGTGCCGGGGAAGAGGGCGGAGAGCCGTTGGATGAGGAAGCGGTTCAGGGCGCCGCCACCCGTGACCAGCAGGGTGCGTGCGCTTTCAGGTAAAGCCCTGGCGATTTGTAGCGCGATGTGCTCCACCGCGGTGCGTAGGCCGTCGGCGATGTGCCCTTTTTGCCGACAGGGTGCCAACAGGGGCTCGAAGTTGGTTTCGAACCACTCCTTTCCCAAGGACTTGGGGCCCGGCAAGGTGTAGTAGTCGAGCCCGTTGAGTTGCTCGAGCAGGTCGGGAAGGCAATGGCCGGAGGCGGCCATATTCCCGTCGGTGTCGTAGGCCATTCCTGCGTCGCGGGCCAGCATGTTGAGCGCTATATTGCAGGGAGAGATGTCGAAGGCGACGCGCCTGCCGTTTTGGCGGAAGGAGACGTTGGAGAACCCGCCGAGGTTGAGGCAGGCGTCATACTGGCCGAACAGCAGCTCGTCGCCGATGGGCACCAGCGGCGCTCCCTGGCCCTGCAAGGCCACGTCCACCACGCGGAAGTCGCTGACGGTGGGGATGCCGGTGCGGGCGGCGATGACCGCGCCGCTGCCGATTTGTGTGGTCAGGCCCTTGCCAGGCTGGTGGAAAACCGTGTGCCCGTGCGAGGCAATGAAGTCGGGACGGGCGTTGCCGCCGATGAAGGCGTTGACCTCGTCGGCAATCCTTTCGCCGAGGGCGACGTCAAGCCGGCAATACTCCAATGCCGACAACTCTGTGGCGCGGGCTAGCCGCTCGCGCAGCTCGTCAGGGTAGGGGATGGTCTTGGCATCCAGTACCTTGTAGTCCCAATGTCCCTTCTCCATCTCGGAGAAACCGCACCAGGCGAGGTCCAGGCCGTCGAGCGAGGTGCCCGACATTATGCCGATGCCAGTGGTATAGGGGATCATTGGAGCAGGGAGCTGAGTTTGTCAAGGTGGATGCTGTTCGAGCCCTTCACCAGCACCATCGAGTGCTGGATGGGAAACAGTTTGAGGTGTTCGTTGAGGACTTCCGTGGTGGGGAAGGCCTTTTCGGGAATCAGGGCGCAGAACTGGGGCCCGACGAAGAGGGCGTCGATGCCCAATTCCTCGCAGAGGGCGATGATATGGCGGTGCTCTTGTTCGCTGATGGGCCCTAACTCGCGCATATCGCCCAGCACGGCGCGCTTGTGCGGGTGCTCCAGACGGGCGAGGTTCCGCAGCGCGGCCTCCATACTGGTGGGGTTGGCGTTGTAGTAGTCAGAGATGATAGTGTTGGTGCCGATGGTGTTCACCTGCGACCGGTGGTTGGTGGGAGTGTAGTCGGACAGGGCCTGGGCGATGTGCTCCTCTGTCACGCCGAAGAAGCGGCCGATGGCGGCGGCGGCGAGGAAATTGTAGATATTGTAGCTGCCCGTCAGGTGCGTGTCGATCTGGCGGCCAGCGAAGCTGATGCGCAGGAATGGCGACATCGCCGTGATCGCGCTCTCGCCCTCCTCGGCATAGTAGACCACGGTGTCGTAGGCTAAGTCGTGGCGCAGGTACAGGTCGTTGAAATTGACGAAGAGCGTGCCCCTGTCGCGAATGACGGAGCGGTAGAGGGCCTTCTTGGTGTGGATGATCTCCTCGAAAGAGCCGAAGCCCTCGATATGTGCTTTGCCCACGTTGGTGATGAGGCCGTGCGTGGGGCGGGCGATGTTGCAGAGAAATTCGATTTCTCCCGGGTGGTTGGCGCCCATCTCCACGATGGCTATCTCGTCGTCGGGGCGGATGGAGAGCAGCGTGAGCGGCACTCCGATGTGGTTGTTGAGGTTGCCTTTGGTGCAGGCGGTGCGGAATTGCGACTGCAGCACGGCGTGTACCAGCTCTTTGGTGGTGGTTTTGCCGTTGGTGCCGGTGATGCCGATGACGGGGATGTGGATTTGCTGGCGGTGATGCTGCGCCAAGTCCTGGAGCGTTTTCAGCGCGTCGTCCACCACGATGCAGTGGTCGTGGCCATCCAGCTCGCGGTTTTCGGTCACCACGAAGGCCGCGCCGTTTTCGAGGGCCTGCAGGGCGAACTGGTTGCCGTCGAAGTGCTCGCCCTTGAGGCAGAAGAAGAGACTGTCGGGCACGATGGCGCGGGTGTCGGTGCATACCACGGGGTGCTGGAGGTAGGTTTCGTAGAGGTTGGTCATATCAGGAGATTATTGAATCAATTATTATGTTGAAAAATAGATTTTGAGTCAGGTTTTTCGGTCAATTGTTGATACATCTTGAACAATTCCGACACGATGGGTGCTTCATTGTCGTAAGAATAGTCTTTTGGGTCAAAGCCGTAAGCCTGCATCACGGCCTTGTCGTTTTCCTGATGGGCTTTGCGCAGCTCAATGGGCATTGTCCGCTCGTCGTACAGGTCGGCCAGCGAGCTGTCAGGATAAAGGGCGCGGGCGTCCAGGATGGTTTGTGCCGTTTGTTCTATCCTTGCCTTTTGCGCTTCGCTGGGATTTGGCCAGGGGAAGTTGTTGTAAACGATATCCTTGGAATAGCGATAGTCACTCTTCAACCTGCCGCACACAGCTCGCATCCACGCCATATGGACACAACTTTCGAGGATGCCGAAGTGATAGAGTGTGGCATCGGGAATAATAAATAACAAATCTGTAGGAATTGTTTCTGAGTCCAAGAAACCTATAGGTATGTATCTGCGTTTTTCTGAAGATACTTTTGGTACAACGATATAATACTTAGGATTATAAGATTCCCTAAACAAATGTGGCGTATCAGCCAACTTTCTTCTCCCATTATCGGGAGATGCAAGTCTATCTTCCCTGCATAATTCAATTCGATGCATAACATTTGGCATCTTACGTAGTTCTGCTGGTGATACTCCAACCAACCATAGACACCATCTTTTTTTATTGTTGATAAATTCGGCAGATCCAATAAGTTTCTTTATGTAAGGTATTGCGGCGGGCTCTTTCTTTATAAAATTGTCATATTCATCAGCTTCAATAATGAGATTGCCGCCGTCTGCAGGTCTGTTGCCAGTAATCATTTCCGGAACATCACAAACAGGAATCTTTCTGCTTTCAATGTAGATATCGGGCGCATCAAAAAGATAAGCATTGATATTGCTAGCTTCTTTTTTATTGTTGTTGTCAAAAAGACATTTAGTAGGATTCACATTGCTAAATCCCACAATTACACAGTGCACGTGTGCTTTCAAACTTGCCTCGTTGTCCCAGCGGAATGTACGATATGCGAAGTCGATATGAATGCCGAACATCTCTTTGAGAGGTCTCCAGATGGCAGCGACTTGTTCGCCTTGCGTGATGCTATTGGTGGAAACCAGCGCGGCACGGGTTCTTGCATTTTTACTCATCACCTGGGATGCCTTATAATACCATCCGGCAACGTAGTCGATTTTGCCAGCGGTATTGAACGTCTTACCATATTTATCAACGAATAGTCTCAAAATATCCTCCTTCTGTTCTTTACTTTGGAAGGAATATCCAATAAAGGGCGGGTTACCCATAATATAGTCGAAATCAACGTGGCGGGTTATCGGCTCGGGTGCTGTAGTGTGGATATTGATTTCATCACTGTACAAATCAATGGTCCCATATTGTGTAGGCGCTTCTTCCACCTTAGGAACTTGGGCGTTTTTGATGGGATAAACATTGGTCTTTTTGGCAATGATGACAGGGTTGTTCTCCAGCACATCCCATTCTGTCCAATTTTCCCGCAGCGCATTGCCTTCCTTGATGTTGGAGTAGCTCTTCAGCGGCAGGAAGTCGATGTCGTGCTGCACAATCTGTTCTGTCTTGGCCAGCATCTGTGCCTCCGATATCCAGAGGGCGGTGGTGGCCACCGTCACGGCAAAGTCATTGATTTCGATGCCGTAAAACTGCTGGATGTTCACCTTGACGGGACTCGTTTCCTCAAAGCCAAGGAACGACTGCCCGTAGTAGCGTTCGCGGATGACCTCGTTCTCGAGCCGGCGCAGACTCAGGTAGGTTTCCGTCAGAAAGTTGCCGCTGCCGCAAGCGGGGTCAAGGAAAGTGAGCGAGGCCAGTTTGTCCTGATATTCCTCCAAACGGCGCAAACGTGTTTTTTCCACGTTTTCTCCCAGAATGCCGTCCAATTCGTCGCGAAGGTCGTTCAGAAACAACGGGTCAATCACTTTGTGTATGTTCTCGATGCTGGTGTAGTGCATCCCGCCGCTACGGCGCGTTTCGGGGTTCAACGTGCTTTCAAACACCGCCCCGAAGATGGTGGGTGAAATGTCGCTCCAGTCAAAGTCGAGACTTGCATTTTGGAGCAGGGTCTGTTTCAACTCCTCCGTGAATATGGGTATTTCAATTTTCTCTTCAAACAGGCCGCCGTTGGTATAAGGGAAGGCTTTCAGGTCGTCTTTCAGATACTTGCTGCGCTTTTCATAGGGAGTGTTGAGCACGTCAAAAAGCTTCAGCAATGCATCACTCAAGTCCGCCGCATTGTAACTGTTCAGGAAATCGTGGAACTGATCGTGATGGAACACGCCCGCGTCTTCAGCATATAGACAGAAGACGATACGGACACAAAGGATGTTGAGCCAGCGCAAAGCCATTGGCGAATTGTCGTCATACTGCTTCAGCAAAGCCTCATATATCTTGCCCACAATATCGCCGGCCTGCATCGAGACCCGCATCTCCTTGGAGATGTGCTCGCTTTTGTCATCCACTATAAACTGCAGTCGGTAGTACTCTTTGCCCAAATCCTTCAGGAAAATCTGTTCGGGCTCTTTGCTGGGCTGCTCCATATCGTACACCAGAAACTCCTTGAAGTTGCAGGTGATAATCCATTTCGGATGCTGCGACAAGGGCATATTGGCCACATATTTCTTGGCTTGCTGGAATGGGGTCATCTTGCTGCCGTCGCTTTGCCGGATGGGTGCCCGCAGGTCTTTGGTTTTCGATTTCTGCTCGATGAGCACACGTGTTGAGGAGATATGCCCGTCAACAAAATTGGTGTTGTCCACCTTCAGAACATTCTCAAACCGGATGAAGGAACTGGGGTCCTCCACACCGAACACGGTTGACAGCATATCCAACCAGAACGGCTGGGAGTCTGCTTTCTCCCTGCCGCGATCTTCCCACTTCGCCGCAAACTTGGCCGCATCGGCTGCCTTTTGTTTTTCAGTTTTCATTTTATGTTCAATTGATTGATTTAAAGATAGGTTGAATAGAAACCTTTAATAGATGAACGGGAACACTCTCTTGAGCTTCTTGGCCTCCATCTCGGGGCCGAACTCGGTCTTGTAGCGCTTGTAGATGGCGTTGGCGCGCGGCACCAGGTTGGCAAACGTCCAGATGAAGAACACCAAACCGGAGATGGACCACGTCAGGATGGCGAATCCAAGCCACTCCATCAGCTCGCCCAGGTAGTTGGCACTCGTGACATACTCGAACATAAAGCCTTTGGGCAGGTAGTGGTTGGTGTCATCGTCGCTCTTGCGCAGATGGCGGATGATGTAGTCGGAGCGCAGGTTCACGTAGAAGCCCAGGAAGAAGATGCAGACACCGATGATAAACTGCGGCGACCAGAGCCAGGCAGTGTCCGTGTAGGAAAGACCCAGCACGTGGTAGTTGGCATTGTAGGATTCGAAGAAGATCCAGTAGCCCTGCATCATCGCGTTGAGGATGTTGAAGGAGATACCCATAAACATCACGGCAAGCGACATCTTGCTGCTCTTGCCTTTCATCAGCCAAGGGAAGATGATGGAACGTTGGAAATAGTGTATCTCGAAGATGAGCAGGAACACCATCGGCACAAGGTCGAAGCGGTGCGGCGAGCAAAGCCATAGAATGATCATTGCCAGGAAAATGGGGAATTCCATCAGGAACCAGGCCACTTTGTTGTTGATACTTTTACCCCATTTGCTGGACGTGAACTGTCCGTAGCCGGCGTTCACGAAGTATAGTGATACAAAGACCACCGCGGCGATGCAAATCATCACCCACAGGTAAATGTTAAAGGCAGATGTTAAGAAATCAGGACTCATAGTTGATTTGAGTTAAGGTAAATAATAGTGTTATCTGAAAAAATGACGGAGATGGCTGCGGCAGCCGCCTTGGAAGAAGGATACATATTCCAAGAATATTTCCTTGGGATCCTCCAACGGTGCGAGGCCAAGTTCCGTTCCTATTATTGAAATTTGTTGCAGGTTGTCGAAAGTCAGGGGCGAGTCCGCGGCGGGCGCGCTGGTGTGGGGCGTGCGCGTGGAGTCGGTGAAGGTGCCGTGCACCTCGTCAGGCAACGCGGCGGGCAGCAGCAGGTCGAAGTCCGTGGCGACGCCATCCCAATAGGCGGTGTGCAGTGCGGAGAAGGCACAGTGTCGTGCCTGGTCGAGGAGCTCGTCGGGCAGGGGCGCGCCGGTGCTGTTGAAGTAGAGGCACCCCCGGAAGTCGCGGCGCGCCAGACGGGCGGCGATGTCCACCGGACGGGTGGCCACCTCGCGCTGGCAGATGTCGTGCAGCAGCTGGCGACTCTCCTCGTCCATAGGTCTTCCCCCTACGCAGATGTCGGGGAAGATGCCCATATCGTACAGTCCCTGTGAGTTGTGCTCGGCTTTGAGGCTGAGGAAACCCGTCGAGGGCTTGGCCTGGATGTCGAGCAGCATACAGAGATTCTCGAGTTCGATGATGCCGCGGGCGTCAAGCAGCCGCTCCCAGACGAGGAAAACGGGGGCGCTGGCCTTTAGCAGCAGGCCGATGAAGTCGGCCACGTCCTTTTCCTGCAAGTGGTTGGCTTGCAGCAGAGGGGTCGCATCCTCCGCCAGGATGGCCGCTTTGTAGATGTCGTAGTTCTTGCCCAATCCTTCCACATAGATGCCTTTGGCGAGGTCGTGGCGGATGAGATAGTGGTTGAGGCTCCGGAAAAAGGCCCCGAAGTTGGTTATGTGCAGGGTGCCTTTGCTGTTGAAACGGTAGCAGGGCGTCTCCTTGCACGATTGCACGATACGCTGGGCGAGCGCTTGCGAGGCGCCGTCGGCCTGCTCGTCGAAAATGCAGAAGAAGTGCCCGGCACTGAAGAGCTCCGAGTAAGGGACACTGTCGTTCTTGTCAATAAAGAATGCGCTGCCGCGACGGTAGTAGTCGTACGAGCCGAGGGCATTGGTGCGCAGTCCGGCGCGCGCGAGCCGCTGGATGATGTAGAGTTCCTCGTTGGAGTATTCGCCGGAGCACATCACGAGCAAGCCGTCCTCGTCCATCCCGCCGCAACGCTCGGCCACGAGCCGGAAAGCGTCGTCGAAGGAGATGGGCCGGTATTGGCCGTCGGTTTTGAGAAGGGGTTGTAGAAGTCTTTCCATCGGCTACTCTTTATGGGTGAGGGCGTGGAAGATCTCTTCCATACCAAGGGCGCCAAGCTCGTTGGCGTGTTTCAGGCCGAGTTTCTCAGCGATGGAGGGCAGGTCGGCGACGGCGGTGTCGGCCACGAGTTTGCCCTTGTTGATGATGACTACGCGGTCGCACATCGCCTGCACCTCTTGCATAATGTGCGTGGAGAGAAGCACGGTCTTGTCTTTGCCGTAGTTGCGTATCAGACTGCGTATTTCGATGAGTTGGTTGGGGTCGAGACCGGTGGTGGGCTCGTCGAGGATGAGCACCTCGGGGTTGTGGATGAGGGCCTGCGCGATGCCCACGCGCTGTTTGTAGCCGCGCGAGAGGGCTCCGATCTTCTTGTGCTGCTCGGGACCGAGCCCCGTGCGCTCGATGATGTCGGACACGCTCGCCTTGCTGTCTTTCAAGTGGTGGACGCCGGCGATGAACTGGAGGAACTCGCGGACGTACATATCGTAGTACAAGGGGTTGGCCTCGGAGAGGTAGCCGATGCGCTTGCGCAACTCCAGCGAGTCGTTCCAGATGTCGAGCCCGCAGACCGACACGTCGCCCTTGGTGGGCGGGATGAGGCAGGTGATGATGCGCATCATCGTGGTCTTGCCAGCGCCGTTGGGCCCCAGAAAACCGACGATTTCGCCCTTTTTGACCTCAAAACTCACGTCATCCAATGCATATTGGGTATCAAAAACCTTGGTGACATTCTTAACGACAATAGACATAAATATCCTATTTTAATGAGGCTGCAAAAATAATAAAAATAAAGATGTAAGCCCGGCGATTATCGGTCAACCCGAAGTAGCTCTAATTTTTGTATTTTTGCCCCGTTTTTTTGTAAGTAATGAATTCAACTGAAAATACAAAGTCATCGAAGCGCAGATGGAAGACGGCTCTCCAGTTGGTGCTGTTCGTCGCTTTGGGCGTTTTCTTCATCTGGCTCTCCATCCGCGACCTCAGCAAGGAGGATGTGCGGATGATTTTCGATTCCGTGAAAGTGGTGAACAACTCGTTCAGCTGGTGTATGTTGCTGGTGTCGGCCTTCTTCGCGTTGATGGCCGATGTGGCACGGGCCGTGCGCGGCAAAATCCTCCTGGAACCGTTGGGATACAACGTCCGGATGTCTATGTCATTCTACTCTGTGATGGTGTGCTATATGGCCAACTTGGCCCTGCCCCGGCTGGGTGAGATTCTGCGGTGCACCTTCCTGCAGCGTTTCGAGAACGTGCCCTTCCAGAAATCCCTGGGCACAGTGCTCACTGAGCGCGCCGTCGATATTCTCCTCTGGCTGGTCTTCCTGTTTATAGCCATCGGAATGAATATGGAGGTGCTCAACAACCTGGTCGTTGACCACAGCCAGAACCTGACCCTGCGGGCCTGGTTTGAGCAAAAGGGCCTCTCCCTGCTGGGCAACTATTTCATATACATACTGTTGGCAGCTGTGGCGGCGATCTACCTCATTATGCGCCTTACCCGCCGTTGGTGGATGCGCGTGCCGTTCCTCGTGAAGGTCCGCGACTTCTTCGCCGGCATCTGGCGCGGCTTTATCTCCATCAAGGACCTTCCCCACCCGTGGCGCTATGGGTTATGGACAGCCCTGATGTGGGTGTTCTATTTCTTGGGCACCTATTTCTGCTTCTTCGCCTTCCCGTTTTTGCGGAATGTGGGTCCTGGGGCGGCTTATACGTTGCTCATCTTCAGCACCATCGCCTTTATGGTCTCCCAAGGCGGCCTCGGTTCCTATCCGTTGATTGCGGCAGGCATTCTCTATATGTACGGGGTGTCTTACACGCAAGGACTTGCAGCGGGCTGGATAGGCTGGCTGCTCCAAACGGTCGTTGTGCTCATTTTCGGACTCCTTTCCCTGCTGCTGGCGTCGTTCTATGGAGGAAAACCTTCGGAAAAACAACCTGAAAGCGTTAAATGATGAACGATATCCTTCAACATATTAACCGGAAAATCGTGGCGCAGGAGTTCTTTGTCCAGAACGAAGAAAGATTGCACCAACAAAAGATTGTCTTCACTAACGGGTGTTTCGACATTCTTCATCGCGGGCACGTCACCTACCTGGCACAGGCCCGCCAGATGGGCGATCTTCTGGTGGTGGGACTCAACAGCGATGCCTCCGTGCGCCGACTCAAGGGCCCTGAACGCCCCGTCAATGACGAGCAGTCGCGCGCCCTGCTGCTGGCTGCCCTCGAGATGGTCGATTATGTGGTGCTCTTTGAGGAGGACACGCCCTATAATCTCATCCTCAAGGTGAAACCCGACCTCCTTGTCAAGGGGGGCGACTATGATATCGACAACATCGTCGGCGCCGACTTCGTGCGGCAGCGCGGCGGCGAGGTGCGCACCATCCCCTTTGTGCAAGGTTTCTCCTCTTCCTCCATTATTGACCATCTTAAACAATAGCCCTATGAGACACATCCTCCCTTTGATATTGCTCTGCACGGCTCTTTTGCAGTTGAACGCCCAGAATGTGGATGTGACTGTCCAGTCGCAGAATGTGGCCCTTTTGGACACGGCCGCCGTTGTGCTCGACCCCGCCCAGATGCAAGTGGGCTCTTATCCATCTGTCACCGAAACCTATCAGATTCCCTCATTCGACCTGTATGACCATTATTGGGATGTGCAGCACCTGCGCAGCCGCTTGCTCCAGATTCCCTTTGCCAACGACCGCCTGATGCTTATCCTGGTGCAGTCCGCCAACAACCCCTTTGAGGTGCCCTGCGTGTTTGACGAGGTTGTGCTGCCATACGGTCCGACCAAGAAAGGGGCGTTCCATTCTGGTGTCGATCTCAAGGTGGAGCCGCAGACGCTGGTGAAGAGCTGCTTCGATGGCGTGGTGCGTATGGCCCGTCCCTACGGCGACTATGGCCTGCTGGTCACCATCCGCCACTACAACGGGTTGGAGACTGTGTATGCCCATCTGGACAAAGTGTGCGTGAAACCCGGACAGATTGTCAATGCCGGCGATGTGATCGGCCAGACGGGCAAAAGCGGCAATGTGTCCGACTATCTCCTCCATTTCGAGACCCGTTTTATGAACGAGTGTTTTGATCCCGAGATGATGATTGATTTCGATAACGAGACGCTGGTTCGCAACACGTTGGTGCTCTCCTCCGCCGACCTGAACATCGTTCCTTTGGATGATGTGGGTACGAAATTGCCGGCTCCCAAACCTCAATCGGCTGCCAAACCGCCCGTTGCTCCGAAGCCCGTGGAAACCGCCAAAAAAACAGCAACTCCTTCCGTGTCTGAAGAGGAGGAACAGGAAAATGTTCAGCTCCAGCGTGCTTTTGACGGGGAGGAGGAGTACCATATAGTACAAAAAGGGGAGACACTTTATCGTATTTCGCTAAAATATGGCACCACAATGCAGGAAATCCTGCGCCTGAACAACATTCAGAACGCAGACCATATTGTGGAGGGACAGCGTCTCCGGGTAAGGTAGGAGGCTGTTCCGGACAAGCAAGTAATTAGTCTATCAGGATTTTTGTCAACTCCTCGGCGGTCACGTTGTTGAAGTAGTCGCCGACAGGGAGGCTTCTGAGTTTTGCAGCGATGGCCTCGTGGGTGTGGGGCGTGCCGAGCAGGAGGGCGGCCAGCTCTTCTGGGTTTCGGCGGGAGAAGAAGTCGCCGTAGAAACGCAGGGCGGCGATGCGGCCGTTATGCACGTCCATTGCGGCCTGAACAGTGCCTCCCTTGGTGCGCATTTTCCGGTTGTAGGCGTACTTGGGCGACTGCCCGTAGTTCCACTCCCAGGTGGCGAATTGCTTCTCCTCCAGTTCCGCGATGGCGGCCAGTTCATCAGAAGTGAGTTCGTCCAATTCCTGCATCCGGTTTTGTTTCAGGATGAAATCCATCAGATAGTCCTTGAACTCCATCACCGTCATAGGGTGGGGGAGATGCTCGGAGATGTTGGTCACGCGGCTGCGCACCGACTTGACGGCCTTGTCCTCGAATTTGGCGGGATCGACCTTGAGGGCCTGTGCGAGGCGGTTTTGCAGGGTGGAGAAGAGCAGGGTGCCGTGTTCCAGCACGCGGTTGCCGTAAAAGGCCATCGCGTTGCCTGAGATTTTCTTCTCGCCGATGACCAGGTCGTTGCGGCCGGAGAAGGCAGCATCCACACCCAAGGCGTGAAGGGCATCGACGACGGGTTGCAGGTATTTGGTGAAGTTGATTTCGCGGTCGCCGGGCTGGATGTTCTGGATGAAGGAGAAGTTGAGGTTGCCGAGGTCGTGGAACACGGCCCCGCCACCCGTCAGGCGGCGCGCCACGACGATGTGCTCCTGTTGCACATACTCGTAGTTGATTTCAGCCAGCGTGTTCTGGTGGCGGCCGATGATGATGGAGTTGTCGTTTTGCCACAACATAAAAACATCCTCGTTGCAACGCTGGAGGAGGTAGGCTTCGACGGCCAGGTTATGGTGTGGGTTTTGGGTTGGAAGCCAAAGGAAACGCATAGGATTGCTATTCAGGTTTGGCGAGGTCGGTCAGTAGGAGCTGGCGCAGGTCGGAGGGGGTGAGGTCACGCGTCATCTGGCCGTTCTTGCAGATGGAGATGGTGCCGGTCTGCTCGGACACGATGACGGCGATGGCGTCGGTGAACTCGGTGGACCCTAAGGCTGAACGGTGACGCAAGCCGACCTCTTGCGGGAGGTTCTTGTTCTTGGAAACGGGCAAAATGCAGCGCGCGGCGGCAATGCGGTGGTCCTTGATGATAACGGCCCCGTCGTGCAGCGGACTGTTCTTGAAGAAGATGTTCTCCAATAGTTCCGCAGAAGGTTTGGCGTCAATCGTCTCGCCCGTGGAGAGATAGTCGTCGAGCGGTGTCTGGCGCGCGAAGATGATCAGCGCGCCGGTCTTGGTCTCGGCCATCTCCTGGCAGGCCTCGCGCACGGCTTCCACCTCCTCCAGATGCACGTTGTTCTGGGTTTGCTTGGCAAACTTGTCGCTGAAGAAGTGAATCAGTCGGCCGTTGCCGATGTAAATCAGGAATTTTCGGATTTCGGGCTGGAAAAGGATGATGATGGCCAGGATGCCCACGTTGATGAGTTCCCCGATAAGCTCTGACAACAGGGTGAAGTGGAAATAGGCGACCACTTTCGAAGCCACGTAGAAAAAGGCGATGAGCCAGAACAACTTGACCGCCGCCGTCCCCTTGGTGAGCTTGTACATCTCAAACAAGAGGATGGCGACAATCAGGATGTCAAGGACATCAATGATGCGGAAATCGATGAAACTCAGTGTAGCCAGGATGCCCATAGCTCAGGATTATTTCTTGGAGAGCAGGGCGGCGAGGGTGATGGAGTACATCTTGGTGCGGGCGGTGTCGCCACGGGAGGAGAGCACGCAGGGCACTTTTGCACCCACAAGGCAAGCACCCAGCTCGGCGCCGTTCAGTTTGGTGCAGGTTTTGTAGAAGACATTGCCCGTCTCGATGTTGGGGAAGAGCAGGCAGTCGGCGTCGCCGGCCACGTCGCTCTTGAGCTTCTTGATTTCAGCAGCCTCCTTGTTGATGGCGATGTCGAAAGAGAGCGGGCCATCGACGTAGGCGCCGCCGATTTGGCCGCGGTCGGCCATCTTGGAGATGATGGCGGCATCCACGCAGGCAGGCATACCCGGCAGCATCTGCTCGGTAGCGCAGATAAGGGCGGCTTTGGGCTTCTCAATGCCGATAGCCTTGCCAGTGGCGATGAGGTGCTTGAGGATGACCTGCTTTTGCTTCAAGTCGGGAGCCGGAATCACGGCCACGTCACCCACGATGAGCAACTTGTGGTAGCTCGGGTTCTCGATGACGGTCACGTGTGTCAGGGTGGCGTTGGGCGGACAAAGACCGCGCTCCTTGTTGAGGATGGCACGCATATACTTGTCGGTCGGCAGCAATCCCTTCATCAGAATGTCGCCCTCTCCGTTGTTGATGAGGTCGCATGCGGTGGCCGCAGCCTTCACGTCAACGGTCTCGTGGACGATCTTGAACTTCTTGATGTCAATGTTGAGGTCGGCGCAGACCTTCTCGATGGCGGCGGTGTCACCCACCAGAGTGGCATCGATAACTCCCATTTCCACGGCGGCGTTCACCGCCTCAATGGTGTGGGCGTCATTGGCGTTGGCAGCGACCAAACGTTTTTTGGGTTGAGACTTAACTAATTCGACTACTTGATCTAATTTTGTGATACTCATATTTTTAGAATTTAAATAGTTATTTTTCGAAGGGCGTGCAAACATACAGAAAATATTTGGATTTTGGAAATAATAAAAAAGAATGGGAATGCGAAAAAAAGTGTATCTTTGCCCTCGCTTAAAAAACAGGTTTTCTATATGTTCGATGTAACCAAAATACGTGTCATTGACGACTTTCCAACGCCTGGCATTAAATTCTTTGATATCACTACATTGCTGAATGATGGTGAAGAGTACCGCAAGGTGCTGGACGATATGCTGCAGGTGGCCCGGGAGGTGAAGCCCGACGTGGTGGTGGCCCTCGAGTCGAGAGGCTTTTTCTTCGGCCCCGTGCTCGCCTACGAACTCGGCATCCCCTTCGTCCCCGTCCGCAAGGCCGGCAAACTTCCGTCCAAGACCTACAAGGAAACCTACAATCTCGAATATGGCACCGCCACCGTCGAAATCCACCAGGACGCAATGCCGGAGAACCGGCGCGTGCTTATCGTGGACGATGTGCTCGCCACCGGCGGTTCGATGAACGCCGCCGCCAAGCTCGTGGAACACTTCCACCCCTCTTCCGTATCCCTGCTCTTCCTGATGGAACTGCAGGCCCTGAAGGGAAGGCGCAAACTGTCAAAATACGACATTCATAGCTTAATGCAAGTATAATCATTTAATCCATAAATAAAATTACAATAATGAAAAACATTGATTGGAAAAGTTTATCTTTCGGTTATGTGAAGACCGATTACAATGTCCGCTGCTATTTCAGAAATGGCCAATGGGGTGAAATGGAAGTCTCTTCCGACGAATACATCCCGATGCATATGGCCGCATCCTGCCTCCACTATGGTCAGGAGGCCTTCGAAGGTATGAAGGCTTTCAGAGGCAAAGACGGCAAGGTCCGTTTGTTCCGTTGGGAAGAGAACTGGAAACGTCTCAACAGCTCCGCCGACACCATTATGCTGGCCCCGATTCCCCAAGATCTGTTCTTCAAATGCCTGGAGAAGGTTATCCAACTGAACGCCGAATACATCCCGCCTTATGGCACGGAGGGTTCTCTCTACATCCGTCCGCTGCTGATCGGCACCGGCGCCACCATCGGTGTGAAACCCGCTGACGAATACCTCTTCATCGTCTTCGTGATGCCCGTCGGACCTTACTTCAAGGAGGGCTTCAAGCCGACGAATATGCAGATTGCCAAGGATTACGACCGCGCCGCTCCGCTGGGCACCGGTCACGTCAAGGTGGGTGGCAACTACGCCGCTTCCCTCCGCGCTGGTGAAAGAGCCCACCGCGAGGGCTTCAGCGCCTCCATCTTCGCCGATGCCAAGACCAAGACCTTCATCGACGAGGCTGGTCCCGCCAACTTCTTCGGCATCAAGGATGGCAAGTATGTGACTCCCGACTCCGGCTCCATCCTGCCCTCCATCACCAATATGAGCCTCCGCACCATCGCTGAAGACCTCGGACTGGTGGTTGAAAGACGTCACGTCAGACTCGATGAGATTGACACTTTCGAAGAGGCCGGCGCTTGCGGCACCGCAGCCGTCATCTCCCCCATCCATATGATCCAAGACCGCGAAACCGGCAAGGAGTATGTCATCGCAAAAGACGGCAAACCCGGCCCTTGGAGCATCAAGATGCGCGAGACCCTGATGGGTATCCAATACGGCGAACTCCCCGACACACACAACTGGTGCACCATCGTGGAGTGCTAAGCATTGGCTTCAAAGAATATACACAAAAAAAAGGACGCAGTTGCGCCCTTTTTTTTATGCCATTGTCTTAATTACCGCGCTCCATCGAAATACTCCTTCCCCGCTTTGTATCCGATGTTATAGAGTGCGTCCAGCGCGTTGAAATCGGTGAGATTGTACGTTCCAGGGTCCACCATAACGACATCCGTAAAGTGGCCCAAGGTGCGCTGATAGGTGCTGAAAGAGGCGTACAGCAAGGCGTGAATCCACAGCAGGGACAACTTCTTCTTGCCGGGTTTCTCGATAAGCAGGCAGGAACCGATGCGCACATCGCATCCTTCGTCTATCAGGGGTTTGACAGGCAGGTGGTCGTGGATGCCGCCATCTACTAAATATGTGCCATTGACTTTGACGGGTGCGAAGATGCCGGGAATGGCGGCGGAGGCCATCACACATTGCACCAGTTGGTCGCCGCTGCCGTGATACTCCGGCTGCAGGGTCTCCATATTGCTGGCGCAACAGTAGAACTTGGTCTTCAGGCTCTCAAAACGGTTGTCGGGCACATATTTCTTCAATATTCTCTGAATGCGGCTGGTGCTGACAAAACCACCGGGCTTGGGCACGCTGGGGAAAGCCACGTGAAACACATTGTCCATCTTCTCATCTTTGATAATCTGCCGGATTTGCAGCGGTGAGTATCCGGCGGCATACATCATCCCCATAATGGATCCCATTGAGGTGCCCGCCACACAATCGGGCTTGAAGCCCGCCTCTTCCGCGGCCTGCAGCAAGCCCAGGTGAGCGTAGCCTATCGCAGCCCCTCCCGATAGGGAAATGCCGATTTTGTGTTTCTTAGTGGCCATATCGATTTGTCTTGCTGATGAGGTTGCAAAAATAGCACAATTTTTTTTATATTTGCAGCCTCTGTAAATTATGATGTTTTATTAATAACTAATTTATAATCAATATGATAATAAAAGATAATTTTGTCAACAGACACAATGGTCCCGCCGTGAACGAGCAACAGAAAATGTTGGACGTCATCGGTGTCAAGACGATGGACGAACTGATTGAAAAAACCGTTCCCGCCGCTATCCGTTTGCCCAAACCGTTGGACCTGCCCGAAGGAATGACGGAAGGCGAATACCTCAACCATATCCACAGCCTGATGGCGAAAAACAAGATTTACCGTTCCTATATTGGTATGGGTCACTACAATACCTACACCCCGGCGGTGATTCTGCGCAACATCTTTGAGAATCCGGGTTGGTACACCTCCTACACTCCGTATCAGGCTGAGATCTCCCAAGGCCGTATCGAGGCTTTGCTGAACTACCAGACGATGGTGAGCAGCCTTACCGCTATGCCGCTGGCCAACGCCTCTATGCTGGACGACGCCACTGCCGCCGGCGAGATGATGCTGATGTTCTTCCGCAGCCGCAGCCGCGAGCAACAGAAGAACAACGTGGTGAAATACTTCGTTGCTGAAGGCGTGTTCCCGCACTCCATCGGTGTGATGAAGACCAACGCCGCCCCGCACGGTATCGAAATCGTGATTGGCAAACCCGACCAGGTGGAACTTGACGAGACCTTCTTCGGTGCAATGATCCAGTACCCGAACTACTGGGGCGGCATCCACAACTTCAGTGCCTGGGTTGAGAAAGCGCACGCCAAGAACATCTTCGTGGGCGTGGCCACCGATCTGTTGGCTTTGACCCTGCTCACGCCTCCGGGCGAGTGGGGCGCCGACTGTGTGGTGGGTTCCACCCAACGTTTCGGTATCCCGATGGGCTACGGCAGCCCCGCCGCCGGCTTCTACGCCTGCAAGGAAGAGTTCCTGCGCCAGATGCCCGGCCGTATCATCGGTGTCACTGTCGATGCGCAAGGCAATCGCGCCGTGCGTATGGCTCTCCAAACCCGTGAGCAACACATCAAGCGCGAACGCGCCACTTCCAACATCTGCACCGCCAGCGCGCTGACCGCCATTATGGCCGGCTTCTACGGTATGTGGCACGGTGCCGAGGGACTGAAGAACAAAGCTATCAAGATCAACGTTTTGGCCGGCGTTCTCGCTGCCGAAGCTGCCAAATACGGCTTCAAACAATACAACGAGAACTACTTCGACACCCTTTGCCTCGAAACGCCCGAAGGCATTACCTGCGAGGATGTGAAGAAGGTGGCCCTGTCGAAGGAAATCAACCTCTGCTACCATTGCGAGCGTTGCTTCACGATTTCCCTGGACGAGACCGTTACCCACGACGATGTCAACGATATCCTCGAAGTGCTGGCCATCGCTGCTGGAAAGCCCTTTACCCCGCACGTGTGCGCCGGCAAATGTGGCATTCCTGACCTCCATATCTCCGCTGAACTGACTCGTAAGAGCCCGTTTATGCAGCACAAGATTTTCAGCCAGTATCATTCCGAAACCGAGATGATGCGCTATATGAAGATGCTCGAGGTGAAGGATCTGTCGCTGAACCGCGCTATGATTCCGCTGGGCTCCTGTACGATGAAGCTCAACGCTGCTGCCGAGATGCTGCCGCTGAGCTGGCCCGAGGTCTGCAACATCCACCCGTACGCTCCCGCTGACCAAGCCGAGGGCTTCAAAGAGATGTTGGATGAGGTTTGCAACTGGTTGGCCAAGATTACCGGTTTCGCAGCCATCTCCCTGCAGCCGAACTCCGGTGCTGCTGGCGAATATGCCGGTATGACCGTCATCCGCAACTATCACCTCAGCCGCGGCGAGGGTCACCGCAACATCTGCCTGATTCCCTCCTCCGCACACGGCACCAACCCCGCTTCTTCTGCCAAGGCTGGCAACAAGATTGTGGTGGTGAAGGCTACCGAACACGGCGAGGTCGATATCGACGATCTGCGTGCAAAAGCTGAGCAATACAAGGATAACCTTTCTTGCTTGATGATTACCTATCCTTCCACGCACGGCGTGTTTGAGGAGGGTATCCTCGAAATCATCAAGATCATCCACGAGAACGGCGGTCTGGTCTATATGGACGGTGCCAATATGAACGCCCAGGTGGGTCTCACCTCTCCGGGCACGATGGGCGCCGATGTCTGCCACCTCAACCTGCACAAGACCTTCGCTATGCCTCACGGCGGTGGCGGTCCTGGTGTTGGCCCGATCGGCGTGTGCGAAAAGCTTGTCCCGTTCTTGCCGAACCACGCTACCGTGAAGGTCGGTGGTGAGCAGGGCAGCCAGGTGGCCACGGCTCCTTACGGCAGTGCCTACCTCATTCCGATCACTTACGGCTATCTCAAGATGTTAGGCGGCGAAGGTTTGGCTGAAGTCACCAAGAACGCCATCCTGAACGCCAACTATATGCGTGCAAGACTGGAGAAGGACTACAAGATTCTCTACACGGGCACCAACGGTATGTGCGCCCACGAGATGATCCTCGACTGCAACGAGTTCGACAAGAAGGCTGGTGTGCAAGTTGGCGACATCGCCAAGAGACTGATGGACTACGGTTTCCACGCTCCCACGGTGGCCTTCCCGGTGCACGGCACCTTGATGGTGGAACCCACCGAGAGCGAACCGCTGAGCGAGCTTGACCGCTTCTGCGACGCGATGATTGCTATCCGTCAGGAGATTCGCGACATCGAAGAGGGCAAGGCCGACCGCGACAACAACCTCATCAAGAACGCTCCGCATACGATGAATGTGGTGTGTGCCGATGAGTGGACGCGTCCTTATACCCGTCAGCAGGCTGCTTTCCCGCTGCCGCACACTGAGAAATACTGGCCGACCGTCGGCAAGATCGACGATGCTTACGGCGACAGAAATCTCGTTTGCGTGCTGAGCGAATAGTTCTGATTACATATAATAAAGTAAGCGGGGAGGACTGAGGTTCTCCCCGCTTTATTTTTCAGCGCTGGTCTGCGAGTTCTGCGGGATTAATACCGAAGACACCGCAGAATGGGCTCTCCGTAGGCGGGTCGTAGGTGCATAGCCCCGCCGAGGCATTGGCCGAACTCTTTGCAGCGGGCGCAAGGACCGCAACGCATCCACTCGCGGTTCCGCATCACCTCAAAACGGTTGTCCCAAACCTCCATCAGGTCGTCGTGATAGATGTTGCCCTGCACAAACGAGCGGTTGATGTTGGGGCAGGCGCAGATGTCCCCGTTAATCAACACCGAGCCGATGTTGATGCCGGCCCGACAGAAGAAATAGCTGTCGCGCACCTGCTCTTCGTATTTCCCCGTGTAGGCTTCGCAGCTGAACTTCAGGTCGATGCTTCCTTCTTGGCGGGTTTCGGCTATAAACTGGAACATCTCCTCCACCTGTGCGCGGGAGAGCTGGAGTGTCTCGTTCTCTTTGGCCCGTCCGATGGGGGCGATGGTGAACAGGCGCCAGTGCCGGATGCCGTTCTCGATGAGTGTTTTTTTCAGGGCGGGCAGTTCCGGCAGGTTGCGCTGGTGTACGCAGGTCACTACGTCGTAGTTGAGTTGCGGGGCCCGGGCGATGAGGCGTAAGGCCTCCAGAGCCCGCTGGAAACTCTGCGGATGGTTGCGCAGCCAGTTGTGAGTCTCTTCTAGGCCGTCAAGGCTTACGGTGACCGAGCCGAGGCCAGCTGCTAACAGCTCACGGTGGCGCGCTTCGTCGTATAGCAGGCCGTTGGTGACAATACCCCACTGGAAGCCGTGTTGGCGCAGGGCGCGTCCGCAGTCGGCCAGGTTCTGGCGCAGCAGTGGCTCTCCGCCCGTGATGGCGATAATGGTGGTGTTGGGCTTGTAGCGTTTCTCTAAAGGGGCGAGGGCCTTCAGAAAGTCGGCAAAGGGCATATCGGGGACCAGTGCTTCGGCCTTGCAGTCGGAGCCGCAGTGCTGGCACGAGAGATTGCAACGCCAGGTGCACTCCCAAAAGAGGTAGTTCAGTTCGCGAATTCCGGTCTCGTTTTTGCGGAAGAGCCGGAAGAGCCACCGTTTCAAAGTGTTTCGTTTATTTCTCTTCATCCACTTTCATCACTTCCAGACGCAAGGGCGAGGCGAGCTCCTCTACGGTTGCGCTGACGTTAAGTTGCTCGTACAGGCCGTTTTCGGTGCTGTCGATGTCGGTAACCTGCAAGTCCACGATCTGCCCTTTGATGATGTATTGGGATTCGGGATAGTCGAAGGTGCCGTTTGCATCGGTGGTGTCCGTCAGGCCATATTCCGGGAGGCCGACCATCAGCCCTTCTACGGGTTCGCCGGTGCCGGCATCCACCACGGTCCCGCGGATGTAAACGTTTTGTGCAGGCGGCATTCCGTAGCAGGCCTGGAAGGTGAACATAATGGCGGTGGCGGAGAAGGAGCCGAACAGGAACCGCAATAGCTGTTGTTTCTTGGTCTTGAGGGCTTGTATGATTTTCATAGGGGTGAGGTTTTTGCTATAGTGGAAATGGGGTTTGCAAAGATAAGCATTTTATGCTATTACAGAACACAAAAAAAAAGGGCAGCCCGAAAGCTGCCCTTTCAAGTATGGAAATTGAGGAATTATTCCATTTCTCTGTATTCTTTGACGATGTCCTTGATGTTGGCGGGAGCCAGACGGCCGAACACCTTGCCATTGATCATAGCAACGGGGGCAAGGCCGCAGGCGCCGACGCAGCGCAGGGAGGTGAGGGAGAAGAGGCCGTTGGCATCGGTCTCGCCCACTTCCACGCCGAGTTCCTTCTTGAAGGCGTCAAGGATCTTTTCGCCGCCACGCACGTAGCAAGCGGTGCCCATACAGACGGACACGGGGTATTTGCCCTTCGGGGTCATCGTGAAGAATGCGTAGAAGGAGACCACACCGTAAACCTTGGCGGTCGGCATATGCAGTTCTTCTGCAATCAACTCCTGCACTTCGGCGGGCAGATAACCGAGGAAGTCTTGTGTCTGGTGTAACACATTGATCAGTTCGCCAGGGTCGTTGTTGAACTTTTTGCAGATTTCAATCACCTTTTCCCTGACTTCGGGTTTCATTTTGATTATAATCTTTTTATTATCCATTGTTGCGATTTTTTCAGATTTATTATTTGTTTAAATCCACTTCCACGGTGGTCTGTCTGTCGAAATAGTGCGTGTGCAGCAGTTCGTGAGACTTGTGACCGCAAGGTTCACCCAGGTATTCTTTGTAGATAGCTTGGATGGACGGGTTCTCGTGGGATTTACGGATCGGCATCTCTCTGTCGGCGCGGTAGATGGCTTCCCAACGAGCCTTGATGATGTCGGCGTTACCGTGGTGGAGCGGCTGGCCTGCACCGTCGATACAACCACCAGGACAAGCCATAATCTCGATGGCGTGGAACTGGCTCTTGCCGGCTTTGATGTCTTCCAGCAGCTTGCGGGCGTTCTTCAGACCGTGAGCGATACCGATGTTCAGCTTGAGGCCGTCCACGTCGATGGTGGCGGAACGGACACCCTCCAGACCACGGAGCTCTTCGAAGTCGATCTTCGGAAGCGGTTTTTTGGTAATGATCTCGTAGGCGGTACGCACAGCGGCCTCAATCACACCACCCGTGGTGCCGAAGATGACGGCGGCGCCAGTAGATTGGCCGAGCGGGCTGTCGAATTCAGCATCAGGCAGGGACTTGAAGTCGATGTTGGCCATCTTGATGAGACGTGCCAGCTCGCGGGTGGAGATGGAGTAGTCCACATCAGGGTTGCCGTTCACCTTGAACTCGTCACGGCCCACTTCATACTTCTTGGCCAAGCAAGGCATCACAGACACGCTGACCATATCCTCGCGCTTGCAGTTGATTTTCTCTGCGAAGTAGGACTTGGCGATGGCGCCGAACATCTGTTGCGGGGATTTTGCCGTAGAGGGAAGATCTCTCATTTCAGGGAACTGATGCTCGAAGAAGTTCACCCAAGCAGGGCAGCAGGAGGTGAGGATGGGAAGAGGAACGCTCTTGTCGCCACCCAGATATTTTGTCAGACGGCCGATGAGCTCGGTGCCTTCCTCCATAATGGTCAAGTCAGCGGACCAGTCGGTGTCGAACACGTAGTCGAAGCCGAGGGCCTTGAGGGCGGCGGTCAGCTTGCCTGTGGCGATGGTGCCGGGTTCCATACCGAACTCTTCACCGATGGCGACACGCACAGCGGGAGCCACTTGGACAACCGTCTTCTTGTTAGGATCCACGATAGCGCGAAGCACAGCGCCGGTGTGGTCAACCTCGGTGAGGGCGCCCACAGGGCAGACGGCGACGCACTGGCCGCAGAACGTACAAGGAGAGTGGTCGAGGTGCTGGTTGAAAGCGGTGGAGACCACTGCCGGGAAACCACGCTCGATGGCGGACAAGGCACCCACGGTCTGCATCTCGTTACACATCGTTTCGCAACGACGGCACATCACACACTTGTTCATATCGCGGATGATGGACGGGGAAACCTCAATCTGATAGGAAGACTGGCTGTGTTCCGGTCCGATGAACGGGTTCTTGCGGATGCCGAAGCGGACGGCGAGGTCCTGCAACTCGCAGTTACCGTTCTTGGCGCACTGCAGACAGTCGGCGGGGTGATCGGAGAGGATCAGCTCGAGGACGGTTCTGCGGGCGTTGATGACGCGCATAGAGTTGGTGCGCACCACCATATCGGGCATACACTCGGTGACGCAGGCAGGAGCCAGGTTACGGCGGCCAGCCACTTCCACCACACAAATACGGCATCCGCCGGGTTTGTTGTGAACGCCCAAATTGTTCAGCTCAAAATGGCAAAGGGTAGGAATATCGATACCCATACCTTGAGCGGCTTTAAGAATAGTTGTACCTTTGGGTACTTCAACTTCTCTGTTGTCTATTGTTAATTTTATCATATCCATATTGTTACCCTTTAACTATTTGATACTAATTGCGTTAAATTTACATTTCTCCATACAGGTGCCGCACTTGATACAGAGCTCTTGGTTGATCTCGTGAGGCATCTTGACGGTGCCGTTGATGGCGCCGACGGGGCAGTTGCGAGCGCAGGCCGTACAGCCCTTGCACTTTTCAGGATCGATGACATATTGTTTTAGAGCCTTGCACTGGCCGGCCGGGCACTTCTTCTCGGTGACGTGGGCCACATACTCGTCCCAGAAGTTGTCGATGGTGGACAACACCGGGTTGGGAGAGGTCTGTCCGAGACCGCAAAGGGCCGTGTCCTTGATGACGTGGGCGAGGTTGCGCAGCTTGTCGAGGTCTTCCATAGTGCCTTGGCCCTTGGTGATCTTGTCAAGAATTTCGCAAAGACGCTTGTTACCGATACGGCAGGGAGAACATTTGCCGCAGGACTCTTCCACGGTGAAATCGAGGTAGAACTTCGCGACGGAGACCATACAGGAGGTCTCATCCATCACGATCATACCGCCGGAGCCCATCATAGAGCCGGCAGCCACGAGGTTGTCGTAGTCGATCGGGGTGTCAAGGAACTTCTCGGTCAAGCAGCCGCCGGAAGGACCGCCGGTTTGCACGGCTTTGAACTTCTTGCCGCCCTTGATGCCGCCACCGATTTCGTAGATGACCTCACGCAGGGTGATGCCCATCGGGACCTCAATAAGACCGACGTTGTTAATCTGGCCAGCCAAAGCGAAAACTTTCGTACCTTTGGACTTCTCCGTTCCGATGGAGGAGAACCATTCCCAGCCCTTGTTGATGATGACGGGGATGTTGGCGTAGGTCTCGACGTTGTTCACGTTGGAGGGTTTCTTCATATAGCCTTCCACAGCAGGGAATGGCGGTTTGAAGGTGGGCTCGCCGCGGAGGCCTTCCATAGAGTGGATAAGGGCCGTTTCCTCACCGCAGACGAATGCGCCGGCACCGTAACGAAGGATGATGTCGAAATCGAAATCGGTGCCGAAGATGTTCTTGCCGAGCAGGCCGTATTCGCGGGCCTGGTTGATGGCAACCTGCAGACGGTGGATAGCCAGCGGGTACTCAGCACGGATATAGACCAGACCGATGGTGGCTCCGATACAGAAACCGCCGATGGCCATAGCCTCGATGATGGAGTGGGGGTCACCTTCCAGGATGGAACGGTCCATAAAGGCACCGGGGTCACCCTCGTCAGCGTTACAGATGATGTATTTCTGGTCAGCGGCGTTCTTAGCGCAGAGTTCCCATTTCAAACCGGTCGGGAAGCCGGCACCGCCACGGCCGCGAAGACCGGACTTCTTGATGAGGTCGATGGTGGCAGCGGGATCGTGTTGCTCCAAAACGGAAGCCAAAGCCTTGTAACCGTCACGGGCGATGTACTCGTCAATGTTTTCGGGATCGATGAAACCGCAGTTACGCAAAGCGATACGCATCTGTTTCTTGTAGAAACCCATATGCTTGGAGTCGGAAATGTGCTTCTGATCCTCCGGGTTTTCGTACAACAGGCGCTGCACTTTTCTACCCTTGATGATGTGCTCGTCGATAATCTCGCGACAATCCTCGGGTTTCACTTGGGTGTAGAATGTGTTGTCGGGCAGAATCTTGACGATGGGGCCTTTTTCACAGAAACCGAAACATCCGGTGGCAATCACCTGGACGTCGTTCGTCAAGTTCTTCTCAACTAAAAGCTGTTCGAAATTCTCTTTGATTTTCGGGCTGTCTGAAGCCGTACATCCCGTACCGCCGCAGAGCAAAATGTGGTATTTGTAATTTGCCATTGGGGACCTCCTTGTTATTTGTTATCGATTTTTTCGTAGTTCACGGGGATGACACCCTCCAGAATCTCGTTGTTCATAATGTACTTGGAAACAAGCTCCTGGCCTTTCTTCACGTCAACGTGACCGAATACGATGGGATCCATACCCGGTTTCTTGACCTCCACCGTCGGCTCTGCGTAGCAGTATCCCATACAACCGGTCTGGGAAACGACGGCTTTCACGTTCTGTTTCTTGCATTCCTCAATGATGGCTTCCATCGTCTGCTTGGCGCCGGAAGCAATGCCACAAGTGGCCATAGCGACTTTCACTTGAACCAGGTTTTCAACGTTGTCGCCCTCTTCGCGCAACTCAAGCTTGGACTGAAGTTCTTCTCTTCTTTTCTTGAGATCCGCTAATGATTTAATTTTTTCCATACTTAAAATTGTTTTGGTAAGTTATTGAGTATTTGTGTTTTATATTGTTAAATTGGGTTTAATCCTTCCTCTCGGAAATCGGGGGCAAATGTAATAATATTTTGGTTACAAACCACTACTTGTGGATAATAATTTTTATAAACGCGCAATCCCCAAAAATGGGGATTTTTGGGGATCGCGGTTATGGGTGTAAGAAAAAAAAACTGACATCCGCTATTGGCGGACAGGGGAGCCTTGTTAGGCTTGTCTGCCGAACTTCTTCTCGAGGCAAATCTCGTGGTAGATCTGGGTGATGACCTCCTTGGTGTAGAGCGGGAAATCCGCCTTGATCATCCAGTCGTAGTAGGCGGGCTCACGGAGGAACACCTCCTTGACGGGTACGTTCTTGTGCTTTCCGAAGTTGAAGACCGCCTGCTGGTCCTTGTTCCAGACGATATGGCCGGCCATATCCACGTTGTGCGACTCCTGGGTAAAAGCGCTGAGGGCCTTCACATCGTTCTGCACGGGCACGTAGGTGCGCTTGGTGCGCGGGTCGGTGTACTGCACCCCGTCGTACTTGTCGAGCTGGGCCTTGAAGACATCGAGGGTGGCGCGGGTGTCGGCGTGGGCGTGATGGGCCTCCGTCAAATCGCCGTGACAGTAGAACTTGTAGGCAGCCACGAGGTTGCGCGGCTCCATCTTGTGGAAGATGTTCTGCACGTCCACCATCAGGCGGTTGCGCAAGTCGAAGCGCTTGCCGCAACGCAGGAACTCCTCCACCAACAAAGGCACGTCGAACTTGTTGGAGTTGAAGCCCGCCAGGTCGGCGTCGCCTATGAAGGCCAGCAGGTCGTCGGCAATTTCCGCGAATGTGGGCTTGTCCTTGACATCCTCGTCGGTGATGCCGTGGATGGCCGAGCACTCCTCGGGAATGTGGACGCCTGGGTTGATGAGCTCCGTACGCTCGATCTCCTCGCCGTCAGGCATCACCTTGATGAAGGAGATCTCCACGATTTTGTCCTTGCCGACATTCAAGCCGGTGGTTTCCAAATCGAAAAACAGAAGGGGTTTGGTAAGGTTGATTTGCATATTTAGTGTTTTATAATCTTTTCGGTGCTGATGATGCTGTGATCTTTCAGGATTCTGACCATATACATTCCGGGGACGAGTTGTGCGGTGTTAATGCGGCCCCCCTCCACGGGTTGTGCGTCCAGCATCCGGCCGTAGAGGTCGAAAATCTGGTACTCGAGGCCATCGGTCTCCTCCATCTCGCCGATGAACAGGTCGCCGGTGGTCGGGTTGGGGTAGAGTTTCAGCGTCTGCTCTTGCGGCTGGCGGATGCCGGAGTGGTCGTAGGCTTTGCCCACGACGGGACGGATCATCGGGGCGCCGCGGTAGAACGACTCGCGCCACTCGTTGGTGGTCTTGTAGAAGAAATGCCCACGGGCATCGTTGTTCTGGTCGAAGCCGAGGTTGAGCTGCGTGTTATGCGTCTGGCGGAAGCCCACATAGAAAGTGCCCTCGATGGCGACGGGCTCTTCCGGGTAGTAGTTGACAAATTGGAGATACTCTTCACCGAAGGCAGGCAGCTGCGACTCCATCGAGTAGATGACGTTGCCGGGTTGGCCGTTGTTGTCGTCCCAGACCATCAGGGTGAAGTAGTCCACGTTCTCGTTGTTGAGGGCGTGGTTGAAATACATCCGCACACAACGCAGCGTGTCGGGCTGGGCGAGCGTAAACTGCACAGCCAGCGAGGCGTCGGGGTTGCCTTGCGACGAGAGGAGGCAGTAGCCGCCCTCCGCGGTGCCGTCGTCGAAAGCGTAGTAGTTGTAGAATTTCTGCTCGAACGAGCAAGTGTCGTTGCGCAGCAACTCGTCGTTGGCGCCCTCCATCCGGAACACGTGTGTGATGGTGAAGGAGGCGCTGTCCTCGTTGTCGTAGGTGTAGCTGAAGTTGATGGCCGGCTCCGCGTGATAGGGATAGGTGTGAAGCCCGTTGGTGTGGTAGGGCGAGGCATTCTCGTTGTTTACCGTGGAGGTGTAGATGTTCGTGACCCCGTCTTTCTTCACGCTGTAGTTGTAGAAGGTGTTCTTGGTGGCGCTCGACAGGTTGGAGAGGTCGTTATGGAAGTTGGCGCCCATATCAGAAGTGCGGTACTGGTGCCACGGCATCGACTGGTAAAGACTCAGAGCGGAAGTGGTGGGACTGACAAAAGCCACATCGTTGGGATAGAGGTCGTTGGCGTAGCGGTCAACGTCCAGACGGATATAGTCGATGTGCCATTGGTCGCAGTTGGAGGCCCAGCCCACGATGTTGCCGCTGCTCCAAGCGTCAAGGTCCAGAGAGGCGTAATTGCGGAAGCGGAACTGGAAGTTGTTGCGCAGATATTGCGGGTCGGTGATGGGGATGAGCACCTGCTTGAAATATTGGAGCGGGTTCTCGGCCAGCCAGCTGTCGAGGGTGCAGCCGTGCGTGGACCACACCTCGTTCCACACATATTCGGGTCCGAAGATGGAATCGTAGGGCATCAGGATGGTCTCTCCCGGGAAAGCGTTGCTCTCGAAGATGTAGATGAGGCCCGGGATGAAGGGGTTGTCGATGGTGTCACCGGCCACGTAGTATTCGTCGGGGCCGATGGTGTACTCCCCGTAGGTGTATCCCATAAAGATGATGTTGCCGGTGGCGTAGCCGAACTCAAGGATGAGCTCGTCGTCAAACTCCGGGGCGTCGCCCACACGCTCCCACTCCACAGGGGGTGTCTGGCGACTGCCACCGCCGGGCTGGTAGTAGAAGCTGAAATAGAGCGAGTCGCTGACATACATCGGGCGGTGGTGCGTGAAGTTGCTGTCCAGACGTATGGGACTGGAAGTCAGGGTGTCAGCGGGAAAAGCCTCGCGACTGGCCTGGGGATATACCACGCCCTGGGCGTCGAGGGCGTCCATCGTGACCGCGCCGATGCTCGGGGGGTAGATGGGGAAGGAGTTGTTCACAAATGCCAGCCGGTCCTGCCATTTCCGCGCGTCGGGGTAGCCGATGCCCACGGAGAAGTCCTCCACAAAGGGCAGCGGCAAGGCCTCGCCGTTCTTGGCGGCACGGGGTTGCTGTTTCGCGGCTTTCGCAATGACGGGGTTGCACGCCAGCCCTGTCACAAACTCCTGGCTGTGGGCCAGGAAGGGCAGACAAATCAGGATGCCTATGAAGGCGAATAATCGATGAATTCGGTATGACATAGAAAAAATGGAATCGTGTTAAGGTTCGGTAATGGTTTCTTCAACGGGTTCGGCGTCGGGCAGGTCGCCGATGTTCTTGCCCACCACCAGCGATATCTTCTCGCCCATCTTGATGTCGGTGCCCGTGGCGATGGAGTGCCCGCGGTAAAGAACATCCAGGACGGCATTCTCGTATGGACTGGGTTTTTCCACAATGCGGTCGAGCACAAGCCCTTGCGCCTCCAGGATGATTTGCGCCTGGCGGAGGGATATGTCGTGCAACTCGGGCATCTTGATGGTGGGAGGTTCGGCAGCGGCAACGGTGAGATAGACCTTGCGGCCTCGCTTGACCATCTCGCCCGGGGCGGGATCCTGCTTGAGGACCGTGCCAGGCTGCTTGCCGTTCTCGTAAAGGTGGTCGCTCACCTCAAAGACAAAACCCTCCTCGCGGCCGCGTTGCGTCAGCTCCTGCGCCGGCTGGCCCAGAAAACTCGGCATCTCGAACTCCTTGCCGTGGCGCGTGAACCAGTGCATCAGCAGCATTATGACCATCAGCATCACAAGCGACACGACCACAGCCAACAATATGTGGAACCACAACCGGTTGAAGTATGCTTTTTTCATATTATTCCAAATATTCGTATAACACCAAAAAATACATTTTATTATAAGGCGGCAAAAATAATAAAAATAGTGAATGGTTTTTCCATCCACTATTATTGGAACATTTCTTGTCATTTTAGGGCCTTTCATTGAAGAAAAAATGTATTTTTGCGGCTGTTTTTATCGCTCTTGTTTTCTATAATCAACTAATAATTAAGCAATTATGGGTGGTTTCTTTGGCGTGGTTTCTTCAACCCCCTGTGTATCAGACCTTTTTTACGGAGTGGATTATCACTCCCATCTCGGAACAAAACGTGGCGGCCTGGTCACGTGGGACGGCACCTCTTTTCACCGTTCCATCCACAATATCGACAACACCTACTTCCGCACCAAGTTCGGGGATGAGGTGGACAAGTTCGTGGGCAATTCCGGCATCGGGGTCATCAGCGACACGGATTCGCAGCCCTTGGTGGTGAACTCCCACCTGGGCCGCTTCGCCATCGTCACGGTGGCGCGCGTCAATAACCTCGCCGAGCTCGAGAAGGAGTGCCTCGACAACCGCCAGCAGTTCACCGAACTTAGTTCCGGCGTCACCAACCAGACCGAGCTTATCGCCCTCCTGATCACCCAGGGCGAGACGTTTGTGGACGGCATCCAGAATGTGTACCGGAAGATAAAGGGCGCCTGTTCGATGCTGCTGCTCACGGAAGAGGGCATCATTGCCGCCCGCGACCTCTACGGCCGTACCCCCATAGTGATAGGGAGCAAGGACGGAAGCCGGGCGCTGGCGTTCGAGAGCCATAGCTTTATGAACCTCGGCTACGACATCGACCGTTTCGTCGGGCCCGGGGAGATTGTGAAGGTGACCGCCGACGGCTGCCAGCAGTTGCTGCCGCCGAACGACAAGATGCAAGTATGCTCGTTCCTCTGGGTGTACTACGGCTACCCCTCCACAATGTATGAGGATGTCAATGTCGAAAACTCCCGCTACATTGGCGGTTACGAGATGGGCAAGACGGATGATGTGGAGGCCGACTTCGTCTCCGCCATCCCTGATTCCGGCATCGGAATGGCCGTGGGCTATGCCAAGGGCAAAGGTATCCCGTACGAGCGCGCCATTGTGAAATACACGCCCACCTGGTCGAGGAGCTTTATGCCCTCCAACCAGAATATGCGCGAGCACGTCGCGATGATGAAGCTCCTGCCCAACACCACCCTCCTCAAAGGCAAGCGCATCGTGTTCTGTGATGACTCCATCGTGCGCGGCACCCAGCTTCGCGACAATGTGAAGAAACTCTATGCCGCCGGCGCCAAGGAGGTGCACATCCGCATCAGCTGCCCGCCGCTGCTATACGGCTGTTATTATCTCAACTTCTCCGCCTCCAAGACCGAACTGGAGCTCATCACCCGTCGCGTGATTGAGGAACTGGAGGGTGATAGCACCAAGAATCTCCATCTTTATATGGATGAAACCACTCCGCAATATGCCAGGATGGTGGAGATTATCCGCAAACATTTAGGCGTTGACACCTTGAAATTCAACACGCTGGGTACTATTGCCAAGTCCATCGGTCTGCCCAAGGAGCGCATCTGCACTCACTGCTTCGACGGCTCCTCTTACGGAGAGTAAAAGCGCCAGCACCATCATCGATTGTTGCACTGTGCTGTACTCGGGGGATGCGTGTGCGTGAGCCACGATTTCAACTCTGCGAGCGTCAGCATCTTTCTCATTCTCTGCAATGACGCCTTCCTGATTCCGAAAACTTTTGCCTTTTGCATTTCATTACAATGTTTTGAGATGCAAGCATATAATATTTTGGGGCTCAAATGTCACCTTTTACCCCACTCATTTGTTTAATGGTTGAATCGATTTGGTAAATAACGGAAATGTATAACCTTAAAAAATAAATAGTCATGGAAGAAATCATAGATGTCCTTGCGGTGGTACTTGTAATCGGTGGAGTCTGCATAGCATTACCGCTGATAATCCTGTGGGTGACCAACAAGCGGAAAAATCACGAAATCGACAAAAAGACGGAAATTCTGATGGCCCTGTTGGAGAAAAATCCAGATCTTGACCCGGCCGAAGTGTTAGACAAACTGGATATGTCGTCGGAAGACGGCAATAAACCCCTAAAAGAGAGACTGTTAGAAAAACTTTTGGGCGGCTGTATCTGCACATTAATCGGAATAGTCCTCTTCTTCACCCATCTGTTTGATTTTGTGTTTTTAGGGGACAAGACCACTGGAGTAGTCGGCGGCGGCGTCTTGACAGCCATAGGTATAGCCCTTATCATCTATTACCTGGTCAGCAAGAAGATGCTACAGAATGAGATAGCGACGGAAGAAAAACGGATGACCGAGCAACAAATCTCCGAATGACACGAGAACAATTCATAGCCTTGATTTCGGAGGAGCAGGAGTCTTTGCGGAGATTCCTGCTTGCCTTGTGTGAGGGCGACCGGATGGAGGCGGAGGATATCGCGCAGGAGGCGATGGTGAAGGCGTACATCGCGATGGAGCGGTTCGTGGAGCGGGCCAAGTTCGCCACGTGGCTCTTCAAGATCGCCTACAACACCTTCCTCGACCACCAGCGGTCGGGGTGGAACCGCCGCACGGACTTGGACGCGGCGGAGCAGATGCCGGGCGGTCCGGGTGCCGACGATGCCTTCCAATACCAAGAGTTGTACGAGGCCATCGGCACGCTGCCGCTGAAGGAGAAGAGCGCCATCCTATTGTTCTACGTCAGCGGCTACTCCGTGAAGGAGATCGCGAAAATCACGGGAGGTTCCCAATTGGCTGTGAAGCAGCAGCTTTCAAGGGGGAGAGTTAAACTTAGACAAATATTGGAACGATGAAAGAGAAGACCACCATAGAAGAATTATTCGCCCAATACCAGCCGGACATGGGCGACCGCAACGAATATATGAAGCAGCTTTCCAAGAAGTTAGAGGCGGCGGAATATGCGAAACGGTATCGTGAGATGCAGAAGAGGCGTTACCGCCGGATGATGGTGGCCGTGTTCATTTCGGGCATCGTCACGGGCGCCATCGGCATCGCGCTCGTGCTGTTGCACCCGCAATGGCTCCTCCCCGCCGGGATAACCATCGAGGCTCCCGCGATATTCCCCTTGTTCCCGAAGGTGATTTTGCTGCTGATAATCTGCTTTATGAGTTTGTGCATCACGGGGTTGGTGCGGAAGATCTGTGAAGTTTCGCAGGCCTGACAGTTTGCAACTTCGCACCGTTGCCGTTCTACGTCACTGTCAGTTTCATACCAATCGTTGTTTTGGTGTTTTATTTTTCTGCAAAGACACAAAAAATATCAATTGCAGAAAAATAAAAGCATACTTTTATATGTTTAAATTTCTGGAACAACAGTTTTTCTATAAATCAGATGCCTTGTACATTTGAGCGGCGTGGAGAGGAATGGGAGATGTTTTTTCAAAAAAAGTTATTCCTCCGCTGCTTCCAAGTGCATCCGTCTGATTTTCAATGCAATGTCTTCCGGCTCCAGCACCTTCGGCCATCAGCCCCGGGAGTGAATCTGCGCCACTCTGCGAGTTTCGAGTGAATATTATCCCTTATCGACCGATCCAAGACTATTGTTTTTTAAATCAAATATTAACAATTAATTGTATATGTTGTAAAATAATAGAAAATAATATTGAAAATACAGCTTTTATATTAAAAAATTATTATTTTTGCAGCCGAATTTAAATTGAAAATTATGGAACAAGAAAATCCCATTGAAGAGGCTCGGAGATATGTGGCCAACGCGCAGGAGATCATAGAGAAATCCAAGTATGATCCTGAAACAAAGTTATATAAAGACAAAAAGTATGTGCGTATTGCGGGCGACACGCTATGGAAGGGCTGCCTGATAGCCCTCGACGCTGTATTCCAGGTGCGCAAGGGCAAAGGGCGTCCCTCCATTGAAAAGTACAAAAAAGCTGTTGCCCAGCGTGACGGCAAACTGCTGCAATTTGTCAATTCCGGCTACGAAACTATGCATCTGTATATGGGCTATGACGGGAACAAGGACAGGAAAGTCTGCAACGCCGGATTCGATATGGCCAACAATATCATTGACTGCTGTGCCTTGCTGTACCCAGAGGATGCGTGTGCGTGAGCCATACACGAAAAACGTTATGGCTGAAATGACAATCCCCTAAATAAGTACATTGATTTGGATATGGACAGACGCCATCACCCCTCAGTCAACGAACCCGCCGCCATATAGGGCGAAACCTGCTTGTTACGAATCTTCGGCAAGTACTCCTCTATGCGCTTTTGGATTTCTGGGTCATTGTAGAAACGGTTTTGCAGGGTGAAGTTTATCCAATTGTAGAAGATGTTGACATTCTGTTCGGTACGGTTGCGCTCAAAGTAACCGTTGGCTTTGGTCAGCGCCACATATTGGCCGATGATATCCCATACTTTGTCGATGGCAAAGCCTTCCAGGGCGGAACACACTTCCACGGGCACGGTCCAGTGGTTCTCGTTCTGCGGGAAGAGTTTCAAGGCGGCCCGGTACTGGGCTTGCGCCGCTATGGCCTTGGACTTGTTGTCGCCGTCGGCCTTGTTGATGACCAGGCCGTCGGCCATTTCCATAATGCCGCGCTTGATGCCCTGCAGCTCGTCGCCGGCGCCGGCCAGCATCAGCAGCAGGAAGAAGTCCACCATCGACTTGACCACCGTCTCGGACTGGCCCACGCCGACGGTCTCCACCAGGATGACGTCAAAGCCGGCGGCTTCGCAGAGCACGATGGTCTCGCGGGTCTTGCGGGCCACGCCGCCGAGGGTGCTCCCAGAGGGCGAGGGCCGGATGAAGGCGTCAGGGTCCACAGACAGCTGCTCCATACGCGTCTTGTCGCCCAGTATGCTCCCCTTGGTGCGCTCGCTGCTGGGGTCGATGGCCAATACCGCCACCTTGTGGCCCGTTCTGGTGAGCATCTTGCCGAAAGCCTCGATGAAGGTGCTCTTACCCACGCCAGGCACGCCCGTGATGCCGATGCGCAACGAGTTGCCGGAGTGGGGGAGACACCCCTCGATGATGTCCTGTGCCATCGCCAAATGGTCGGGATTAGAGCTCTCAATCATCGTGATGGCCTGGCTCAAGATGGTGCGGTCACCCGTCAGAATGCCCTGGATGTACTCTTCCCTCGACAGTTTCCGGCGCTTGCGCACCACGGGGTTGGGGTTCACGCTCGCAGGCTGTTCCACCCCTTCCCGTTCCGTCAGTGCCGATTTGAAAAACCTTTCCATTTACAATATTATGTTTTATTTCCCGAAATTGAAATTCACCGCCTCCTGCATAGAAGAGAAGTAGTGGAAAGTCATCCCCTTGAGGAGTTTCTCCGGGATGTCGTCAATGTCTTTCTGATTCTCTGTGCACATTACGATGTCGAAGATGCCGCTGCGCTTGGCGGCGAGGATTTTCTCCTTGATGCCGCCCACGGGGAGCAGCTTGCCGCGCAAGGTGATCTCGCCCGTCATCGCGATTTTGTCGCGCAGAGGTTTGCCTGTGAAGGCCGACACCAAAGCCGAAAGGATGGTGATGCCCGCCGAAGGACCGTCCTTCGGAGTGGCGCCTTCGGGCACGTGGATGTGCACTTTGTTCTTCTCAAAGGCCTCTTGGGCGATGCCGAAGTCGGCGGCGTGCGCTTTGAGGTATTCGTAGGCGATGGTGACCGATTCTTTCATCACGTCACCCAGGCTGCCGGTCATCGTCAGCTCGCCCTTGCCGGGACTGGTCAGCGCCTCCACGAAGAGGATTTCGCCGCCCACGGCGGTCCAGGCCAGACCGGTGGCCACGCCCGGCACGGAGCCGTCAAAGGCCTTCTCGATTTGGAAGATGGGCGCGCCAAGCAACTCTTTCAGCTGCTCGGGCTCCACGAATTTGTCAATGTATCCCTTTTGCACGTATTGGGCCGCCCGTTTGCGGATCACCTTGGCGATGGTGCGCTCCAGGGTTCTTACTCCTGACTCGCGAGTGTATTTGCTGATGATGGCCTCCACGGTCTTGTCGCGGATGCAAAGTTTTTCGCTGTCCAGACCATTCTCTACCAACTGCTTGGGGATGAGGTGTTTTTTAGCGATTTGCAGTTTCTCCTCGGCCAGATAACCGGCAATGTCGATGATTTCCATACGGTCGAGCAGCGCCGGATGCACGTTGTTGAGGTTGTTGGCGGTGGCGATGAAGAGCACGCGCGAAAGGTCGAACGAGGTCTCCAGGTAGTTGTCGTAGAATGCGTTGTTCTGCTCGGGGTCCATCACCTCCAGAAGGGCGGCGGAGGGGTCGCCTTGCACATTCATTCCCGTGATTTTGTCAATTTCGTCCAAGACAAAGACAGGGTTCGCAAAGCCGGCCTTGCGCATATTCTGGATGATGCGTCCCGGCATAGCGCCGATGTAGGTCTTGCGGTGGCCGCGGATTTCGGACTCGTCGCGAAGACCACCCAGCGACACGCGCACGTACTTGCGCCCGAGGGCGGCGGCGATAGACTTGCCCAAGGAGGTTTTGCCCACGCCCGGAGGGCCGGCCAGACAGAGTATCGGCGACTTCATATCCCCCTTCAGCTTCAGCACTGCCAGATATTCGAGGATGCGCTCCTTGACCTTCTCCAGCCCGTAATGGTCCTTGTCGAGAACCTTGCGCGCCTTGTTGAGGTTGAAGTTGTCCTTGCTGTATTCGTTCCAAGGCAGGTCCACGAAGAGTTCCAAGTAGTTGAGTTGCACGGAGTAGTCGGGGGCCATCGGATTGGTGCGCTGCAGCTTTTCCAGCTCTTTCTGGAAGATGTCGGCGGTCTCCTGATTCCATTTTTTCTTGGCGCCGCGTTCCTGGAGGGAGAGGTAGTCCTTCTCGGAGGGCGAGCCGCCCAGTTCCTCCTGGATGGTTTTCATCTGCTGGTTGAGGAAATATTCACGCTGCTGGCGGTCGAGTTCGTGCTTCGACTTGTCTTGGATCTGGTTTTTGAGTTCCACCAGCTGGAGGTCGCGGTGCAGGAGCTTGAGCACGGTCTTGGCGCGGTCCACGATGTTGTCCATCTCCAGGATGGCCTGTTTGTCTTCCACGGAGGTGGAGAGATTGGTGGCCAAGAAGTTGATGAGGTAGGAGTCGCTTTCGATGTTCTTGAGGGCGAAGGCGGCCTCGCGCGGCATATTGGGCGACAGTTTCACCATCTTGGCGGCAGTGTCGCGCAGCGAGGATATCAGGGCCTTGAAATTCTTGTGCCCCGTGATGGCGGGATCGTTCTCGTTGGTCTCAAAGGGTTCGGTAAGTCCCTTGTAGTAGGGCTCGGTCTGGGTTATCTCCTTCAGAACAAAGCATTTGATGCCTTGCACGATGATAGTCACCCCACCGTCGGGCATCGTGATGTACTTGATGATGCGCGCCATCGTGCCCACCCGGTACAGGTCACTGGCCGTGGGCTCCTCCACGTCGTTGTCGCGCTGCGCGATGACGCCGATGGGCGTGTTGGAACGGGAGTAGTCCTGCGCCAACTTGATGGACTTGGTGCGCCCCACGTTGATGGGAATCACCATCCCAGGAAACAGAAGTGTGTTTCTTAAGGGGAGCAGTGCTATCTCGTCGGGGACCGCTGTCTTGCGGAAGTTCTCCTCGTCGTCGATGGAGAAGAGGGGTATGAAATTCGATTCGTTGTTGATGAAGTCGTCAATCAATGATAGATCTTTCATATAGAGATTGTTATAATACAAAAACTGACCTTTTCCGACTATCTCGAAAAAGGTCAGCAAATGTACAAAATATTGCTGAATTATTTTGTCTTGCCTGCGTCTAAATGACGAGCGTATTTGTTGCGGAACTTATCCACACGACCGGCGGTGTCAACGAGCTTCATTTGACCCGTGAAGAAGGGGTGGGAGGTGTTGGAAATCTCCAACTTCACCAGCGGGTATTCGTTGCCGTCTTCCCAAACAATCGTGTCCTTCGTGCTGATAGTGGATTTGGACAAGAAAGCGGTTTCGTTTGACATATCTTTGAAAACGACCGGTCTATACTCTTTCGGATGAATGCCTTTTTTCATATTTTTCGTGTTTTTTGTTGTCTAATTTTTTGGAGTGCAAAAATACACTTTTTTTCATATAGTTCAAGTAGTTGCGATATTTTATTTATCAACAACTATAAAACTAATATAAATAATTGATATATAACTCGTTAAAGTAGTATTGGGCGGATGGCATCCTCTACGGAATAGTCACCGATGCGGGTGCGGCGCAGGGCTGTAAGGTGGCTTCCGCTGCCCAAAGCGGCGCCAAAATCGCGCGCAATGGAGCGTATGTAGGTGCCCTTGGAGCAGACTATGCGGAAGTCGATTTCGGGCAGCTCGATGCGGGGCAGTTCGAACTCGTATATGGTGATTCCCTTGGCGGCGATGGCGACATCCTCGCCCTTGCGTGCAAACTGGTAGGCGCGCTTGCCGCCTAGTCGGATGGCCGAGTAGAGCGGGGGCACCTGCTGTATGTTGCCGATGAATCCAGCTGCCGCCTCCCGTGCCATTTCGGGGGTGATGTGCTCGTAGGGATACTCTTGGTCCACGGGATGCTCCAGGTCGAAGCTCGGGGTGGTGGCACCCATCCGGAACGTGCCGGTGTACTCCTTGATCTGCGCTTGCAACGTGTCGATCTGTTTGGTCATCTTGCCCACACAAACAATGAGCAGGCCTGTGGCCAAGGGGTCGAGCGTGCCAGCGTGGCCCACTTTTACCTTATGGCCTACTTTCCTCCACATAATGCCACGCACCTTGCCTACCACGTCGTAGGAGGTGCACCGGTAGGGCTTGTCGAATAACAGCACGTCCGACTCGGCATTGACGTCGAATTCAGGCAACGTGAACTTGGTTTCGTTGGCGAACTTTTTTTTCATAAGGGGAAATTAGGCTCCGAAACAGATGGCGAGGATGCCGACGATGGCACAATAGACTGCAAACCAGACCAGTTTGCCGCGTTTGACGATGTTGATCATCCATTTGCAGGCCAGGCAGCCGGTCACGAAGGCGGCGATAAAGCCTACTGCCATAGCGCCAGCGGAAATGCCGCTCATAGCCGTGTCGAAGCCCACCTCTGCAATGTCTTTCACGTCGAGCAACGCTTCGCCCAAGACGGGTGGGATGACCATCAGGAACGAGAATTGGGCGAGTTTGTCCTTCTTGTTGCCCAACAGCAAACCCGTGGCGATGGTAGTACCCGAGCGAGAGAGGCCAGGCATCACGGCCACGGCCTGTCCGATGCCGATGATGAAGGCGTGCAGCGGGGAGAGACGCTCGCGCTGACGGGGCTTGGCGAAGTACGAGAAGGCTAGCAGGGAGGCGGTCACCAGCAACATAATGCCCACAATGAGCAGCCCCGACCCGAAAACGGATTCCACCCAGTCCTTGAAAAAGAACCCCACGATGGCAACCGGTATCATCGAGATGAGGATGTTGATGGCGAATCGCGTGCCCTCGTTGAGCCCGCTGTAGCTGCTCCACGATTGTTTGGTGAAAAGGTCCTTGAAAATCCAAACCACCTCTTTCCAAAGTACCACCAAAGTGCTGAGGACGGTGGCCACGTGCAGCACCACCGTGATGGTCAGATTCTCTTCACCCGAGAACCCGAAGAGGTTGGAAAGGATGCTGAGGTGGCCGCTGCTGCTCACGGGCAGAAATTCGGTCAACCCCTGTATTATGCCGAGGAGGAGGGTCTCTAACCAGTTCATCGCTTATGCTTCGGTGTTTTCCTCCTGTTCTTTCTTGTTGCGCGGGTGCCACATAATGGCGATGACTTCGATGACGAGGCCTGCAAACATCAGGATGGGGGCCACGACCAGTCGGCGGGTGTTGAAAATCTCGCCGTCGAAGGTGTTCGGGTCTGACACGGCGCCGCCACGCATACAGAGAAAACCGATGATGAGCACGGCCAAACCGATGGCCATCAGGATATAGTTGGTTTTTCGGAACAGGGGAGCACGCTTGCCGTTGTTGTCGGCAGATGCATTTTTTTGAGTGGAAATAAGAGTTGCCATTCTATTAAATGATTATAAATAAAGTCTTTCGTCTTTGATTCTGATATAACGGTTCACCGAGATAATGGAGATGATGACGGTGAAGAGGATGCCGAAGAGCAGGATGCCGCCGAGGATGATGGCGATGTAGTGCATCTGCGAGAAGTCAATGAACTCCGGCATTGAGCGGTTGCCGAAATAGAGGACCAGCGCCAGCAGCAAGATGGCGATGATGCCGCCCCAGATGCCCTGCAGCAGACCTTTCGTCACAAAAGGCTTGCGCACGAAACGCGGAGTGGCCCCGACCAGGAGCATACTCTTGATGTTGAACCGTTTTGCGTATATGTTCAGTCGGATGCAGTTGGCAATCAATAACATTGAAATCAGCATAAAGACCGCTGTGACGCCAAGGATGATCCACTGTATTTTCTTGAAGTTGTTGCTGACCGACTTCACGATAAACTCCGGATAGTCCACGTCCTGCACGATTTCGTTGCGCTTCAACTCTTTGGACACCTTCTTCAAGGAGTCGGAGTTGGCATATTCCGGTGCCACGCTGATGATGATAGAGGCGTTCAGCGGGTTCGGGATGATGTCGGTGTAGTTGCTGCCGATGACCTTGATGGCGTTTTGGGTGTTCTCCTCCCGCGAGGAGACGCGCGAGGCGGCAATGTAGGGCTTCAGCTTGATTTGCTGCTCTAAGGCCACGATGTCGGCCTCCTTGATGTCGGAATAGAACAACACCTCCATCTCGATTTTCTTGGAGAGGTTTTTCAGATATTGCGTGGAGAAGAAAGCAAAGAAAGCCAGCGTTCCGATAAAGAACATCGTGAGGGCGATGCTGAAGATGGAACCAAAGGCGGAAAGCCGAAGCCTTGCTTTGGTGATCCTATCTATGGAATCCGGATATTTCGTCATTTTATGCAAATTTAGAACGGCTGCAAAAATACAAAAAAAATATGTACTTTTGCGCTCTTTTTAAGATACGATGGAAAAGATACAAATGGTTGACCTGCAGGGTCAATACGCGAAAATCAAGGGGGAGATGGACAGCGCCCTGCAAGAGGTGCTGGCCTCTGCGCGCTTCGTGCGAGGCCCGGAAGTGACCGCCTTTGAAGAGGAATTGGCCTCTTACACGGGTGCCGCTCACGTGGTCTCCTGTGCCAGCGGTACCGACGCCCTGCAACTCGCCTTGATGGCCCTCGGCCTCCAACCTGGCGACGAGGTTATCACCGTGCCCTTTACCTTTGTGTCCACCGTCGAGGTGATTGTCCTCCTTGGGCTGAAGCCTGTTTTCGTCGATGTCCGCCCCGATACTTTCTGTATGGATGTCACCCAGGTGGAGTCTGTCATTACCCCACGCACCAAGGCCATCATCCCCGTCCATCTTTTCGGACAATGCGCGGATATGGAGCCGATTCTCGACATTGCCCGCCGCCACAAACTATTTGTAGTGGAGGATGCCTGCCAGGCCAGCGGCGCGCAGGTGCGTTTTTCCGACGGTTCGCTCCATACGGCTGGCACGATGGGCCATATCGGTTGCACCTCCTTTTTCCCGTCCAAGAATCTGGGTTGCTATGGCGATGGCGGCGCTCTTTTTACACAGGACGGGGCCCTTGCAGAACGTCTCCGCGTGATGGCCAACCACGGGATGCGCCAACGTTACCACTACGAGTGTGTCGGTCTCAACTCGCGCCTCGACACGCTGCAAGCGGCCGTGCTTCGCGTCAAACTCCGCCATCTTGACAGTTTCACTGCCGCCCGCCAAGCCGCCGCCGCTGACTATACCGCCGCGCTTGCGGACCTTCCCGCCGTGCAAACGCCAGCCATCGCGCCGCACACCACACACGTGTTTCACCAGTACACGCTTAAACTCGAAGGCGTGGCCCGGCAACCCTTGGTGGAGAATCTATCCGCCGCTGGCATTCCCACTGCCATATATTACCCGGTGTCCCTGCATCTTCAGAAGGCGTACGCATCCCTGGGCTATCGCACAAGCGACTTTCCGGTTTCCGAGAAACTGGCCCAATGTGTGCTCTCCCTGCCGATGCATACGGAACTCAACCGGGAGCAAATCCAATATATCGTCCGAATTTTGTCGCAAGAACTCCAAAAATCATAACTATGTCCTATTTTGTACATCCCACTGCTGTTGTTGATGAGCCCTGCCAAATCGGGGTGGGCACTCGCGTATGGCATTTCTGCCACCTGATGGCTGGTTGCCAGATTGGAAAAGAGTGCATCCTCGGGCAGAATGTGTTCGTGGCTTCCGGTGTGGTGCTGGGCGACCGCGTAAAGGTGCAGAACAACGTCTCCCTGTACGAGGGTGTGGTTTGCGAGGACGATGTGTTCCTCGGTCCTTCGATGGTCTTTACCAATGTGCTGAATCCGAGGAGTTTTGTCAACAGAAAGTCGGAATTCAAGGTGACAATGGTGGGTAAGGGCGCCACTATCGGGGCCAATGCCACCATCGTGTGCGGCAACACCATCGGGCGCTATGCCCTGGTGGGCGCTGGCGCTGTGGTGACCAGTTCCGTGCCCGACTACGCGCTCGTGGTGGGCAACCCGGCCCGCCAGATAGGGTGGGTGAGTGCCCTCGGCCATACCCTTTCCTTCGACGAGCAAGGTCGTGCCACCTGTCCTGAAAGCGGCAAGCAATATAAACTGAAAGATAACCAAGTCGTGGAACTGTAGGATGAAAAGGGTGTGGAAATATGGTTTGCGCGTGTTGCTGCTCTGTTGCCTCTTGGCAATGGGCCACCACGCTTTTGCCACCCACCAGCGTGCCGGCGAAATCAGCTACGTCTATGTCTCCGGCCTGACCTACGAGTTCACCATCACTACCTACACCTACACGCCGAGTCTCGCCGACCGCCCCGAAATCGACATTGTCTGGGGCGATGGCACCATCACCACCGTGCCGCGCACACTCAAGGTGAATATGGAAAACGACATCAGCCGGAATGTCTATGTGACGCAGCACACGTTCCCCGCTTCCGGCACCTTCTATGTCTCCTTCGAGGACCCCAACCGCAATGCAGGCATCCTCAACATTCCCAGTTCCGTGGAGGTGCCCTTTTTCATCGAAACAATGGTGGTCATCAATCCCTTCATTGGCGGCAACTCATCGCCACAGCTGATGACACCGCCTATCGACAACGGTTGCACCAATGTCATCTACTATCACAATCCCGGTGCCTACGACCCTGATGGCGACAGCCTCTCCTATTCGCTCGTGAGCTGCCGGGGCTATAACGGCGAGGTGATTCCTGGCTATTCATTGCCTCACGCTTCGAACTACATTGCCATTGACTCCGTGACGGGCGATTTGGTGTGGGACAGTCCCACGATGGCGGGCGAGTATAACATTGCCATTCTGATTCGGGAATGGCGCAACGGTATTTGCATCAGCAGTATGGTTCGCGATATGCAGATTACCATCGCTCCCTGTAACAACCAACCGCCTGTAGTGCTTGTTCACGACACTTGCGTGCTGGCCGGCACCTACCTCCATCTGCCGGTGGAGGTGTATGACGCCACCTCTACGTATGTGACGCTTACTGCCACGGGCGAGCCGCTCTATCTTGCCGACGGTCCCGCCCAGTTTATGACTATCACCGACAGCGTGGCCTACACCACCCATTTCGACTGGCGCACCCAGTGCTCGCACGTGCGCACCGCACCTTACGAGGTGCTCTTCCGAGCGCGTGACAATGGCCCGCAGGTCGAGTTGGTTTCCTTTAAGACCCTGCGCATCACCATTGTGGCACCCAAGCCCGAAAACCTGACCGCCACCCCGCAGGGCAATGTCGTCCATCTTGCCTGGTCACCCGATTCTTGTCCCAATGCTATTGGCTACGACATCTACCGCCGCAATGGCAGCTATCCCTTCCAGCCTGCCCACTGCGAGACGGGCATCCCCGACGGTATTGGCTACCAATGGATAGGACACACCAACGCTTGGGGAGACACCCTCTTCACCGATGACGGTTCCTATCTCCCGCTTTATCACGGTAATGAGTACTGCTACCGCGTGGTGGCACGCTTCCCCGATGGTGCCGAAAGCTATGTTTCCGACGAGGCCTGCACCTATATCGTCAATGACGCGCCTTTGATTATCAATGCCGATGTGATGACCACGCATACGGCCAACGGAACTCTGAAAGTGCGCTGGTTGGCCCCGCCCGAAATCGATACGGCGGCTTTTTCCCCACCGTACTTCTATAATCTTTACCGAAAAATCTCGTCGGATGTGGACTGGACTTTGCTCAACAGCGCGCCTTTCCCGTTCGTCCATTCCGACACGGCTGAATATCTGGACCACGATCTTAACACTCAGGAAATCCCCTATACCTATCGCGTGGATTTCCTCAATGCTGATACGGTCATCGAACACTCCGACCCGGCCACGTCCATTTTCCTGTCCACTATTCCCGGCGACCGCCATATCACGCTCTCCTGGATGGTGGCACAGCCTTGGAACAACGTGCGATACACCATCTATCGCTATGATGATGACTGGGATTCCATTGCCACGGTTTCTGAAACGCAATATGTGGACGAAGGACTTGTGAATGGAGAAACCTACTGCTACTATGTGCGGGCGGAGGGCTATTATTGGATTCCCGACACTATCGGGCCCTTGTACAACCGCTCACAGGTGGCCTGCGATGTGCCTATAGATGATACGCCACCGGAGTTGCCGCAAATCTCCATTACCACTGATTGTTCTTCGGTTACCTATGAGTGGACATTCTCCTCTGACAGCGCGGCCAACGATGCTTTCTACTATTATATATATTATAAACCGACGATGACAGGTTCTTTTACCTGTATTGACTCTTTTGTGGTAGAAGGAGGCAGTTGCTATCCGGCACCTTGTGTCCATCAAGTTTCAGCCCCCGACGTGCTTGTGGGATGCTTCGCCCTGGCATTGGCCGATACCAACCGCAACGTCACCGGATTGTCCGATTCGGTCTGTATCGACATCTACGACTGCCTTGATTATCGCCTGCCCAATGTTTTCACCCCCAACGGTGACGGGAGCAACGACTTGTTCCGGCCTTTCGAGCCCTATCACGGTGTGATGAAAGTGGATATGGTCATCTACAACCGCTGGGGCAAGCGCGTGTTCCACACTCAGGACCCTGACATTCTTTGGGATGGCACCGACGAGAATTTCCACAACCCCTGCTCCGACGGGGTCTATTACTACGGTTGCGACGTCTATGTACGCACCCTCACGGGCGAGTTCTCCTACCCGATGAACGGCACGGTGACGCTGATAAAATAAGTGCTACAATTGTTCCTCAATGGCCTCTTCCACCTTGGTCATAGAGTAGGCCGGCTCGAAACGGGATACGACTTCACCGTTGCGATTGATCAGGAACTTGGTGAAATTCCACTGTATATTGCCCGGCTTTTTGCTTTTGAGCCAAACGTAGAGAGGTGATGCACTGGCACCATTGACGTTGATTTTGGCAAACTGTGGGAACGTGATGTTGTAATGGTCTGTGCAAAAATCGTGGATGTCATCGTAAGAGCCGGGCGCTTGTCCGCCAAACTGGTTGCACGGAAAATCCAGAATCTCAAACCCTCTCTCCCGATAGTTGTCGTAAATGCGCTGAAGGTCATTATATTGCGGGGTGTAGCCGCATTGGGTGGCGGTGTTGACAACCAACAGCACCTTGCCGCGATATTGGGCGAGGGACACGTCTTCCCCGTTGCCAGCCTTCACAGTGAATTGGTAAATGTTGTCTTGCGGCTCTTCCGGCACGGAGGTGGAATCAATGCCAGTGCTGGTCCCCTCGTCATCGATGGAAATGGGCGGGTCGTTGCGGTCGCAGGAGGTGAAGGCGATAAGCACCACTAAGGTAAATGCAAGTGTCTTAAATAGTTTCATACGGTTTCCTTTTTTCTTGTAAATGAGGTTGCAAAAGTACGAAAATAAAAAAGTGCTCGTGTGTATTTTTTTTCTTCCCGTCTGCAATATTCCGGGCTTGTTGACGTTCTCTTCTTTGCTTGATAAATATGTCTCATTTAAAATAATACCGAAATGAACAACAAGTCCGTCACCATCGCCGTTATCGTCGGCATTGCCTTCTTCCTTGCAGCTCTCGCGCTGGGCATTGCATTCTATCAGACCAAAAAGCCGGTCAAGACCGTCTCTGTCGTCGGCCTCGCCGAAAAGGATTTCACCTCTGACCTTATTGTCTGGAACGTGGAGTATGATGTGCTCGACCCGGATATGAAAGCCTCCTACACCAAAATCAAGGAACAGGCCGCCACAGTAAAGGAATTCCTGAAGAGCAAGGGTATCAAGGAGTCTGAGATGGACTTTAAGAATATTTCCACCAAACCCCGGAATGACAGTCATTGGAACAACGGTCATTGGGAAGAGAAATTCCTCGGCTATGAGTCAGAACAGCGTGTTCGCATAGAGTCCAAGGATGTGGAGAGAGTGGAAAAAGTGATTCGCGAGATTTCTGAACTCTATGAGCAGAACATCAAGATTTCCAGCTGGTCGCCCGAGTATTATTACACCAAACTCTCCGACTTGAAGCTTGAAATGCTGGCCGAGGCCTCCAAGAATGCCCGCGAGCGTGCCGAGACCATTACCAAGAATGCCGGCGGCAAGCTTGGCGACCTCAAGACTGCCACCACTGGCGTCTTCCAGATTACCGCACCCAATTCCGCCGACGAGGATTACTCCTGGGGCGGTGCGTTCAACACCTCCTCCAAGCAGAAACACGTCAGCATCAATATGCGACAGACCTATTACGTGAAATAATTCCCTGATGGACTGCTGTCTGGCAGTGGTTCCCGAAGATTTAATGATACAGCCGGTGCCGCAAGGAGCCGGTTTTTTTTGAGAGTTGTGCTGCGCACGCTCTATTCTGCGTCTTTGGATATAAAAAACTTCGCTCTCCTTAAGGTACCAAACCTCTTCGGAGAGCGAAGTTTTTTTGTGATAAACTTGATTATATGACGATGCAGCCTTCCGGCCGCGGTTGGTCATACACTAACGTTTGCTCTGTTCCTTCTCTTTTATTTTGGAGAGCTGTTTCTTCAAGGCGTCAACGGCAAGGTCGGTCGCCTCCTCAAAACTTTTCGCGGTCTTGCTGGCAATGGCGTCGTTCCCGCGGATCTTGATCCGAATGTCTGCCGTCTTGTTCTCGGGAGCCTCGGTGTTCTCTAACTTCAAGGTCACGTCAGCACCAATGATTCCATCGTGGATTTTGTTGAGTTTCTCAACTTTCTCATTGATGAATTCTTCTAACTTTTGATCCGTTTTGAAATGCACGGAAGAAATGTTAATTGTCATAATAACCTCCTTTGTTTATGCCCGTGGATGGGCTTGTTTGTAAATAGATTTTAGTTGCTCCATAGAGTTGTGCGTATATACCTGCGTGGCGGCGAGGCTGCTGTGGCCGAGGATCTCCTTGATGGCGTTCAGGTCCGCGCCGTTGTTCAGCATATGCGTCGCGAACGTGTGACGTATCACGTGGGGGCTCCTCTTGTCAATTGTCGTTACCATAGTCAAGTATTTACGGACAATTCTATAGATCGCTTTCGGGTAAAGTCGCTTACCGTTAGCGGCAACAAATATATAATAATTTTGGATATCCGGGGTAAATTTTTTCTCATAATTTCCGAGGTGGATTGTTAATAAGTCACGCAGCTCGTTCCCGAAGGGAATGATGCGCTCCTTATTCCGTTTTCCCAACACTTTCAGACTGTTATTGTAGAAATCGATGTCGCTTTTGCGCAGATTGAGCAATTCCGACAAGCGCATCCCGGTGGCATAGAACATCTCCAGTATCAACCGGTCGCGCGTGCCTTCGTAGCTTTCCTCAAACTCGATGTCGTCGAAAAGCCGCGCCATATCGCGCTGCTCCACGTACTCGGGCAGACGTTTCTGGAATTTCGGCGACCGCACCTGGTGCATCGGATTCTCCGCAATTGTCCCCACCTTCACCCCGTGCCGGTAAAAAGCCTTCAGGGCGCTCAACTTCCGATTTACTGTGCGCGCAGTGTCCTTCTCGTCCTCCAACAACGTGATGACCCACGTCCGGATGTCGCCTGCCGTCACCTCCGCCAGCGTCCTAATCTGCAGGGCCTCCTCCATATAACGCGAGAATTGCCCAAGGTCAGACTCGTACGCCGTGATGGTGTGCGGCGACACCCGCTTCTCGTACCGCAGGTAGTCGATGAATGACGAGAAATTTATCATATTATTGTATATATAAATATAATAAAAGCTTGTGTACAAAAAAAACAGGGTGCAACCCTGTTTTGTTACGATTGACAAGACAATCTTACTCGTTCTCGGCGGCGCGGAGCTGCTGAACGTAGATGGCCTTGCGCAATTGCTCCCTTCTGATGACACTCTTCTTGGTGAATTCCTGTCTCGTGCGGATCTCTTTCTTCACACCAATTTTGTCGAATTTCTTTTTCAGTCTTTTGAGCGCTTTGTCAATGGAATCGCCCTCTTTAACGGGAACAATAATCATAAATAATACCTCTTTCTTTTTTTGGTTAGTAATTAATTTTTAAGGGGCGCAAAGATACACTTTTTTCCATTCCCCTCGTCAACTAACATATTTTTTTCTTAAATGCTCCTGCATTCATCAACTGCTTCCCATAGATTGGAGACAGAAGACTATAGAGACCAACCCCTGAGCCCCTAAGTCTGATACTATGTATATATATACTATATTATACATTGACCATAGACTGGAGACCATAGACTAAATGTCAATGCCTAAATAAGGTTGACCGTTCGTCTCTTATTTTTCATTGCATATTT
>ERZ842401.396-NODE-396-length-62435-cov-45.223469_pt1 | contig 62435 bp, 58 predicted proteins | sample MGYA00521270_ERZ842401 | MGnify/ENA primary metagenome ERZ842401 (study PRJEB31892, sample SAMEA3878208) | bioreactor metagenome | biome: Moose rumen | place: Sweden | collected 2011-10 | study: EMG produced TPA metagenomics assembly of the PRJEB12797 data set...
GCGACCCCAACCTTGGCAAGGTTGTGCTCTACCAACTGAGCTATTTCCGCATTCAAAACCTTTTCAAAAGTGCATCTCTCTCGATTGCGGATGCAAAGGTACAACTTTTTTCGGAACCTGCAAACTTTTTCTCTGTTTTTTTTCAAAAAAATGTGTTTTAACATATCATTTGGAACGGTATGGCCATTTTCCAAGGGTGAAAACACACTCTCATTTATGCAAGAAGTCCATCCAATGGCAAAGGTGGTTCACCACCGATTCCATGTTATAATAATGATGACGGAAGAAGCGCAACTTCTGCAAATGGGTAAACGGCGGATACAAGATTAAGAAGAAACAAGACAATAACAATCTGTAACTCTTTAACGCACGTTTCATCAACCTATTCCTGACAGCCAGAAAGCCACTGGCTGTTTCTCGTGATATTGAACAGCGGGAGAGCACATCCATGCCATTCATCATGAAATTGGTCATAAAGAGCAGATAGTCCACTGTCATATTGTGCCGGAACCTGCCGGCAACAGGTGGACTGTCAAGCATCTTATTGATAGATACGGTATAGCTCCATACCGTCTTCTCTGCCTTTTCAGGGGTGAACGTAGTGTTCACGATGGAGTTTTCATTATACTCATAGCTATAGGTAACCCTCGGAAGGAGCATGACGGAAGATAGACAAGAGAATAACTGATACGACCACAACTGGTCTTCGTAGAGAATGCCATCTTCGAAACGGATACCATTGTCCATCAACACATCGCGGCGTATAAGCTTATTCCATGCATAGAGATATATCTGATGGCGGAGCATACGACGGAAGAACACATTCCTGTCATCAATCAGCCACGGCTCCGTCAGACGATGTATCACCATGTCACCATTCTTCTGATTCTTGACATTACCCATCAGCATATCCACCTCGGGATGCAGAGCTAAGTTGGTCAGGAAATACGAAATACTATCAGGAAAGAGATAATCGTCAGAGTCGACAAACAAGACATAGTCGCCCTTAGCAGCTTCCAATCCCGTATTACGCGCCGCAGACAGGCCGCGGTTCTGCTCATGCTCAACAACGACAAAACGGATGGGACCATGATAAGCCGCTATCGACTGATGTACCACGTCCATGCTATGGTCTGAGCCACAATCATCCACGACAATGCACTCCATATCCGCCTCTGCCTGGTCCTGAGCCATTACCGACTCTAAGCAGCGCTGCACATATGGCTCTACATTATAAATTGGTATGATAATCGAGATGCTTACCACCATGTTCATGTATCTGTCGTACCTGTTTCCATATCTCTTCGAATTCTGTGCAAAGATACGATTTAGCGAGAAAAAAACAAAAGAATTTCTTCTTTTTTTGTCATGCATCAGTATCTTCACCTTTTTTTCGGCAAATATTTCTCAAAAATAATACTATCATTGACGATTCGGGGAGGACAGGAGTGTGTCGAATCAAGGATGTCACGACTCGGTATATAATATGATGTGTCTATTTGGCCAAGAGAGAACAGCATGTGACAAACATTGTCAAGCAAACCAATATTTCCGAATCAGAGACATCCGCAGTGAAGCAAATTTCATAAGTGCAACTGACATTGCGGGAGTAATAGTACCTAAGAGGAAAAGCATCAGATTGCGTTTACGCCAAATTTTGAATTGCATAATTTCATAGAATGTCAGAGGAGAACCCATGATATCACGCAACTCTCTATTGGTAAAAGCCGGTAATATAGTATCTCGGTGACGAAGCACTGTGGAAATCATATAAAAATCTGTCATCATCACCTTATACATCCGCTGCGGGAAAAAGGGTTTGTGGCGGATGCGATCGCTTTTTTCCTTCAGTTGATTAATGGCATTAATCGTCCGTTCGACTTCCTCTCGCGCAATGTGTCGCTGTCCTTGGTAATGCGATAACGAACCACATCGACAATAATAGTAATAGGTAACATCCGACAATAGTACAACCCTGGTCACGTAAGTAGGCAAATCAATTGTAAAAGAGAAATCTTCCCAGAAGTTCACTGGCTGATGACGAAGATTGTTCTCTCGATAGATGTCTATATCTATCAAGAAATTCCACGTTTGGGCCTGAATCCCGTCATACTTCCGGTAGGCCCATTGAGCAAACTCATTCTCTTTGAGAAACTGCCTGTCTGGATACTGGAAAACAGTATGCTTAGGCTCCTCACCAATTTCATCAATTTGTTCATAGGAACCATAGACCAACTGGGCATTGTACTTAACGGCTGACTCATGCAGCAGTTCAAGAGTATTGGGGGCGATAGCATCGTCAGCATCCATATGGTATAAATATCTACCTCGCGCCTCGTCGATAATCCTATTTCGGGCATTCCCCAGACCCATATTCTTCGGTTGACTGACTATGCGAATATCCTTGCCACGAGGATGGTTCTGCTGATACTCACGGACAATATCCATAGAGGAATCTGTCCCGCAATCGTCACAAACGAGGAACTCAATATCCTGGAACGTTTGTGCCAGTGCCGTATCAAGAGTCCTACGAATGTATTTCTCTACATTATAGACTGGAATCCCTATGGTTATCTCGTATTGTTTCATTGGCAAAACTTTTTTCTAAATGAGTCCCTTTCGCTTTCCTAACATCGTCATCAACCATACAGAGAGTGCGGGCGGTAGAATTCCAAATATATACAACATCAAATTAGGGGCAAGAGCTTGCCGAAAAGACAACACCTCATTAAGAGCAAGCGGCGAGTGCATTGCCTCACGTATTTCACGATGATTAAAGGGAGGAGTTATGATTTCCTTGTTATGAAGAATATTACATACGATGTAAAAGCACGATGTCATGACCTTGCACATCCTTAATGGGAAGTATGGTCTTAGACGAATTCGGGAGGTATTGTTCTTTAGGAAACGCATTGCACCGATAGTACTCTCTATTTCTCGTTTCTCAATATAAGAACGCTTCTGGAAATTGGACAATGAGCCATAACGACAAATATAAGTATAAGTAATGTCGGGCAAAAGGACAACTCTGGTCACATAAGTAGGCAAGTCCATCGTAAACACAAAATCCTCCCAATAGCTTACAGGCAGATGCCGGAGATTGTTTTTCCGATATACGTTAATATCTATCAAGATATTCCATATCATAGCCTGAATACCATCATACTGACGATAGACATAAGTGGCGAATTCGTCTTTTTCAAAAAATTTCATGGCCGGATATTGGCAAGGGATTTGCTTCTGCTTATCCTCAAATTCCTCAACTCTTTTATAGGACCCATAGACCAGTTCTGCCTGATACCGACACGCATGTTTGTATAGAAGCTCTATCGTATGGGGAGCTATGACATCATCACCATCCATAAAATACAGATAACGTCCACGTGCCTCATCGACAATACGGTTACGAGCCGCACCAATGCCCATATTATACGGTTGACTAACAATACGAATATCCTTACCACGGGGATGAGTATGCTGGTATTCCCTAATGACTGCAATAGAGGAATCCGTGCCACAGTCATCAAGTATGAGAAACTCAATACTTTGATAGGACTGAGTTAAAACAGAGTCCATCAGCCTGTGAACATAATTTTCAATGTTATATACAGGTATTCCGATTGTTATATCATATTCCACGTGACAAAGATACGCAAAAAAAAACAATACTGCGAAAGATTCTTCAACATTTTATCTTGTTTTCACACCATACCTTCTTATCATCGGCTTCAACAACCAGGCACAGAGGAACGGAGGCACAACACCATAAATATAATAGAGCATATTATGATAACGGCCAGACTTGCCATAGACTATCTGCCAGAAAGTCATGGGATGCCACATCATGTCGCGTACTTCTCTGTTAGTATAGGGTATGTCGAATTCTTTCCTGCGTCCAACCATTTCACAGGCAAAGGAGCAGTCGAGCATCATCAGGCGTGAAATGCGTTTGGAGTAATAGCGTTTGCCACGGAGTTCTTCTCTACTTTTTTTTTCCTCTATGGCCTTGATAGCCAAATCCATATACTTTCTGTTCAGAATCTTTTTCTTCTTCGGCTTGTTGACATCGCGGTTGTAATAATGATATGTGATGTCGGGCAACAGGACGGCACGAGTGATGTAAGTTGGCAGGTCTATGGTGAACGTAAAGTCCTCGCCATAGCCGTGGCCCACCTCTGTAACCCTCAGATGATTACGGCGGATGACATCCATGTCAATCAGGTAGTTCCAGTTCATTCCCTGTATGCCCACATGATAGACATAGTCGGCAAAGACATCTTCTTCAGTGAACACATGGAGAGGATAAGGGAACTGCTTTCGTCCTGTTTCCTGCCCATTCTCTATGAAAACACGCTCATAGCTGCCGTAGACTATCTCGGCTTGGTACTTCTGTGCCGTATTATACAACAATGCTATGGTGTTCTCAGCTATGGCGTCATCGGCATCGAGCGAATAGAAATAGCGTCCCTGAGCCTCTGCCAACATACGGTTGCGGGCCGCCCCAATACCCATATTCCTCGGCTGGTGAATAATACGGAGGTCCTTACCGCGTGGATGATTCTGCTGATACTCTTTGATGATGTCAATAGAACCGTCGGTACCACAGTCATCACAGAATAGAAACTCTATGCTTGGGAATGTCTGTGCCATCACCGAGTCTAACGACAGGCGGATGTACTTTTCTACATTGTAGACAGGAATGCCTATGGTAACTTCATATTTCATATCAGTCTGTTTTACTATCAGGATAGTTGGTCTATGACTTTTTGCATCTGAATTTTCCACGTCAAATGCTCCACCGTCTTTCGGATATCAGCAGGTTGCATCGTGAAATGTCCCAAGAAATCCACAATCTTCTGAATGTCAATAGGCGAATCATCGGCAGGAGCCTTCATGACGTAGGGCTGCATGTCGAAGTCGCTGTCCTGCTCACTATATATAAAAGGTATACCACGGGTGGCATACTCACGATTCTTCAGTGTCTTGATGGCAGTAATGCCGTTGCGGTGGCGACCAAGGGAGCCTATGGCAAACTGACACTGGTCAAAGACCTCCGTCAGGGCATCACCAAACAACTGACCATGGAAAATAACTCTTTGTTGTATCCGGTATTGTTCCAGTATCGGTTTGAAAACATTGTTCATGTGGTTGGGGTGCACACCACCCACCACATGGAAGTACACATCAGGTTGTTGGCCTGACTTCTGACGATCATATTCTCCTATACCTGCCATCACACGATCGAACGCATGCCAAGGATGAACCTCGGCAACACCAATCAGGTGCAATGAAGAACAGACGGACGCCGATTGCGGATGATGTAAGGGAATGCTATCGAAATCGACACCATTACTGATACGGATAGTGCGCTGACCGAAGATTTCCGTAGCATCCGAGAAGGTCACCACTGCGTCCATGAGCGGATAAAGGCTGTTGCGGAACAGCTGGTCTATCTTCAGTCCCATGCGCATCTTCCACTCAAAATTCTTAAATTCTGCATCGTATGGGTAGGTGGGGATTTCCGTCACAGCATGAATACCGGCCGTTCTCAGTTTTTTGAAAAAACGGACAAGGACGGGACTGGCATTTTGGAAACAGCGTGCATAGACAAGTTCAATATGCTGAGTCAGACAATATTGATAGACGGCAGCAAAGTCCAACCGCTGACAAATTCCCGCCATCATGCCTGTACCATAGTCGGCAATGACCTCATTGTCCACATATCGGCAACGATGTCCCTCTTGCGTGAAATCATAGTAGCATAGATGCACCTCGTGACCATTCTCGCGCAGTCCCTTCACTTGATAGTGTATCTTCTTCGAGATACCGCTATGCTCAGAAAAGCCATGGTAGACTAAAAATAGTATTTTCATACACTATAAACTCTCAAATAATACTTTCCAGCGTCCGGCTATGCTGTCCATGCAAAAACGCTGAACATTCCTTACTCCAGCCTCGGCCATGCTACGCCTCAGGTGTTCATTGACCATCAGTCGTACCAGTGCATCAGCCAATGCTTCCACATGGCCATTCTCCACCAAAAGGCCGTCTTCTCCGTCCGTAATAATGGCGCTGGGTCCCCAGGGGCAGTTGAAAGCCACCACAGGCAGCCCACAAGCCATCGCCTCGGTGATGACCATGCCGAAACCTTCAAAACGCGAACTCAGCACAAAGAGGCTGCTACTGACATACTCTCCTTCCACGTCGTTAGTTTTTCCATGCAACTGACAACGGCTACGATCTATTTTCAGTTCATCAGCCAGACACTCGTATGCTGAACGGTCACCATCGCCAAAGACATCCAATCGCCAGTCACCCACTGCCTTTTCCACTTTGGCCCACGCTTGCAACAGCAGGTCAATGCCTTTTTCGTGCGAATAGCGGGCAATGGCCACCACTCGCTTCGTCTCCAGCGTACTGATGTTAACTGGCGAAAGGGACAGCGGGTCAGGAATGACCTCAACATTGCTCAACTCTGTCCATGCTTCCTTGTCCTTCTCAGTAAGCACTACCAACCTGTCCAGTTTGGCAAGATGTCCAAGCAAACTGCCTGACCATACTTTGGCAAACAGCCTCTTAGCTATTCCGGCTTGTTCGATATTGAAGTTACGATAGTTGGCCCGGTTAATGTGCAACTCACCAATTTTCCGGCTACCGTCCTTAATGCTATTGACAAAATTAATCTCACGGCGTAACAGGCTGACGGTGATGTCGGGGCGCAGGCTCATCAGTTCCTTGGTCAGTGTTTTTTTGTAGCGGTGCTGTTTCCAGAGATAGACAAACACTTTCTTCACAAACGAACAATGCCACAGTTCCTCGTAGCCAATATTCAGGTTTATCACCTTAATTTTGTCCGACAACGGATAGAACAGCGGTTTTCCCTTACCTTCTGTCAGGATGATAGTGATATCATAGCCATACTGTTCAGCAAAATAGCTTGCCTTCAGTGACAGCACGCGCTCTACCCCCCCCGCCATATAAAGAGCGGGAGTAAGATAGACTATTTTTAAAGGCTTGCCTGTACAACTCATTAGAAGGCCTTAATTATGCTATTACAGTATGCAAAGGTACATAAATAATGGCAGTTTATGGCAATCTTACACAAAAAAAATGTTAATCCCTGTCTTCCAGTACGCGAAATTTCTGACGGCGTCGTTGTAGTTCAGCCCAATCAAGGTCGACGGACAGCGTCTGCACCTGATGTCGATGGCATTGGGCAACAGTCTTTCCATATGCATCGACAACGACACTGGCCCCGGCATAATGGGAATAATGGTCGTCACCGACACGGTTGACGCCAATCACGTAGCATTGGTTCTCAATGGCGCGGGCACGGGTCAGCAGCTGCCAGGCAGACTGGCGGGACTCAGGCCAGTTGGCAACGATGACAATGGCATCGTACTCACGACCTGTAGCATAGCGGCTCCAGCAGGGAAAGCGCAAATCATAACAGGTCAGCAATAACAGGCGGAAGCCTGCGTAGGTTACAATCGCATGCTCCTGACCAGGGGTATAGTAGCGGTCCTCATGACCATAGGTAAAAAGGTGGTGCTTGTCATAATAGGAAACGGTATTGGAACGCCCGTCCACGAAGTAATGGCGATTGCGATAGCTGCCATCCGGCAGATGCACAGCCAGGCTACCGCAAATGGCACACTTGCGACGAGCTGCCTCATCCCTCATCCACAGCAGGGCGGGATTATCCGATTCCTTCGCAGCAATACCCTCCGGTTCTGTAGCAAAGCCTGTGCTCCACATTTCAGGCAACACATACAAGTCGCTTTCCTCAGAATCGGCAAGCAGACAGGCAGCATCGCGGATGTTCTGTTCGGGTTGCGCCCAATGGATGTCAGTTTGGAGCAGGGATACTTTCAATGGCTTAATATTCCAAAAGTTTCGTTGACGTCTTGCCATCTCTTCCTACTATCACCTCCACCAGATAGCAGGAAGCGCCGTCAGGAATACAAATCGAAGTGTTGAAGTGGAAGCCTTTGGCGTCAGTCTTGGTGTACTGCATGTCGTTGAGAACTGTCTGCGGCAGGATATTCTTCGGCACATGACGTTCGAAGAACTGTCTGCGGAAGTCGCGTGAGAACAATTGCGTTGCCCCTTGGAAGATGCTGAGGTGGATGATGTTGTCGTAATAGACATTCTCCACATCCAGTCCGTCTTCATTGAGCGTATGCTTGGACACCTTGTATTTGGTAGGGTTGACGGCCAGGTAGAGGTGGTATCGGTTGTTGTCGTAGAACACCACGGTATCCCGTTTGAGCACTTCTGTGAGTGTGAGAATCTGTGGCTTGTCCGGTATCTGGGCGGCTATCGAATCGTCCGGCTGTTCCGTATTCTTATAAAATTTCATCGTCTCGCCGCCCAGGCTCTTAAACCAGAGAACGTGCTCTGTCTGCTTCTCAATGACATAGCGTACCGCATTGCCGATGTAAAGCGTGTCACCAACGACCTTGAAAGCTTCCGGCATCGAAGTGGAGTCAGCATAATAGATGGTGTCGCCCTTCATGCGAAAGACGAAAGTCTCCGTATCTTCCTCCAGCCACGCACCCTGCAACAACCTTTTGGCTTCCTGGCTTTCTTCTTGCTCTGACACAGACGAAGACTGTTGTCCACATCCCGCAATCAGCAGGACAGCAATGAGGGGTAATATCGTTCTCAGTATCTTCATTTATTTTCCTATGCAATGGTATTCAAAGCCGTTCTCCTCCAGGTCTTCCTCGTCGAAGATGTTACGGCCGTCAATGACAAGCGGATGGTTCATGGCCTTACGGATGACAGCCCACGACGGCAGGCGGAATTCCTTCCACTCGGTGAGCAGCAACAGGGCGTCGGCATCCAGAACAGCGTCATACATGTCATTGCAATATTTGACGTCATCACCGATACGGCGCTTGCACTCCGGCATGGCTACAGGGTCGTAGGCACGAATCTGGCAACCTGCATCCAGCAGCAACTGAATCATCACCAGTGCCGTGGACTCACGCATGTCGTCGGTTTCTGGCTTGAACGACAGTCCCCACATGGCTATACACTTGCCCTTCAGTGCCTCCTTGCTGCCGAAAGCCTTCACGAGTTTTTCAAACAGGATACTCTTCTGACGTTCATTGACGCGCTCGACAGCCTTCAGTACCTCCATGGAATAGCCGTTTTGGTCGGCAGTCTTGATGAGTGCCTTCACATCCTTGGGGAAACAGGAACCGCCATAGCCGCAGCCGGCATAGAGGAATTTGCGTCCGATACGGGTATCAGCACCAATACCGGCACGCACCATGTTCACGTCTGCACCAACACGTTCGCACAGGTTGGCAATATCGTTCATGAACGAGATACGGGTAGCCAGCATCGAGTTGGCAGCATACTTGGTCATCTCTGCAGAGGGAATATCCATGAAGATGACGCGGAAATTATTAATCAGGAAAGGCTTATACAACTTGGTAAGCACCTTCTTGGCGCGTTCGCTCTCCACACCTACCACTACACGGTCGGGAGACATAAAGTCCTTGATGGCATTACCCTCCTTGAGGAATTCCGGGTTGCTGGCTACATCAAACTCCAAGTCTTGCATGCCACGCTTGACCAGTTCCTCTTCTATGGCTTTCCTGACCTTACGGGCCGTGCCCACAGGAACGGTAGACTTGGTGACAACCACGACATAATGATTCAGGTTCTGACCGATAGTCTGCGCTACCTGAAGGACATACTTCAAGTCTGCCGATCCGTCTTCGTCAGGCGGTGTGCCGACAGCAGAGAACACAATCTGCACGTCGTCGAGGACCGAAGCCAAGTCGGTAGTAAACTCCAAACGGCCCGCACTTACATTCTTCTTGACCATCTCATCCAGACCTGGCTCATAGATGGGAATCTGTCCATCCTTCAGCCGTTCTATCTTACTTGCGTCAGTGTCAACACAAACGACGTGGGCACCCGTCTCAGCAAAACATGTTCCAGATACCAAACCCACGTAACCTGTTCCTACTATTGCTATATTCATACGTTCTAATAGTTGTAATAAGTTATCATCAGTCAAAAAGTTCCGCATCCTGCAAGAACGGCTGTTTCAAATCCTTCTCGCTGGTCATCACCTTATTAATATCAATAGGCCATTGGATGTTCAGCGTGGGGTCGTTCCAGCGGATGCCGGCTTCTGCCGCAGGTGCATAGACATTATCTACCTTATAAGTAAATATGGCCTCTGGCGAGAGTACCAGAAAACCATGGGCAAAACCACGGGGAATAAACAGCTGCCGCTTATTCTCCTCACTGAGCTCTACCATGATGTGCTGTCCGAACGTAGGACTGCTGCGACGGATGTCCACAGCCACGTCAAGGACCGTGCCTTTGATGACGCGCACCAGCTTGGCCTGTGAGAACTCACCTTTCTGATAGTGAAGGCCGCGCAACACGCCATAGCTGGACTTGGATTCATTGTCCTGAATGAAGTTTGTCGGTCCAATGTTGGCATCGAACTCACCTTGCTTCCAACTCTCGAAAAAATAGCCTCGACTGTCAGCAAACACACGCGGTTCTATAATAAATACGCCTTGAACGGCTGTTTCCTTATATTCCATTTCCTTAACTAAATATCGTTTCAGGCTGCAAAGTTACAATTTTTTTTCGTCATACGCTTGTCTATTCCGCAAAAAATTTGTAATTTTGCACTCGTGATTGAAATAGAAAGACATATCGAAATACTGTTGTTGGACAACGACTGCGTCATCGTGCCCGATTTCGGAGGCTTTGTAACTCATTATATCCATGCAAGTTACAACGAGGACGACTACACTTTTCAGCCTCCTCAGAGGACGCTGGGATTCAATCCGCAGTTGCAAATCAACGACTCGTTGTTGGCACAATCGTATGTCAATGCCTATGACATCAGCTACCCTGAGGCACTCCGTCGCATAGAAAGCGAGGTCAACGAACTGCGCGAAATACTCAGAAGCAAGGGTGAATATCTGCTGGAGGACATCGGCACATTAGCCGTCAACAGTGAAGGCAGCTATATCTTCACTCCCGTTGAAGCTGGCGTATTGTCACCAGAGTTGTATGGTTTGGAAGGAACGACGATGAAGCGTCTGAAGGACAAGCTCATCGATGCTGCCACCGAAACACAACACCTCCCCGGCACACCTGCCACCGACAACAACAATGGCCCTGCCCTCCTGGACTTCACGGACCAGTCGGACAGTGACCGTGCCATCGAAATCAAGCTGTCCTGGATTCGCAATGCCGTAGCTGTGGCAGCAGCTGTTGTCGTATTCTTCCTGACGGCTACCCCCATTGCCAACAGTAATCTGGACACTCGCGTCATGAGTCAGCTGCAGAGCAGTCTTTCAACACTCTCCATGACGAAGGACAGCAGTGTTGCCCCTGGCATCGTGGCACAGAAGGACAGCACCGTCGTCGCCCAGAAGGCCACTGCCGTTTCTGCCAGACAGGAAGCAGTCCAGGACTCCACAGCTACTCCCCAGCCCGTCACACCTACCTACTGCCTCGTGCTGGCCAGTCAGGTCAAGAAGTCGAATGCGGAGTATTATGTCAGCCAACTTCACAAAAAGGGCTATAACGATGCTCGCGTCTATGAGCACAACCGTATTGTACGTGTTGTCATTGGCAGCTACCCGACTGAAGGCGAAGCCTATCGCCAGCTGAACAAACTCAACGACCAGGAGGAATTTGCAGAAGCCTGGGTTTACAAGATTAACGCATAGGAACCATGAAGCGAGTCAGGTGTCCCAAGTGTGACCATTACATTATTTTCGATGAAACAAAATACGCCGCAGGTTCGTCGTTGGTCTTCAAGTGCGACGAGTGCGGCCGTGAGTTTGGCATACGCATAGGCGTCTCCAAACTGAACAACACCCAAAAGGAGGAGAACCCCGACGAGCAGGAGTTTGCCAAAGCATGCGGCAGCATTGTCGTCATCGAGAACGTCTTTCACTACAAGCAGGTCGTTCCCCTGCACATGGGCGACAATGTCATCGGGCGCTACCAGAAGGGGAACAGCATCAACACCCCCTTCGAGACCGTTGACCCCAGTGTCGACCTGAACCACTGCACCATCACCGTCAGCCGCGACAAGCGGGGACAGTTGCGCTACACCCTGCAGGACAACAACAGCAACACCGGCACGTTTGTCGGCGACGTGGAGTTGCAGCCCCGCGAACGCCGCATCATCGAGGACGGCACGCTCTTCACCCTCGGTGCTACCAGCATCATCCTACGCGGAGCCGATAGCGAGGAAGAGCATTCCCAACAGGACTAACGCCAGGTCGACAGCCTTGGCCTTGAGGTTCTTCTCATGGAAGAACAGCGCGCCAAACAGGAAGCTGACCACCACGCTTCCCCGGCGAATCATGGACACGATGCTAATCATGGCATCGGGCAGCGACAGCGAATAGAAATACAAGAAGTCGGCGGTAGACAGGAACAGGCTCACGCCGATGATGGACCATTGCCAGTGGAAGGGCGTAGTCTCCTTGTGCTTGGGCCACCATAGCAACAGCAGCATGGCCAGCATCATGAAGCACTGGTAGATGTTGTACCACGACTGCACCATCATGCGGTCCAGTCCGATGCCGCCATCGGCAGGCGACGCCATCAGGTACTTGTCGTACAGTCCGCTGACGGCACCCAATGCCGCCGCACCTACTATCATCCATATCCAGTGGTCGCGCTTGAAGTCGATGCCCTCCTTCTTGCCGCTGCGGCTCAGCATCAGAAACGACATCACGGCCAGCAGCACACCCGCCCATTGCCATAGGTTCAGTCGTTCGCCGAACACCAGCAGGGCTCCCACCAGCACCATCACAGGCCGTGTGGCATTGATAGGTCCCACGATGGTCAGCGGCAGGTGCTTCATGCCGAAATAGCCCAGCACCCAGCTGGAGAGCACGATGAGTGCCTTGAGCACGATATAGCGATGCTGTTCCCAACCGCCTGAAGCAACCTGGAACATGGTGCCGTCGAAGACATCAGTCGTGGCGCTCAACACGATGAACGGCAGGAAGATGAGCGACGAGAACAGGGTATTCAGAAACAAAACGGGAAGGACGGCATTACCCTTCAGTGCCTCCTTCTTAAACGAATCGTAGCAGCCTAACAGCGCTGCCGACATAAAAGCCAAAATCAGCCAAGCCATTATATTTTACAATTTGACTATTTTACAATTTGACTATTTACTATTCGGATAGGTGACATCCTCTAAGAACAGCGCCTTCGCAGGCATCGACTCTCCTGCCTGGGTACGCTTCTTGCCCTCGATGACGGCACGGAAGTCGTCGAGCGACATCCTACCCCGCCCTACCTCTATCAGCGTCCCGACCACGGCACGCACCATGTTGCGCAAGAATCGGTTGGCCGTTATCTTGAAATACCACGTCGTCTCGGACGTCTGTACCCATTGGGCCTCCGTAACGTGACAGATGGTGGTCTTGACGTCGGAGCCGGCTTTGCAGAAGGCGCCAAAGTCCTCATACTCCAGCAGGATGCTGCCAGCCTCGTTCATGCGGGCGAAGTCCAGCTTGTAATGCAGCTCCAGCGAGAAATAGCGCAAAAAAGGGTCCTTGCTGGTATGTATATGATAATAATAGGTACGCGAGACGGCCGAGAACCGTGCATGCTTGTCGGCATCCACGGGCTCTATGGCATAGACGGCAATGTCCTGGTGTAGCAGGCCGTTCAGCTTCTTCGCCAGCAGCTCCGCATCAAACGACTGCGCCGTATCGAAGTGTGCCGCCATCCTGCGGGCATGCACCCCGGCATCCGTCCGGCCTGCCCCCACGACGTCGACATCCTCACGCAACAGCAACGACAGGCATCGCTGCAGTTCGCTCTGCACCGTCACGCCGTTGGGCTGTATCTGCCAACCGTGGTACTGCGTACCATCATAGCCAAACCAAATAAAATAGCGCATCTTCTTGTCAATTTATCCAGCGTAAGTTCACCTCGCTGCTACTCATTCCTCTTTGTTTTGAACGGCACAAAGGTAATAATAATTTGGCAAACGACGTTCACTCTACACCATTTTTTTTGCGGATGCAGGCATAATTTCGGCAGAAAGTTTTGCACTTTCGGATTTTTCCGTTGTACATAGACTTAGTGACCCAAAAGGAAGTGGCAGAAAACTCTCACAATGTTTTGCAATATCAATAAATTAATGTACCTTTGCAAGACAATTAGTAAAGAAATGATAAACGACATAAAAACAGATCTTAAGGCACTTCATGAACTAAAAGGGGCCGAGTTCTCTCGATTGGTGGAGTTAATTGCCAAACGAAAAGAATTTCATCCTCTTGAACATGAAAAGGACATTTTCTCTGTTGGTGGCGAAAAGAGTGATGATTATCAGAATCTTTTGCTCGCAGCACGCAAGGCTGTTGAGTTTGGCTATAAAGTCTATTTACTCCCCAATCCGAGAGAAATAAGAACTGCAGACTTTATCTTGGAGAAAAGAGGGCTATTTAAGAAAAAGTACGAAAAATAAAAGCTACCCTGAGGCAGCTTTTAAGTGGAGTAGTGTCGGTGAAGGCTTGCTCCCCTCGGAATTCCTTACACGTAAGGAGGTTTACCGGATAGTCATGTTTTGACTCTGCAAAGATAGGAACTTTTTCCGAAACTACCAAATAATTCAAGAGAAATCTTATGTTATACCACGATATTTTCTTTGGCTTTCATTTGGCAAATTGAAAAATAATCGTTACCTTTGCGACATCAATGAGTCAAAATGAGTAATAACTAAAACGCAAACAAGACACAGACATTACATATTATTAAATAGGTGAGCCAGCCGGCACCAGGTGCTGCACTCCCAAGGGACTAACGAACAAACAATTATTATTACTAAACCTATGAGAATTGTGCGTCGCACTCCCGTTCGTACTATTTGATGGATTTGCGAACGGTCACGTTTTTTCTCGTTTTTCATAATCAAAAGCCTAAAATGACAAGAGAATTACAGGTACAGACAATAAGCATCGCAAAAAGATGCCTATTCCTTATTAGTATGCTACTTACTACATTGGTAGCCAATGCCCAGTATTCTGGGTATGTGGGAGACTCCTTCACCATACCTGACCCACCTGACAGATATGGTTACACAGCGATGAATGCAACATTTAGTTCCAGTAGCGCTCATCTGTATGTTGACCGCTACGGGTGGTGCCAGATTCGTTCATATTTTACAGGTACTCAGACCGTGATTTGCACATGTCTGTATGTTAGAAGTGACGGCACAGTAGGAGGAAATGTTCCTTATACGCAAACGTACTATGTCACCTGCAAAGCAAGAAACATCACAGGCCTACCCAGCAGTGTCACGATGGAAGAAGGAGAGGAAAAAACCTTGAGCTGGGATATCTCCCCTTATTCAGCCTCGGCTCAGGTGACCTGGAGCACGTCAAACTCTAGCATCGTTGCTGTTAGCCAAAATGGAAAGCTGACAGCTAAATCGGCAGGCACCGCCGTCGTCACGGCTGAAAACAATTCCGGTCCCGACGTGAATGTATATGTGACAGTGAATGAAGGAAAGAAACTATCGCTCATAGCAAGTCCTGCAGGCAGCGAGGTATTGGAAGGCTCACAGGTCTCCCTAACCTGTAACCGAGAAGGAGCCGATATATACTATACGCTTAATGGCAGTACGCCATCGAAGAGCAGTACCAAATATACATCACCTATCACTATTAATGAAGCTTGTACGCTGAAAGCCATTGCTTATAAAGACGGCTATGAGACCAGTGAAGTACTGACGGAGAACTACACGGTGAAGGAAATTATAGCTCCGAGTGGCATTATTGTTACTGCTGATTCAAAGACAATAGGAGTTGGTGATAAGGTCAATGCTTCTTATTCTATTTTGCCTTCTGAAGCAAATACCAGTCTAGCTGTCACATGGAGTTCGGATGACAAGAGTATTGCGACGATAAATAGTTCTGGTCAGATAACAGGCATCAAAGAAGGCGTTACTTATATTCGTGCCACTACAGCTAACGGCATTGAGGGCAGTTGGAAAATAAGGGTAATGGCCGATTCGTATGTATTTGATGACGGTGTTGGAGTAGCGTCTGTGGCCACCAGCGGTTTCCATACTTTGATAGTAAAAAAAGACGGTACATTTTGGGCGTGTGGTAGAAACTCAACAGGAGAACTCTGTGACGGAACAAAAAATAATAGCATTACTCCCAAGTTCATTATGAGTAATGTTGCTTCTGTTTCTGCAGGAAGTCAACTAAGCTCCGGTAATTCTTTCATCGTAAAACGCGACGGAACATTATGGGTATGCGGAGTAGGTTCCTATGGCCCTCTTGGAACTGGCTCAGGGAAAAACGTTTCTGTCCCTACAAAAATAATGGAAGATGTATTACAAGTTAAAACTACAGGCTACAAAACCCATATACTCAAAAAAGATGGTACATTATGGGCCTGCGGTTGGAATAATAGTTTCGGTCTGGGCATAGGTTCTCAGTATGAAGGCGTTGAAAAGCTTACACCTGTAAAGATTTTAAGCAACGTTGCGCAACTAACTCCAGGCGGCACCACTATGGCCATTAAAAAGGACAATACCCTTTGGGCGTGGGGTGAAAATGAATATGGAGAACTCGGAGACGGCACAACCACAGCCCGCACAGCACCAATACAGGTTATGAATGACGTTGTAACTGCATCAAGTAATTTCGTAGTAACTTGTGCAGTAAAAAAAGATGGTACGCTATGGAGTTGCGGTGGAAATAAATACCACTATCTTTGTGATGGTACTCAAAACAGCCAAACCTTTAAGCACGTCATGGACAACGTGAAATTAGCATTGAACTGTAGTATGTATTTCATCATCAAACAGGACGGAAGTCTTTGGGGATATGGTAGTAATGACTACGGACAGTTGGGTATTGGAACTAAAGGAGACGTCAATTCTCCTGTCAAAATCATGGAGGATGCAGATTCTATAATGTCTAACTCATTTGCAACTTTCGTGCGAAAAAAGGATGGTAGTCTTTGGGCTTTTGGAACAGGAAACTCAAATGGGCAATTGGGTGATGGGACTACGGAGCAACGTATATTGCCTGTTAAGATTATGGATGCTCCCAATGGAAAGCCTTATGAAATTACATTGCAGTATGCAAGAGACTCCATCGAAATAGGAAAGATAATGACTATAACCTGTCTTACCAAACCAAGCAATGCTACGGTAAATCTGACATGGTCGTCAGACGACCCTACCATTGCCACTGTAGACGCGACAGGCACTGTCAAGGGTATCAAGTCAGGGACAACATACATTAATGCAGAGACAGAAAATGGGAAAGTCGATTGGTTTAAAATAACAGTATATGTTCCCAATATCGAACGGACAGTAAAAACTTCTGCTGCAGGTTACGCAACATTCTATGATTCAGAATTGGCGTATGTATTGCCCGAAGGACTAAATGCTCAAGTTGTCACCAATGCCTCCAACGACAAGCTCAGCTACCAGACGATAGCCAATGGTAATAATTCTGGATTGATTCCTGCGGGTGTTCCTGTCATGCTGGTGAGCAATCAAAAGAGTGCAGCATCCTATCAATTAAAAAGTACTTGGAGTGAGGAGACATACTCGGGTAACAACCTGCTGCACGGCAGTGACGAAGCCACGACGACCACAGGTGACGGCTATCACTACAAGCTGAGCTATGGTAAGTCTGGCAGCAACATGAGCAATGTGTTCGGCTGGTACTGGGGCACTCAGAATGGTGGAGCTTTCCAGATAGAGGGGCACAAGGCCTGGCTGGTTATTCCTAAGTCATCAGCGGCTACACGCGGTTTTGCCATTGACGGCAATGCAACAGGTATAGACTCGCTTCCTTCTGAAGAGCCGGAGAATGCCGTGTACTATGACTTACAGGGACGGCGCATTGACAAGCCAGCAAAGGGAGTGTACATCAGTCGTGGCAAGAAAGTAATCATTAAATAAAAGAGGAGACAGCATCATGAAGAATATATGTATTTATCTATTGAGTCTGACAGCGATATTCGTATTGGCTGCCTGTGGAGGTGGCGGTGGCGGAAGCAGTACAGGAGGTGGCGGCAACTCAGGCGCCAGCAGCGGTGGGGGCAACGCTCCCCAGACCTACACACAGTCTGTGACAGTTCCTGCCACAAGTGGTGAGCAAGTGGTCACGCTAAGCAACCTGAAGTCTTCCGTCAGCAGTGTAGGCAATGCCCCCAGCTGGATAGTCATCTCCCCACAGTACTATACCTCTGGAGCTCCAACCCTGAAACTGGAATATCAGGAGAATACGGCGACGACGAAACGCGACTGCAAGGTGACTGTTTTGGCTTCGTCTGGCGATAAGGTAGTGCTGACCATTACCCAGCAGGCCAGTGAGGTAAAGTCGGGTATAGACGATATTCACAACGACCCGACCGACCAGCCAGCATTCAGTCCTGAACGATAATACAATCACTCCTTGTCACAACGTGGGCTAAGTGCCATAGTTACAGGGTGAAAGTGCCATACTTACGAGTGCTAAGTGCCATACTTATTCGGAATAAACAGCATACTTCTGTCAGTGACAGATTACAGATATTACACATGGTTTCCTGATTTCTCTCGCGCGTACGCGGGAAGTGTTGTCGTTTCCAAGAGTTCCTGCGTACGCACGCGTGAGATTTCTACAATTATCTGTAATATCTGTAATGTGTAACAAGCGATGTGATTACGAGTGCACAGCGGAAGCGACCCCGATGTGCACTCAGGCCAGAGTGTTTATTAGTCGTAGTACTCGATGGTGCGGGTCTGTTCGATGTCACGTCCCATCATGTTGGTCTTGCGACTAATCCAGTTGCCCTTTTCATCGTACTTGTAATCGGTGTACTTCATCTCCATGGGCTGACCGCCAAAGTTCATTGACTGAGAAGCGGCAGCACCCTTCTCATTATAGGTGAAGGTGGCGTCGACGTCGTTACCCATCATGTTCATTGACTGGCTGACGACCTTGCCGTCCTTCCACTTGTAGGTAACGGTGGTCTCCTGGTCGCGGATCTTCACCTTGGCTGACTGCATATAGCCGTTGTCATCATATACAGCCCCACTCATGCCTTCGCGCTGCATCTTACCATCCTGGGTGAAGGTGGTAACCTGCGGGCGGCCCATCATGTCCTGAGTAATCTTCTTTACTGCCCCCTGAGCCTCGCTGAGTTCGACATCATGGAACTTGGTCTGTGCCTGCATGGCAAAAGGCATTGCCATCAGCGCAATCATCATCATAATCTTTTTCATTGTTCTTTAGTTTTTTAATTGATTATTTACGAAAAATTAAGTTAGTTATCACCCTTTAGACGCAGGTAACAGAAAAAAGATTAATCGCGGACTCAGTTTTTCGCCGGAATGTTCTTCAGCACGTCCAACAGGTGGTCCCAGACCATCTGCACGGTGGGAATGTGCAGTCGCTCGTCGGGGGTGTGGACATAGCGGAGCGTGGGACCGAAGGAAATCATGTCGAGGTTGGGATAGCGCTCCGAGAAGAGTCCGCACTCCAGTCCGGCATGGATGCCGCGCACGATGGGGTCCTTATGGAACAGCTTCTTGTAGGAGTCGATGACGATGCGCTGCAGTTCGCTGTGGGCACGCATCTTCCAGGCCGGATATCCGTCGCTGCTCTTGGCCTCGGCACCAGCCAGTTCGAAGACGGCCTGGATGGTGGCGCACATATTGTCGAGGTTGGACATCACGTTGGAGCGCTGGCTCGACAGGACGTCGATGCCGTTCTCCGTGGAATGAACGCTGGCGATATTGCTGGAGGTCTCCACCAGACCGTTCAGTTCGGGGTCCTGGCAGATGGCATAGATGCCGTTGTCGACAGCCTGCAGGGCATAGATGAAGTTGCGGGCCACCTGAGCCTCGATGACGGGTTCGGCATCGGTACTCTCCATCGTCCATACCATCTGAGTGTCAGCAACATGGAACTCTTCCTCCACGTCGGCAGCGAAGACGTTCCAGTCGGCCTTGACGTTCTCCTTGACGTCGTGGGGAACGGCTATCACGAAGTATCCGTCGCGAGGGATGGCATTATGCAGCTTGCCGCTATGGAACTGAGCCAGGCGGACGCCCTCATAGCGCTTCAGCGTCTGGAAGAGGAAGCGGCCCAGCAGCTTGATGGCGTTTGCACGCTGCTTGTTGATGTCGTCGCCCGAGTGTCCTCCGACGAGTCCCTTCAGCGCACCTCGCATGAAGAAGCTGCCGGCAGGAGCTTCTTCACGGGTGAAGGTAAACCGGGCAGTAGTATTGCGGCCGCCGGCACAGCTGACAAACATCTCGCCCTCGTCCTCGGAGTCGAGGTTGATGAGATAGTCGCCCGTCATGAAGCCGGCCTTCATGCCCTCGGCACCTGTGAGGCCCGTCTCCTCGTCGCGGGTGAAGACGCACTCGATGGGGCCATGCTCGATATCGTCCGATTCCAGGACTGCCAGCTCCATAGCGCAGCCGATGCCGTCGTCGGCACCCAGGGTGGTACCCTCAGCCGTCAGCCACTCATCGTCGATGATGGTGGTCCTGATGGGGTCGGTGTCGAAGTTGAACTCCACGTCCACCAGCTTGTCGCACACCATGTCCATGTGACTCTGCAGGATGACGGTCTTGCGGTTCTCCATGCCCTTGGTGGCAGGCTTGCGGATGATGACGTTGCCCGTCTCGTCCACCTTCGTGTCCAGTCCGCGGCTCTCGCCCCACTCTTTCAGGTAGGCAATCATCTTCTCCTCATGCTTGGAAGGACGCGGAATCTGGTTAATCTTGGCAAACTGATTGAACACAACGGCAGGTTTTAAATCACTTTTATTCATAGCTTTCATGTTTTTATTGTTTGTATTTCTTTGTTGTAACGTGCAAAGTTAGTCTCTTTTTCTCATATTACCAACCTTTTCGCGACTTTTTTTGCCGAAAGCCCTGGGAATAGAAAAACTATTGACCGGAAAAGGAATGAATTATTAGCGATGGAAAGGTTAATGTTCCCAAAAAACGTTTGTGGTTACAGCGATTATTTGTATCTTTGCAGCCGCTTAGAAAAAAATATATGGTAAAAACTCTGCTCGTCAGTATACTCATCATTGCCGCCGGCATGATACTGCTGCTTGTCAAGGTGCTGCTGCGCCGCAATGGAACGTTCTCGTCGCAGCATATCCACGACAGCAAGGCCATGCAAGAACGGGGCATCCACTGCGTGATGGACCAGGACCGCGAGATGCGCCGCAAGAGCAGGTTTGCCGTAGACGAGAAGACAACGTGACAACGAAATAACATCATAGCGAAACAACGAAAAAAACAATAAACAAGAACACAACAATGAAAAAGTACATGATGATGGCCGCAGCCGCTGTGTTGGCACTGGCCTCTTGCAACAACGCAAGTCAGAAAATGGATGAACAACCCGCAGCTGTCGACAACACACCTGCCGCAGGCCTGAAGATTGCCTTCGTAGAAGTCGACTCGCTGATGACGCAGTATGAGTTCTGCAAGGAATTCACGCTGACGCTGCAGAAGAAGAGCAACAATGCCCGCAACACCCTCAACCAGAAGGGTCAGCAGTTGCAGAGCGCTGCCGCCAACTTCCAGCAGAAGCTGCAGAACAACGGCTTCACCAGCCGCGAGCAGGCCGAAAGCCAGCAGGCTGCCATCCAGCGCCAGCAGCAGAGTCTGCAGGAGCTGCAGGCCCGTCTGGAGAATGAGCTTGCCAACGAGACCGCCAAGTACAACGAAGCCCTGCGCGACTCGCTGATGCACTTCCTCGATGCCTACAACAAGGACAAGAAGTACGACCTCATCCTGACCAAGCAGGGCGACAACATCCTCTATGCTGCCAAGCGCTTCGACATCACCAACGACGTCATCAACGGTCTGAACAAGCGCTACAAGAAGACTCCCGCCAAGAAGGAAGACAAGAAGGACGAGGAGAAGAAATAGTTGAGAGTTGAGAGCTTAGAGTTGAGGGGTTAGAGTTGGATATAGACAAGATACTCAGCAAGCTTGGCATCACGGAACTGAACGAGATGCAGCAACACGCCGCCGAAGCCATCACGGGCTCCGACGGTGATGTTGTTTTACTCTCCCCCACAGGAACAGGCAAGACGCTGGCCTATCTCCTACCCCTCGCACAGCTGCTGCATGCGGACAGCAGCGATGTGCAGGCACTGGTCATCACGCCCGGCCGCGAACTGGCCCTGCAGACAGACAACGTGCTGAAAAGCATGGGGTGCGGACTGCACTCGACGGCTTGCTACGGCGGACGACCCACAATGGACGAGCACCGCGTATTAAAAGAGGTATGCCCGCAAATCGTCTTCGGTACTCCCGGCCGTCTGAACGACCACCTGGACAAGGAAAATATCTCGCGCTACGGCATTCGCTACCTCGTCATTGACGAGTTCGACAAGTGTCTGGAGATGGGATTCCATGCAGAGATGCAGAAGCTCATCAAGAGCCTGCCGGGCTTGCAGCGCCGCATCCTGCTGTCGGCTACCAATGCCGAGCAGATACCGCAGTTTGTCAATATGGCCAAGAAGGGGACGCTCATCAACTTCCTGCCCGACGACGAGCAGACCTCGGAACGCGTGACGCTCTATGAGGTACGCAGTCCGCAGAAGGACAAGCTGGAGACGCTACACCAGCTACTGCTCAGCTTAGGCGACGAGAGCAGCATCGTCTTCCTGAACTACCGCGACTCGGTGGAGCGCGTCAACAGCTATCTGCGGGAACAGGGCTTTACCACCAGCCACTTCCACGGCGGCATGGAGCAACGACAGCGCGAGGACATGCTCTACCAGTTCAGCAACGGGTCGGCCAACATTCTCGTCTCGACAGACCTGGCATCACGCGGGCTCGACATTCCCGACATCCAGAACATCATCCACTATCACCTGCCCGAAAGTGAGGACGGCTACATCCATCGTGTAGGGCGCACTGCCCGCTGGGATGCCACCGGCCGCACCTTCTTCCTGCTCAACAGCGAGGAGCACATCCCTGAGTATGTAGAGGGCGACGTAGAAAGTTATGACATCCCCCTGACCTCCGGCCTCTCTCCACTTCCCCCTAAAAACGCCACCCTCTACATCGGCAAGGGCAAGAAAGACAAGATTTCCAAGGGCGACATCGTGGGATTCCTCTGCAAGAAGGGTGGTCTGGAACCTGGCGACATTGGTCGCATCGACGTCAAGGACCGCTATGCTTACGCCGCCGTCAAGCGCGAAAAACTGAAGCAAGTGCTCCGGATGACCCAAGGCGAGAAAATAAAAGGTATCAAGACCATTATTGAGCAAGTGCGCTGAAATCTGCCATCCGGAATTGACAAAACGCAAGCAAAATAGCCTAAAATGCTTAATTATTGCTCAAATATTTGCTCAATTCAAATAAAAAGTGTAATTTCGCGCCGTATTTTCAGAAACAAAGTATAATAACAATAATTAAAACAACAAAAAAATGAAGAAGTACAACTTTAACGCCGGACCTTCGATGCTTCCCCGCGAGGTCATCGAGAAGACCGCTCAACAGTGTTTAGACTTCAATGGCTCGGGTCTCTCCCTAATGGAAATCAGCCACCGTGCAAAGGACTTTCAGCCTGTAGTTGACGAGGCTGTAGCACTCGTCAAGGAACTCCTCGACATCCCCGAGGGCTATTCAGTCATCTTCCTCGGCGGTGGTGCCAGCCTCGAGTTCTGCATGATTCCCTACAACTTCCTGATTAAGAAGGCTGCCTACCTCAACACTGGCGTTTGGGCCAAGAAGGCCATGAAGGAAGCCAAGCTGTTTGGTGAGGTAGTAGAGGTGGCTTCTTCAGCCGATGCCAACTACACCTTCATCCCCAAGGACTGGAGCGTGCCCGCAGACGCCGACTATCTGCACATCACCACCAACAACACCATCTACGGTACTGAGATTCGCAAGGACCTTGACGTCAGCGTTCCCCTGATTGCCGATATGTCATCCGACATCTTCAGCCGTCCCATTGACGTGAAGAAGTACGATGCCATCTATGCCGGTGCCCAGAAGAACCTGGCCATGGCCGGCGTTACCATCGTCATCGTGAAGGACGACAAGCTGGGCAAGGCTCCCCGTGAGATTCCCACCATGCTCGACTATCGTACACACGTAGAGAAGGGTTCTATGTTCAATACTCCTCCTGTTGTGCCCATCTACTGCGCTCTGGAGAACCTCCGCTGGATCAAGGCCCAGGGTGGTGTCGTGGCTATGGACAAGATGGCCAAGCAGCGTGCCGAGATTGTCTATGGCGAGATTGACCGCAACAAGTGTTTCGTCGGTACTGCCAAGGAAGAGGACCGTTCGCTGATGAACCTCTGCTTCGTGATGGCTCCTGAGTACAAGGAACTGGAGAAGGACTTCCTCGACTTCGCAACCTCTAAGGGTATGGTTGGCGTGAAGGGTCACCGCTCTGTCGGCGGTTTCCGTGCATCGTGCTACAACGCCCAGACCATCGAAGGCGTCAACGCCCTCGTTGCCTGCATGAAGGAATTCGAGGCAAATCATTAAACATTGACCATTGAACATTGATCATTGACCATTATGAAAGTATTAGTTGCAACAGAGAAGCCATTCGCAGCAGCAGCCGTGAATGGTATCAAAGCAGAAGTAGAAGCAGCAGGCAATGAGCTCGCGCTGCTGGAGAAATATACAGAGAAGGCCCAGTTGCTGGACGCCGTGAAGGATGCTGACGCACTGATTATCCGTAGTGATAAGGTTGACGCCGAGGTGCTGGATGCCGCCAAGCAGTTGAAGATTGTGGTGCGTGCCGGTGCCGGTTACGACAACATCGACCTCGCCGCCGCTACAGCCCACAACGTGGTAGCTGAGAACACGCCCGGTCAGAACGCCAACGCCGTAGCCGAGTTGGTATTCGGATTGTTGGTGATGGCCGTTCGTGGCTTCTACAACGGAAAGAGTGGTACGGAACTGTTAGGCAAGAAGTTAGGCATTTTGGCTTTCGGAAACGTTGGTCGCAACGTGGCTCGCATCGCCAAGGGCTTCGGCATGGACGTCTATGCATACGATGCCTTCTGCCCTGCTGACGTCATCGAGGCTGCCGGCGTACACGCCGTAGCCAATCAGGACGCCCTGTTTGAGACCTGCGACGTCGTTTCGCTCCACATCCCCGCTACTCCCGAGACCAAGCAGAGCATCAACTACGCCTTGGTCGGCAAGATGAAGAAGGGTGGCATCCTGGTGAACACTGCCCGCAAGGAGGTCATCAACGAGCCTGAACTGATTAAACTGATGCAGGAGCGCGAGGATCTGAAGTTCGTCACCGATATCATGCCCGATGCCAACGACGAGTTCCAGAAGTTCGAGGGCCGCTACTTCTCCACTCCCAAGAAGATGGGTGCGCAGACTGCCGAGGCCAATATCAATGCCGGTATTGCTGCCGCCAAGCAGATCAACGCCTTCTTCAAGGACGGCTGCACCAAGTTCCAGGTCAATAAGTAACTGGTTTAAGATATTTAAAGGGGAATCGCTTGGCGGTTCCCTTTTTTTTCACTAATTTTGCACCAATAATAAACCATTCTAAAACAAAACAATTATGCAAAGCGACCCTAAGCAGTGCCTCTACTGCACCAACAACCAGACTTTAAAGGATCTGATGATTGAATTCGCCCAGTTGTCCGTATCGCGTGCTTTCCTGTTCAAGGAGCAGACCTACCGCGGCCGTTGCCTCGTAGCCTACAAGGACCACGTAAACGACCTGAACGAGCTGAGCGACGAAGACCGTAATGCCTTTATGGCCGACGTGGCCAAGGTGACCCGTGCCATGCAGAAGGCCTTCAATCCCGAGAAAATCAACTACGGTGCCTACAGCGACAAGCTGTCGCACCTGCACTTCCATCTGGCTCCGAAATATGTGGATGGTCCCGACTACGGCGGCACGTTCCAGATGAACCCCGGCAAGGTGTACCTGACAGACGCCGAGTATGCAGAGATGATCGAGAAAATCAAACAGTATTTATAATACACGCTATGGCAATTGTAAAACCATTCAAAGGAATCCGTCCGCCGAAAGAACTGGTGGAACAGGTAGAGAGCCGTCCATACGACGTGCTGGACTCTGAGGAGGCCCGCGCCGAGGCCGGCGACAACGAGAAGAGTCTGTATCATATCATCAAGCCGGAAATCGACTTCCCCGTGGGTACGTCGGAGTACGACCCCAGGGTATACGAGAAGGCTGCCGAGAACTTCCAGAAATTCCAGGACAAGGGCTGGCTGGTGCAGGACACTCGCGAACATTATTATATATATGCCCAGACCATGCAGGGCAAGACGCAGTATGGTCTCGTGGTGTGCGCCCATACCGACGACTACCAGAAGGGCAACATCAAGAAGCACGAGCTGACGCGCCGCGACAAGGAGGAGGACCGCATGAAGCACGTCCGCGTGAACAATGCCAACATCGAGCCGGTATTCTTCGCCTACCCGGACAATGCCGTGCTCGACGAGCTCATCATGCGCTATGCCGTCACGGAGCCTGAATATGACTTCATCGCACCCATCGACGGCTTCCGTCACCAGTTCTGGATTATCGATGACGAGCAGGACACACAGACCATTACGGCAGAGTTTGCCAAGATGCCCAGTCTCTATATCGCCGACGGTCACCACCGCTCGGCAGCCGCTGCCCTGGTTGGCCAGGAAAAGCAAAAGCAGAATCCCAACCACAAGGGCGACGAGGAATACAACTTCTTCATGGCTGTGTGCTTCCAGGCCTCACAACTGACCATCCTCGACTACAACCGCGTGGTCAAGGACCTGAACGGACTCAGCAGCGAGGAGTTTCTGGCAGCGCTGCAAAAGAACTTCACCGTTGAGGACAAGGGGACTGACATCTACAAGCCCGGACACCTGCACGAGTTCTCGCTGTATCTGGACGGCCACTGGTTCAGCCTCAACGCCAAGGACGGCACCTACGACAACAGCGACCCTATCGGCGTGCTGGATGTTGACATCTCGAGTCGCCTCATCCTGGACGAGATTCTGAACATCGGCGACCTGCGCTCGTCGAAGCGCATCGACTTCGTTGGCGGACTGCGTGGACTGGGTGAACTGAAGCGCCGCGTGGACAGCGGAGAGATGCGTGCCGCACTGGCCCTCTACCCTGTCACCATGCAGCAAATCATGGACATTGCCGACAGCGGCAAGATTATGCCGCCAAAGGCCACATGGTTTGAGCCCAAGCTGCGCTCAGGGCTGGTGATTCATAAATTATCGTAATAACCGTCATGCCGTTATAACGAAAAGCTGATGACTGACGAATACAAGACGATAGAAAGCACAAGCGAGGGCTACTACACCGAGAAACGTAGTAAGTTCCTCGCTTTTGCCCATCACGTAGAATCGACAGACGACATCAAGGAACTGCTGGCGGGCTACCGCAAGAAGTACTATGACGCCCGTCACGTCTGCTATGCCTACATGCTGGGGCCTGACCGTGCCGACTTCCGTGCCAACGACGACGGCGAGCCCTCGTCGACAGCCGGAAAGCCTATCCTCGGACAAATCAACAGCAACGAACTGACGGATATCCTCATCGTTGTCGTGCGCTACTATGGAGGTGTCAACCTCGGCACCAGCGGGCTCATCGTCGCCTACCGCGAAGCTGCCGCCGACGCCATTGCCCACGCTACAGTAGAGATGCGCCAGGTAGAGGAAGTCATCAAGTATTCGTATGCCTATCCTCAGATGAACGATGTCATGCGCATTGTCAAGGACATGAATCCGCGCATCGTCTCGCAGACATTCGACAACACCTGCGACATCGTGCTTTCCATCAGGAAAAGCGAAGCCGAGAAGCTTCGCAACCGCTTAGGGAAATTGTTATAGTTCGATAATGGTCTCCTCAAATTTCCCGTCACGACCAATGATATAACGACGGCTATTCAACAACTCAGGCTTTTGCTCCTGGCGATGGGACTGGTAGAACAACATCACCGTTATCTCATAATGGCTCGTGACAAAATATTCCATGAAAATCTCCCCAAAGTCATCCTGCCGCTTTTCCTCTTTTTTCTCATAGATACACAGCTGGTCAATGGGATAGTGTTTCTTATCCATGGTGAAAATAAACAGCTTAGGCGTGACGGAGTCTTGCATCTCAGCCACCAACAGGACATCATGATGATGCTTGCGCGGCAACGCCATCGCCTTGAGTTTGGCACTGACAGGATAGCCCAGATACTCGTTGACAGCCATAGGCACCTTCACAAAGTCGCCTAACTGTACCAGGTCGTCGCCAGCATTCTTAATGGGCAGCGTGCGCAACCGCAAGGTGTCGAGCCACGCACCGACAGGGTCGCTACTCATGCCAATACCGGACTGACGCGTTATCTCTTTCACCTGTTCAGCTTTTCGGATGCTGTCTATCATCTGCTCATAATATTCCTGACTGTGGCGACGACCACCACAGGATGCTGACAAAAGAGCCAGTACTGCCACCGAATAAATAAGTATTTTACGCCGTATCATGGTGCAAAATTACACAATTCATCTGACAATCAGAAATAATCTGTCTCAGAATTTGGCAGTTTGGGCAAATATTCGTAATTTTGTAACCGCTATGGCTAGAGAAAAGACTAGAATCAAAGATATTGCGCTACGTGCGGGCGTCAGTGTGGGAACAGTAGACCGGGTGCTGCACAACCGTCCCAACGTGTCGAAAAAAGCGCTGGAGAAAGTTCAGAAGGCGCTGGAAGAGATGGACTACAAGCCCAACATGTATGCCTCTGCACTGGCTTACAACAAGGAGTACACCTTCTTTTGTGTCATTCCCAAGCACGAGAGCGAAGCATACTGGGAGGAAGTAGAAGAAGGGGCCTTTGCAGCCTGTGAGTACAGGCGCGATTTCGGCATCACGGTGAAGATGATGTACTACAACCGCTTCTCCACTGAGACATTCTCGAAGGTTATGAACGAGGTGCTTAAACAGGAGCCCGACGGCGTCATCGTCGTACCGTCCAAGATTGACATCACCCGTAAGTTCACAGACCTGATGCACGAACGAAACATACCATTTATCCTACTCGACTCCTACATGCCCGATTTGAAACCCCTGTCGTTCTTCGGTCAGGACTCGTTTGCCTCGGGCTATTTTGCAGCACGCATGCTGATGCTCATAGCTCCGAAAGAGACGGAAATCATGCTCATGAAGCAGATGCGCAATGGTAACGTGGCGTCCAAACAGCAGGAAAACCGAGAGACCGGCTTCCGTCACTACATGCACGACCACTTCCCCAAGGTGGAGATTCACGAGGTCAATCTCTCGCTGGACGACAAGCGTGAGAACTATGACCTGATATTGGACGACTTCTTCACCAATCATCCGCATGTCCACCATTGCATCACGTTCAATTCAAAGGCCCATTTGGTGGGCGATTTCCTGCAGCGGTCGAACCGACGGAACATCCAGATTATGGGCTATGACATGGTGCCCAAGAACGCGGACTGTGTCCGTCAGGGCAGCATTTCTTTCCTCATTGCCCAGCATGCCTATATGCAAGGCTACGCCTGCATTGAGACACTCTTCGACGCCATCGTGCTGAAGAAGGAAGTCGATCCTGTCAACTACATGCCCATCGAACTGCTGTCCAAGGAGAACATCGACTACTATCGCAGGAAAAACATCGGATAAAGAAAAGGCAAAAACAAACATTTACTAAAACAGATACATTTATGGCATTAGCAACATTTCTGAAAATCAATCCCGCCGACAGCGTTGTCGTATGTCTCGCTCCCAAGAAGAAGGGCGACGTCATTGAGGTGGACGGTAAACAAATCACACTGAACCAGGACACGCCCGCCGGCCACAAAGTACTTATCAAGGATGTTCAAGAAGGCGAGGACATCATCAAGTACGGCTACCCCATCGGTCATGCCCGTCAGGCTATGAAGGCTGGTGACTGGGTAAACGAGAATAATCTGAAGACCAACCTCAGCGGCACGCTGGAGTACACATACCAGCCTGTAGACGAGCCACTTACCATCAAGAACGAAAACCGAACCTTTAAGGGCTATGTCCGCAAGAACGGGGACGTCGGTGTTCGTAACGAGATATGGATTGTGCCCACTGTAGGTTGCGTGAACGGCATTGCCGAACGTCTGGCACACCAATTACAACAAGAAACTAACGGCGAGGGTATTGATGCCATTTGGACGTGGCACCACAACTATGGCTGTTCACAGCTGTCTGAGGACCATGAGAACACTCGCAAGGTGCTGCGCGACATCTGTCTGCACCCCAATGCCGGCGGCGTGCTCGTATTGAGTCTGGGTTGTGAGAACAACCAGCCAGAGGATTTCATGGCCATGTTGGGCGACTACGACCAATCGCGCATCAAACTGCTCGTGACACAGCGTGTCGAAGGCGACGAGATGGAGGCAGGCATGGAGATTCTGCGCGAGCTCTATGCCCAGGCTAAGGAGGACAAGCGTGTGGATGTTCCTGTGTCGAAGTTGCGTGTCGGACTGAAGTGCGGTGGCTCTGACGGCTTCAGCGGTATCACTGCCAATCCGCTGGTTGGCGAGTTCAGTGACTGGCTCGTGGCACAAGGCGGAACAAGTGTGCTGACAGAGGTGCCCGAGATGTTTGGCGCAGAGACCATCCTGATGAACCGCTGTGAGACCCCGGAGCTGTTCGAACAGACCGTCTCTATGATTAACAACTTCAAGAACTATTTCCTGTCCCACGGCGAGCCTGTGGGCGAGAATCCCTCTCCAGGCAACAAGGCCGGTGGCATCTCCACCCTGGAGGATAAAGCTTTAGGATGCACGCAGAAGTGCGGAAAGGCACCCGTCAGCGGCGTCATGGAATATGGTGACAGGCTGGAGCATACAGGACTGAACCTGCTGTCGGCACCCGGCAACGACCTCGTAGCCTCGACGGCTCTGGCTTCGTGCGGCTGTCATATCGTGCTCTTTACTACCGGCCGCGGCACGCCGTTCGGTACCTTCGTACCAACCATGAAGGTAGCCACCAACCCCACCCTCGCCAAGAACAAGCCCCACTGGGTTGATTTCTCGGCTGGTCAGCTGGTAGAAGGCCGTACCATGCAGGAGATTGTGCCTGAATTCATCGACAAGGTTTTGGCCGTTGCTTCCGGCGAAAAGGCCCGCAACGAGGAAAACGGCTATCGCGAAATCTCCATCTTCAAGAATGGCGTGACGCTATAAGCGGTCAACAACAAATATAAAAGCGACCCGAATGTATGCTGCATTCGGGTCGTTTTGTTATACTGTAAACACTACCATCAGAAGGGCAGGTCGTCGGCAGCACTATCGCCGGCAGGTTCCTGAGCGGGAGGGAACGGTGCGGTAGCAGCAGAGACAGGCTGCTGCGGGAACGGCGCAACATCCGCAACGGGAGCACCAGCAGGCTGACCGACAACGGGTGCAGCACCGCGGACAACATTGAAGGCGCGGACATCATTAAACCATCTTCCGTTGAACTCATGGGCATCTATGTCAAACTGTACCGTCAGGTCTTCGTTCAGCTGAATGTTAAACTGCTTGATGCGGTCTTCTCCGAACACACGGAACACACACTTGCGAGGAAACTGCCCGGGAACTTCAATCACATAGTCCTGCGACATCCAAGGGTTACCTGTGCGCTGTGACACACCACTGCTTGCCGGCAATACGGCAATGATTCTTCCTGTTAAATCCATAATATAATACCTTATTTTAGTTGTTGTTTTCTGTTTCAGATTGCGAAATTACGGAAAATAATTTAAAAAAGAGAATTTTTCATCTAATAATTTTGTGATTGAGCCAGACTTTTTGTATTTTTGTGGTCAATTTAAACAGAATTAAAACTAAAAACAAGAAATACTCATGAGATTTACAGTATCAAGTTCTGCACTTAGCAGCAAACTCAATGCCCTTGCAAGAGTCATCAACAGCAAGAATTCCCTGCCCATTTTGGCAGATTTCGTTTTCGACATCCAAGGCAACACGCTCTACCTTACTGCCTCTGACAGCGAGAATGTGATGAAGACACAACTCGAACTGACAGAGAGTGACGCAGACGTTCGTTTTGCCATCGGCAACCACGACCTGCTGGAAGCCGTCAAGGGTATATCGGAACAGCCCATTACCTTTGACGTCGACCAGCAAACCAACATTGCCAAGATTTCCTACCAGAACGGTCTGTTCTCGTTGCCCATAGAGAGCGCTGACGAATATCCCCAGACTCAGAGCATCAGCGACGGGGCAACAGAAATCGTCATCCCCAACGCCGTGCTGGCTGAGAACATCAACCGCTCGCTGTTTGCTACAGCACAGGACGAGTTGCGCCCCGTCATGAATGGTATCTATTTCGACCTCACTCCGGAGTGTCTGTCCATCGTAGCCAGCGACGGTCATAAGTTGGTACGCAACCGGGTGCTGAATATCCAGAAGGAGCAGCCCGCATCCTTCATTCTGCCCAAGAAGCCCGCTTCGCTGTTGAAAAACCTGTTAGGCAAGGACGGCGGTGACGTCATCATCCGTTTTGACGACCGCAACGCCCAGATTAGCTATGGAGACGGCGAACTCATCTGCCGTCTCATCGAGGGTCGTTATCCGAACTATAACTCCGTCATTCCACAGAACAACCCCAACGAGTTGAGTGTCGACCGTCTATCCCTGTTGGCAGCTTTGCGCCGTGTGCAGCCCTTTGCCAACGACTCCAGCAACCTGATTCGCTTCCACGTCGAAGGTGGTATCCTTCAGCTGGATGCCGAGGACTACGACTTCTCGAAGACAGCTACTGAGCGCATGACCTGCGACTACAACGGACAAGCCATGAGCATCGGCTTCAAGGGTTCGTCGTTCATCGAAATCCTGAGCAACTTCGACTGTCAGGACGTCATCATCAAACTCGCTGATCCCAGCCGAGCAGGACTGGTACTCCCCTCCGAGCAGCCCGAGAATCAGGATGTACTGATGTTGATGATGCCGATGCTGATTAACGACTAAAGAATCATGAAGCTGAACTTACAAAAGCCGCTGGTTATCTTCGACTTGGAGACAACCGGTCTTGATTTGGTCAAGGACCGTGTCATCCAGCTATCATATATTAAGGTATATCCCGACGGGCGCGAGGAACGTGGCAATGAACTCATCAATCCCGAGAAGAACATTGAACCAGTCATCACGCAGTTAACGGGCATCTCCAACGAAGACGTCAAAGACAAGCCTACCTTCAGGCAACTGGCTGCCAAGATAAACGGGGTGTTCTCCGGTTCCGACATTGCCGGTTTCAACTCCAACCATTTCGATGTTCCCCTGCTGGCGGAGGAGTTTCTTCGCGCCGGCATCGACTTCGATTTCTCCAAATGCCGTCTCATTGACGTGCAGACCATCTTCCACAAGATGGAACGCCGCAATCTGGCCGCCGCCTACAAGTTCTACTGCGGACGGAAGATGGAGGAAGACTTCGAGGCTCACCGAGCCGACCAGGATACGGAAGCAACCTATCGCGTACTGATGGGCGAACTCGACATGTATGCCCCCGGTGCCAACGAAGACCCGGAGAAAGTGCTGGAGAACGACATGCAGGCACTGGCCGACTTCTCCAAGCAGAACGACAATGTCGACTTTGCGGGTCGCATTGTCTGGGCAGAGGTCAACGGAAAGCGCACCGAGGTGTTCAACTTCGGCAAGCATAAGGGTGTGCCTGTTGCCGACGTGCTGCGTTTCGACCCAGGGTACTATAGCTGGATACTGGGTGGTGACTTCACCTATAATACCAAGCAGGTGCTGACGCGCATCCGTCTTCGCGAAGCACAGCGTTAAATAAGTAAAAGGAGAATCATAAAAGAAAAAAGTTAAAAGGTGCTGAAGGGAAAGAAAATCGTTCTGGGTATTACGGGATCTATTGCAGCCTACAAGGCATGCTACATTATCCGCGGACTGGTCAAGGCCGGTGCCGAGGTACAGGTTGTCATCACGCCTGCCGGAAAAGAGTTTATCACACCTATCACGCTGTCGGCACTGACGCAGAAACCCGTCATCAGCGAATTCTTCTCCCAGCGCGACGGCACTTGGAACTCGCATGTCAAATTAGGATTATGGGCAGACGCCATGCTCATAGCCCCCTGCACGGCATCGACATTGGGTAAGATGGCCAACGGCATTGCTGACAACATGCTCATCACCACCTACCTGTCGATGAAGGCTCCCGTCTTCATTGCTCCCGCCATGGATCTCGACATGTACCAGCACCCCACCACTCAGGAAAACATGCAGCGGCTTCTGTCATATGGCAACCATATCATTGAGCCACAGAGCGGATTCCTGGCTTCAGGTCTTGAAGGCAAGGGGCGCATGGAGGAACCAGAGAATATCGTTGCATACCTCGACAACTTCTTCGAGCCAAAAGACCTTCAGCGCAAGAAGGTGCTCATCACAGCTGGTCCTACCTACGAGAAGATAGACCCCGTGCGCTTCCTGGGCAACTACAGCAGTGGGAAAATGGGCTTCGCCCTTGCCGAGGAATGTGCCCGTCGTGGCGCCGAGGTGACGCTCATTGCCGGCCCCGTCAACGTTCAATGTACAACATTCAACGTTCAACGTATCAACGTAGAGAGCTGTCAGGAAATGTACGATGCTGCCACCAGCCATTTCCCGCAGTGCGACGCTGCCATCCTGTGTGCTGCTGTCGCTGACTTCAGGCCGGAGCATACTGCCGACCAGAAAATCAAACGCAAAGGCGATGACCTCGTCATCCGCCTGAAGTCCAATCCTGACATCGCCGAACGTCTTGGTCAGATGAAGCGTGATGGTCAGGTGCTTGTCGGCTTCGCCCTGGAGACGAACGACGAGCAGGCTAACGCCCAGCACAAGCTGGAAAAGAAGAACCTTGACTTCATCGTCCTCAACTCACTGCGCAATGAAGGCACCTGCTTCCGTTCCGACGACAATCAGGTTAGCATCATCTCCCGCAATGGCCAACGCGACTATGACCGCAAGCCCAAACAGGACGTAGCCCACGACATCATCGACGAACTGGCCAGGCTGATTAGCTAAGCAGCAATGATAAAAAACAAAACAGCAAGAATCCTATGTCTATCGGGATTCTTGCTGTTTTGCCTCGTGATTCCGTCGGGATTCGAACCCGAGACCCACAGCTTAGAAGGCTGTTGCTCTATCCAGCTGAGCTACGGAACCCCAGAATGCAAAATTTCGGCTGCAAAGGTACTAAAAAAATATGAAACGCCACGCAGATTCCAAAGAATTTTTCTTCCACCCCTGCTTTTTGCCACGAATGACACACTTACTTCGTGATGCGAATCCAGTCGGCATCCAGCCAGCCACGGTCACTCTTGGGATTGGTTTCTGCAGCAACAAAGCCAAACTTGGCACCAATCCACTTGCCCTGCCGCATATCGTACTGCTGACCGCAGTCATTAAACTTCTTGCCGTTCTGACTCCAGGCAAAGCCGACCATCGGCTTTCCACCATGAGCCTGTCCTGCCTCGGCGTTGCTGACGGTCATCCGCAGATAGATGTCCTCATGGATGCCGGGCTTATAGTCTACCTTGTCCTCGGCAGTCGGTTTCAGGGTAGCCACCAGTTCCTCCTTCTGGACATTGCCCTTGTCAGCCTGTTCGCATGTCAGCAGCAGTAGCTGGAACTCCTTCCCTACCCGTTTTACAACCAGGGCCTGATAGTTGAGGCCCATCATGATGAGGCCACCGAACTGACCGTCGGCCTTCGACGTCATGCGCACCTTCGCGGTGACGGTAAACTGGTCGGCGGGAGTCTTCTGCAGCAGCATGTTGGGAACCTGCCAGAGGTTATTATGAGTTTCAGGCAGTTTGTATGTGTAGATACGAATGTTGCCGAAAGCGGTGGGTACGCCGAACTTCTCGTCGTAGTTGGCCTGCCACTGCCACTGCTTGCCTATGACAGGGGCATTGAACTCGTCGCTCTCAACAGGATTGACGATGACAGAGCTGGACGACTGAGGCTTTTTGTAAGTGGCGACAGGTTCCCCTTTCCTTCCCATGATGGGCCAGCCAGTGGTCCAGTCGACAGGATTCAAGTGTACCACACGTCCGTAGGCTTCCTTATCCTGAAAATGGATAAACCAGTCTTCACCATATTTATTATGTACCCAGGCTCCCTGATGAGGGCCGTTGATAGCGGTTTTGCCCTGAGCCAGTACAATCTTATGCTCATAGGGACCGTATGGCGACTTAGAGCGCATGGCCAACTGAAAGCCCTCGGGTACGCCGCCAGCCGGACACATAATCCAGTACCAGCCGTCGCGCTTGTAGAACTTAGGGCCTTCGCAGGTACGATTCTCCGTACCGTTGCCGTCAAAGACGATGACGGGCTGTCCAATGGGCTTTGTGCCGTCAGCCGACATTTCGCGGACAGTGAGCACCGAGGCAAACTTGGAGCGCGAGTTTGCCCAGCCATTCACCAGATAGCAACGGCCATCCTCGTCCCATAAAGGTGTGGTGTCGATATATCCCTCGCCGGGGATGACGCAGACAGGCTGCTCCCACTCGTCAGCGGGGTCTCCATGCTTCGTCTTTACCATCATGACACCAAAGTCGGGGTCGCCCCAGTAGATATAGTACTCGCCATTGTGATAGCGGATGCTGGGTGCCCATACGCCATTGCCGTGCTGGGGGATATTGAAGTGCTCGACGAGTTTATTGTTGCCCGTATAGAGTTCTTTCAGCGCATAGTTGACGATTTCCCAGTTCACCAGGTCCTTCGAGTGCAGAATAGGCAGACCGGGCGTACACTGAAACGATGACGCCGTCATGTAGTAGTCCTCGCCGGAGGGTCCCACGCAGACATCGGGGTCAGAGTAGTCGGCATTGATGACAGGATTGGTGTAAGTGCCGTCGCCATTGTCGGGCGACCATACTTGTGATTTGTACTGGGCAAAGGCCATCATCGGCATCACTGCCAGCAGCACGCTTAGTAATTCTTTCATAGTCGTTGTATTCGTAATTTGTAGTTATCTTTTTCATATATGACGCGCATCACCTTGACAATGTCATCATTCTGTGGCGATATAGCCAATGCCACATGGCCCATGGTGCGTCGCAGGTTCATCTCGACGCAGGGATGGAGGAGGCTCGGAACTTGGGACTTGGCACCCGAATCTTTCACCACCATCATGTCAATGCCGAAAGGTCCGCGATAGGCACCCAAGTCCAGCATGGTGATGATGGAGTCACGAACGTCGTCCAACAGCGACAGAGGCAAATAGCGTCCTATCATTTCACGCTTAGTCTGCTCAGTGGCGAGGATGTTGCCGGTGTAGGCTCCGTTAGCCGTATGAAACAACGACAGACCGAGATAGCGGATGCCGTCGTCGGTGGCCTCAAACTCCATGCCGAAGTCCCTGACCTTATGGTAAAAGGGCTCCACCATGACGCTACCCTGAGAGGCAACGACATTGCGAAACCAACCTGACTGACAGGCAAAAGGCGTACGCTCGACAGACAGGAAACGCAGTCCGCGTCCGCTGGACGACCAAGGGGCTTTCATCACCACCTGTCCATAGCGCTGAAGCAGTTGCTCCACTTCCTGCGGTTCGCGGCACTCAAACGACTCACCCACAGTACCTTCCAGCCGCAGCCTTGGCAGCAGCTGGGCCGCAGTACGACGGTGCGACAGTTGTCGCACCAGTTCCAGATAGTCGTCCGACGGCAGCAGACTCCCATCGATGCCCTTCCGTTTCAGTGCTGCCCGCAAGGCCAAATCCCAGCCCCATGACTCTATGCGTGTTATCGGCTGTTTGAAAGTATGGCATTTACCACTTGCAAACATGATGTTTCTACCTTGTAAATATGATGTTTGCAGAGCGTAAGTAACACGTTTGCTTAAGCGGTTGTAGGCTTTTAGTGCAGCCTCTTCATGTTCCACCCATACGACATCCCCGTCCTCTGCCCATAAAGCCGGCAGGAAACCGAGGTTAGCACGCAACTGACGACCGGCATGTGGAGCAGTGAAATTGGCCAGATGGCTGGCCAGGGCAATATCGTGTTCAGGATTGAAGATATGTAGTGTCATCGTCGTGCGGTTTTATTCTGCTGTTGCAGTGCTACTATTTATTGCCACGCTGGTGCTTGATGATGCTGTAGGCAGCATAGAGTCCCAGCTCGCCTGCCTTCGAGAGGTCGCTGACAGCCTCTTCCTGCCGATGGCTGGCCATGTGGGCGAGCCCACGGTTGTACCACGCCTCGGCCAAGTTTGGGTCCAGTTCAATGCTACGGGTGAAATCCTCTATGGCATGCAGGTAGTCGTGACGCTCAGCATAGACATTGCCCCGGTTGTAGTAGAGGTAGGCATTCTCGTTATATCGGATGGCATCGGTCAGGTCGCTGAGGACATTGGCTGTCAACATCTTCACGTCAGTGCCTTGTGAGGCATTGAACCTATTCATCCGTGACTGGCAGACTGCCCGCTGCCAATAGGCAATGGAGGAAGTAGAGTCGGTCTGCAGGTAGGTGGAGAGGTCGTCAATGGCACTCTCGTAGTTCTGGATGACGCTATAGGCAATGGCCCGGCGCAGCAGCAGTGGCTGTGCCTGCTGGATGGTGCGTGAGCGGTCGATGTCAGCACTGAGACTGTCAAGGCGTACAAAGTATCGCCGAGTGGCAGCTTCGCCTAAAGTCGGCATACTACAGACAATATGCAACTGGCAGTCAGCTGGCAGCGTGTGATTAAGGGAATCCACCTGTCGGTCATAGGCAATATACTGCTTGACAGTACTGATTTGTCGCTCCGTCGTCAGCATATACATCGGCATATAGTCCATGCCGACACGGCGGTTCTGGACACGTCCGCGATAGTCGCTCTGGTACTCGTGTTCCATCTCCTGATTATCGGCAACTGCCAGTTGGTTGTATTTCTCGATATCGTCGTCACTGCGCTTACGCATCTGCTTTTTCGACAGTCGAGGCTGTTTGCCAAAGCGCTTGTCAATCTGGGCTTTCAGTATGCGGAACTCGTCCAACTCAGCCTGCTTGGTCATGCCAAGCTTCCTATAGCACTGGGCACGTTGGTGCAGCCCCGTCCAGAAGTTAGGATACTGCTCGATGACCTTTGAATAGTCGCGGATGGCTGCACGGGGATTACCTGTCTGCTCCAACAGCAGGGCACGGTTGTATAGTGCCATGAGATTGTCGGGTTCCAGACGCAGCACGAAGTCAAAGTCGGTGATAGCTCGGTTGTCATCACCCACCTGGGCACGCAGCAGTCCTCGGTTGTAGTGTCCCAAGAAGTTGTTGGGTTCGAAATCGAGGGCGGTATCATAGTCTGCCATCGCTCCGCGCAGATTGCTCTGATTAAAGCGTGCCAAGGCGCGGTTGATATATAGGCCTGCATTCTTAGGCAATAGATGGATGGCCTTGTCAAGGTATCCTTCCCCTTCCTTCCACTGGCTGCGGGCCAGACTGATGACAGCCCGCTGTGCCCACGTGTTGCCATCGTAGGCATCAAGTTGCAGGCTCTTGTCCAGCGATGCGACGGCTTGGGCCGTATCTTCCTTCAGCAGATAGGCCTCAGCCTGCATGGCGAAGACGCGGGCATTCTTGCTCCAGCGCACAGCCATGGTGTCGAGATCTGCCAGTGCCCCATCGTAGTCCTTCTGCTGGATGCGGCAAAGGGCACGGTTGTGCCAAAGGGTCTGTCCTTCGGGGTCGTATCGCAAGGCGGCATTATAGTCCTCAATGGCAGCAGCATAGTTCTTCTGCTGGATGCGACAGAGTCCGCGCAACTCGTAAATGCCCGTCACATAGGGATTGCGATGGATGGCTTCCGTACAGTCGCTCTCGGCCCCGACATAGTCGTCCAGATAATATTTGGCAATACCGCGATAAAACCAAGGCTCATAAAGATAGGGCCTGGCATTGATGACCTGGTTGAAGTACTGGATGGAAAGCACGTAGTCCTCATAGTAGAGGGCCGAGCGGCCGATGGTCAGCAGACGGTTCGTGTTGAACTGGGCAAAGGCGCGCTGCGCGCTAAAGCTAAACAAAAAATAAAAAACAAAAAACGAAAAACGAACAAGTCGCATCCATCGCCACTTATTTGAGCAAAGATTTATCATCCTCAGGCTTGTCATCTAGCTTTCAAACTGCCTTTTATTTATTATTATTTTAGCCCGCAAGGACGCATTTATTTTGCCCGTAAGGGTGCCTTCGTTTTATATCCGCAGCGATAGCGGCCCAGCGTCAGGGACTTTAGCTTGCTCTTGATGAGTTGCTTGCGCAACGGAGAGATATGGTCGACAAACATTTTGCCATCCAGATGGTCAAACTCGTGCTGCATGACACGAGCCAGATAGCCATCTATCCACTCGTCGTGATGCTGGAATTGCTCGTCGTCCCATTCCACGTGAATGCGTGTGGGACGCACTACCTTCTCATGAATGGCAGGCAGCGACAAACAGCCTTCTTCGGACGAGTCGGTCTTGCTATCGTCGTATTCCACAATATGGGGATTGATGTAGACGTGACGGAATCCCTTGTATTCGGGCATGTCCTCGCTGATAACATCCAAGTCTATGACCGACAGGCGGATGGCACGGCCTATCTGGGGAGCCGCCAGTCCAATGCCTTCACTTTCAGCGAGCGTCTCCCACATATCAGCAATCAGCTGTTGCAGTTCGGGATAATCGGGTGTGATATCCTCCGCAACCTTGCGAAGGACAGGCTGACCATATATATAAATAGGTAATATCATAAAATATTTGAGATGGAAAATAAGAGACAGAGAATTAAAGGTTTCTGGATTTCATGTAATCTTCCAAAATGATGGTGGCACTAATCTCATCAACCAGCGCCTTGTCCTGACGGGCTTTTTTCCTAAGTCCTCCTGCTATCATAGCCTGATGAGCCAGCACCGAGGTGAAACGCTCATCGTAATACTCGATAGGGATGGATGGCATCGCCTTTTTCCAGCGGTTGACAAACTGCTGCACACGCGCCAGGTTCTCACTGGGCTGACCATTGGGCTGACGAGGCTCACCGATAACAATGCGCTCTACCGCTTCACGTCCGACATATGCCGTCAGATAGTCGAAGAGTTCATGAGTAGCGACAGTCGCCAACCCGCCAGCTATCAGCTGTAGTGGGTCGGTGACTGCCAATCCGGTTCGTTTCTTACCGTAGTCTATAGAAAGAATGCGTGCCACACTCAGACCTTCAGGTTGCAGAATGCCTGCTGCTACTGCTTATTTGGCATAGAGCAGCCAGGCACCAGGATACTGTGCCTGAAGGTTGTCACGGCTTGCGGCAGCTTCGGCCTTGGTGTCAAAGGTAGTAGCAACCACCCGATACATTGCAGGCTGAACAGCTGAATTGAGCACAATCTGTGCATTATAGCCAGCAGATTTCAGAGTCTGCTGCAGTCCCTCGGCATTGAAAATCTGCGAGAACGAGCCAACCACAACGCTGAAGTTCTTCAGGCCAGTTCCGTTCACCACAGTCACAGACTCCTGACGAACCTTCACGTTATCTGAGTTGTCAAGGACCTTTGTATTGTTAGCGGCTTTCTCCTGCAGGGGCACCACCACATTTTGCTCAACAACCTCCTGCGACTGTGTAGCCCGCTCTGCGGCTTCGCGCTCCTGAGCCTTAAGATAACGCTGCTTGTAAGCACTTTCTTGTGACTTACAACTTGTGAAAACCATGGCTGCGCAAAGACCTGCGCAAAGTACAACATACTTATTCATAATTCTGTTTTTTATTGATGTTATTAATGCATATAATCTATTTGTTGGCGCGAAATTACAAAATATCGCGCAAATAGGGCAAAAAAAACTGCATAAAGTTTGTTAATTTAGAAAACTTTCCGTATATTTGCCTGCTGAAAAACGTTTAACTCAACAAAAAATACAATTATGAAGACATTAGGTTATTTAGGCGCATTCTTCGGCGGAACCATCGCTGGAGCAGTTTTAGGTCTGTTGATGGCTCCCGAAAAAGGGGCAGACACTCGTAGTAAAATTACTGACACCATTGATGATTTCATGAAAAAGCACAATATCAAGCTGAGCCGTAAGGAAGTCAATGACCTCGTAGACGACATCGCCGACGCTGCTCCAGAAGTAGAAGCGTAGAACGGTGGAAGGTGAACATTGAACGGTGAACATGCTCAGTAGTGAAAAGAATGTCGAGACGATAGCTCAGCTGATAGAGATTGTCAAACATTACCTCGGGCTTCAGAAAGAATATCTGAAGTTAGATGTTATAGACAAACTCGTACGTCTGCTGACAGCTATCGCCTTGTTCATTATATTCTTTCTTATCGCCATAGCTGTGGCGATGTACTGCTCGTTTGCCATCGCCTGTTGGCTGTCCGAATATATTGGCTATACGGCAGCATTCTTCACCATCGGATTCATCCATTTCCTCATTCTCTTGCTGTTTGTAACTTTCCGCAAACCGCTCATTCAAAAACCACTCATCCGTTTCCTGGCCAATTTGCTAATGAGTTGATGCCTATGCTGCCCGTCAGAACTACCGAAAAGACATACCATTCACTGGAGGAAATCCAGCAGCGCAAGGAGGAACTTGCCGCAGACATCCAAAAGGACAACGACAAATTCGGAACCCTTTGGAACGGACTTTTCACCCCACGTGAGGCTACCACCAAGGGCGAATGGGTAGCTGGACTCATCGCCAACAGCGTCACTGCCATTGATGCCTTCTTAGTGGTTCGCAAGCTGATGAAGAACTACGGTCATCTTTTCAGGAGGAAGAAGCGCTAAACATCTATTCTTAACGCAAAGTACTGAACATCGGGTATGGAACACCTGAAGATTTTCACGCAACTCATTTCCAAAGAGCTGCACTTACCAGAACCTGGCGTGGAAAATACGCTAAGACTTCTTGACGAGGGTTGCACCATTCCCTTTATCTCACGATACCGCAAGGAACGCACCGGCGGGCTAGACGAGGTGCAGATTGCTGCCATCAGCGACCGTGCAGAGCAACTGCAGGAGATAGCCAAGCGAAAGAATACCGTCGTGAACACCATCACCGAACAGGGAAAGATGACTGCTGAACTGCAAAAGCGCATCGACGACTGTTGGGAGATGACAACACTCGAGGACATCTATTTGCCTTACAAGCCCAAGCGCCGCACACGAGCACAGATAGCCCGTGAGCAGGGTTTAGAGCCGCTGGCAACATTGCTGATGATGCAACGCGAGCCAAACCCCAAGCATGCTGCACAGCGTTTTGTGCATGAGGGACTATCCGTCGAGGACTGTCTTAACGGCGCCAAGGACATCATTGCAGAACAGGTGAGCGAAGACGAACGCAGCCGCAACACGATACGCAGTGCTTTCCGGCGTGAAGCCTTCATCGTGTCGAAGGCCGTCAAAAGCAAGAAGGACAGCGACGAAGCCCAGAAATACAGCGATTATTTCGACTGGGAGGAACCCTTGAAACGTTGCTCCAGCCACCGTCTGCTGGCTATGCGTCGCGGCGAGAGCGAGGGCGTCCTACGTGTCAGCATCACCATTGACGATGACGAGGCCGTTAACCGCCTGCAGCGTAGCTTTGTCAGGGGGCATGGTGCCTGTCAGCGTCTGGTGGCTGATGCCGTGGAAGACGGATACAAGCGTCTGCTGTTGCCAAGCATCGAAACGGAGTTCAGTAACCTCAGCAAACAACGTGCCGACGACGAGGCTATCCGAGTCTTTGCCGAGAACCTGCGCCAATTGCTGCTGTCGGCACCTCTGGGTCAAAAGCGCGTCATGGGCATCGACCCGGGATTCCGCACAGGCTGTAAAGTGGTCTGTCTGGATGCCCAGGGCAATCTGCTGTACCATGAAGCTATCTTCCCCCACCCTCCCGTAAACCACCGCATGCAAGCCACCATCCACCTGCAACAGATGATTGCTGACTACCAGATTGAAGCTATCGCCATTGGCAACGGGACTGCCAGTCGCGAAACTAAGGAGTTCGTGGAAGAGGCTTTAAGTAGCTCAAAAACAAAAATATTTGTTGTCAGCGAGGACGGTGCCTCGGTTTATTCGGCATCGAAGGCGGCACGTGAGGAATTTCCCGACGAAGACGTCACTGTGCGCGGAGCAGTATCTATAGGCAGAAGACTGATGGATCCGCTGGCGGAACTGGTCAAGATAGACCCCAAGAGCATCGGTGTGGGACAGTACCAGCACGACGTTGACCAGTCGAAGCTCAAGCACTCGCTTGACCAAACTGTGGAGAGCTGTGTCAATCTGGTAGGTGTCAACCTCAATACAGCCTCTCAGCACCTGCTGACCTATGTCAGCGGACTAGGCCCGGCATTGGCACAGAACATCGTGGAATATCGCTCGGTCCACGGTGCGTTCACCAGCCGTGCACAATTAAAGAAAGTGCCCAGGTTAGGACCTTCAGCCTACCAGCAATGTGCAGGATTCCTACGCATTCCCGATGCGAAGAATCCATTGGACAATAGTGCCGTCCACCCCGAGAGCTATGCCGTGGTGGAACAGATGGCCAAGGACTGCCAGTGTACGGTAGCAGACCTGATAAGCAAGAAAGAGTCCCGCGAACAGATAGATATCCGGCGCTATGTTACACGCGACATCGGACTGCCTACGCTTACCGACATCATGAAGGAGTTGGAAAAGCCTGGTCGCGACCCACGCGAACAGATTGAAGAATTTGAATTCGACGCCTCTGTCCAGACTATCGACGACCTACATGAAGGCATGGTATTGCCTGGTATCGTGACCAACATCACCAACTTCGGCGCTTTTGTCGACATCGGTGTCCATCAGGACGGACTGGTACACGTCTCACAACTGGCCAACCGTTATGTCAGCGACCCCACGCAGGTAGTCCGGCTGCACCAGCATGTAAGGGTACGCGTCATTGGCGTTGACGTACGCCGTCAGCGCATCTCGCTGTCCATGAAAAACGTTTAGTCAGTATAGGCATCGTCGCCTATGAGTTCGCGGGCACCAATGGTCATCTTCCGCAAGTCATAGTAAGAGCCGTTATAAATATTGAAGTCAACATATCCCTTGATGCCCGGCAGGCGTCCCACATCGGTATGCTGCCAGAATTTCCAAGCCCCTTTGTATTCAACCTCCTCCACATAATAATGGGCTATCCAATAGGGATAAGGGTCGAAGACTGCATCGTTGAGATACTTCATCTTAAATTTATAATAGGTATAGATGATAGGTTTAACACCATAGTGCTGCTCCACGATTTGCAGCCATTGCAGGACACTATTCCGAAAATCCTCGTCAGACTGCTTCTCAGGTTTGTATTCCACATCGAGTACAGGCGGCAGGTCGCCATTCTCCAACTTGACATTCTGAATAAAGAATTCGGCCTGGTCCTTGGCTGGTGAATGGACACTATAGAAATGGTAGGCTCCACGCGTAAAACCGTATTCGCGAGCTTGATAGAAATTATCTATAAAGTTTTCATCCACCTTGGTCGCACCCTCAGTCGCCTTAATCATAATGAAACGCACAGGAAACTTGTCGATGAGTCCCTCATCTTTCAGTTGCTGCCAGTTGATGTCTCCCTGATGATGACTGATGTCAATGCCATGAATCTCGTATCCCTCCGGATAACTGATGTCGCCATACAAGGCACGAAAGCGAAAGCCAAAAGGACTGACAAAGAAATAATAGAAGAAATAAATGTAGACGGCAACGACAGAGAGTCCGCCAATCCACCACGCCCACCCAGGCAGGCGCTGTAACAGACGAACAAAGACATTCGGACGTCGATGTGGCACAGGGCTCGTACGACGTCCGGATGTCTGTCTTTTATGCGTTGTCTTCTTGGTGGGCATTTATTACTTTGCCTGCTCAAGAGCAAGGGTTATAGTAGGCTGGTCACAAACCTCTGCCGGCCCCCAATACTGGATAGGACCTGGATAGACATAAGCCGTCTTGCGGGCCCACTCTTCACGATGAGCAGCAAACTCCTTGAAGGGTGCACCGTCAAGTTCAACGAGTGCCTTGCGGATAACAGGCTTCATCTCGCCGGCACGCTTCTCCATGTTCATCATCATGGTGATGGGCACACCACCGGCAATCCACTGGTCAGCAGGAGCAGTGGTATTCTTGACGATGGCCATATAGCCGGTCTTGCCATTGGCAATCAGCTGAGCGGCACTGGTACCCAGAGCATAGCAATAGTCGGCATCATAGTTAGAAGGAGCTGCACAGCGTCCCTCGTAGCCGAAGAAATGGTGCTGGGTGCCAAACTTACCCGTATACTTGCCTTCTTTCTTCATACGCTCCAGTTTCTGGGCAACCATCGTAGAAAGCAACTTCTCAGTCTCAATGAGTGATACCTGTACGTTTCCGTGAGGGTCGCGGTCAAGGGCCAACTGACGGGCCACACCCGTAGGCAGGCTGTTGAACACGGCCAGGTTCTCCTCGGTAAGGTGGCTCTTGGCAAAGTCGATAGTCTCTGTACGACCCATATCCTTCACCTCCGGCAGAGCCAGGACGTCGTTCAGCTGAGCAATCAGTTTCTTGATGGCAGGGATGAACTCGATGACACCCTCAGGAATGATAACGGTACCAAAGTTATTTCCATCGGCAGCACGCTGGGCGACAGCATTAGCTATATAAGCAACGATGTCGTCGAGGCTCATGCCCTTCTTCTCGATTTCTTCTGAAATCAAGCAGATGTTCGGCTGGGTCTGGAGAGCACACTCAAGGGCGATGTGAGAAGCTGAACGGCCCATCACCTTGATGAAATGCCAATATTTACGGGCTGAGTTACAGTCGCGTTCGATGTTACCAATCAGCTCAGAATAGGTCTTACAAGCAGTGTCGAAACCGAATGATGTCTCAATCTGCTCGTTCTTCAGGTCGCCGTCGATGGTTTTCGGGCAACCAATCACCTGCACTCCATAGTTCTTGGCAGCATAGTACTCGGCCAGCACGCAAGCATTGGTATTGGAGTCGTCACCACCGATGATGACGATTGCCTTGATGTCGAGTTCGCGGATGATTTCAAGTCCCTTCTCGAACTGGTCGACTTTTTCAAGTTTGGTACGGCCGGAACCAATCATGTCGAAACCACCCGTGTTACGATACTCGTCGATGATGTCCTTGGTGAGTTCCATGTAGTTGTGGTCAACCAGTCCGCCAGGACCGAGGATGAAGCCATAGAGGCGGTTCTCAGGGTTCAGCTTTTTAATCTGGTCAAAGAGACCAGTGATGACGTTATGACCACCAGGAGCCTGACCGCCAGAAAGAATAATACCCACGTTCATCTTCTTGTTGTTTGCCTCGGTAGCCGGTTCAAACTCTACGATAGGCATACCATAGGTGTTGGGGAAAAGCTTCTTGATTTCCTCTTGGTCACCAACACTCTGGGTAGCGGCACCCTCTTTCACTTTAACGGCACCCTGAAGGGCCTTCGGCAGTTTGGGCTGATAAGCAGCCCTGGCAATCTGCAATGCACTTTTTTCCATACTTATTTATCAGTTAATTTGTGAATGATTTTACTTTCGGAATGCAAAAATAATCTTTTTCTGGGAGAAAAGAGAAAGAAATGAGCCTTTTTAAGTTTTTTTTTTGAAGAAAGTGTCGGAATATGGAAAATATTTTGTATCTTTGACCTTCGAAACAATAAACTTATACAAACAGGAGGAGTTTTTATGACAAACAAAAGAACATTGAAAAAGAGTATCAAGCTGATTTGTGAGGAGTTGTTCGCCGAGGCCATAGCAGCATCACTCTACAGAGGTGAGGAGCATCAGAAAAACGCTGAAGCCGTGCTGTTCAGCATCATTCGCATGCAAGACGACTACACCGCCCGTATCTCGCATCCAGAACCGGGAATGCCTGCCAAGGAATTTTACCGCAACTTGCGTGAGAACTTCATCGCTCAGGCCAGCGAGCTCATCGACCAAATCAATAATCTGTAATTCGGAATATGTGGAAATCATTCTGTAACTGGTTGCTGTGCAAGCGCATGGGATGGACGTTGGAAGTGACAGAGCCTGTTCCCGACAAAGCCATTATTTGCCTGGCACCGCATACCAGCAACTGGGACTTTCTGATAGGGCAGCTATATAGTAGGGCCGTAGGCATGAGAAGCAACTTTCTGATGAAGAAAGAATGGTTTTTCTGGCCGCTTGGCCCTATCTTCCGAAGCATGGGAGGCATACCGGTATGGCGTAGCAAGAAAACCAGCATGACGGACAATCTGGCCGCCACGGCCCGACAGCTCCCCCATTTTCTGTTATGCATTACCCCGGAAGGCACCCGTTCAGCCAATCCCGAATGGAAGAAAGGCTTTTACTATATTGCACAAAAAGCAGAAATACCCATTCTGCTTTTCGGCATCGACTATGAGCAAAAGCTCATCCGTTGCAGCAAGACCGTGATTCCGAATAGCGACATCGACGCACAGATGCGCGAAATCAAGTTATACTTCAAAGACTTCAAGGGCAAGAAGCCCGAGAATTTTGCTTTAGGCGAGATATAAGGATGCGAAAATTATCGTTATACATATTTATATTATGTCTGGCAGCAGGAACCAGCCTGGCTCTGGCTCAAACAGCAAAAGACGAAGCCAAACTGAAAGAAAGCCTGCAGAAATACTTCAGCAAATACAAGCCCAAAGGTACACGGCTCACCGAACAGCCCAGATTGACAGGCTGTCAGGTAGACAACAAAGCCCGTACGCTTGTCATCACAGCCGATGAATATTTTGCCGCCCAAGAATTCACGCCTGAGATTACAGCACATATCTACAAGAAAATCAAAGGCGAGCTTCCTAAAGTATATCGCAACTACAAGCTAACGGTCATGACCAACGGCATGACTATTGACGAGCTGATACCCAACCGACTGTCGCAGAATGCCGACAAGTCGCGCCTATGGGGCAACATCAACTATGACGGTGCACCATGGGTCAAAAACATTTCGCTACCCCATAAGGTTACACACGGTCTGCAAGGCCGTCATCTGTCACTATGGGCCAGCCACGGACGCTTCTACGACCAGAAGAAAGGACTGTGGCGCTGGCAGCGTCCCAACCTGTTCGGTACAACAGAAGACCTTTTTACCCAGACCATCGTCATCCCCTACCTCATTCCCATGCTGGAGAATGCCGGTGCCGTCGTCTTCACCCCACGCGAGCGTGACTGGCAGACGGAGGAGGTCATCGTGGACAATGACGGACCGAAGCGCAACTACATCGAAGTCACCAATCACAGCAAGTGGCAGCAAGCTCCCTATCAGGGTTTTGCTTTCCACCAAGGGACCTACAGCGACCAGGAAAACCCCTTTGAGGCCGGCACCGTCCGCATGACGAAGACCACCAGCAGCAAATCGCGCTACTCCCTGGCCACCTACCAGCCCGACTTCCCCAAGGCTGGCCGCTATGCCGTATATGTCAGCTACCAGACACTCCCCAACAGTGTTGACGACGCACTCTATACCGTATGGCATCGTGGCGAGTGTACCCAGTTCCGGGTTAACCAGCAGATGGGTGGCAGCACGTGGGTTTATTTAGGTACTTTCGACTTTGATGCAGGCTACAGCGAATTCAACCGTGTCACCCTATCGAGCCAAAGCGACCATCATGGAGTCGTGACTACCGACGCCGTCCGTTTCGGAGGTGGCATGGGTAACATCCAGCGTTTTGGCGAGACCAGCGGCATGCCTCGTGCGCTGGAGGGAGCCCGCTACTATGCCCAATGGGCCGGCATGCCCTACTCTGTCTACAGCAGCAAGGACGGACAAGACGACTACGGCGACGACATCAACGTGCGTTCACACATGACCAACCTGTTAGGCGGTGGCTCATGCTACATGCCCAACATGGAAGGTCGCAAGGTTCCTATTGAGTTGTCACTGGCCATACATAGTGATGCAGGCTATGCCCGCGACGGCATAGGCATCATCGGCTCATTATCCATCTGCACCACCGGATTCCATGACGGCAAACTCGACGCAGGAGTCTCACGTATGGCATCACGCGACCTGGCAGACGCACTTCTTTCCAACGAGCTGTTGGACATCAAATATAAATATGGTAACTGGAGCCGGCGCGAGCTTTTTGACCGTAACTACTCTGAGACACGTCTGCCCGAGGTGCCCAGCGCCATCCTCGAGACCATGTCGCACCAGAATTTCCCGGATATGCGCTACGGACAGGACCCCAACTTCCGCTTCACACTGGCTCGCTCCATCTACAAGACGCTGCTACGCTATGTCAACGACCAGCATGGCACGTCCTATATGGTAGCCCCCTTGGCACCCAACCGTTTCCGCATCGAGTTCAAAGGAAAGGATGAGATACGCCTCAGCTGGGATGCTGTCAACGACCCGCAGGAGCCGACATCCAAGCCCACAGGCTATATTCTCTATACCGCTGTCGGACAAGCCGACTTCGACAATGGCATCTATATCCGCTCCAAGAACAGCTATGACATGCAGTTGGAACCCAATTTGCTCTATCATTTCAAGGTGGTAGCTGTCAACCGGGGCGGTTGCAGCTTCCCCACCGAGGTGCTGTCAGCACACTATTCTCCAAAAGCCACAAAAACTGTCCTCATTGTCAATGGCTTCCACCGTTTGTCTTCACCAGCCATCCGCAATACTGTTAACGAGCAAGGCTTTGACTTGGACGAAGACCCAGGAGTTACCTATGGTCCCACGTTAGGATGGGCAGGAAGACAGGTTAACTTCGACAGGAGTCAGATGGGCAAAGAAGACGGCGGACTGGGCTTCTGCGGCGACGAATTAGCAGGAAAACTGATTGCCGGCAATGATTTCAACTATGTCAAGACACATGCCGAAGCCATCCGATATGCCGGGAACTACAACATCGTCAGCTGCTCCAGCGAGGCATTGGAGGCTGTCAAGCTGAAGCCGTCCACCTATGCCATGCTTGACCTCGTATTAGGATTGGAGCGTGACGACGGACATAGCCTCAACTACTATAAGACGTTCAATACAAACCTGCAACAGGAATTGGAAAAATATACGACCCTGGGGGGAGCGCTACTGGTCAGCGGCGCCTATGTCGGTAGCGACATGATGGGCGAAGGTGAGCAGCGCTTTTTGGCCAACGTGCTGAAATGCCGCTTTGCCGGCCAGAACCTTTGCTCCGACGACCTGGTCAACGGCTTAGGAACGACACTACAATACTGGAAGCAACTCAATGCCCAGCACTACGCCGCAGTCTCGACAGACATCCTGCATCCGACGGTTCCCGCCTTTACTGCCATGCAATATGCAGACGGGCAGGATGCTGCTGTTGCCTATAAGGGGGACGACTACCGGTCGTTTACCATGGGCTTCCCCTTTGAGTGCATTCGGGACGTACAGACCCGCAACTCCATCATGCGCGGAATCATTAACTATCTATTAAAATAAAACTAAAAACTATGTACAAAATTCAAACTAATTCAAGCGGTACGCGCAGTATCGAAATCAGCGAGGAACATCTACAGACCATTGAACATTACCAGTTCTTCCGCGACCTCATTGACTCCAACGGCTATGTCGACGAGCAGGTGTTGGAGAAACTGAAACTCAACATCCGCGCCATGCTGGAGTCAGAAGCCGGCAAGGACAAACGACTGCTCGACCTTTGCCTGGACGTCATCTATCATCCCAACATGAAGGCTTTCGGACTACAACAGCTGGTATTGCTGTATATCAATTGGAAGGACCGCGGCAACGACAATCTGGGCATGACAACACGCGCTTTCCAAGGAACACCCTTTAATTAATTTTGATATTTGAAACTTGAAATTTCAAAATTATCAGTTGACGGATTATCTGCCAACGACGAAGAAAGAGTTGGAGCTACGAGGATGGGATGAGGTAGACATCATCTTGTTTTCGGGTGATGCCTATGTAGACCATCCCTCCTTCGGGGCTGCCGTCATCGGACGTACGCTGGAAGCGGCAGGCTATCGCGTAGCCATCGTTCCACAGCCCGACTGGCACGGCGACTACCGCGACTTCAAGAAGCTGGGACGTCCAAGGCTCTTCTTCGGTATCGCCCCGGGGTGCATGGACTCAATGGTCAACAAGTATACCGCCAACCGCCGTTTGCGCTCTGAAGATGCCTACAGTCCTGACGGCAGGCACGACATGAGGCCGGAATATCCTACCATCGTCTATTCCAGAATACTGCGTGAACTCTATCCCGATGTTCCGATTATCCTGGGAGGCATCGAAGCCTCCTTGCGCCGGCTGACCCACTACGACTACTGGCAGGACAAGCTGCGCCCCAGCATTCTGTGCGATGCCCCTGCCGACCTGATTGTCTACGGTATGGGCGAAAAGCCTATCACAGAACTGGCCCGCTGCCTTTCTGAGCAACGGACCACACAGGCTAACACTCTGGATAGTCCGTCAGGCCCGATGGTCATTCCCCATGACATTCCCCAAACCGTGTACATCGCCACCGACGTGACACCTCAGGAGGGTGACATCGTTCTCCACTCACATGAAGAATGTCTGAAGGACAAGCGTGCGCAGGCTGAGAATTTCCGGCACATCGAGGAACAGTCGAACATGATGCATGCCAAGCGCATCATCCAGGCTGTCGGTAACAAATATGTTGTTGTCAATCCCCCTTACCCGCCGATGACAACCGAAGAGCTGGACGCTTCGTTCGACCTTCCCTATACCCGACTGCCTCATCCCAAATATAAAGGAAAGGTGATTCCTGCGTACGAGATGATCAAGTTCAGCGTCAACATCCATCGCGGCTGTTTTGGCGGTTGTGCCTTCTGCACCATCTCGGCACATCAGGGCAAGTTCATCTCATGCCGCTCGAAAGAAAGTATACTCAAGGAGGTCAGGCAGGTAGTGAAGATGCCAGATTTCAAAGGTTACCTGTCAGACCTTGGCGGACCGTCAGCCAATATGTACGGCATGCATGGACACAACCTGAACGTCTGCGAAAAGTGCAAACGCCCCAGTTGTATCCATCCGCAGATATGCCCCAACCTCAATACTAACCACTCCAAGCTGCTGGAGGTCTACCGCGCCGTCGATGCCATGCCGGAAATCAAGAAGAGCTTTATCGGTAGCGGCGTGCGCTACGACCTGTTGCTGCACAGGAGCAAGGATGAGGCTGCCAACAAGTCGGCCATGGAATATACCCGTGAGCTCATAACCCGCCATGTCAGCGGACGACTGAAGGTAGCCCCTGAGCATACCAGCGACCAGGTGCTGCACCTGATGCGCAAGCCGTCGTTCCAGCAGTTCTACGACTTCAAGCGCATCTTCGACCGCATCAACCGGGAAGAAGGCCTGCACCAGCAGATTATACCCTATTTCATCTCCAGCCATCCCGGCTGTACGGAGGCCGACATGGCCGAACTGGCTATGCTCACCAAGCGTCTCGACTTCCAGCTGGAACAGGTGCAGGACTTTACGCCGACTCCCATGACGGTCTCCACGGAGATGTGGTATACGGGCTATCACCCCTACACGCTGGAACCCGTACGAAGTGCGAAGAGTCAGCACGACAAGCTGGCCCAGCGCCAGTATTTCTTCTGGTATAAGCCGGAAGAGCGCCGTAACATCGAACAGAGCCTGCGCCGGATTGGTCGCACAGACCTCATCAAAGAACTTTGTCCCTATGCAAATCCTCGAACAAACCCTCGTCGCGAAGAACCCAAAGAAGAAAAGCGAGGACGGCATCGTCGTCACAAATGACTTCATTGCCGTCATCGACGGTTCCACGTCGAAGACCGACTATCGCTACAGCATCTTCCGCTCCAATGGCCGCTATGCCATGCAGCTGGTCAGCCGTTATATCACCCGCATGCCCAAGACCACGAACTGTCAGCAGTTTATGACAGGCGTCTCAGCGTACATCCGGAAGCATTACAAGCAGTCGATGCTGTCGCGGCTGGCCGAGCATCCCGAGGAGCGGCTGACCTGTTCGGTCATCGTCTTCAGCAGGGTATGCCGCGAAATATGGATGATTGGCGACTGCCATTGTCTGCTCACACCCCTCGACAACCAGCTTACCCCCCTATCCTCCGAATACTACGACAATCCCAAGCCCTACGAGGATGAACTGGCAGCCATGCGCGCTGAAGAAGTGAAACGCCTGCTGACCGACGGCAAGACACAGGACGAACTGCTACGTAACGACATTGCCCGTCCCGTCATCATCCCTCGTATGCTGGAAACCATGCGCCAGCAGAATGTCACGTATAGTGTCGTCGACGGCTTTCCCATCGACAGGCAACATGTGCGTACCATCACCCTCGACTTCCGTCCCTGGGACATCGTGCTGGCTTCTGACGGCTACCCCTTTCTCTGCCCCACGCTGGCAGAAAGCGAGAGTCGCCTTCGCGAACAACGCGAAAGCGACCCCTTGAATATCGGACCGGCTTTTCAAGCCACGAAAGGCTTTCACCCCGACTTCAACTCCTTCGACGACCGTGCCTACATCCGCTTCAGATGCTGACGGAAGAAGTTGGCGCATTGCCTGAACAGATGCTGGCGGGTATTGCCTCCGTAGATGCTATGATTGCGATTGGTGTAGACTAACTGGCGGAAGTCCTTGTCTGCCTGGACCAATGCCTCCGTATATTCTGCCGTATTGCGGAAGTGGACGTTATCGTCGGCCATACCATGACAAAGCAACAATTCGCCGTGCAGCTTATCGGCACGGGCTATCGGACAGTCGTCATAGCCGACAGGGTTCTCCTTGGGAGTGCGCATATAACGCTCCGTATAGATGCTGTCATAGTAGCGCCATGACGTCGGCGGGGCTATGGCAATGCCGGCACAGAACACATCACGGCCTTCCGACATGGCCATCAACGTGTTGAAACCGCCAAAGCTCCAGCCCCAGATGGCTATATGCTCCTTGTCAACGTAGGGCTGCTGGCCTAACCAAAGAGCTGCTTCCACCTGGTCCCTGGCCTCCAGTTGTCCCAGTTTCTGATAGACACACTTCTCGAAGTCAGAGCCACGGCCACCCGTACCACGATTGTCGACGCAGACACAGATGTAGCCTTGCTGACAAAGATACTGCTCCATGATGGCACCCTGACCGGAAATGCCGATGTTCCAGGTATTCTTCACCTGCTGACTGCCCGGGCCGCCATACTGGTACATGACGACAGGATACTTTTTAGCTGCATTGAAATCGGCCGGCTTCACCATCCAGCCGTTGAGCGTCACTCCCTCCGACGTGGTGAACGAGAACAGTTCACGCTGGCCCAGTTCGTAGTCCGAGAGTTTAGCCACCAACGCCTGGTTGTCGATGAGCGTCGTCAGCGTCTTGCCGCTATTGTCGCAGAGCGTATAGACCGTCGGCGTATTCATATCGCTCCACGTATGGATGAAATACTTATACCCCTTGCTGAAATAGGCAGAACTCCATCCTGCCTTACCCGACAGACACGTACGCTGACCATTCTGACGTGCCACCCAGACACGCTGGTCGGCAGCACCATTCTCGTGAGAGGCGAAATAGGTGTTACCCGTTGCCTCGTCATAACCGTAGACAGCCGACACATCGTAGTTGCCATCGTCAATCTGGCGTAACTGCTGACCATTCAGATTATACAAATAAAGATGCATCCAGCCCGTACGGTCGCTGGGGAGCACGATGTGCCTGTCTGTTATCTGGATGCCGTCCAGCACCTCTTCCTTCACATATTTTTCGGCCTTCTCCTCGATAATCTGCTTGCAGACGGTAGACAGGGGATTACACATGAAGATGCGCAGGCAGTCCTGATGGCGGTTCAGGGTGTAGACAGCCACCTGGGTGGCATCGCCGGTCATCTTCAGACGCGGGATATAGCCGTCGGCATCCAAGGGCAGCTGCAACTGCCGCTTCTGGCGACTGCTGATATCAAAGCTCCAGACACTCACCTTGGAGTTCTCTTCGCCGGCAATGGGATACTTATAGGTATAAGAGCCGGGATAAGCTGCATACTCCTGCTTCTCAGGCTTCAGTCCCTTGTAGAGCGGCATGGAATACTCACGCACCAGCGTCTCGTCATAACGTATCCATACAAGCTGCTTGCTGTCTGCCGTGAACACCATGGCATCGTTATGGCTGAACTCCTCCTCGTTGACCCAGTCGGGAATACCATTGATGATTGCATTCTGCTTGCCATCCTTCGTCACAGGGACCTCTGCATTGTCATAGAGCAGCTTGACCAGGAAGATGTTATTATCCCTGACAAATGCTATCTGCAGGCCGTCCGGCGAAAAGAGGGGGGTCTGCTGTGGGCCATTGTCCGACAAGGGGGCCAGGCGGTTATTACGTACCGTATATATATAATAGGTGGCGGTAAAGGAATGCCGGTAGATGCGCTTGGTGTTCGTCTGTATGAGCAGCCGCTGGCCGTCGGGACTCACAATATAGCCGTCAATGCTCTCCAGCTGCGCACCCTTGGCAGTAGCAACGTCAAAGAGGACTCCCTGTTCCTTGCCGGTCTTGAAAGAATACTGTACGATGCGTTTCCCGTCATCGCTCATCTGGGCATACGACTCTCCGTCAGCCAGCGCCTTGACCACAGCCATGGACTCACCCCGGAATTCCCCGCCGGTGATGTCGGCCAGCTCGATTTTCTTGCCGGCAAGAGCGGTCATCGCCGCCAGCACTCCCAATCCAATCATAAGTATTTTTTTCATCTTGTATGATACTTTTATTATCTGTTTCGGGTGCAAAGATACGAATTTTTCCCTCTACTTCATCGTTTCTGAAAGAAAAAGTAATGTTTTTTTGGCTATTCCGAAAAAATGCCTTACTTTTGCATCCGGCTTAAAAGAACTACAGCATGAGGCAACTGAAAATCACTAAATCAATCACCAACCGCGAAAGTGAGGCATTGGAGAAATATCTCTCTGAAATAGGGAAAGAAGATTTGCTCTCCGTTGATGATGAGGTAGAACTGGCACAACGCATCCGTAAAGGAGACCGCAAGGCTCTGGAACGGCTGACCAAGGCCAACCTCCGTTTTGTGGTTTCGGTAGCCAAGCAGTATCAGAATCAGGGGCTTTCGCTGGCCGACCTGATTAACGAAGGCAATGTAGGACTCATCAAGGCTGCTGAAAAATATGACGAAACACGCGGGTTCAAGTTCATATCGTATGCCGTATGGTGGATCAGGCAGTCCATCCTGCAGGCCATTGCCGACCAGAGCCGCATTGTGCGCCTGCCGCTCAACCAGGTGGGGTCGATGAACAAGATAAACCGCATCCTCAGCAAATTCGAGCAGGAGAACGAGCGCCGTCCCTCAATTGAAGAGATTTCTGAGCGTACAGACCTGCCAGAGGAGAAGATTGACGAAGCCATCCTGGTATCCGGGCGACAGGTGTCCATGGATGCTCCCTTCGTCGATGGTGAGGACAATTCGTTGCTCGACATCATGCCTAACAACGATGCCCCGATGGCTGACCGCCAACTGCTGGTAGAATCGCTGAGGTCAGAGATTTCCAATGCGCTGCAGCTGTTGAACGAACGCGAACGGAACATCATTACCGCCTTCTACGGCATAGGACAGCCCGAAATGACGCTGGAAGAGATAGGCAACAAATATGGCCTGACGCGTGAGCGCGTCCGGCAAATCAAGGAGAAAGCCATCCGACGCTTAAGAAATAACACCAAGAGTAAAATATTAAAAGCATATTTAGGATAATGAAACTGATGAAGTATCTCATCTTGTCAGCACTCCTGCTGACAGCTTTGGCCGCAGAAGCCAAACCATTGAAGACCAACAGCTTATATATGTTCGGATTCTCAGCCTCGTTCAAGGATTCAGTGGTCTACGTCACCGACATCCAGCAGGTGGAAGGAGCATGGATTGACCACAAGACCAAGTTCTTGCTGGGCCGCGACCAGTATTCCACCCAGCTGAAGGAATACCTTGAACAATCCATGCAGCAGAAGAACCGCATCTGCATGGTCATCTTCTCCACCAAGAAAAAGAAAGCTGAGAAGAAATTCCTGAAGCTCATGAAGAACTACAAGAAAGGCTATGACGTACGCTATCTGAATGCTCCGCAATTCAAGTTCGAGCCGATAGACATGGGCGAAGAGCAATGAACGGCCACCAAATCATCAACGACCCGGTCTTCGGGTTCATCAAACTCAAGCGCGGACTGCTTTACGACATCGTGCAGCATCCGCTCTTCCAGCGACTTACACGCATCAACCAGTTAGGACTGGCATCGGTGGTATACCCGGGTGCCCGCCATACCCGCTTCCAGCATTCCCTGGGGGCCTACTACCTCATGACAGAGGCCGTGAAGTCGCTCACCGAGAAAGGGGTATATATCTTCGACTCGGAGGCCGAGGCCGTACAGGCGGCCATTCTGATGCACGACATCGGACACGGACCGTTCTCGCATGTCCTGGAGCACACGCTCATCAGCAGCATCTCCCACGAAGACATCTCGCTGATGATGATGGAACGCATCAACCAGGACCTGAAAGGACAGCTGTCGCTGGCCATCAGCATTTTCAAGGACGAATACCCGAACAAGATATTCCACCAGCTCATCTCCAGTCAACTGGACATGGACCGGCTGGACTACCTGCGCCGCGACTCCTTCTACACGGGAGTCACGGAGGGAATCATCGGCTCCGACCGTATCATCAAGATGCTCAACGTGAAGGACGACCGGCTCGTGGTTGACTCCAAGGGCATCTATTCGATAGAGAACTACCTGACGTCACGCCGGCTGATGTACTGGCAGGTATACCTCCACAAGACGGCGGTAGGCTACGAGAAGATTCTCGTCAACACGCTGATGCGTGCCCGAGACCTCATGCAACAGGGCGTCGACCTGTTCGCATCACCTGCCCTCGCCTACTTCCTGAAAGATGACGTCCGGTTCGACGACCAAGCCCTGCAGGTATATGCCGAACTGGACGACTCCGACATCTGGAGTGCCATGAAAGCGTGGAAACATGCCGACGACCGCATCCTGGCTACCCTGGCTACCGACATGACCGACCGGCACCTGTTCAAGGTCGAGGTCACCGAAGAGCGCCCTTCGCAAGAGTACATGGACGACATCGCCCGCCGGATAGCCCGCCAGATGGATATTCCGCTGGCTGACACCAAGTACCTGATGACGCTGACCGAAATAGGCAAGGACATGTACAATCCGGAGGACGACAGCATCGGCATTCTATACAAGGACGGTACCGTCAAGGACATCGCAGATGCTTCAGAAATCTTAAATGTACAGCTACTTTCCAAAAAAATCCGTAAATATTACCTCTGTTATCAACGATTTTAAATAAAAAGTGTTACCTTTGCGGCGTTTATATAATCATTTGTTGACGATATGGAGTTTACTGCCAAACAAATAGCCGACTTTATCGGCGGTCGTGTGGAAGGCAACGAACAGGCTACTGTCCACACTTTTACTAAAATCGAAGAAGGAAAAGAAGGAGCCATCACGTTCCTCTCGAACCCTAAATACACCCAGTACATCTACGACACCAAGGCCTCCGTCGTCCTGGTGAACGAGGACCTGGAACTGGAGCATCCCGTGGAGGCAACACTCATCCGCGTAAAAAATGCCTACGAGTGCGTGGCCAAGCTGATGCAGATGTATGCAGCAGCACAGCCCAAGAAGACCGGCGTCGACCCGCTGGCCTTTGTGGCTCCCTCGGCAGCAATCGGCAACGACGTCTATATCGGCCCCTTTACCTACGTCGGCGAGGATGTCAAGATAGGCGACGGAACCCGCATCTTCCCCAACGTCACCATCTATGACGGCTGCCAGATAGGCAAGAACGTCACCATTCATGCCGGCGCCGTCATCGGAGCCGACGGCTTTGGCTTCGCGCCCAATACCGAGGGCTACGAGAAAATACCCCAGCTGGGCATTGTCATCATCGAGGACAATGTGGAGATTGGCGCCAACACCTGCATCGACCGTTCCACCATGGGACAGACCGTCATCCACAAGGGCGTCAAGCTGGACAACCTCATCCAGGTGGCCCACAACTGCGAAATCGGCGAGAACACCGTGATGTCGGCCCAAGTGGGTATGGCCGGCTCGACAAAAATCGGAGCATGGTGTATGGTAGGCGGACAGGCCGGCTTCTCCGGCCACATCCACGTTGCCGACAGGACGATGGTGGGTGCCCAATGCGGCGTCATCGGCAATACCAAGGGCAACGGCGAGACCCTGATAGGCTCACCTGCCGTCAACCCGAAAATGTATTTCAAGGCCCGCGCCCTCGATGCCAAGCTGCCTGACATGTACCGCCAGATAGCAGCCTTGCAGCGTGAGATTGAGGCTCTGAAGGAAAAGATTAATGGTTAAAAAACAAATATGAAACAGAAAACTCTCAAAGGCAGCTTCTCCCTCTTCGGAAAAGGCCTGCATACCGGACTGAACCTCACCGTCACTTTCAATCCTGCCGCCGAGAACACCGGATATAAAATCCAGCGCATCGACATGGAGGGAGAGCCCGTCATTGAAGCCATCGCCGAGAATGTCATCGACACCCAGCGTGGCACCGTACTGGGCAAGGGCGATGCCCGCGTCTCCACCGTCGAGCACGGACTGGCAGCCCTCTACGCACTGGGCATCGACAACTGTCTCATTCTGGTCAACGGTCCCGAGTTCCCCATCCTGGACGGCTCCTCCATCAAATACGTGGAGAAAATCAACGAAGTGGGCATCGAGGAACTGAATGCACCCAAAGACTACTACATCATCCGCAAGAAGATGGAAGTGAAGGACGAGAAGACAGGGTCCTGCATCACCATCCTGCCCGACGACGAATTCTCCATCACAGCCATGTGCTCCTTCGAGTCGAAGTTCATCAACTCGCAGTTTGCCACCCTCGACCGCATTGACAACTTCGGCACCGAGATAGCCGCAGCACGCACCTTCGTCTTCGTACGCGACATCGAACCCCTGCTCCAGGCCAACCTCATCAAGGGCGGCGACATGGACAACGCCATCGTCATCTACGAGCGCCAGACCACACAGGAGCGCCTCGACATGCTGGCCGACATGCTCGGCGTGGAACACCGCAACGCCAACGAGCTGGGCTACATCCAGCACAAGCCGCTGGTATGGGAGAACGAGTGTACGCGCCACAAGCTGCTCGACGTCATCGGCGACATGGCACTCATCGGAAAACCCATCAAGGGACGCATCATTGCCACCCGGCCCGGACATACCATCAACAACAAGTTTGCCCGACAGATACGCAAGGACATCCGCAAGCATGAGATACAGGCCCCCATCTACGACCCCAGCGAAGAACCCATCATGGATGTCAACCGCATCCGCGAGCTGCTGCCCCACCGCTATCCCATGCAGCTGGTCGACAAGGTCATTGCCTTAGGGGCCAACACCATCGTCGGCATCAAGAACGTCACGGCCAACGAGCCATTCTTCCAGGGACACTTCCCCGAAGAACCCGTCATGCCCGGCGTGCTCCAGATAGAGGCTATGGCTCAATGCGGCGGACTGCTGGTGCTCAACACCCTCGAAGAACCCGAGCGCTGGTCCACCTACTTCATGAAGATTGACGACGTCAAGTTCCGCCAGAAGGTAGTCCCCGGCGACACACTCCTCTTCAAGGTCGACCTGCTGGCACCCGTCCGTCACGGCATCTCCTCGATGAAGGGATACATCTTCGTGGGCGACCATGTGGTAGCCGAGGCAACCTTCACCGCCCAAATTGTTAAAAACAAATAACAACAGCAGTAGTTGTTTTTCAACATAACCAGTTCGTATAGAGAATTTCCCCTTTTCCTCTATACGAACTGATTTTTTATACAAATATTATCAAACCGCTCGGGTTGTGTGGGAGCACAGCAAAAATTATAAAAAATATTCACTTAAAAGTTTGTCTGTTAAGAAAAAATTTATTACTTTTGCATCGTTATCCTGAAAACAATCTTTTTACCTTAAAAGGACTAATACCTATTGAAGATATGAAGCGGTTGCCTGTGAGGGTCGCCGCTTTATTTTTTATGCCCACAATCCGTTGATTTTGCCAAAATATAATAAAGGGCTCAGTCAGAAATTTCCGAAAAGAATACCTTTCGCGGTGAAAAAATGCAAAAAATGGAATGACAAATGACAGTTATGACAGATGACAGTTTTTTAATTTGAGAGGAAAATAGCTATTAGTATATATATATATATTATAATATATATAATACTAATCCATAAGTACAACCGATTTTCAATAACTGTCATTTGTCATCTGTCATCCTTGACTCGCTCAAAAACGCGCACCTTGCCCGCCATCGACGAAAAGTAAGCTTCGATGGCCGAAAATTACGATTTCGAGGGCACGAAATTACGTTTCGTTCTAATTCGCCAAATTCGATGAATTCTTCATCAGTGCAATCATGGGGACAGGTTTTTGATTGAATTCGTGGAATTCACATCAAACGACCTCTTACCTTTGCATCCGATTATAGAATTGTTCCATTTTACTTGAATTAATTC
>ERZ842401.397-NODE-397-length-62414-cov-6.086676_pt1 | contig 62414 bp, 63 predicted proteins | sample MGYA00521270_ERZ842401 | MGnify/ENA primary metagenome ERZ842401 (study PRJEB31892, sample SAMEA3878208) | bioreactor metagenome | biome: Moose rumen | place: Sweden | collected 2011-10 | study: EMG produced TPA metagenomics assembly of the PRJEB12797 data set...
TTTCTTGTATTTTTCGAATTCTTCTGATTTTTCGCCGTTCGTGATTTTGTACCATTTCGCCGAAAAAAGCATATTGACAAAGAGCATGAGAAAATTCCGCGCGCCCTGCAATCGCGATTCAGAAAGGACATCTTCGGACGAGTAATTGTCATTCCGAACTCGACTGCTTGCGTTATCGCAGTCGTCTTGTTTCGTAATCTCGCTCTGAGATGCTGAATCTAAGCAAGGGCGAGAACGATTGCCCTTGAGTTCAGCATGACTTCTTTCATACTTTGCCACTTTCAGCGACTGATGAGAAAGAAGTTTTCCGTCAATTATCGAATACGCATCGCGGATAAGATTATCAGTTCTCTCGTTATGCGGGCAGATGTTCAGAACTTTCTTTGCCGCGTTCCAGTCATATTCCGTTCTAAGTTCAAGAATACGATTTCTTAAAAGTTCCTCGTCTTGTTTGCCATAGACGATTTTTGCGTTTTGTAAATCAGTTTTCTGGACTTCAAAGAAATTGTCGCTGTCAAGAAAATCCAGAAAAGCGATGACTTTTGTTAGGTCACTTCCCGAAAAATACGACGAGAGAATTTCTTCTTTTGATTTTTTTCCTTCGCACAAATCCCGAAAGATTTTTGATTGCTCATCGGTTGAGGGCATTCCAAGTGATGCTGTTGCCCCCGCGCCGATGAAAACGAGTGTTTCGGAATTTGTGGGAGTGTATTCTGCGAACATGGGCTAATCCGAAAGAAGCGTGATGGAAGAAACGGAAAGAGGAGATTTATTTTCTGTTTGATTATCAGCATCCTCAGTTTCGCTTTTTTTCTCTGATTTTTTCGCTGTAAGAACTTTATCGACTTCTTCCTTTTTAATTGCCACTCTGATTCTTTTATTCGCAGATATTACTTGAAATAGTAAATTTTGTTGTTTTTCTTCAATTGAAAAAGTGACAGCACTTGACAAAACATAACTAGAGAAAATTTCTTTTTCCTTTGGCATTTTTTCAGGACAAAGCACATTGTATTTCTTGTCGCCTCGCTTTATCGAAAAACCTTCTGCTCCACAGATTTTGAAAGTACATTCATTGCCTTCAACTTTGAGTTCCGAAATTGTTCCTTCGATAATGTAATTTGCCATTTTCTTTTCCTCCATAAAATTTTTAATAATGGGATTCTTTATTTAAATACTTGATAAAGCCTCTAGTCTAACCTTTTCATAGTCTAATTTTATTCTTTGAAGATCTAAATAAGTATGTACCATTTTTGTCAGTTCTGAATTTCTAAGAGCCAAATTATTTAATTTTTCAGAATCTGAAAGTAGCGTATCATCACAAAGCAGTCTTATTTGATTCATTAATAACTTTTCAGTTTCATTGAGCGTTTTCTCGTTTATAGCCATATTTCCTCCTCATTTATTTTTTATTAATGGACATTTTATAGTCATATATTTATCTTCTCTGTTAAAAGTTTTTGGCCAATAAGTTATAAATAAAGTAGGTTCTCCTGATTCTTCATTTAATATAGCAACAGCAACACTACTATATGCTTCCTCCATTAAATTTTTTATGGATTGTTGTAGATTTTTAACTGGCTCATAAACATTCGTCTGTCTTGGAGTAATTATGGAGTAACCTAATTTATTTATCCAATAAGCAAGATATTTGTCTTTTAAGTCTTCAAAACCCAAATAGTTTGTATTATATAACCAATACCGAACATTTTTTCCATCTACACTTATAACACCTGTTTTTTCACTATATGCTTCAGAAACGTCGAAAAATGTTACATCTCCATAATTAGGTGACCACCCATTATTATTCCAATGCCATCCAGAACTCTTTATTGGAGCTTCCTTAAGCAATAATTCATAATCAGCTGTTTTATCTTGAACAAGTTCCCACTTCCAATTCTTATTTGTAACAATTGAAATTGAAAAGTCACAAAGGGTGTTTTTATCATCCGCACTTGATAAGTTTGTGGCTTTTTCTTTATAGTAATTTCCAAAATACAGAGAAATTACATGCTTCACAGGACTTCCCCTAAAAGCAGAAATTTCTGCAGTAAAAGTAGGTTCTTTATTTCTATTATACTCTACATGAGGAATATAAGTTACTTTTATTTCATAACCCTGCGATTGTAGAAAATCAAACCATTCATTATATGAAAGGCTTAATGAATATCCCATTTTTTCCCATTTAGGTATAACCTGCCCTTTTCTAATATACATCGTATTAAAGGTCTTAGGATCATAATTATAACTTTCTTTATAAGTATTATTACGAATAAATTCCACTCCATTTAGTGTATAGATGAAAGAAAGTTTCTTATTCTTATCTCTTTCACCTCCCAATTTTTTCATTTCTTTTTCAGTTGTCTTTCCTAATTCAACCCCATATAATGGAAAAAGCCAATCAGAATTATTTAGGTCTGTTTTTTTATCCTGTATCATACTACCACCAGAAAGGGATGATGGCTCTTTTTGTATAACAGTAGAACTTTCTTCCTCATTTTCTATATCTGATTTTATGTTGTTCTCTAAATCTTTCGTTGTTTTTTTTGATGTAATGTACTTTACATCTTTATCATTCTTTAATATCACACCTCGCCAGACAGATAAAATTGTCTTAGTCTCTACTTGAACAGCTTTTAAGGTAAAATTCCAACCCGATGAAACGTCTTCTATTTTTCCCAGCACAAGACAATCTGCACCAAGTGAATTTCCTACTGACTGAATCGTTGTATCACTTACTTCACCAGAGTTTTGATAATCTAATTCTTTCTTGATAAGCGAAAGAGCAAACTCATTTCTTTCTGCAACAGCTGTTTTTTTTAGATTGGTTACAAAGCTGTAATTTAATTCTGTATAAATATAATCACTTAAATTTTCATAATCAGATTGAACATCTACGATTACTACGGTATTTATAGAACCATCTATTTTTTTACATATTTCTGTACTGCCTATATTAATTGCTTCTTGTAATGAGAAATTTTTTGAAAAAAGAGGTACAGAGAGAAAAATTACTAGCAGACAAATTGTAATTCTTTTCATAAAACCTTCTCCTGATATTGTCTTTTACTTAAGACATGTCTCTACAAATTCTTCTTCCAAAACATCCTCTATTTTGGAAAGTGCCATTCGTTGAACCGTGTTTGAATTAAAAGCCGCAACCTTTTCAAGCGATTTTGAAAAAGACGAAATTATTTCTTTTTTATCAGAAATTTCCACAGAGACTTTAGGATAAATAGCGTAAACCGCTCCGGTAACTTGCTCCGTAATATCTACATTCACATTCATAATATGGTTCTCACCAGATTTGCAGACTGTGAAATTAGAATCAGATACAAGACTGCTTATTTTTGCATAAATTCGACCGTCTACATCACCTTTTACATTTATCTTTATTTTCACTGCACGAGAAAGAGATGAAAGATGTTCTTTTAACTTCTGTAATTCTTCCATCAAGTGGGTATATTTTTCACAACGATTTGGATAAATAAAAAGAGCCATGTAGTACAAATCTTCAAAATCAGATGCGTTTGACAGAATTTTATTTACATTTATTACAGCCTTTAGCCCTTCCTGATTTTTTACCTGCACGATATTTTTTGAAAGAGACGAATAGTGTATGTTCAACTTTGGTTCTAAAACGCCCCATGCTTCTTCCCTTGAAATATAGGCACAAACAATATAGTTCTTTTCTTGTGAATCAAAGTAAGCTTCCGTATGCTTTATTCCGAAAAGTTCAATTTGTGATTTTACTATGATTTCTCTTGAAAGTCTTTCTTTAGCTTCTTTTGCATTTGAAAGAACTTGAGTAACCCTTGTATATGAGGAGATTTCTTTTGAAAAATATGAGGCAAGATTCCCGTCCGCCACGGATGCAGCCATTTCTTTTGTATTTGCATAGCCTAAGGCTGTAATATACTTTTCAGGCGGAAAAACTTGATTTACAGAAAAAGAATCTGCCCACAGCGGCTTTTCTGCTTTTGGGGATGAAGCACAGGATATAGTGACAAAAGCCAGAAGAAAACAGAAAAATGCCAGAGCAGATTTTTTCATTTTAATATGAATAAGCATCTGTAACAGAACCGTCTGTTACTGTATCAATCAAATCTTCAGTAACCTTTGCTTTGAGTGCTGCAGCCTCTGTTGCGGTCTCATCAATTCCTTTAAGGGCTTCTTTCAGTTGATTGTTAAAAATCTTTTTATCCATTCCCCATACGGCATAATATTCATAAAATGTTTCTATAGTTTCGCCGTCATCATCAACAAGCTTATTTTTTGTCCAATAACTTGCAACTTTTTCAAGTCCAGTAAGCCTGACATTTGTGAGAGAAACACGGTACATATTCAATGTTTCCTGCAAATCTTCGTTATCACTGCCATTCATTGTCGCTTCAACAGATTTTCCAGCGACTCTTTCCATTATGCCGGCTACTTCTGTTTCAACTTTTACCAAATCAGCCCACTGCTCAATATAATTCAATTTATTGCCACGGTTAGTTACAACAAACACCTTTTTATTCTCAACACCTGGCATTGACTTAGAAAGAACTTTTTCTGAATACTGACCTTCTCCGATAAGTTTTACCCATTCAGGAATTTCAGAGCCAAATGTTGCACCCTGATAATCTATTAAAACACGCTTTCCTGTATCAACTTTAGAACCTTGTCCTTTTATTCCAGAACCTTTTGTTTTTGTTGAAGCACAACCCACAAAAGCAAAAATAGATGTTGCAAGAACCAACAAACCGATTAATTTTTTCATAAAATCCTCCTAGTTTGCACTTTATAAGCTACAACTTATATCACCCAATTATAAACTATAGCTTATAACTTTTCAATTAAATTACCTTTATTCTATAATTTATGCCGATTAACAGTGCGGTGGCGGAGACCTTGCGGGAGCTTCGTCAGGAAAAGGGAATTTCTCAGGAAATGCTTGCGGAGGCGATAGACTCTCATCAGGTCTACATCTCAGAAATTGAGAATGGCAAGAAAATTCCATCTCTCCCTGTCCTGTACAAAACTGCGCATTTTTTCAACCTCTCCCTAAGTGAGTTTACGGCACTCATCGAAGCCAAGATGAACTGATTTTACCACCCGCCGCATTTTCTGCGGTCAACTTTTGGGGGACTTTTATATATGTAATCCATAAAAATATCTAGTCCAAAAACTGAAAACTTGTATACTTTTTTTTGTCTTACCATGCTATAATATCGCTAAGGAAATTCTTATGTGCAAAAAGGCAGAAATGCAGTTCTCGGTTTTTCTCATTCATCAGCTTTCTCAAAGCTGGAACAAACCCCCGCGCGAGGTTTATCAGATTCTTGATAAAACCCGGATTCTGGATGACTATATCATCAAGCATTACGATGTCCTTCATACCATGGGAGAGCAAAGTCTTGTAGAAGACATAACGGAATTTGCAAAGGAAAAGCAGGCGGTATGACGGTTTATCATGGCTCAGCGTATGAGGTAAAAAATCCTGATGTGAAATTCTCAAAAAATTATCTGGATTTTGGCAGGGGATTTTATGTCACAACCTTCAAAGAGCAGGCTGAAAAATGGGCGTTACGAAAGGCAGACAGAACAAAAAATGGCATTGCTACAGTAAATATTTTTGATTTACCAGATGACCTTAGTTCATTTAGAGTACTGGATTTTGGCTCAGAAAATGAAGCATGGCTTGAATTTGTGTGCAACTGCCGCAAAGGAAGCTATATTTATAAGAATTATGACATCATAATTGGGACTGTTGCCGATGACGATGTATTTAAAACGGTGAATATGTATTTTCGCGGACTTTGGGATAAGAAAAAGACGCTTGAAGAAATCCGATATTATAAGACAAGCAATCAAATATGCATAACAAATCAAGAGACTGTACAAAAACTACTGACATTCAAATATTCATACAGGGTGGAGGCCGGCAAAGATGACTGACAAGGCGGCCCTCACATCATTTTACAGACAGGAACTCGAGAACAGCATTATTGAATATCTTGCGGAAAAACTAAAAATTGATTTTCGTGATGCCATGAGAATCTACTATGAATCCCGGCTTTCCAAGCAGATTGAAAACGGAACAAACGGAATAGACAATCTGGACTACAAGAATCTTGCAGAGGATTTAATTGAGAATGAAATGTAATTTATCTCTCTAAGAAACCCTTTTCATTCCTTCAAAAATGCCGTGCCGGTTTCTTTCCAGACCTCGCTGTTTATCTTGTGGATATCAAAATCTAGTCTTGAGATATGGGATTTTACTATCCTGTCTACAGGATTTTTTTCTTCAAAAAAGTAGCCCGCGCTTGCAAGAAGGCTTTCTGTCTGGACAAGGGTAAGGCGGAGTCCCACTGCAAGCTGGAAAACTGTCTCCTTGTGGGGATGATAATCCTTCCTGCTGCTCCTGATTTTTGAGAACAGCTGCTTGCTCAAGGCCCCGTTTTTCCAGATAAGGCTTGTGTCTGCAAGGCCGTTCAGGCTGTACGCACTTATGTAGAATTCCAGAGTCTCCAAAAAAGAGCGTTTTTCTTCTATTATTTTAGGATGAATAGAAATCGCTAGGTCTGCGCCGTTTTCCTTCAAAGCCTTCACCGCTTCCAGTGAATTCACATAAATTGCATAAATCAGTGCCGAAAATCCGTTCTTGCTCCTTGCGTTTACATCCGCGCCGTGCTTTATAAGAAGCCTTATCATTTCCGCCTCATTCAAAAAAGCGGCAAGCATAAGAGGCGTGAATCCGTTTGAGTCTGAGCAACCTGCAAAAGCTCCGTTCTCCAGAAGGTAGCGCACAATCTCTGTCTTACGCTGACTTACGGCAACCATCAAAGGCGACCATTCAGATGCAAGGGAGGGAAGCTTTGTCTGCCCAAGCTCACCAAGAGTCATGATTATTTTATTATAGAAATTCTTAGAAATCCGGCTTGAGTCAATCAGCTCTGAGAGGTGGACTATATACGGAGTTCCGCCCCCTGCAGAATCAGCCTTAAAATAATTTAAGACAGCAGCACCGTTACTCACAGTCAGAGACCATTTTGCCTTATGCTCCGCCATCTTTTTCCGCACTTTATAAGAAAGCTCCGGGTTCAGGCGGTAGTCATTGTACCAAGGAAGCCGGCACCCAAGCTTTTCAAGCTCATTTTTCAGCGCCTCCGTGCTGCTTGTCATAACATAACTATAAATTTTGCCGTTTATTTCTATCTGCTCGCAAAATAAATCCGTTGTTCCTTTCATATTTTTTATTATATCACGGAGTTTCTGACCGGCGGTAAACTTTCAGGCGACTTTACTGGAGCGGGCTGTGGAACATGGACTCCGACCCTCGCTTTGCAAGCACAGCTCAACACCAATGTTTTCCGTGGTGTGCGGTGTTGAGTTGCGGTCTGTCTAAAGGCGACTAGTGACGCGCTATTCTTGTATTACATCAAGATTTGGATATTCGCTAAAGTCGATTACGGCATTTGGGTCTATTGCAACTGTGGCGTTTTTTACGATGTGGACGCGGGCTTTTGGGTGAGCCTTGGCGGTCATCTTGGCACATTCGCTTAATTTTCTTCACGACTTTCGTGCAATGCAGAAAGAATGTCTGACTGGCGTAAATCAAAGAGAGTTTTTATGCCGGCAAATGGTGATATTCCACTTGTCCTGCCGCAATCGACTTCATTTTTTCATCCATAAGTAAAAAGATACCTGTACTTTTTTGAAACGCAAAATCCATATCCTGTAGAAGAATCCTTTTTACCATTTCTCCAAGGTTTAAATTTTACATCAGATAAAGTCATATATTTTTTCTCCTAAATTTAATATTTCACGATATACCAATCATAACCGCTTTTTGTTGTGACAAGGTTAGAACCATATCCCGCCCCATATAGGACATATGTCATACTCAAGCCTCCCGGTCAAATATTTTCGAGCAATATCGAATTTTGAATTTGGGAGATACCGCCTAAACTAAGGTCTTTTTGAAAATTTTGAATTTATACCTCGTTTTTCAAAATATTTTCATAATCGCGGGTTGCATGTAAAAATCTGATTATATTTACCTCTCGTTTGTCCTTGTCTGCAACATAATATACCTTGTAGTTTTTGATTAAGAGAAAGCGGAATCCATAATCTGCAAGAAAAGCATCTGAAACAGGAGTTCCGCTCAATGGAAACTGAGACAACAAAGAGATTTCTTTTTCTATCTCATCCGCAAGTTCCGCCGCTGCCTTATGATTACATAGAGTATAGTTGATATATGCAAGATTATTCTTTATGTCTTGCTTTGCTATGTCTGCAATAACAATTTCAAACATTATATTTTCAATTCATTCCTTATATCTGCCATTGCAGAGTCAAAAGGTTGAGAATGCCCATCTTGAATATCTTTTAAACCTTCTGCGAGTTTTGAATAAAGATTAAGTTTTTCAAGCATTTGGTCATATTGTGAAATACTCATTACCGCCAAATCCCCCTGACCATTTTTTGTAATAAAAACCGGTTGATTTGTTGTATGGCAATATGAAGAAATTTCTGAATATTTATTTCGTAAATCGGCACTTGCCCTGATTGCTGGCATATCAAAACTCCTGTAAATTTTATATCAATATTATATCATAATTTTTATATGTAACAAGAACTCTCAAGTTTTTTGCCTATATTCTCCTCTCATATTCCTTCCGCAAAACCGAATAAACTGCTAGGTCTACGATTCCTTGGTTGTTTCGGCCGCCCTGGCGTTTTATGCCTTCATAGGTCATGCCGATTTTTTGCATTACGCGGCCGGATTTTGGGTTTGCAATGTCGTGTTCGGCGTCAATCCTGTTAAAATTGCATTCCTCAAAAAGGTATTTTAAAACGGCTCGTGCCGCCTCTGGCATAATGGCTTTTCCCCACCAAGCGCGTCCCATGCACCAGCCCAAAGAGGCGTAGTCGGCTTCTTCGTAAAGGTCTACGACAGAAATGTTTCCGATGACCTTTTTTTCTTCCTTTAGCTCAATGGCCCAGTTGTAAAAATTTGGATTCTCATATTTGGAAATCCAGTCCTGCAAGACCAGCTTTGTTATGGAAGAATCAGAATGGGTCGGCCATGTAAGATATTTTGTAACCTCATCGTCATTCGCCCAATTTTCAAAAACATCGCTGGCGTCATCCAATGTAAAGCGGCGCAAAACAACGCGTTCTGTCCGTAATTCTGTAGTACCTTTGTGTGTAAGCATTTTTAACCCTTTAAGTTGGTTTTAGAATAACATATAGGCATAAAAAAAGCGACCGTCCCTGCAGGAAAGCCGCCTTTTGGTTATAAGGTCATTGCTACGCAGAACAAATGTCCATAAATTCAGTTACTTTTTAATGCCGCAGACAAATCTCTTCTTCCGTTTATAATTCTTAGCACGGTTACAGTTTCATCATTGTGCTCATAAAAAATACAAATCTTTCCTTCGGAATAATATCTTACGCCATTTGAAAAATAAGGTTCTTCTTGATAGCGATGGTAGCCGTCTGCCATAAAACTCAAATCTTTTATAGAAGTTCTGATTTTGTTGATTATGTTCACAGCCGTCCGCTTAGATTCATAATATTCAACAATTGAGTTATAAATTTGCTCTAAATCTTCAAATGCACGAGGAGAATAAACTACTTTCCAGGTTTTCATATTCCGTATTTATCCTTGAACATTGAATCAACTTCGTCAACTGAATAACATTTTTCGTCCTTAATAGAATCATACGCTTCTTCCAATCTAGAATTTATTTCTTTCGTTGAAAGTCCTGTGAGAAACTCAGGATTATTATAATTTTCTTGAAGAGAGGTTACGAGAAGAGATAACAAATTTAATTTCTGTTCGTATGTTAATGTCTGTACTTCTGTTGCAATTTCTGCATATTTTTCCTGCGGCATAAAAACCCCCATTTGTTTATAGAATACCATAGAAATACAAAAAAAGCGACCGAACAAAAAACAGAGAAACCTGCAATCCTAAGCGCCCAGCTTCCGCTTATTTCCGTTGGTCGATGCAAAAATCAAATACAGAATGTTAAAAACTCGTATCTGGTCAAAAAGCGGCGTGGAAAAGCATATTATGAACGAAACTGAAAGCAGTGCAAAAATTATCCTTCTGTTTTTTGCATCTGCCAGAATCCAGAAAAAAAGCAAAATCACAACGTAAAGGCTCAAGCCCAGGATTCCCCAGTTCTGGAGATGATGAAAATAAAAGTTTTCGATTACGATATGCTCTGCTTTGTTGGATGCAACTCCCAGCAAGGGCGATGAGTTAAAGTACTCAAGGGCTATAATCCGCTGCCTGTTCCGGGTATTAAAACTTCCGTCCCGGCCTTCGCCAAAAAGCATTACATTCACAAGGCGGATAACATAATCCACGGAAGTAACGACAATCTGAACGTTCAGCATATAGAGGACAAAAATCGAAAGTACTATAAACGCCACGCAAAAAAGCAAGGGCAAGCGGGTTTTTCTAAAATAGACGAATATAAGAAAATAGCACACCGCCAGAGCAAGCATTCCAGTCCGGCTTCCTGTCATAAAAATTACGATGCTGTACCAAAAAAACTTAAACCCAATCCTGCGCTTTTTTTCAACGCTCAAAAAAAGGCAGATTATGCAAATCCAAGCCCAGCTGTAGGCAAAGCCCGTGGTTCCGCTCAAACGAATGTAATTTATTGAGCCGAACGGAAAAACCGTGTACAGTTTGAAGAATGCAAACGCTGGCCGCAGGAATTTTACGAATTCAACGAGAGAAATCAGGAACACTGTTTTTTCAAAATAGTCTAAAATCGTCTGAGTTCCGTTCTGGGCGATGATTTTTTGCAGAATCAGGATTGAAAAAGCATAGCTGAAAAAATAAATCGACGGTCTTAAAATTTCTATTATGTCGCCGCCAGAATAATTGTTTCTGCCAAAATTAAAAATCGAGCTTGCAAGATAAACCAGCGAAAGCAGGATGAACAATAAATAAAAGAATACGACCTTTTTGCTGAAGCGCACTAAAAGCCTTTTCCAATCCAAAAGCACGACAAAAACTGAATACAAAAAAATGACTGCAAGATACAAAAGCTGCCCTTTGTTCAAGCCAAGGTAGCCAAAAAATCCGGGACAGCACAATATCAAAAGCACATACCATCGTGCTGAGCGCGTCATTCAAAATACCTTTTAAAATTCTGAACCGAGCAATTCCTGCAAAACCAATCAAAGTTCTTTTCCGCTTGCATTCTGAACATTTGCGCTTTTGAAAAATCCGCAAAACCTTCCAGAATGGCGGACAAGACCCTTGAATCATCACAAAATTTCGTGGCGGAAAACGCAGAGCCTTCGTCAGTCGAAAAATCGGTGGTCGTATAATAAAAATCGCCTGCATTATCTTTTAAAAGCTCCTTAAGCTCATCGGGAATGGCGCGGTCGCTTCCAAGGAAGGGCTTTTTTAATGCCATACATTCCAAAAGCGTTATCGGAAAGCCCTCAAAAATCGAGCTGAAAACAAGCGAAGCACAATTTTTAAGATAGGGAAAAACATTCGCCTTATATCCTAAAAGATGCACGTTTTTTTCAAGACCCAGTTCAAAAATCAGCTTTTCTATTTTTGCCTGCTGGCTGCCTGTTCCAACAATAAGCAAAGCTTTGGGAGCGACATCAGAATTCACTGCATCAGGCATATCTTGGATTTTTCGTAAATACAGAAAAAAAGCTTTTATTAGCTTCCAGATTGCTTTTTGCTCCTCCAGCCTTCCGATGAACAAAAAATACGGGCGGCTCGGAATGTCATTTACGGTTTCTTCCTGCTTTGAATAATCCACCACAAGCGGATTTAAAACCGTGCGCACATTTTTTATCCCGATTTTCTCAAGGGAATTCTTTACCATCTCGCTTACAGCAATCACCTGAACGTTTTTTCTGTTGTAAAAATGCCGCAGGACTGCAAAAACCGCTTTCTGAACCACAGAGTTCAGCTTCTGATACTGAATCGTCGGCGGATTATGAACGGTGGCAACAACCTTGTATTTTCTGCTTTTTCCAAGCGCCAGTATTGAAACGATATTTGAGCGGTCGCAAAAAGAAACGAGCGTCCTGCATTTTTGACGCCTGACGATTTTTTTAAGCCTTCGTATCGCCTTCAGTTGGTCAAGGGCTTTTGCTATAAGCGAAGTCCTGTTTTCTTCCAAAAGATAGTCAATATCCGCGACTTCTGATTTTATGAGGACAACGCGCTTGGTCAGGATATTATTCTGATTGCACCAGCTTGAAAACAAGTCGTATACCTTTTCCGCTCCGCCCGTCTTGTACAAATCTATGAGCTGAACAATCGGCTGGCTACAGTTCGGCAATCTCATATTTATCCTTCTTGTAGTTTTTCAAAAAGACAAAAAGCTTTAGCTGCCGCCTGAAACGCTTGAATGAAAAATTGGAAATCAGCCTGAAAAGCCATTCAAGACCAAGCTTTATCATAAATTTTGGAGCGCGTTTTACCGAGCCTGACCAGAAATCAATTGCGCCGCCGTTCCCGAATACGATTTTTGCATTGAGCTTGTCCTTGCTTTCGATAATCCAAAGCTCCTGAAGTGGGCATCCCTTACACACAATCAGAATGTCTGCCCCGGAGTCATTTATTTTCTGAATCAAGGTATCGCCGTTTATTTTTGTGTAGCCGTCCGTCATTCCGACAATCCTGACATTTGGAAACTGCTTTTCAATATTGTTCTTTGCGTTCTCTAAGTTCTCGCTTACGGCTCCATAAAAATACACCTTAACCTGCTCATCTGGCGGAAGATAAGTAAAAAAATCCGTTCCTGGATAGCGGTCTTCCGTCGTATATTCCGTACTAAGCTTGTGGTTTATAGCCTTGATAAGTCCTATTCCGTCTATAAAATTGTAGGTGCAAGCCTTAAAATACGAATTTAAAACCGGATAATGCTGTTGCTGCATAAAAATCTCAGGATTTATGAACGAGATTACGGATTTTTCGTTTTTTTCCAAAAGCTCCATAAAAATTTTCTGCATTTCGGCTTTGTTCTCAGGAATCGTAAGCGGAATTTGCTCAAAAAGGTATTTTTTCATCGGTTGCTCCTTGCGTCCATTTGCTGTTTTCTTTCTATATATTCAATCAGCTTCTTACAACTTTGGCCGCTTTCACAAAAATTGAATTTCTTGTCAAAGGCGGCAATTTTTTCCAGATATTCATCCTGCTTAAAATTTACGATTACGCTCTCAAGCTCCTGGTTTGAATGTGCGATTGCAAACGGCGTTTCTTCAATCGAATGGTAAAAGCCCCTGTCCGCATTAAGATATTCCTCGTAATCCGTGCAGAACAAAAACACAGGACGCTTTGTAAGATAAAAATCGAACACAAGTCCGCTGTAGTCGCTTATGACAACATCGCTAGAAGCCAAAAGTGCCTGCATATCGGGATACTCCGTCACGTTCTGAACAAAGGGCGGAAGCTTTGCGTTCCTTGTATATTCCTTTAGCGTAGGATGAAAGCGCGCAAGGATTTTCCATACGCCGCCAAACCTGTTTTTTAGCGACGCCTGCAAACGCTCATAATCTATGTTGTAGCAGTCGAAGTTCTTGTTTTTTCTGAAGGTCGGGGCGTACAAACAGATTTTAGTTTCTTTCTCAAGCTGCAAATCCGCTAGAACCCTTGCGCGCTCGTCCTTCATTTTTTGCTCATTAAAGAACAGATCTGTGCGCGGAGTTCCGATTTCAAGAATCTCGCCGTCATACCAGAAGGAATTCCTGTATATCGCAGTTTTTTCCGCACAGTCGCTTAAAATGGCATCGATTGCCTTGCTGTCCCTTTTTGCAAGCCGAATGTAGTTTTTTGTAAGCTCGCGGTACGCGTCCTTTTCTATTTTTTTAAGGGCAAACGAGCCGTGCCAAGTCTGAATATAAAACTGGTTTTTCTTCTTTTTTGGAAAAAATTCCTTTCGCACATTGTCAATCCAGATTCCGGCTGTGGAAAGCTCCTTCATCGCCTTAAACGTAAAATGCTTTACGATTCTTACCTTTTCTGGAATACGCTCAGGTCTCTTGCATCGTCCTGGGTCAACAAGCCAAACCAGCTCGTAATCAAGATTATTCTTTAGGATGTAGTCAAAAAATGCCGCAGGATTATCAGCATAATCGGAGCCACTGAACTGGCTTGCGACGATTTTTTTTGGATTTACCTTGTCCGCCCAGGAAAACAGAGCGTACAGGCGGTACAAGCCCTTTGTTGCAAAGAGCCATATCCAAAAATGCCGTGCAAATGTTCCTTCCTTTATGAATTTTATGCTCTTTTTAAGTTGCACCATCGCCATTCACCCCCCCCCCGTGTATAATTTTTCATACAGTCACCGTTTATCTTTTTACGCAGAATCGTACTTGAGATTCCTTTTGTGTACGGAAGATATTCCATTCTTACGCCGACCAAGGCTAATTTCTTTTCCGTTTCGTTAAAAATCTCAGAACCTTTCCAGTCGTCGCCAACAAAGCAGACGTCAAATTTGTATTTTTGCCACGCTGCAAATTTATCGCGCTCCGTAACCGGTACTGCCTTGTCCACAAATTCAATTGCCTCAACGATTTTTATGCGCTCCTCAAACGGAATTACAGGAATCTTATTCTTATACGAAAGCACAAGCTCGTCCGTATTTACGCCGGCAATAAGGTAGTCGCATTTTTCTTTTGCTGCCCTCAAAAGATTCAGATGCCCGATATGGAACATGTCAAAGCAGCCCGTCGTATATCCAACGATTTTTTTCATAATTTTTCTCCGCTCAAAAGCTTTTCATGGCCAAGTTCTTCTGGCGCAGAAGCGCAACGCAGTGCGTATCCAATCATCTTGCGCTCCTTATCTCAGAAAAAATCACCTTCAATCGAATCAGGAGAATCAACGATTCCGTGGCGCACGTCAGAAGGGCAAGCGTAACGCCGCTCAGCTTTTTTAGAAAAAACAAAGCTACAAGAGCCGCCAAATGAAAAGCCGAGCCGATTATCACGCTTAAATTTGCGATTTTTATTCTTCCCAATGCCGCAAGAACAGGGTAGCCGCACAAATAAAGTGGAAGCGTGATTGAAATGAGCGGAAGCATCGCCCTGAAAAATGGTACGGCCTGCTCGTAACCTTTGCCACAGACGACGCGTATTATGAACGGTGCAAAAATGAACAGTAGCACACAGCCTAGAATTATCAGCGGCTCAAGAATAAGGATTATTTTTCTTACAAGCTTCAGATTCTTTTCCTTGACCATATACGGATACAGGCTGTCCGCAATTGGCGAGAAAAAGCTCCGTCCCGCATTGGAAAGGGTGTTTGCCGCTCCGTAATTTCCCACATACTCGTCGGGGAACGAAAAGCCCAAAAGCACGGTGTTCAGCGTTGTATACACGGAGCTTGCCGCTCTTGATAAAAAGAATGTCGAGGATTCCTTCATATAGGTAAAAATTTCTACAAGGCTTACGCGCTCGGCTTCAATCAGCTTTTTTCGCTTGATTTCTATCCAGGTCGTTATCACTGCAAATATGTTTGAATAAATCGTTGCCACAGGAACGAATATAAAATCCTTTTCCTCGTGAACCAAAAAGAAAACTGCAACGACATATATGAGCTTGCTGATTATGACTCGGTAGGTAAGTACGCTCATTATTTCCAGACCACGGAACAGAAAATCAGGCAAAAAAATAGTAAGGACAACTCCAATATAGGAAAGATAAAAATAGAGCTTGTATTCAGAAATTTTTGGAGCGAACAGCGTAAGAAAAACAAGGCCGACGCAGCCGATTATGCAAAGAAGGAATTTCGCATAGATTATTCCGCAGGTTATTTTTCCCAAAGCTTTTTTGTCATCAAAATTAAGGGAAACGGAATTGGTTCCAGATATCAAAAAGCCGAATTCAATGAAAAGCGTAAAATACGCCATTATGGAGTTTGCAAAAATCACGATTCCGTAATGTTCAGAGCCTAGAACCCTTGTTAAATAAGGAAACGCCAGCAAATTCAGCACATAATTACTAATCTGTAGCAAATAAAGAAAAAATGTGTTTTTTAGAAGTGTCTTTTCCTTTGATGACTTCATAAATATAAAATATTGTATTAAAAGCTGACAACACAATATTTTATATTAGGAAAATAGTCAATATTTCCATAGTTTTATATTATGAAATCAATATAAAAAATCCAACATAATATGTTGTATGGAGCAATCATTAGAAGAGATTTTTAGAAGCAACTTACGACTTTTCAGACAAAACGCAAAGCTTTCTCAGGAAAAACTTTCCGCATTATTGGACAAGAACATCAATTATATAAATATGATAGAGGGCGGAAAAAGCATCCCGCCGCTTTCCGTTATCGAACAGATTGCAAAAATCCTGAACGTGAACCCAAGCGAATTCCTGGTGGAACACACATCCTCCGGCTATTTTGACAAAATCGCGCTCATAAACACAGCCAGCGAGCAAATTTCGCAGAAAGCTAAGGAAGTGCTTTTGGAACTGATGAAAGATTTGTGATGTGGAGAATTTACGGGCAAGGCTGGATGAGCGGTTTTTATGCAGCCGTTGCAAAATTTACAACACGCTTTGAAAAGTCGTATCCGGATTTTTCAGCTCAATCCTTTAAACATCCAATCGGCACGACATAAACCCCGTCCTCACGTCGGTATGCATATTTACCTGTCCCTGTCAGAACCATCATAAAGGCAGGTTCTTTCATTTTGTTTGTATCAATCTTTGCACAGAATGTTTTGAGGTTTTTGACACCTTCTTCTATTAGATGATCCCCACCGAGTTTTATTTCAATCAGACCGAATGAGCCGTTTCTTAAATGGATAACTGCATCGCATTCAAGCCCGGACTTATCCCGATAATGATAAACTTCACCATCAAGACTTTCTGCATAAACTCTTAAATCACGCACATAAAGAGTTTCAAAGAAAAGTCCCATTGTATTCAAATCTTTTACAAGGTCATTTGGTCCAAGACCCAGACTTGCGGTTGCAATAGATGGATCCGTAAAGTAGCGTGTATCAGAAGTCCTGATTGCAGTTTTGGAGCGTAGGTTCGGGTTCCAGGCCGGCATATCTTCAATAACGAAAATCTTTCGGAGAGCGTTTGTGTATGAATAAACTGTGTCTTCGGTTAAACTTTCGGCATCATTTGCGAGAATATCATCACGAAGAACAGTGTAAGGAGTTTGTGTTCCCTGATTTCTGGCATAGGATTTCATCAGCCTTTTTGCCCGTTCCGAATCGCGTTTTACATTATCAACGCGGGAAATATCCGTGTTTACGATTGCATCAAAATAATCGAATGCCTGATCCAAAGCAATTTCGTTTTCCATATCAATTGCCCCGGGCCAGCCTCCACGGCAAATCAAGAATGCAAGGCGGTCTATATCATCAATTTTATTCTCTGCCAGAATCTGCTCTGGGTGTTCAAACAAAGCTTTAAGAGAGATTTCACCAGTCGACTCCCCAGACTCAAACAGCGACATAGGACGCATCTTTATCCAGGCAAATCTACCTGTGCCAGTATGAAAAATTTCATCATCATCTGGGGGAACTGCGGAACCCGTCAGAATAAACTGACCCATTCCTTTTCTGTGATCAACTTCAAAACGAACGGCATCCCAAAGTTTTGGAGCAATCTGCCATTCATCAATCAGGCGAGGCGTATCACCCTCAAGCAGTTTAGATGGATTAATATCAGCAGCAATAAGATTTTCTTTTACATCTTCGGGCTTAGACATATATAAAATGCTTTTAGCCATCTGCTCTGCTGTCGTTGTTTTACCGCACCACTTTGGACCCTGTATAAGGACAGCCCCTTTTCCTTTTAGTTTGCGTTCAAGTGTTTTATCAGCCAGTCGCACTCTGTAATTTTCCATATTTTTAGTTTATACTTCATTTGGCGATTTGGCATTATTTTGCTTGGCGAAACGGCAATAAATTAATTACGGGCAAGGCGAGATGAGCGGTTTTTATGCAGCCGTTGCAAAATTTACAACAGAAAGTTCCTGGAGATGCTGTTTTGCATAGGAAATAATCTGCTCCAGCTTTTTTACGACATCGCCTGTAAATTGAATTTCATCACAAATTTCGCATTTATAGCAGGGAATATTTCTGATAACAAGAATGCCACCGTCCAATTCAATAGCTTCTGTTGTAGTACTCTGGTATGTTTCATGAGAGCATCTGATACATTTCATTTTTCAATCTCCCTTCTAGTCTTTAAATCTTTTTCCCATTTATCAGCAGTAGGAATATACGCTGTTATCAGATAAATCTTTTTCTCATTCATACTGACGACAATATGAATATATTGATTTCTAACAGAGATTCCAAGTATAAGACAACTAGGAAACGGAAAATCCCTTGGGTACTGTTCTATTATTTCTCCGTTATTGATTGCATTCATATATTTTTATGCTGTAAACCAATCTTCCACATGCAGAAAGTTGTTTTCTTTCATCACCTGAAAATCCGCAACATTATGGGTCACCAGAATCATTCCGTTTGAAATTGCTGTAGCCGCAATCTGAGAATCGTAGTTTGGAAGCGTTTTGCCTTCTTTTTCTGCCTGAGCCTGAATTTCTCCGCATATTCCTGCAGCAAATTTGTCGTAGGGGATGATTTCAAAACATTCTTCGTAATTTTGAATACATTTTTCAAGATAGCTTTTCCGCTTTCCTTCTGGAAGCCTTTTTACACCGCGAGTCAGTTCTTGCCACGTAACAGAAGAAATTGCACATAAATTTTTTCGTGCATCGTAAAAGTTTACAACCTGGGGATTCGGGCGTTCCTTTGAAAATTCCGAAACAATATTTGTGTCAAGTAGATAAGTTTTTCGCATTTTTTTCTCCTCAAACCTATGCCCACGGATCCTTTGAATAATCAGGACATTCCCTGGACGGAGTGATGTCCAATCCTTTGTCATCTAAAACATCCGCATATTCTTTTCTAAGTTCAGCAAGCTTGTCCAATAACGATGGCTGAGCCTTTCGGTTCTCGCCATAATCCGCATAACTCATAATCACCGCCACAGGCTTGTCGTAACGGGTAAGCTCAACCACCTCGCCTTCCTCGGCAAGCTTTACAAGAGCGGAAAAATTATTACGCGCTTCGTAAATAGAAGTCCTGCACATAGCTACCTCCTGAAGAAACAGCTGTCGTGTTTCCTGATACAAGTAAAATATAACGCTGAATTTTATGTTAGTCAACTTAAAATTTGTTAGCCAACTCTAAGAGATTCCTTGAACTGCCCCTTCGTAATGACCGTTTCTTCGCCGTTTTTGTAGCGCGTAATCTGCCAGTCGGTTCTACAGTTCAGATATATTTTTTATGCTTCGCATTTGAAATATTTCATTTTAATACTTCAGCCGCATTCTTCCAAACGCCTTGAACCTTGTGTCGTCTTCGGAATAATCTCGGTGGGTCACGCCATCTATATCATTTATTCCATCACCATCAGTGTCTTTCTGTGTGCTGTCGATAAAATGGATTCTGCCGCCTTCAAGTTTTTCAAACAAGGCGATATGTGTAACAGAAGAATTGTCAGGTTCACCCATAAAAATCAGATTGCCTTTCTTCAAATCAGCCTTATCAATATGTGTTGAAGCTTTCTGAAACATATCATTCGCCGTCATGTCAGAAACCAAAAGCTGATATTTTGTGTCGACCAGAGCATATTTATAGCACATTATAACAAGGCCGGAACAATCTATTTTAATTGAACGAACGGCATCCTGCCCACCCAACAAATATTCTGTATCTGACTGCTCATAAAGCTCCGCAAATTTATAAGCGTGTTCTGCAATTTCTGCAGGAGCATCGATTTCTGTGTAAATGCGTTCTTCCTTTGAAGCACTATCACAAGAAGTCAACACCGTTATCATAATAAAAATCAGGCAGAATCGAATTTTCATCACTTTTCCCCTTCCTACATCGACTGATAATACGCCCGCATAGACTCGCTCAGGTCGTTCAGGTGCTTAAAGAATTCCGGCTTGTCCTTGCATTTTCGCATGCAGTCAATCAAACCTTTGTAAGGAGCCGTAAAATAAAGCGGAATGTCAACCTCGTGCTTAAAGTTGTCTGGCTGGTAGGCTAAAAATTCCTGTTCGGTGGAAAACTTGGCGTTCTGCCCAGGTTTGTTTCCGCGGGGATCAAGGCGAACCCATTTACCAAGCGTCTTAAAATAAACGGCGTTAAAACCGTGGGGGTAAAAGTGATTTTTTTGCTTTGCGCACAAAATCTGATAGCAAAATCCAGTTGGAATGCCAAAATTGCGTAAGATTGCCGCGTACAGATGAGCCTTAGCCATGCAAATCCCGTGTCCGTTTTTTATCACATCGCTTGCAGAAACAGCCAGCTCCGTTCTCTTACAATCCGAGGTGTGCGGAAATTCATTCTGAACAAAATAAAACGCCTTTTCTGCCAAAAGAACTTCATCGTCCTTATACGGCTCAAACTGCTTGCAGACTGCCTGAACTTCCGGCGAATTAAAATCCACGATGTCGCTTTCTGCAAGATACATAGCCCAGTCAGGATGCGGATTTTTTTTGCTTACAGAAAGGCCGTCGCCAATCTCGTAAAAAGTCGTGGTGAATTCGGGATTTTCCTTTAGGAACGTAACATAGCGGGCGATTTTCCGCACCATCTTAATCGTGCTGTAATTATGAGTGAGCGACTGATTTTCCACCATTCCGTGGAACGAAAGGTTGTCGGTAATTATAACCCCGCCTTCCGCAAGATTTTTCTGAAACTTAACAAAAAACTTAAGGTTCTGCGCCTTGGGCCCGTCTATAAAAATCAAATCGTACTTGTCTTTAAAATCAAACCGCGCCGCGTCTCCAAGATAAATCGTAATCCTGTCCATAAGTCCGCTTTGGCCAATATTCCTAACGGCAAGCTCATAGCGCTCAATGTCAAATTCCACCGTATCAACAAAAACCTCGTCCCCCGCACGCGCAAAATTAATCGCCGAATACCCGATGGCACTCCCAATCTCCAGAATTTTATGCACATCGTGTTCTTTTATGTAGCTCACAATAAAATTCAGGCTTGGATCCTTTATAATCGGCACGGAGTTGGTCTTTGCAAATTCCTTGATTTCTGCGGTCTGTTCCATATTCTTCTATTATAATACTCAAATAATGAGAAGGGGGGAAGATATGATTTTGAGACGTTTTTAGGGCGTTCCTGCGTTCACTCACTTCGTTCGTTCTCGCAGGTCGGGCTTTTCGCACTTCGCCGTCTAACGCGGCTCATCCCTCAGGTTTCGATAAGCTCAACCTTCGGGACTGCCTGCGGCAGGTGCTACAATCCCTAACGCTAGAGAGCACTAATTCTTTTCAATTGTTGCAATAATTTTACAAGGATTACACCATGGATGATTTATTAAAATCAGGTTTAAAAAGTCTTATTAAGTTTTGTCATTATCATTTAGTAAACCAATTTTTACAAACTTTTTCATAAGTTCATATATATCTTTTTTTTTATCACCATCACGACGAATTCCAACGGCAACAACAATTACTTCAACCTCAGTTTCTTTTACCTGATAAATAATTCTATAACGCTGCCCTACAGAACGAATTGAACGATAATCCTGTAAATTTCCTTTTAATGGTTTTCCTGCTTTTAGAGGTTCTACTTTTAAAACTTCGATTTTTTCAATTATTTGCTGCTGAGATTTGCTGTCCAATTTTGAAATAAATTCAGAAGCAATTTGGGTTAATTTTATTGAGTACACTCCAGACCTGCCTTGAATGTATCAAAATCTATCATCTTATTTTCATTTATTTGTTGAATTCCTAGTGCAAGGTCTTTAGATAGTTGCTTGTCTGCAAGTATTTCTAAAGTTTCTTGGATACACTCATATGTATCCCAGCGCAGTAATGCAAATACCTCTTTTCCATGATTAGTAATAGAGATTGTTTCATCATAATCCATTGTATTTTCAAGAGATGTTATTCGTTTTCTTGTTTCAGTTATTGTCATTTCAGAAATCATATGAACCTCGTTATTTTTATTGTACATTATTATGTACAAAAGTCAACAAAACAAAAAAACAAATGTATAAGAAAAGTGAGGTCTATTCCATATTCTTCTATTATAATACTCAAATAATGGGAAGGGGGAAGCGAGCATTACATATTTTAGTTCTTCAACACACTCGCAAACACATACTCCGTGCTTCGGCCTCCGGCTTCGCCCTTTAAAAGAATCTTTGCCTGCATCAATTTTTCTATGTCGCGGCTTGCAGTGTCCTGTGAGCACTTGCAGATTTTTGCATACTTTGTTGAAGTCAATTTTCCCTCAAAACCATCCAAAAGAAGAGTGAGTATCTTTCGCTGCCGCTCGTTTAACTTAAACTGTTCAGCATATTCCCAAAACTGCTTTCGTATGCGCCCTTGTTCTAATTCCTGAAGAACGGAATTAACCGCACGACTCATACAACCAATGTACCACAAAAGCCAATCTGTTATGTCTAAGGAATCTTGAGTTTGTGCCTTTTCCAGCTGAGCATAATAATCCTTTCGTTCCTTGCAAAGCTGAGCGCTCATTGAAAAAAGGTGGTCTGTGCGGAGAGCGGGACCATAAGAAGGAGCATTTTCTGAAACTACCAGAACATCGGTATGAGCGTAATTATCACCGCGGCACAAAGCCATATCAGCCAGTGCACGAGCAAGACGACCGTTTCCATCTTCAAAAGGGTGAAGCGTTACAAAATAAAGATGACTAACCGCACTCTTAAGAACGCTGTTCATGTGCATTTCAGAATCCCGATGATTAAACCAGTTGATAAAATCCTGCATTTCATGAGGAATAAGTTCTGCCGGCGGAGCTTCAAAATGAACGGTCTGATTCTTTGAATTTCCGCTTATAACACGCATAGGTCCTTCTTCGTCGGTACGAAACTCGCCTGTTCTGATATTGTAAAGACCGTTATAGCCCAGCCCATTTGCGTTTGGTGGAAAAAGCTTTGTATGCCATTCAAACAGACGATTTAAGGTAAGCGGAGAGTGACAATTATGCACGGCATCCGTTATAACCTGAACGATTCCATCTATCTTTTGGCGTGGCTTATCAAGCTGCTCCCCTTTTGCAAGAATCACATTCTCAAGGCCAAGATGACGAGCAACAGACGACCGCAAAGAATAATCACTAAGATTTTCGCCTTCTATTTCAAAAGACTTTTGTATTTCCTGCGTAAAGCGGTTAAGCGTAAAAACTGACTTTGCCTCAAAACCCATAGAAATCATCTGCCCTTCAAGAATTCCTTGATTTGTGTTCAAAAGCAAAAGCGGTTCTATGAGACTCTGTGATTCCCATGTAAAGTGAGGCCATGAACTATTCTGCCAAATATACTTAACCATATCTCAAACTTATGGCATTATGCGGAGATTGTCAAGTTTTTCTCCGCACTTTTTTATATTTTTTGCGGATTTTATGCCTATTATTCTCCGCTGATAGCCACAGGATTAAAAGAAATGTTTGAAGAAATCATAAACATCGTTTTAGACAAATTATCAGACATTGAAAAGTACAATGTAAAATTACTTCTTGAAGAAGAAAAAACAGGATACTTTGCCAAATGTATTTGGATAAAATCTGGAAATAATTAAAAACTTAAACCATAAAAAAGCCAGTCCAACAAACCGTTAGACTGGCTTCTTTTACTATTCGGTCATTTCGAGAAACTCAATGACCGATTTTTTTTTTAATCTAGTAATTTCGACAAGCTCAACCATCGATTTTTTCCTTAATCCTTCTCTACATCGTAACAATTGATGTGCAGGTCTTTTAATTGCTGTTCATCAACCGCACTCGGGCACTCGTCCATCGGCGATGCTGCCAAATTGTTCTTAGGGAATGCAATTACCTCGTGAATAGACTCTTCATGTCTCATCAACATAATCAGGCGGTCTAATCCTGGAGCGATTCCTCCGTGCGGTGGGGCGCCGAACTTGAAGGCCTGTACCAAGAAGCCGAATGCTTTTTCTGCGCGCTCGCGACTGTAGCCTACGATTTCAAAAATGCGTTCCTGCAATGCAGGGTCGTTGATACGCATTGAGCCGGAAGCAAGTTCGTAGCCGTTCAGAACCAAGTCGTAAAGGTCGCCTTTTACGGCACCTGGATCGCTTTCCAATGTGTCCCAGTACTGCTTTTGTGGAAGGGTGAACATGTGGTGTTCTGTTTCCCAGCCTTGAGTTTCTTCGTTCCATGCAAAATAAGGGAAGTCGATGATCCATGCAAAGTGGAATTCATCCTTTGGATTATAAAGGTTCAGGTCTTTTCCAAGCTGCTTGCGCACTGCACCAAGGGCTGTACAAGCAAGCTGCCAGTTTTCGTCACTTACGAACAAAATCAAATCGTTCTTTTCTGCACCCAGTTTAGAGCAGATTTCAGATTCTTTTCCGGCGTAGAACTTACTGATTCCGCCTTCAAAAGCAAGACCACCGGTTCCTGTGCTAGTGGTTTCGACAGGCTCAACCACCGCATTCTTTCCTTCAACCACCTTCATCCAAGCCAAGCCCTTTGCCTTGTATGTCTTTGCAACGGCTTCAAGTGCTTCAATGTTCTTGCGGCTATACTTGTCGGCAACATTTTTTACAACGAGTGCCTTAAGTCCACTTCTCTTATGGCGCTGAACATCGCGACCGGCGTTAGCAGCTCCTGCCTTGAATGCATTAAAGTCTGCCAAATCAGCCATGAAAGCGGCATCCTGCATCTTCATATCAAAACGCAAGTCCGGCTTGTCGCTTCCGTAAAGGTCAAAAGCGTCTTCCCATGCGATTCGGTCAAACTTAGCTGGCAAATCATAATTCAATGTCTTTTTGAAGATGTACTGCATCATTCCTTCTGTCGTAGAAAGAACTTCCTCGCGGTTTGTAAAAGACATTTCCATATCTATCTGAGTGAATTCCGGCTGACGGTCTCCACGGGCATCCTCATCGCGGTAGCATCTAGCAATCTGAAAGTATTTATCAAATCCAGAAACCATCAAAAGCTGCTTGTAAAGCTGCGGACTCTGTGGCAAAGAATAGAATTTTCCAGGATGAACACGGCTAGGAACCAAATAGTCCCGCGCTCCCTCAGGAGTGCTTTTTATGAAAGTCGGAGTCTCTATTTCCAAAAATCCCTTGCTAGTCAAATATTCCCGGGTTGCAAAAGTAACCTGGCTTCGCAAAATAATGTTCTGCTGCATCGGGTCACGGCGCAAATCCAGATAGCGGTACTTCAAGCGCAAATCTTCGTTAGGAAGAACAATCGTTCCGTCCTTCTGGCGCACTTCTTCAATACTGAACGGAAGTTCCTGCGATGTAGTAAAAATCTCAATGTCGTTGGCTTCTACCTCAATCTCGCCAGTAGCCATATCGCGGTTAATGTCCTTTTCGGCACGAGCGGCAACAAGGCCTTCAACGGCAATACAATATTCGCTCTTAAGCGAGCTTGCAATCTGCTTAACTTTTTCAGATGCCTTGTCGCCAACCATAACCTGAGTGATTCCGTAGCGGTCGCGCAGACGAATAAAAACAAGGCCGCCCAAATCGCGGGTGCGGCTTACCCAACCATTCAATACAACTTTCTTACCAACATCAGCGGCACGCAAATCGCCGCAAGTAACAGTGCGTTTAGTAGATTCCATAATAGGAACAGTTTAATGAGATGACCGACTTTTTACAATGACAAAGCTTGCAATGCCTGCGCAAAACCTGTTTTTACGGAATCCTAGTGCTGGCGCACATATTTGTATGTTGAACCATTACCCTTAAGAATAGCCGCCGTTATCTGGCTGGAAAGGAGCGTCGCATCCTCTGGAGTTTCAGATAGTGTTCCGCTTTCGCTGTCATACGCATACAAAAGCCAAGAAGAATCTGCTCCTGTGTCATCAGAAGCAAAAGTGACCGTTTCAAGCAAAGAACAGCCGTAGAATGCGCTTACGCCAATCGTTTCTATTCCGCTTGGAATCGTTATTTCTGTAAGCGCGGAACAGTTTGTAAAAGCGGCATTGCCAAGCTCCCTTACGGAATCAGGAAGCGTAATCGCCTCAGCTGCACGCAAGATTCAAATGCGCCCTCCAGAACAGAAAGCAAGCGGTTGCCTTCCTCAAAAATCACCGTCTTAAGCGAAGCACAGTCCCTGAATACATATCTTCCGAACGTATTAACTCCGGCAGAAATAGTAATTTCCTCAAGGGCAGAATTCCAAAAAAGAAACTCTGCAAGCTGCGTTATGTTGCGGGGAAGCTCAATAGTTTTTAATGACGAACAATATGCGAACGCGCAGTTTTCTATAATGGAAACGTTTTCTGGCAAATTCACCTGCGAAAGCGCCTCGCACTTATAAAACGAATATTTATGAATGGTTGCCATCGTTTGTGGCAAAATAATTTCGCATAAATTCACGCATTTTTGGAACGCGTCCGTCGTCGCATTAGTTGAAGCTTCCGTTCCAAGCTCCGAAATTCCAGTGCAGGCCGAAAGGTCAAGCGCTACGAACACGTCGCTCGCATTCACAAGGGCGGAATTCAACGCGGAAACATCGGGCGTCAAATCTGTAATGACTACAGTAAGCGGGTTTTGCTGGGTGAACGTATGCGCTGCACTTGCCTCTCCAGAAAGAATTCCGTACAGTTCCACAACCGTGCAAGACGTGCGGCCGTTCTGTATCCGGGCGCTTGCAGAACTGCCGTCAGGAGTTCCGGTGCCAGCGCTACCGTTGTCATCATTGCCCGAGGTACTACCACCGGAGGTGTCCGCATTTTCGCTTCCTTCGACATCCGTTCCGCCCGGTAAAACGGTCTCATCGCTTTTCGTTTTTTCCTCTGCGGCTTGGTCGTCATTGCCCGCTTCTGAATCATCGTTTTCTTCTATATTATTTTCAGAATCTTTTGTTTCATCGGCGTCAGATTCCGCCTGTTCCGCAGCCTCTTCCGAATCAGAAGTCCATTCCAGCGTAATAAGAACGGATGTGGTCTTTTCGCGCTCAACTACCGCCGTATTTTCGCCGCTGGCTACAACCTCGTCAGACGCATTCAGTGCCGCAACAGAAACAAGATAGGTTCCAGCGCTTATGTTCCGTATCTCAATGGCACTGCCTGGGTTTCCATAATACACGCCACCATTTTCATTCGTCTGTGCCTTGTTCACGTTCTCGGCAGCGTCAGCAGGCTGTTCAGTATCGTCAATTTTTTGCATGGCAGCCATGGAGCTAGGGCTTTCGTCATTCTTTTCGGCAGCCGCGGCTTTTTCCTGCAAATACAAGGTAACCGCATACCGCGTAACAGTACGCGCAGCATCGTCCGTTCCTGCACGCTCAAGACTTGAAGGAACAGAAACCACAAGAGCAGGCTTTTGAGAAGGCTCAAATAAATCAGAACAAGAAAAAAGACAAAGGCAAAAAACTGCCACAAAAAAATAAAAACAGCGCTTCATAAAAATCCTTCTGAAACAAGTTTAACCCTATAGTAAAAAAATTGCAAAGGAACTTTTCTCTTGATTCCTATTCCGCGTTTGAAGTAAACAAAACATTGTGCTACACTTTTTTTGATGAAGGTTGTAATTGTAGGCGCAGGCTTTACCGGCGTTCAGCTGGCAAAACTGCTCATAAACGAAAGAAATAACGTAACGCTCATAGACAATGACGAAGAAATCACGCGGCACATTGCCGACCAGCTTGACTGCACCGTGCTTACGCAGGACGGAAATAATCTGGAAAATCTTGAGGACGCGGGAATCGCCAAGGCAGACGCTCTCGTATGCCTTACCGACAACGACGAAGTGAACATGATAACCTGCTCGCTTGTGGACGCGGTTTACCCGGACATTCTAAAAATAGCCCGCGTACGAAACTACGCCTACTACGTAAACACTGCGACCGCAAAAAAAACGCATGCCAATACGTTCAGCGGCTCGCACCGTCCGCTTTACGGCATTGACTACATGATTCACCCGGACGTAGAAGCCGCCGAGGCAATCGTAAATGCCGTAGAAAACGGCGCGGTCAGCAACATCGTAACCTTTGACAATTCCGCAATGCAAATCTCGCGCATAACCGTGCCCCAGGGCAGCATTTTGGACGGTCGCCGCCTTATGGAGCTACGCACCCTTACCGAAATACGAATGCTGGTCTGCTATGTGGAAATAGACGGCAAAATCTCGCTTCCGTCGGGTCCAACTGTTATGACCGCAGGCTGCACGCTCGGCATTCTCAGCAGCAAGGAAGACGTAAGCCGCATCCTTGAGCTGTGCGGCTCCGAGCAAAAAGACCTGCGCAAAATAGCAATCATCGGTGCCGGAAGAATCGGCACGCTCATCGCAAGCAAAATCATAGAGCCAAAAAAGGCGTTCGGCATAAACCTCATTGCAAAGCGCCGCCTTACGCAAAAAATTGCAATCATCGACACGGACTCGCACCTTGCAAAGCTTGCCGCAGAACGGTTTCCGGACGCGCAGGTGCTATGCGGCGATGCCACCGACGAAACCTTTCTGCGTGAAGAAAACATTCCCTCGTTTGACCTTGCAATCTGCGCAACCCACAACCACGAGCTGAACATGGTGCTTGCCGCCTACCTTGAGTCGCTCGGCGTAAAGCAGTCAATCAGCCTTGTAAACAGCGCCGCCTTTGCAGACATTGCCACAAAGCTTGGCGTGGACGTTTCTATTGCGCTGCGCGACGTAATCGTAGACTCAATCATGAGCCATATGCGCGGCAACGCCGTAAAGGAAATTCACACCATAAGCAACGGTGAATTTGAGATAATTGAATGCGAGGTAAAAGCCGGCTCAACGGTTCTTGGGCAGGCGCTCAAGGATGTTGCCGAGCCAGGAAAATACCTTGTTCTGCTTGACCGGCATTCCGGCGCTCAGGAATATGAAATTGCCGGCGGAAACACCATCTTTGCGTCCGGCGACCATCTGGTACTCATTACCGTCGCGGAAGAAAGCCGGCGCATTCTTGAATTGTTCGGCAACGTAAGCGAATAGGACGTCTATGTTTATTATTGATTTGATTCGGATTTTATCTGCGCTCATCGCCATTGTGGGAACCACGATGCTTTTTCCTGTCATTACCGCATTGGTGTGCGGCGAGCAGGACGCGCTTCTTCCGTTCATCGTTCCCATGCTTTTAAGCTGGCTTTTGTTTGGCGTGGTAGCGCTGGCATTCAAAAAGCGCAAAATCAACTTAAAAATCAGAACAACTTTTATTGTCGTTGCCTGCGCGTGGATTTTCACCAGTCTTTTTGGCATGATTCCATTTTACGCGGGCGGCTACATCACGCATTTTACCGACGCGGTCTTTGAAAGCGTAAGCGGCTTCAGCACCACCGGCTGCACCATTCTGAACGACACAGAAGCCCTTCCAACCTGCATAAATCTGTGGAGATGCCAAACGCATTGGCTTGGCGGCATGGGAATCGTGGCTCTTACCGTGGCGCTGCTTCCGTTGCTGGGCGTGGGCGGCTTTCAGCTTATAAAAGCAGAAACCACCGGTCCTGAAAAAGGCAAGGTAACGGCAAAAATTACCACCACCGCCAAAATTCTGTGGATAATCTACGTAGTGATGACCGCGCTGGAAGCCCTGCTTTTGATTTTATGCGGAATGAACGTCGCGGACGCCGTAATGCACGCCTTTTCCACGCTGGGAACCGGCGGGGTTTCATCTCTGAACGCCAGCGTGGGCGGCTTTAACTCGCCGGCGGTCAACGTCATAATCACGGTGTTCATGGTGCTGGCGGGCATAAACTTCAGCCTGTACTACTACGCATTCACCGGAAAGCTCCGCGACATCCGTGAAAATTCCGAGGTAAAGGCTTATCTTGGCATTTTTGCCGTCTGCTCGCTGGCAACAGCGCTTTTTATTCGCCCCATCTACGGCTCGTTTGGCGAGGCGATTCAGCAGGCTACGTTTCAGGTTGCGGCAATCTTTACCACAACCGGCTTTGCCACCGCGGACTATTCACTGTGGCCGTCAACAGCACAGCTGTTCATTTTTGCGCTGTTCTTTATTGGCGGCAGCTCAGGCTCAACGTCCGGCGGAATAAAAGTAGTCCGCTGGGTCATCTTGTTCAAACAGGTCAACAACGAGACAAAAAAAATGCTGCACCCGCACGGAGTGTTTTCAATTCGGCTGAACAACAACCCCGGACGAAAGGATGTTGTGTTCAACGTGGCGGCGTTCATCGTGGTCTATCTGTTCATTGTACTCATCACAACCTTCGTTGGCTGCATTGGCCGCCTTGACATGTGGTCAGCGTTCACCGGGGCGCTTTCTATGGTCGGAAACATTGGTCCTGCATTCGGTAAGCTCGCGCCCTCGTTCAATTACAGTTTTCTTCCTGACTTTGTAAAATGGTGGTACTGCTTTGCCATGCTTGCCGGCCGCCTTGAGCTGTACACAATGATTATTTTCTTCTTGCCCGCGTACTGGAAAAAATAGCGCCACGACCAAAGCGCGCGTCGTGTTGTAAAATGCGCATTTTTTGTATACTATTGAGCATAAAGAGGACGAAGTATGTTATTTTCACCGGTAGAAATTCAAGAGACGGTCAGTATGTTTATGAAGCAGAAGCTAGATATCCGCTGCGTTACCATGGGTATCTCGCTTTTGGATTGCGCGGACAGCGACGCAAAACGCTCATGCGACAAAATCTATGACAAAATCATGAAAAAAGCAGGAAACCTTGTAAAGGTGGGTCAGGACATCGAAAAGGAATTCGGCGTTCCAATCATCAACAAGCGAATTTCCGTTACGCCAATTGCCCTTGTAGCCGGTGCAAGCAACGCAAAAAGCTACGTTGACTACTGCAAAACCCTTGACCGCTGTGCCAAGGAACTTGGAATAGACTTTTTGGGTGGATTTTCTGCCCTAGTTCAGAAGGGAATCACGCCCGCAGACAAAATTCTCATTGAATCGATTCCGGAAGCGCTGGCTTCCACGGACTTTGTATGCTCAAGCGTAAACGTTGGCTCCACAAAAACCGGAATCAACATGGATGCCGTAAAGCTGATGGGCGAAACGATAAAAAACACCGCCGAAGCAAGCAAGAACCTTCCGGTAAGCGGCTGCGCAAAGCTGGTTGTATTCTGCAATGCACCGGAAGACAATCCGTTCATGGCGGGTGCGTTCCATGGACCGGGAGAAGGCGACAGCGTAATCAATGTTGGTGTCTCTGGACCTGGCGTAATCCTTGCGGCAGCACGGGAATACAAAGGACAGCCGATAAACGTTCTTGCGGACGGAATCAAAAAGATGGCGTTTAAAATCACGCGCATGGGGCAGCTTGTGGGCAGCGAAGCGGCAAAACGCCTTAACACAAACTTTGGAATCCTTGACCTTTCGCTTGCGCCTACTCCTGCGGTTGGAGACAGCGTTGCCCGCATTCTTGAAGAAATCGGTCTTGAAGGCTGCGGTGCTCCAGGAACGACGGCGGCACTTGCAATGCTTACGGATATGGTAAAAAAAGGCGGCGTAATGGCCAGTACAAACGTTGGCGGACTTTCTGGCGCGTTCATTCCGGTAAGCGAGGACGAAGGAATGATAAACGCCGTAAAACAAGGTTCCATCACGCTTGAAAAACTTGAGGCAATGACTACGGTTTGCTCCGTTGGTCTGGACATGATTGCCATTCCGGGCGACACTCCGGCAACAACAATCAGCGGAATCATGGCAGACGAATTTGCAATTGGCATGGTGAACAACAAGACCACCGCCGTACGCCTTATTCCAGCGCCCGGCAAAAAAGCCGGCGAATGGGTTGAATTCGGCGGCTTGCTTGGTGGCTGCCCGGTTCTTCCGGTGAACAAGTTTGGCTGCGCGGACTTCATCAACCGCGGTGGAAGAATCCCGGCTCCTATTCACAGTTTTAGAAATTAAGTTATCTTTAAAAACAATCCTCATAAAAAAACAAAGGGCTGTCTGAATGATTTGTTTCAGACAGCCCTTTGTTATGTGCGTCGCGTTTGCGCTTTTTTAAGTGGCGGCAATTTTTGCCCTACACCTCAAACTGGTCAACCTGCTGACCGATTTTTTCAATCGAATCTTCCATGAGTGCAGAGATTTTTGAAAGCGTTCCTCCAGTCTGGTTGATTTTTTCCGCGCTTTTGGTCATGTCTCTCATGCTCTGCCCCATTGCGCCGGTTTCTTCCTGCAATACGGTCATCTCGTCCATAATCGTTCGGCTGCCCGACGTCATTTCCTGCGAAGCCTTCTGAACCTGCCGCGCGCTTTCGTTCATGTCATGAAGGGCGTTCGTAATCTGTGCGGAGCCGGTCTGCTGCGCTGTCATCGCGCTCTTTATCTGCTGAACGAGAGCGTCCGTGTCGTTGATTTCGCTGGAAAGGTGCGCATAATCCTGCACGCCCTTCTGCGTTGAGATAACGACAGTGTTTATCGTTTCCTGAATGCGCTTCAGCTGCTCGCCGATTGTCTTTGACTGAGCGGAAGACGTTTCCGAAAGCTTACGGATTTCGTCGGCAACAACGGCAAAGCCCTGCCCTGCTTCGCCCGCATGAGCTGCCTCAATTGCGGCGTTCATTGCAAGCAGGTTCGTCTGGCTTGCTATGTTCGCAATAACGCTGTTCGCCTCGTTCAAAAGCTGCGACTGCGTTTCAATTTCCGTAATCTGATTCTGAAGTGCCGTCTGTGTTGCGGCTCCCGTCTCGGCATTTTTTGAAAGCTCACCGAACGACCTTGCCATTTTATCTACGGAACCGTTTACTTCCGTAATATTGCTAATCATTTTTTCTACCGCCCCGGAAGCTTGCTGTGCAAGAGAGGCTTGCCGTTCAATAAGGCGTTCAAGCGAATTAATGCTTTCCAGAATTTGCTTTACGCTCTGCGCCGTCTGCGAAACGCTCGTATTCTGATGCTGTAGGTTTACGTCCATGCTCTGAATGTTCTCAAGAATCTGATGAATGGCGCTTGCCGTGTCGTCAGTGCCAGTCTTAAGTTCCTGCCCTGCCCTAAAAAGCGATTCCTTTGACTGCTTCATGGTGATAATGCTTTCCTTCATCGTCTCGGAGAACGTAGAAAGGCTTTCCATAACGTCATTTATTTCTGCGCTTGCCTTGCCAGAGTCAATTTTTTCCGTAAAATTTCCTTCCGAAAGCTGATGAATTGCCGGAACCATGCCACGGATAGGATTTGTAATTGAGCGTACGATAAGAATCATCACGCAGATTGCCGCAAGCAGCGCCGCAATTCCAATGATTTCCGTATCAACAAGAATTCGGTTTCGCAATGCAAAGGCATCCGTCTTGTGCTGCACCGTGATTACGCCCCACGAGTCCGACTTTCCCTTAAGATAAACAGGAGTATATGCAATAAAAGAATCCTCGCCGTCAATCACCGCCTGCGCCGTGCCGGAACGACCGGAAAGCAAGGCATTTATAACGCCCATGAACGCCTTGTCCTCGTCAAAGCGTTCCTCGCGCGTAAGCACCTGTCCCGCAGAATCCTTTTTTACAGTTCCGTTCGCATCTTTGTCAGAAACGGTATGCGTCATCGTCTTGTAGTTGTAAAGCTCCTCAATAAAACGGCGGTCTGGATGAGCCACCACAACGCCTTCGCCGTCAATGATGAAGGAATAGCGGGAGCTTTGCGAATCCGTATATTTGTCCACAAGCCCCAGAATATAGTCCAGCTTTAGGTCAACGCCGGTAATTCCAACAAGGTCGCCGTCCTCATCCTTCTGCGGAAGAAAAATTGAGGCGCACGGCATATTGGTTGCAACAGAATAATATGATTTTGAGATGAACGGCTGTGGATTCGCAATCATCTGCTTGAACCACCAGCGGTCGCGGCGGTTTCCAAGCGTGCCGGAAGAACGCCCCGTCTGCACGCCCTGCATGTCCTGAATATAAATAAGCTCAAGATACGGATTTCGGTCCACAACCGAAGCAAGCACCGGCGACTGGCGGGCAGTCTCCATGCTCATTACGTCGGGATTCCGCGTAAATTCATCGCTCACATTATAAGCGCCGTCCAAAAAAAGCCCTACCGCCTCCGCAATGTACGAAGCAGTGTTCATGTTCCTCTGATTAATTTCTACTTGATATGAAGAGCTGAATACTTTTACTACAGTTCCAACAATAAGGGAAGTAAGAAGCACAAGGATAATCACAACTGGTAAAAGAATTTGCTTAAGGACTGTATTTTTCACACCTTACTCCATTCTTTATTTGTTTAGTGAATGAAAAGATTATACTACGATAAAGCAGATTTATCAAAGAAGAAATGAACGGAGTACGACGGCCTCTCCGCACGCAGTGGGGTACTGCTTGCAACCCCAAAGGGACTACTTGTAGCAGCGAAGCTATTAAACCCTCGGTACGAATAAAAATCTCAAAAATTCTCCTCTGGTCCCGGTGTTTTCTGGGAGTTAACTCCCAATACAGAATGATTTTTGCGGCGTAAAATAAATTGAAAATAGATGTCGGCAGTCTTTAGGCTTGACCGATAAAACGCAAAGTTTTCAAAGGGAAAAATGATTATGAAAGTAAAATTTAAACTTGCCGTCTTTGCGCTTGCAGCGGCACTGGCATTCTGTTTTGCTTCGTGCAAGTCAGATACCGAGACGGAATACTTGGACAAAACATATGCCGCAGCCCCTACGTTTACCGCAACGGCAAGCGAGGGCGGAGCGGCACCCACAGTGCAAAGCACCAAGTATACGGTTGCCATTACCGTAACAGAAGACACGCTCTTTAAAGCAATAGCCGTAAAGGATGGTATAGAAAACAGCCCTGTTTCCGTTGGCGCGGTTTCTATTACAGAAAAAATGGTGACCGTTACCAAGGAAGTCGAGGTTGAGAAGGAAGTTGAAAAAGAAGTACCTGTAGAGGTGCCTGTCGAAGTCCCCTCCGACATGACAAGCCACGATGCTGTTAGCGTGTACCACTACAAGCAGTCAACGAATGGCATTGGCTATTCAAGGGTTTATTATGAGGAAAACGAGGACGGAACTCAGAAAACAGATGACGAAGGTAAAAGACTTTCTATCGAAACGGCTCAGAGTGTAGTTGCTGGAACAAAGCTTTCTCGCATTGCAAAAACATTTTACGGCTTTAAAGCAAAAGGCTTGGTAGAAAGCCAACAGGCAGACGGTACTTATGCTGTAAATGTCTACTACGACAGAAACCTTGTTACAATTGCTGTTACAGGCGGTGTTACAGAAAGCCTTACAGGACTTTATGACACAACCGTTGATGTTTCAAAAATTCTTCAAAAAACACCGCAAGGCTATTTTATTTCTGCAATTGACATTCCTTTTAAATTTCCGGCAGAAGACACTACTGGTACAGTTGCTTTTAGTTCAACGAATGTAGATAGCACAGATGGCTTTATAAAAATTCCGAAAGGAAGTTTTAAACGCTCTACTGCAACGAAGTCGGAAACTGCAAACTCAAGTAATACTTATACAATTACCCTTACAAAAGACTTTTACATGTGCGAGCACGAGGTAACGCAGGGCGAATGGGAAAAGTATATGTCCTACTACGGAGCGGAAGCAAGTGAAACATCATACATGCCAAAAGACAAATATGGAAAGGGCGAAAACTACCCAGTTTATTATGTTAACTGGTACGAGGCGGTAATATACTGCAACCTTTTGAGCAAGGCAAAAAATCTTACTCCTGTGTATTACATAACCGTTACCGAAAACGAAGAAAGCGTAAAAAAGACAGATCCAGCTGACTGGGCGAGCATAGAAGGCACAAATATTGTAAAGACCGACGACGGAAAGTATTACTACAACGCAAAAGTAGCCAGCACCAAACTTGACTACACAGGAGAAGAGAACACAGACGGAGGAATCCAATTTGACACGACCGCAAACGGGTACAGGCTACCGACGGAAGCAGAGTGGGAATATGCCGCGCTCGGTAGTTACAAGGACAACGCAAACTGGAACGGCTATGGCGACAGCTCAAACACGGATGCCCATGTATTTGCCGGCTATGATGGAACTAACGCAGACGAAGTTGAAAGATATGTATGGTATGATAACTCAAGTTATAAACTTCTCGAAGCAAAGAACAGGTTGCCTAACAGCTACGGACTTTATGATATGGTTGGAAATGTAAGCGAATGGTGCTATGATTGGAAAGGAGATTATCCAACCAACGCAGAAACTGACCCGCTTGGTTCTTCGACAGGTGAATACCGTATATTCCGTGGTAGCGGATCTTCTGAATCTGTGGCTCGCCGCGGTAATAACTATACATATTACCGCTCTTATGGCATAGGTCTAAGACTTGTTCGCTCTGCGGAGTAAATAAAGAGACTAAAACACAGTTAACAAAAATTACAATATTCCTTACAGCTTTGCAGTTGTCTGCAAGCCTGTGGGGAACCTCATAACAGGAGAAAAGAAATATGGATAAAATTATCGTAATATATGGTGACAGTAATGTTGGTAAGACAACAGTAATAAATGAAATCTTTGATGCACTCGTAAATAATAAGAAAATTCCAAAACAGCAAGCAGGTGCCAATAAAAACGACTTCACTGCTGTTTTACAGTTAAACGGCAAGCATATCGCAATAAATTCAATGGGCGACATAAAATATCATGTGGATTCCTGCATACAGCAGTTTGCAAGCTGTGATGTTTTTATAACGGCATACAATAAAAAATTCGTGAACATAGGCTCTTCTTGGCTGGACAACGCAAATGTCATTTATAAAGTTCCCAAAACCGCCCCTACAAATGCAGATAATCAGTTTGTAAGGCAAAAGGTTATTTCGTTGATATAGTTTTTACAGCGGATTGCCAAGAACATTAGTTGACATCTGCTGTAAAACACCTAATAAAAATTCGTAATATTTTACGAATTTTTATTAGGCATTTATGATTGCAATAAAACCTGTTTCCGACTTAAGAAATTATAATGAAGTTTTGCAGGATGTAGCGGACGAGTCTCCCGTTTTTCTTACCAAGAACGGAAGAGGCTGTTATGCAGTCATAACAATAAAAGACTACGAAAGGCTTTCAGCTACAAATGCTTTATTCTTCGAGCTTAAGAAAGGGGAAGATTCTGCAAAAGCCAAAGGCTGGCTTAGCGCAAAAGATGTTCGCACAATGGCAGGGCTTTGATGTTTGAGGTAATGGTTTCTCCATAGGCGGCAGAAGATTTGCTTGAAATCAAAAGCTACATCGAAAACGAATTACAGAATCCTGTTTGGAAAAGAAGAATGCTAAATTAACCGATACATAAAAACACATCTGTTGCAAAGCTGGTGGACAGAAGCTTGCGTCGTTACTCCAGCGAATTTTTGTCCAGCAGAAATTCCTTTTCTCCCATAATCAAAATGCCGTTTTCATCGTAGCGGGGCTTTGCCGTTTTTTCAACGAGCAGTATTTTCTTAAATGAATCATTGGTCTTTAGAAACGGTCTGAATTTTTAATTCACTAATCCAATTTTTTCTAACAGATTTTCAATCTTTTCTAACGTTTGCTCAAATGAAATCTCAGAAGCGTAGGGCATTTTTTTAGTGTATGATTTCCATTGAGCAGATAAGTTTTTCGATTCTTTCATTGCAGAAATAATTTTTGAGATTTTTGTTAAAGCAATTTCACTTTTTCTGTGCTTACAAGTTAGTTCAAGGGCAGTTTTTAAACTTTCAAAATTTATCGTTTTCGCACTCAAAGCATACACATCATAAAAATCACGCGGTCGTGTTGTCGTTATATTCCTAGAGAGGATTGTTTCCAGTTTTTCTGCAAGTACGGTTTCAAGCGGATAAGAAAAAAGTAAAAAGTGCTCATCATCAAAAATCTTTGAAAACGAATGTTCTTTTGCAGGCGGAAAAATGCTATCGCCTGTTGTAATGTCAATTGTCAAAGTGTTGTGAATCTTTTCGTAATCAACAATCAAAAAAGCCCTAAAACCCTGGTATTCATCGTCTTCTCGAATCGGAGCAACTCTATCTAACCGAAACGAAAAATCATCTTAATTGCATTGCGTTGTCGGTTATCATTTTATTGAATAGCCTCCAGATATGGTAAAATTCTTTTTTCTACACAAAACATCTTGGCAAATTCCATTAGGAGCAGGACATCTTTTTCTTTTGATTTCATATATGCTTGTAAGGCAGGAACAAAACGCTCTTTGTTTAGTTCCGAAGGCTTATGCAAAAGCTCGCATAAAGTCCGTTCGATATTGTAAACCTTCAAATTATTCCCTAATTCGGATTTTGCAATAATAATTCCTTTCTCAAAAGTTTCTTTTGCAACGTGCTTAACATCATAGTTTTTAGAAAGCGTTTTTGAAACATATCCATGAGGCACAGAAAGCGTATAGACAAAAGGAACTTGGTCTGAATATCCGGTCAAAAAAAGAGCTGTTTCATGAGAAAATATCGCTTTTGGGCAAAGCATCTGTGTTATAAAAAGCTCATCTGGAATTACATCTTTTAAAGCATATAGGCCATAACGAACTTTTTGTATTTCGCCATTTTTCAGCAATTCCTGTATTTGCCAGCGAGAAATACCGTTTTCTCTGGCAGTTTTAGAAGTGAAATAACCATTAGTCTGTTCTGCAAGCTCTTTTATCAACATCAACTTATACTATAAGATTTTTAATTTATTGTATAGGTTGTAAGCTTTATTTCTGCTCAATAAATCCAATTTCCTTTTGTGTCAGACTGTAAAATTCATATGCTTTGTGGTCTATTTCTTTTTCTGTTGCATTTTTTTGAGTCGGGAATGCTGTATGTAAAAGTGATTGCTAGCAAGGTTCGCCACAAAGTCAATCTCCATTACGCCCTACTTTGGAAAAGTACCGCTTACGGCAAAAATCCAAAGTGGTTTTATGATTATTCAGCGATTTTGCCAAGTTTTTATAAATGATGATAAAAAATCTCAAAAAATTCTCCTCTACTCCCGGTGTTTTCTGGGAGTCAGCTCCCTATACAGAACATATTTTGCAATAGAAAATAATAAATATAAAAAATTATGTCGGAGGACGGTAAACTCAGGAGGATTTCTTAATGAAAAAGACAAAATATTTGATGGCAATTTTTGTATGCCTGTCGCTTATAGGAACGGTTTCGTGCGGTAAAAAGAACGGCGCAAGCGGTCAGAAGGAAAAAGCATCGGCGGCTACAAAATCATCAAAGAACGCAAAGTATGCGACCGGGCTTGATACAATAAGTGTTTCTGGCGGGGAATTTGAAGCTCCTGTCTATGGCTGGAAATGCGACATCCGTGGTTGGAAAAAGAGGTCGGATGACAAGAGCCATACAGTTTCTGTAAAGAATTTTCAGATTGCTACAACAGAAACAACGTATGAAACCTGGTACGAAGTGCTGAAATGGGCTACTGATGAAAAACGCGGCGACAATCGCTATCGTTTTATAAATTCAGGAAAAGAAGGCATGGAAGAAACAGAAGGAACTGTGCCTGACAAGAATAAGAATCATCCTGTAACAAGCATCTCTTGGGAAACTGCAATTGTATGGTGCAACGCACTTTCTGAGAAGGCAGGCTTTGAGCCAGTATATTACCTTGACGGAGCGGTATTGCGCGATGAGAAAAAACTGAACGCTATCCAAACCGGAGCAAACACCTGGGACAACAATACTACAGTGGAATCCACGGTAAATGGGCTTAAGGGCAATTTATCAGAAGAAAGCATCAAGAACGCAGCCTCAAAAGAAGTTCCAATATATGCAAAATTACGCATTGATGAAAGCAAGAACGGTTTCAGGCTTCCAACGGCTTACGAATGGGTGTATGCAGCTCGTGGCGGAAAACCTGATGGCTATGACTGGGACATGGACTATGCCGGAAGCGACACCGCAAGCGAAGTTGGCTGGTTCAATGAAGAATGCGGCTGGATGAAGGAAATTAATGATTTGAATGAATTCTCACCTGCGTACGGAACAAAGCCTGTAGCAAAGAAGAAAAAGAATTCCCTTGGTCTGTATGATATGAGCGGCAACGTAAAAGAATGGACGAACACATTGTTTTTCGACATAGGCGCAGATTACAGTTCCGGCAGCATTTATATGAGCGCGTATGTTGCAGGCGGAGAATGGAAAAGAGGTGCAGCCGATACTTATTCAAAAATCAGCCTGGAAAAATCATATTATGAAGTCGCAGGTGAATCATGGGGTGGCACATACTCATCTGTAAATGCGGAAGATTCTCGCATAGATACAAAGAAAGACAATACGATTGGTTTCAGAGTAGCGCGCACTGTAGAATAAATTCCCTCAAAAATTCCAAAAAATTTCAGTAATGCTGATTGATTGCTTAAAGCTTTAATCGGCATTGCTGAATGAAAAATCGAAATTCAGGTTATATCCCCAAATAGTAAAGATTTTGCTTACTTTATCTTTTGATGGTTAAATTTAGTGTCCTTTGTGCTATAATGTCTTATGCGCCAGAACATAATTCTTGTAGACGACCATCCGCTTGTGCTGAAGGGAATCAAAAACTGGATAGAAACTCATTCGCATTTTGAGGTGCCGCTTATTGCACGCACCTTTGAAGAGTGCTCTGCGCTGGAGGAACGTTTTGGCTCTAATTTTAACGGGAGGGAGTACAACCGTATAGATAACCCCGCCCAAGGGCTGAATCCTTCAGATTTTGTTGCTATCGTGGATATTTCGTTTAAGCCGTCCGTTCCACCGGGGCTTCCTTCCGTGCATGAAGAAAACCAGGGCTTTGAGATTATCCGCAGTTTTACCGCGTTTGGCATTCCCTGCATTGCTTTTTCCAGCCACGACTCCGGCGGTTATGTTGAACGCGCGATGAGTGCGGAAATCGGTGCAAAGGGATTTGTGTCAAAAACTGCCGATGAGACTATTCTGCTTGCGGCAATCACATCTGTTTCAAACGGCGGAACTTACATTCAGGCGGAGCTTGTTACGGATTTTATTGAGGTGCGCGACATTGCCCAGACCTTTACCGCAAAAGAAAAATCCGTTGCGGATGCCATTACGCTTTACAACACAAACGCGCAGGTTGCCGCCGCCCTTAACATCAGCGAAAAAACTGTTGTGAACTACCTTACCATTTTGTACGACAAAGCCGGCGTGCAGAACAAAACGCAGTTCCTTGAAAAAATGGGACGGATATAACGGACGGAAACATTATGAAACGCTTTTTCAAAACCGCGCTGCTTTGCATAATACTGAACATCACGCTTTCATTGCTGAGCGGAGCCATTATGCCGTCAATTTTCTTAGATACCGTGTTCACCGTGGCAATCACCTTTTATTGCGGACTTGTGCCGGGACTTGTTGTGGCAGCAACATACAATCCCATTATGACAGTGCTGCGTTCGCTTCTTGCAGGCGGAACTGGAACGGCTAGCGGCGGCATTTTTTATTATGATTTTTTGTATGCACTTTGCGGCATTTTCATCGTGATTGTAACGTGGGCTTTTTCGCGCAACAAAAAGGAGTTTTATTTTTCAAAAAGCGTAACACTGCTTTACCTTTTGATTATCGCGTTTCTTTCCGCATTCATTTCAAGCTTTGCCGCAAGCGCGCTCGATGCCTTTGTTCGTCCGCTTTTCAAAACTCATTCCGATTTTTCCGCCGTGGACTATTTTGCGCTCGCATTCCAAAAGATGAAGTTCAATGCGTTCCTTTCCTACCTTCTGCCCCGAATCCCCATTACGATTCTTGACCGCCTGATTTCAACATTCGCAGGCTTTGGCATTTACCGCCTTGCAGAAAAATTTGAGCGCATGGTACAAGGAGGCAAAGAATGAACGATGCTGAGCTTGACACACTTCTTTCCGCAATAAGTCTTTATTCGTCATTCTTTCTTACGCTGATTGTGTTCAGCTTTGTGTGCTTTATTGCGGTTCTGGTGGTGCTTATAAAAAACATCAAGTCGCGCAGGAACCTAAAGGAAAACCGCACGTTTTTGACCGAGACAATCCAGACGCAGGAAGAGGAGCGTAGCCGGATAAGCGGAGAGCTTCACGACAGCGTTTCGCAGAACATCAAGGCGCTGATTCTGATGCAAAAAGAGGCTCTAGAGCTTGCAGAAAAAACTTCTGACAAAATCCTGTGCGCAAAGCTGCAAAAAATCATAGAGGCGGAAAAGCAGAACCAAAAGGAGCTTAGAAGCATAATCCAGAACCTTGTGCTTCCACCGCTCGAAAACGCACCGTTCAAAAATGTAATAAAGGACACGTGCGAGGCGTTCCAGGAACAGAGCGGAATTCCCTGCAAAGTTTTTATTGCCCCAGACGCGTCCATTGAAGCATTTAATATAGAAGAAAAGCACCATATCCTGCGCATAATTCAGGAAGCGCTGAACAATTCACGCGTTCATTCAGGCTGCACCGAAACAAGCGTGATTATCCGAAAGACTGCCACTACAGGCAATTTGCCCGATGCAAAAACTGGGGATTCCGGCGGACAGCAAAAGCTTGCCATAATGATTTTGACGACGGAAAAGGTTTTACTGTGCCTGTGCAAAAGGCAGATTTCCGCGTGCGTACTGCCACCACCTCCGCCCACACTGCCACCCACAGCGTAAGCTCAAGCCACCAGACCCCGCTCCATTTTGGCATGACCGGCATGGAAATGCGGGCAAAGCTTTTAGGCGGAACGCTCACAATCAGCAGCAGGCTAGATGCCGGAACGGAAGTGCGGCTGGACTTAGGCTTGGCTAAAATTCTGGCACTTTTATATTTTTTACATCTACGGCCTCAATAATGTTTGACTTAGGTTTTTGCGGTAAAAATCCCAGATAATAAAGAGGATAAGTTGTAAAGCCTTCTCCACCGCCGATATTTGCATCGGCAATTTTTATGGCAGGGTGCGCTCCGTATTTTTTTGCATTGGCAATGACAAATTTCATGCTGGTTGCACGGTTATTGGAAGCCTTACATTCAACAATGACAGCTTCCCCATTTTCTTCAAAAAGAAAGTCAAGTTCTGGCGAGCCGCTTGGGGCATGAAAATAATAAAGCTGTCTTCCTTCCTTTTCAAAAGCTGCGGCTACCATATTTTCTGCAATCGCACCTTTATATGCTCCCAAATCACCGTCCAGAATTTTTGCAGGAACATCATCACCTAATTGGGAAACCAACAATCCTGTGTCAGAAAAGAAAACCTTAAATTCCCTTGATATTTTTTCCGCTTCAAGTGGATAATAAATCTGTCTTGTGTTAAATGACCTTACGACAAGTCCTACATCCTCCAAATATTGAAGTCCGTCCGCTTTTTCCGGTGAATGACCTTTTACATCAACAAGGCTGTACTGAAATTTTTTGTATTCTTTTGAAAGCTGGGCAGGAAGGGAGTTCAAGCAGGCTTCGGCACGGAGCTTCAGAGTTTCATTTATTTTGTCCTTCCCATCTGAATCCTTATAGCGTCCAAAATCATCTTTTATTGAGTTTAAAATCTGCCGTTGAATTTCGCGAACCTGATTCAAGTCATGCGTGGCAAAAAAACAGTTCACTGCTTCCGGCATTCCACCCACAATCAGGTATTGAAGATAAAGTTTTCTCATGCTTTCGTGCACGGTCTGTTCTATCATGCTTTTTTCATTGATGGATTTCTGCACATATTCAAAAACCTTTTCATCCATGCCTGTGTTTATAAGAAACTCCCTGAAAGTCAGAGGATGCATTATCATCTGCTCCTCATAGCCAACAGGAATACCACGCGGATAAGGAGCGCGGAAGCCTTTTACCCCGAGGAAACTGCCCGTACAGATTACATCAAACCTGCCGTCAATATCCCAATATTTCAGCGAGCTTCTTGCATTGGCACAGTCCTGAATTTCATCCAGAATAAGAAGCGTGTTCTTTGGAATAAAACGAGCCTGCTTTTCCACAGCCGTAATTGAAAGAACCATCTGATTAACATCAAAATCGCCCTCAAAGGCTTTATGAACAGCGGTATTTTCCCTTAAATCCAGATAAATGCAGCTTTCATAAAATTCTTTTCCGAATTGCTTGACAATATAAGTTTTTCCAATCTGGCGGAGTCCACGGATTACAAGCGGATGATGAGTCCTGTTTTTCCATTCAATCAATTCTTTCCAAATTCTTCTTTCAAGCATGGGTTAATTGTAATATATTTTTGTCATTTTTCAAAGGAATTTAAGGGTAATTCTTGTCATTTTTCAAAGGAATTTAATGATGATTTTTATCTTTTTTAAGAGGAAAAGTGGAGAAAGTGTACCTGTCAAAAATTTTCCTCTAAGACAAGCAATGGCAGAATACGGAATTATGTGCTGCCATTGCTTCTTACTCGTCGTTATGCACTCTACGTTCGCTTGCGCTCACTACCGAGTTTTGATTTTGCAAAACTCGCTTTAGTTCTTATAAGCGTCATTATGAACTCCTGATATTGCCCGTCCACTTGGCTCATCGGCATTTTTCCAGGCGGCATCCCATTCCAGGGCTTTTGCCGTTGAGCATGCGACTCCGGCTTCGTGCGGAACACAGCGGGCAGCGCTATCGCTTGGGAAAAGGCGGCTGTAGATTTCGCGGTAGTAGTATTCTTCCTTGGTTTTTGGCGGATTAACCGGGAAGCGGTTCTCGCGGCGGGCAAATTCCGCGTCGCTTACTTTCTCCTCGGTGATTTTTTTGAGGGTGTCTATCCAACTGTAGCCAACGCCGTCAGAAAACTGCTCCTTCTGCCGCCAGCAGATGCTTTCCGGAAGCAAATCCTCGAACGCCTTGCGCAAAATCCATTTTTCTATACGCTGTTTTTTTTCGGTGGTTGAGCCTGTCGAAACCACCATTGGGATATTCATCTTGTCGCTCGGGTTCAAGCCCATTGCAACGTCAATAAAATCCTTGTCCAAAAACGGAACGCGCCCCTCAACGCCCCACGCCATAAGGCTCTTGTTTGCACGAAGACAGTCGTACAGGTGAAGCTTGCTCATCTTGCGCACAAGCTCTTCGTGGAATTCCCTGGCGTTCGGTGCCTTGTGAAAATACAGGTAGCCGCCAAAAAGCTCGTCGCTTCCCTCGCCGCTAAGAACCATCTTTATTCCCATAGATTTTATCACGCGTGCCAAAAGGTACATAGGCGTGCTTGCCCGCACCGTGGTAATGTCGTATGTCTCAATGTGGTAGATTACGTCCGGAAGCGCGTCCAACGCCTCCTGAATCGTAAAATGCACCTCGTGGTGAACCGTTCCTATATAGTCGGCCGCCTTTTTTGCCGCAATCAGGTCAGGCGAGCCTTCCAAGCCTACCGCAAAACTGTGCAGCTGAGGCCACCATGCGCTTTCCTTGCTGTCAGTCTCAACCCTTTTCTTGCTGAATTTCTGCGTGATTGCCGCGATTATCGACGAATCAAGCCCTCCCGAAAGCAGCACGCCGTACGGAACGTCGCTCATAAGCTGGCTTTTTACTGCTTCCTCCAAGCCGTTCCTGACCTTCTCTATGACGCTCGGGTTTATGACCTCGCCCTTGTCGTCCGTCGCGCGCGGCGCGGATTTTACGCTGTCAAAGCTTTCCCAGTTGCGATGATACCATTTTACAGTGGAAGGGGAAGTCTCCCCTTGCGGTCGCACTTCGTTGCGCCCTATCCCCTCTGCGGGCTCACTCGCCGCCCTGCGATGTTTGCCTAGCAAACTCGATTTCAACGCCTGCTCCGATTTCGCTCCTGAATACAAATAGCTTCCGTTCGGGAATTCCTCTATGGTCTGGCAGTCGCTCTCAAGCGCCTTAAGCTCGCTTGCAACGTAGTAGCGGCCGGCCTTGTCCCATCCTTGGTAAAGCGGAATCACGCCGATTTCGTCGCGGGCAATCAGATAACAGTCGTTCTCGCTGTCGTAAAGAGCGAACGCAAAAATGCCTGAAAGCTCCTCTATCATTGCGGTAAAATCGCCGGTCGCGCGGTATTTTTTGTATAGCGGGATTATGACCTCGCAGTCGCTCCCCGTCTTGAACTGATATTTTCCGTCAAACTGGGCGCGCAAGGTCTTGTGGTTGTAAATCTCGCCGTTTGCTGCAAGGATGATTTTTCCGTCGTCGCTCACAAGCGGCTGCTTTCCGCTCAAAGGGTCAACTATGCTGAGCCTCTCGTGGCTAAGGATTGCGTTCTCGCCCGTGTAGACTCCGCTCCAGTCCGGCCCGCGGTGGCGGATCCTCTTACTCATCTCCAGAACCTGCGCCCTAAGCTCCTCCTTCAACCCTTCCGCAATCGGCTTACCCCCCGACGACAAATCAAAGCAACCTACGAATCCACACATAATTACAATAGCAAAACCGTTAAGAAAAATAATTTTCCGCAGAAAATTATTTTTTAGGTTTTACACACCTCCATTTCTAAGCGTTGATAGGAAACTCGTTAAAAAAATTGCAAGCAGTGCGCAGCAATTTTTAGAGTTTACTTTAGGTCAGAAAAAAAACGTTAAAAATTGGATTTTCCCACGGAAAAATCCAATTTAGGTTTTTACCTGCAATCGGCACCGTGGTTAATAGGAGATTCGTTTAAAAAATTGCGAGCAGTGCGCAGCAATTTTTAGAATCTTCCAATCTTAAACGTCTTCCGTAACCCCCATTCAAAAATAAAAAGGCGCCCGCCTAAAAGCACATGATATGCCCTTAGGCAGACGCCTTCGTCTGATGTCTATGTTATAAAATAATTATGCGTTTTGGTCAATGGGCGCGCACAAGAGCTGCCAAACAATATCCCACAGCCACGCAAGCTGCGCCTCATCACAAGGCGCACAAGCCCTTGCCACGTAGCTCAAAAAAAAGTTTTTCGCCAAGAACAGGCATCAAGCGTTCAGCGCAAAATTCCGTGCGCTCAGCAGAATAGCGTGCCGCGCTTATTTCCAAAAGCGCCGTGCAAACCTTTTGAGCAACCTTCTTAGGCACGTCCGCATATAAAAGTTCGCCCATGTACGACCAGCACAACTGCGTGCCGCCGCCGCTGCAAGCAAGCACAAGTGGTGCGCCGCCCAACCACACAAAGCGCCGGCTCGGCTCAGGCCTTGCGCAAAAGGCGGCATCACGCTTCTGCTCATATTTTTGTATCAGCCGCTCCACAAAATCGCCCGGAATGGACGGTCGCGGCATCTTAAACGGAAAGAACGATTCCACCGGCTTTTTAAGTTTTTCGCCGTGCATCCAAAGCGCAAGCGCACCATTCAATGGCGCGGAATATTTTTCGCTGCGCTCCTGTCCCTTGAACGGAACATCGTTTTCTGCAAACTGCGTTTTTTTGCGCGGCAAGGGCTGCAAGTCCGGGTGCAATCCCGCTTCCCATTCCTTGTAAACCGTAGAATGAAGTGTAAGCGAAAAGCGGTGCCAGAACGCGGAATCCAAAAGTCCGGCGGCAAACAGCTGGCGCAGCGTTTCCATGGAATCAATCAAATCCTGCTCGCTTTGATTCCAAAATCCAAAAATCATATATGAATGCACAAGGATTCCGGCTTCCTTAAACGCGCAGCACGCGGCAACAATGTTTTCCATGTCGGTTCCCTTGTTAACGGACGAAAGCCCTGTTCCGGTCGCAATCTCAATTCCACCGGAAACTGCCGTAAGCCCGCCGAACGAAAGCAAATCGGCAAGGTCGCGCGTAAAGGTCTTTTCAAAGCGGATATTGCCCCACCACGTAAGCCGCCGGAACGTCGGCATGGTCGCTCTTTGTGTATCAGCGCAGTTCAAAAGCGCAAAATGCTTCATGGCTGTCGGCGGACACGCCTCGTCCACAAAATGAATGCCGAACACGCCCGCGCGTACTGCCTGCGCGTGTATTCCATCGTAAAAACGCGCTATGTCCGTTGCGCAAAAGTCCTTTATGTAATCAAGCGAGGTGTCGCAGAATGCGCAGCGATGCCAATAGCAGCCGTGCGCCATATACGCTTTTATCCATGAGCCATCGTTCCAAATGCGGTGCATTGGGTTTGTGTCGTCGGCAAGTCGCGGGTAACGCGTAAAATCAATCTGCGAAAAATCCGGAACCAGAGCGCGTATTATGTCATGCTCCGCCGCGCAAAGTGAGCGCGCTTTTTGTGAATCCGCGTCCAATGGAAAAATGATTTTGTCGCCACAGGCATATTTTATGCCGTAAAATTCGTCGCCGTTCAGAATGGAACAAAGCGCGTTCTCATGCCCGCCCTGTACCAGCGCTTCCGTCAGTTTTTCAAAAAGATGAATGTAGCTTCCGTAGCCCTTGTCGTAGCTTAAAAAATGACAATACTTGAACAAGCGCGGTTCCGCAATTGACCGAAGCTCGGTGTTTATGTAGCCGCCGCCAAAGGCAATAAGCGCATTTTTTTCAAAAAATGGAATGGAGCGGATTGTCCTTGCCGTAAACAAGGCCGCCTCAAAACATCCCGGAAACGGAACGGAAACACAGAACAGCGCAGGCTCCGCCTGATACTCATGGCACACCGCCTGAACAATCGGCGCATAAAAATCGTTCAGAATCGGAGAATCAAGCCCCGATTCCGCCTGATCAAAGGTGGCGGTGCTTACCGCAAGATGTTCAGCATAGCGGATAAGCGAAAAATTACTGTCGTATACGCTTGAAATGTAATCGGCAAGGTCGGCAAGTGCAAGGCTCGCAAGAATCTTGGAATCGTCGGCACACACATCGCGCTGCAATGATGCCAAAAAGCCTTCCATTCGCGCACCACGAGGCGCATGAGCCGAGCGAATAAATTCGTGGGCAAACTCCGCGCCAGAAATGCGCTTAGCCGCAGCACAAAAAGCAGATTGCGCGTCCTCATCGTAAGCCCTTGCATCTGCCGCGCCATCCACGCCTTCCGTTTTTGCGCAGGCACAAGTTCCTGCACTCGCGGCTACCGCGTCCGCGCCGCTTACACCCGGACACACAATCGAAACGATTATGTCTATCCAGTTCTGCCACAGCTCCGCTTGCGAAACAAAGCGCCTAAGCTGGAACGCGGAATTGTCGTCGCCTTGCCGTTCAAAAGCGTCGGCACGGCAAAGCGCCTCGTTCATAGACTGCTCAAAAATGCGACGCAAGCCCGAGCGGCAAAAAATAGCATGAAACAGTTCATTGCTCAAATCAAGCCAGCGGACGCAACCTTCAAGATGGTGCCGTTTGTACAAATCCTTAAAAAAGGAAATAAGATATGCGCCGCTCGGATACGGCGTGTTAAGCTGTACAAGCGGCGGCTGAATTATAATGGTATTCAGAACAGGTTTTGCACCGGTCAAATTATTTTCCAAGCTCAGCGGATTTTTCGCATGCGGCGGTAACGGCCTTTATTACGGCGCTTCTGAAACCGTTTTCTTCAAGGGCGGCAACGCCTTCTATTGTAGTGCCGGCTGGCGAGGTAACGCTGTCCTTTAAGGCTCCTGGGTGCTTTCCTGTCTCAAGAACCAAAGAAGCGGACCCTTTTACCGTCTGGGCGGCGTAAATATATGCCTGGGCGCGTGGCATTCCGCAGCGAACGGCGGCATCTGCCAATGCTTCTATGAACATGAACACGAATGCCGGTCCGGAACCGCTTACCGCAGTAACGCAGTCCATCAGCTTTTCAGGAACAATCTCTACCTTTCCTGCTGCCTCAAGAATTGATTTTGCGGTTTTCTGCTCGTCTTCAGAAATGTTTTCTTTAAAGGTCATTGCCGTCATTCCTTCTGCAATCTGCGCCGGAACATTTGGCATTATGCGTATGAATCGGGCTTTTGGTGCAAGGCTTTCAAGCTTTTCAATTTTTACGCCGGCTGCCATGGAAATCACTACGGCATCAGAAGGAATGGAATCCTTTATCTCGTCAAAAACCTCTTTAAGAAAAGCAGGCTTTACCGCAATGAAAATATATTTTGCGCCGCTTATGGCTTTTGTGTTCGTTTCTGCAACTTGGCAGCCATTTTCTGAGGCAAACTTTTTGGCAGCCTCGATAAATTTGTCTGTAACGCAAATTTCATTTGCGTCAAATTTTTTGCAAACGCCGCGCATTATAGCGCCGCCCATTGCACCAGTTCCAATACAAGCAATTTTCATAATTCCTCCATAACTATTCTGATAAGAACAAGGTTCCTACAGCGCCTTCGCCAGTCAGGGTTGTGAGCGCATTTGGCTTTCCGCCGTTGGCAAGAAGCATAGGTATTCCGTATACGGTCGTTTTTTCTGCCGCCTGAATTTTTGTCTCAATTCCGCCAGTTCCAAACGAATTGGTGGAACCAATCTTTATTGACTTTCTGAGTTCTGCAATGTCTGATACGGTCTGCACAAGCTCGGCGTTTTTATTTGTCTTTGGGTTGTCTGTGTAGATTCCGTCGATGTCGCTGAACAGAATCAGAAGGTCGGCGCTCCACAATATTGCCGTAAGGGCAGAAAGGTTGTCGTTGTCGCCAATCTGGAATTCATCAATTGAAACGGAATCGTTTTCGTTTATAATCGGGATTACGCCTTCGTCCGCAAGGGTAAAAAGCGTGTTCCTTATGTTAAGGGAACGGTGCTCGTTTTCAAAGTCGTCCTTTGTGAACAAAAGCTGACCTATGTGAAGGTTCTGCTCTGCAAAAGCCTTTCGCCACTGCGCCATAAGCTCAACCTGCCCGATTGCGCACAGCGCCTGCCTGAAGTGAACGTCCTTTTTGCGCGCCCATTCCTTAAGCGTTGAGACACCTGAAACCTGCGCTCCCGAAGAAACGATTACAAGCTGCTTTCCCTGGTCAACGAGTTTTTTGCACTGGCTTGCAAAGCTTGCCATGAATTCAGTGTTCTGAGTTCCGTCGGCCTTTGCGAGGGTGTTGCTTCCGATTTTTATTACGATTTTGCGTGCGTCTTTTACTGTTTCTGCAATTGTCATACTAACTCCTTGGCTTCGACAAGCTTAAACCAACGGTACTATCGTATCTGGCCGTCTCCGTCTATCAGGTATTTTGTGGTGGTAAGCGCCTTTATTCCCATTGGACCGCGCGCATGCAGCTTCTGGGTAGAAATTCCAAGCTCCGCACCAAAGCCAAATTCGCCGCCGTCCGTAAAGCGCGTTGAGGCATTCACGTACACGCAGCTTGCATCAATTTTTGCCTGGAACAGCTTTGCGTTCTGCCGGCTTTCGGTGATGATGCTTTCTGAATGCTTGGTGTTGTGGGAATTTATGTAGGCGATTGCTTCGTCCACGTTGCTTACGGTCTTTATGCAGCATTCATAGTCAAGATATTCGTTTCCAAAGTCGTCTTCTGTGGCTTCAAACAGCTTTGCGCCGGTTTTAGAAGATGCTGCGGTCAGAATGTCATAGGCTTCTTTGTCTGCATGCAGAACCACTCTGCCGGCAAACTGCTTTGCGAGCATCGGAAGGAATTCCTGTGAGATTTTTTTGTTAACGACAATGCATTCAATTGCGTTGCATACGCTTGGGCGCTGAATTTTTGCGTTCTCGGCAATGCGGCATGCCATGTCAAGGTCTGCGCTTTCGTCAATGTACAGGTGGCAAACGCCGCTTCCGGTTTCAATCACTGGAACCCGGGCATTCTGCACTACGCTTTGAATGAGTTTTTTGCCGCCGCGTGGAAGCACTACGTCAATTTTTCCTACTGCGGTAAGGATTGCATCCACGTCGCTGTGGTCATGCTCTTTTACCTCAACAAGCTCAATGGCTTCTGGAACGCCGCCTTGTGTTTTTGAGAGAGCCGACTTTATAATCTGAACGATTGCCTTGTTTGAGTTATATGCGCTTGAAGAACCTCGCAAAAGAATTGCGTTTCCGCTTTTGTAGGCAAGGCAGAACGCGTCAACCGTTACGTTTGGGCGGCTTTCATAAATGATGGACATGACTCCAAGCGGAACGCGCACCTGTCGGATTGTAAGGCCGTTGGGCGTCTTCCAGCCGGCAACTTCCTCTCCGACTGGGTCTGTCTGTGCGATTACAATATTCATGCTTTCGATGATTCCGTTTATGCGCTTGTCGTCCAGGCTCAGGCGGTCTATCAAGGATTCCTTGGTGCCGTTGTCGCGTGCAATCTGAACGTCCTTTTTGTTTGCTTCAATGATTTTTGCGCGCTCGCCGTCCAAAGCGGCTGCCACAGCCTTAAGAACCGCGTTTTTCTGGCTTGCTGTCTGCAAGGCAAGTTTTTCGCTTCCTTTGCGCAATGAAATATATTGTTCGTCCAATGTCATATTATTCTCCACTTTAAGCATTCGCTTTTAAAAATGAAAAGCCGGAACAAAACGCCCCGGCCCGTATGTCGTATTAGTAATTTGCCAAGAAATACATTCCAAGCAAAACTGCATTGCGGCATTTTTCAACAGGCCATTCTGCTGAAGTGGGGAGACTCTTGATGTACCACCAGAAGATTCCGAATCCTGGGTCAATGCGAAGTGAATATTCGCCAAAGTCGTCAGATTTTGTCTGCTGACCGAACATCAGGTAAACGGCCTCGCTCAGAACGTTCAGGAACACGTCATAGGTCTTTGCCCAATCGCTTGTGTCGCTGCACAACTTTTCAAGCTGGAACAAAATCTGTTCCTTAAGCGCTATGTCTGATTTTTCAACCCAAGTTTTTTCTATCAAAAGCTTAAGGTTCTTCTGAAAACTTTCTATCAGCTTCTGCTCGTCCTCGCCAGAAAAATCCCCGGCGTAACCGAACATTGCGGCAATTTTATCAACGGTTGCATTGTCGTTGTCTGTTCCGGACGTAAAATTGATTACAGCCTGAACGGTATCTTTTTCTATGAATTCTTCAATAAGATTCTGTACTTTATCTGCTAATGCCATACTGAATAATAAATTTTATCAAAGATTTGGGCAAGTAGGTAGCAAAACCACGCCACTTGCCCAGCGAATGCCACACGCGCTATTTGAGCGCGTCCATCTGCTTTGCGGCAATGTCCATCGTTTTTTTAACGTCATCGCCTTCCCAAATACCGGAAATTGCTGAACCCATAATCTGCCAGTACGAGCCAAGCTGCGGAATGACTGGCATGGGTTTTGAATACTTAAGCTGCTCTGCAAAGCCGCTCGTAAGCACGTTCATGCTGCGGATTGCCTTGTGCGGCGGAATCTGGTCGGTCATTACAAAGCGCTTTGCAAGCATTTCCTTTGACGTAAGGAATTTTGCAAATTCCATCGCTTCCTCCGGGTATTCCGTGTAGGAGCTGACAAACGCAAGCCTAACGCCGGAAAATGAGGTTGCAGGAACATCCTTTCCAGGGAACGAAGGAAGCGTGGTAACGCCAAAATTCATCTTGAGCTTTTTGAACTCGTTTATTTTCCAGGAGCCGGTGATTATCATCGGGGACTTGCCTTCCTCAAAGGACGCATGGCAAAAGTCACGCGAAACATCGCTCGCCGGAATATTCAGAATCTGCTTTCGCAAGCCCTGAAAATACGTTAACCCTTCTATTGCCGCCTGAGAATTCAAATTATGCTGCTTGGCATTGTTTCCGCGCGCACCAAAAAGCGGCGCGCCAAAGCTGTCTGTGAACATGTACGCATAGTATGGATCGTTCACCGGCCACACCAGCGCGTATTTTCCTTCTACGGTCTTATTCCATTTTTTTGCGTAGGCAATAATCTCATCCCACGTCTTAAGCGGCTCCTCAATTATGTCCTTGTTGTAAAAAAGCGCGTAAGTTTCTGCGCCCAGCGGGTAGCCATAAATAACGCCGTCGTATCACGCGGCAATCTGCGCAATCTCGTAAAACTGCGAAATGTATTCCTCCGCGTCCTCAACTGGCAGAATGTGCTGACCAGCAACAAGCGCGCCTATATGGTCGTGCGGAGCCACAAAAATATCGGCACCAACGCCAGCCGGTCCGTCCAGCTCAATCTTGTTGCGTGCGTCCGTGGATTCAACCGGCTCGTACGTAATCTTTACGCGTGGATTCACCGTGCGGAATTCCTTTATTGCCGCCTGAATGAACGCGCCTTCCGTTCCAGCAGATTCCCAAACCTTAAGCTCAACGCGTCCGCTTTTTTTAGGTGCTCCAAAAACGCTAGCCAGCGCCATTCCTGCAAAAAGCGCAGTCCAAATGATTTTTTTCATAAAACACTCCAGAATGAATTTATCTACACTTTTTGCAATGCTTGGATTCTATAGAAAAAATGTTTAACGTTCAACCAGTGCCCAAAGCAAACGTATTATAAAACTTCAAAATTGAAAAGGTATTGTTTTCCTTAAAAAAAATAGCTTCCAGTCGAGTTTCGTCCTTCAAAACCTAGGGAACGGCGGCTGAAAGCCGACAAAATGCTCCGGTGGAGCATTTTGAGTGAGTCTCCGAGCAGCTGTGCTGCGAAGGCACGCTCGCGTGCTACACCTTGTTGTGCCTTGTAACTATATACGTTGCCGCCTTTACTTCGTCTTGAAGGCGATTGCGCCGTCCCAATGCTCGGGGGGATTCTTTATGAATTCCTCACATCGGGATTGCATGAGCAGGCTTGCCTTATCGCAGGGAACTTGGTCAAGCGCTTTTGAAAAATATTCCTTTGCAAGATTGAAAACGCCCTGTTTGTACAGTTTCATGCCTTTGGAATATGCGTCCCGATATTCTGAAGAAAATTCGTCCTTTGAAACGTCCACGGCATAAATAGGAACGGCAACCTCTTTTCCTTTTACCTTTACGTCGTCAAGGTAGCGGAACACAAATTCGTCCTGTTTCTTTATGTCGTCCTTTACACTTTGGCTTACAAGGATTTTTGCGCCATACGTTTTTGTAAGACCTTCAAGGCGGCTGGCAAGGTTCACGCTGTCGCCAATTACGGAATAGTCCGTTTTGTCCTTTGAGCCGATTGAACCTACGATAAGGTCGCCGTAGTTTATGCCTATTCCTATGTCAAACGTCATTCCCTGCGGCATGACCAAATCCTCCAGCGGAATTGAAGCAAGAGCCGTGCGCATCTCATATGCGGCGGCCACGGCGCGACGGGCGTTGTCCTCATAGCTTACGGGTGCGCCAAACAGCGCCATGATTGCGTCGCCAATGAATTTGTCAATCGTACCGCCGTGCTTTTTTATTATCTCTACCATAATTGTAAAATAGCGGTTCAAGAACGAAACGATTGTTTCCGGCTTGTTGCGCTCGCTTATATTTGTGAACGAGCGGATGTCGCTGAACAGCACGGCAACCTCGCGCTTTTCGCCCACGGAAATTTTGTCCTGCGTTTCGGTTTGTGAAACAAGCTCGTCAATAATCTGCTCTGGAACAAAGCGGCTGAACGCCAGGCGAATCCGCTTTTCAAAAAAAAGCTTCTGTTTGAGCATGAGGGCGTTTTCCAAAAGCGGGCCGGCGTTTTCCGCGCAATAATACAGCAGGTTCAATTGTTCCACAGAAAAATTTTCCTGGCTCACAACATGAACCGTCGCAAAATTATTTTTTTGTGAGCCTGAGATTTTTACAAAATGATATGAAGAAAGAGAAAGACCCTTTACGTAGAATTTTTCAAGGTTGTGGTTGGTAGCTACCTGCACAGGCTCATAAAAGCGCGCGGACTTGTCGATTCCTGCGTTCTCAAAGTCGGTGCGGCAAACCTTTAAAAAGTCATCCGTATCTGTCTGCGCAATGCTTTTTGCGCTGATGTAGTAGCAATGCGGGCCGTCGTCTTCCTGCAATATGAACGCCGCCAACGGAATTTTGCAGTAGTCAATTACGATGTTCAAAAAGCTTTTTACGACGTTCTCCATTTTTGTCCACGTCTTTATCATTCCATACAGGGATTTTATGATTGCATTCTTTGAAAGCTCCGTGCGGGTGGGAAGATTCGTCATCATCGCGCTAGAAACGTTCAGCAGGGCTTTTATGTCTGCGCCAAGACTGTTTTCGTTCAGCGTAAAAACCATGTCGGACGTGCTGTTCTGCATAAGAAGGTCCTCAAACGGAAGCTCTTGTGTGCAAAAAAGTCCCACCGGAATTTTCTGCATCATGTCGAACGTTTTTATAAGACGGACGACTTCAAAGCTGTTGGGATTTTCCAGCTCCGCATCTATAAGAACCGCGTCGGGCAGGGAATTTTTTAGCTCGTCCAGAAAAGTAAAAATATCTTTTGTAAAAACTGTATTAAAATCCTGCTCACGTGTGCTTTCGGTAATTTTTAGTTGCAGGGTTTCAGAAGGTTCCAATACTAAAATTCGCTTAGACATTCAGCAGCTCCTTGATGACTTTTATTAAGTTTTTTCGGTTGAAATTCTTTTTTTCTACGAATGCATTTGCTCCGGCGTTCTTGTATTCAGCAAGCTGTTCTTCCTCAAGGCTTGAATCAAAAACAACGACCGGCGTTGTGCTGTAGCTTTCCATGCGACGCAGGTTTTCCAAAAAAATAAGTCCGTTCATACGCGGCATTTCCGTATCACACACAATCAAATCAAAATGAAATTTCTTGAGTTTTTCCAGCGCAAAAATGCCGTCCTTTGCCTCGTCAACCAAAAAACCGTTTCCTGTAAGAACGACCCTTTGAATCTGACGGACGGTGTCGGAATCATCAACAATAAGAATGCGCAACTGCTTCTTTTTCATCTTTGCGTCAAATTTCTTAACGTCAAAGCCGCGCAAAGCCCTAAGCCGAGCCATAAGGTACGGCGTGTACAGAACCGGCACAAGGTCAAAATTTTCATCAAGCACGGCTCCCTGCAGAATCTTAAAATCCTTGAATGCGGGCGGCATTTTTTTTACGATTGCAGGAACGTAGCTTAGAACCTGTCCCACGATGATTCCGATTTTTTGTTCCATATATTCGGCAATCAGGATTGTCTTTAGGTCGTTGGGATTTTTTTTCTTTGCCTGATAAAAAAGCGAGCTGAGCGAATACACGGGAATAAGGCGTTCATTGAATTTTACGAAATTCTGATTTTGCAGCGAGATGAATTCCGACTTGTTTTTTGAGATTACGTCGATTATATGGTGGCTTGGAATAAAATATTTTTTGTCATTGGAAAGAATAAAAAAGCCCTGCTCCAGCGCGATTGAATACGGCAGGCTGAGCAAAAAACGGGTGCCGCCTGTGTAGTCACAGTCAATGCGGATGTGTCCTTTTATTTCCTCGGTTTTTGACCAAACGGAATCAAGGCCGGTTTTTCCACGTCCAATAAAGTTTGGGCGGAACAAATAAGTGGAAAGCTCCTGCTTTGACATTTTTGCAATGCGCTTTGCTTCCTCGCGGAAGTTTGCGGCGGCGTGCTGGCGCAAAACCTCCCAGTCTATGCCGTTGCCGTTATCCGCTACGCAAAGCTCCATGCCGGACGCGTTCTGCGTGCATTCAAAGCGCACGGTGGTGGCACTTCCGTATTTTAGGGCGTTTTCAATAAGATTCCGCAGAATGGACATAAGTTTTTCAAGAATCTCGTATTCAAGGCGGATTTCTGTTTCAGGAAAAACGCAGGACGAAAATTCTTTGTTCAGCTTGTCAAAAAGAATTTGGAGCGGAACCATTCTGAGCTTTAAAAGCTGAGCCTGCGAAGCGATTATGATTTTTTCAAGACTTTCTGAATTTTCGGCAAGGCTTTTGCAAAGACGGCGCAACTCGGAGTCGCCGTATTTTTCTTCGATGGAACGGAGCTTTACGATGTTCTGCTTTATGCTCTGCTCGCGGACTATAAGTTCCTCGTAGACGGAAACAATGTCGTTCAGCTTTTCCGGCTTGATTTGAATGAAATCCATTTGCGGCAGGCAAAGGGCTTCTTCCTTCTGCTCTACGTCTGCCTGCGCTTCAGAAGCAGGCGCGTCCTCGGCTTCGTCAATTGTTACGATTTCGCCGGCAGCAATGCGGTTGCAGTACACAAGATAGGTAAGCACGTCCGGCATTTGGTCGGTTCTGCCTTTTATTATGCAGGTGCAGCTTTGCTTTATCTTTTTGCAGATGATGCGGATAAGGTTGTCCAGACGGTCGGACACAACGATTTTTTCGTCGATAAGGCTTGTCAGAACGCCTATCATTCCCTGCGAAAGCAGTTCCAGCGTTGAAAAATTAAGAAATGCGGCGTTCCGCTTGATTCCGCGGAAAATGCGGCTTATGGCTTTTTTTTCTGCGTGACTTTTGTCGCCCAGCTTGAGCGAATTGTACCGCATCTGAATCTCAACAAGCGAATTCAGCGTTTCCAGCGCGAAGGTTCGGTTTATTTCTGAGCATTCGTACGCCATAGCTATTCTTCCTTTCTAAAATAAAACACTGAGCCGCTGCACATTTTTTTGAGTTCTTTGGGCGTAATTTCCGCGTCAACCGAAGCAATCTCGCTGATAGAAAAAAGCAGTATTCCGCCGGGCGCAAGGCAAAGCTTGCACAGATTGCGAAGGATTTTTTGCTTAAGCTCGCGGCTGAAGTATATGAATACGTTGCGCATAAAAATAAGGCTTTGTTCCTTTGGAAAATTAACGGCGGTCGCCTCGTCCGCAAGCTCTATAAGATTCAGTGGCTTTACAGTAAGCGTCTGCTTTACGTCCTCAGTCAGCACGATGGTTCCGTCTGATTTTTGGAACGGACTTAACAGCGTCATGTATTTTTGCCCGTCAAACTCCCGCAGGGAATTTTTTTTGTAGATTCCGTTCCGGCAGTATTCCAAGGCAGCGGTGTTTATGTCGCTCGCCGTGATTTTGCATGAAACATGAGAAGCCTTTGCAACAAGGGCAAGCGAATACGGCTCCTCTCCGCGAGACGAAGCCGCGCACCACGCGCTAAGCGGCTTTGCTCCGTTTTTGCTAATCCATTCCGGAAAAAAAGAATTCTTAAGAAAATCAAACTGCGCCTGCTCGCGAAAAAAGTAGGTTTCGTTTACCGTGGACTCGTTTATAAAAAGCGAAAGTTCGTCCTTGTTTGCGTTCAGATAGCCGGCATAGGAAATGCCAGCAGGAGACAGAGATGCAATGCGCTTTTCCACAAAGTTTCGGATGCTTTGCTTGTGGCTTTCGCGGGGAATGATTCCTGTTTTTTGGGTGAAAAGTGCAAGCACGTTCTCCAAATCTAACGCAGTTATACTCATTGTGCCGCTCCATCATTCTGTACCAGAGAAAGGATTTTCTGCGGAATTTCCTGACGGGGAAGCACCTCCGTAGCAGCGCCCAGCTCTATGGCGGCGGCAGGCATTCCAAACACCGCGCAGGTGGACTTGTCTTCTGCAATGGTATGTCCCCCGTTTTCTACAATGACTTTACAGCCTTCCGCACCATCGCGCCCCATGCCCGTCATCAGAACGGCAAGGCAGGAACTTTTATAAAATGCCGCGGCGCTCTTAAAAAGCTTGTTCACCGCCGGGCGCAAAAAGTGATCCTCCGGCTCGTCAGAAAGCTTAAGTATCGGAAGCCCTTCCGAAGTAAGGCAGTCTATTACAAGATGCCTGTCCGCAGGCGAAAGATAGACGGTGCCGGGTTTTGCAACCTCACCGTTTTCTGCAAGCTTTACGTAAATATTCTGGCAGGAAGAATCAAACCAGTCCGCCATTTTTTTGTCCGCTCCAACGTCAAGATGCTGCACGTACAGCACCGGAAGCGGGAATTCTTCGCCAAGACCGCAAAGCACATTCTGAACGGCAGTAGGTCCGCCTGTGGAAGCGCCTATGCAAAGCACCTTGAATTCATTTTTTGCAGAAAGATTTTGTCCGCGCTTTTGTGTTTCAAGCGGAAGAACGCCAAGCTCTTTTTTTGCAGAAACATTTTTTAGCGCTATATCCTGCACCTTCTGTATCAAATCCTTGAAGAATTCTTTTTTAAAGGAAGAAAGATTCGGCTTTACATAGAACAGCGCGGCTCCGCTTTGCCTTGCCCGTTCTGCGGCACTTGCATCCTCAGAAAAAATCACCACTGGAATTTTAAGCGTGCCGCTTATGATGCTGCATGCGTCCAAGCCGTTCATTTCCGGCATATCAATATCAAGAATGGCAATGTCCGGGCTTTTTTGCGTGGCGCTCTGCTCTGCCTTTTTTCCGTTTGAGACAGAGTCGATGATTTCAAATGCGCCGCTTTCCTGAAAATTCTTTTCAAGCATACCGCGGATTATGGCAGAGTCGTCGGCGATGAGCAGTTTAATCTTATTTGTATCCAAGTTCGTTCCTCATACAGTTTTCAATTTCATCTATGTTCAGCACAAAAGCTTTTTCCGTATCAAAAGATATTTCTCCGAGTAAAAGTGTGTCGCTTTGCTCCGGCGGCAATTCCTTAAGCTCCGCTTCTGCAAAGCCCTTTATTTCCGTAGCAGAAAGAGAAATATTGTCGTCTTCCCGCTTAAGAACGATAACAACCTCTGTGGTTTCGGCATGTTCCACCACTGCGGAATTTGAAAGCACCATAGGCGTGCTGACCACGGAAAAAATCTCGCTTCTGTAATGGATTACGCCCCTTATGAGCGGCGGCGTGAACGGCATTTCGTAGATTTTTGCCGCACGCAGAATTTCCTGCACGGCTTTGCTTGGAACTGCATATGTTCTTTTTTCTGCGAGGAATACTAAAAAATTTTCTTTTGCAGTCTTTGCCGCAGTCGCTTTTTTTTCGTCCATACGGTTCTCTTTGGGTAATGGAGGCTATCGTTAGTCCCCTTTACGCTATTCTTCGTCCTTTACCTGATTGTTCAAATCCTCAGAAATTATGCGCAGGTTTTCGGCGGAGCTGGAGATGTTGTCTGTGGCAACGGTAAAATTTTCAACTCCGGCAGAAATTTGCTTGAGCGTAATCAGAATCTGCTCGCTCGCAATCGCCTGCTGCTGCATGATTTCGGTAATATCGCTGGCAGAATCCGCGGTAATTTCTGCGGCAGTCTTTATGCTTTCAAATTTGGACTCCAAATCCTTTGCGTTCTCGTAGCCCGCGTTGATTTTTGCCGTTCCGCTTTCGCTCGCAAGAACAAGGCTGTCGCTGGACTGCTGTATTTCGTTTATCTTTTCCTTGATTTCCTTTGTTCCGTCAATGATTCCGTCTGCGAGGCGACGAATTTCCGTGGCAACGATATGAAAATTCCGTCCGGACTCTCCGGCATTGCTTGCCTCAAGTTCCGCATTGAACGCGATGATTTTTGCCTGGTCTGCAACGCTGTTTATAAGCGTAACTATGTCCCAAATGCTTTCGATTCGGGTGCTCAGGATTTTCATGCCGTCGATTGTCTTTTGGTTTGCGTCAAAAATGTCGTGCAGCTGGTTCACGTTCTTTTCGATGTAGGCAACACCGTCCGTTACGTCCGCCGAAGTTTTTTGCGCAACCTGTGAAACGTCCTTGATTTTTTGCGCGATGTTCTCGCTCAGCAGGTTTGAGTCTTCCATTGTGGCAACAATTTCCTTTACCGCCGCCGACTGATCCTGACTGGTTGCCGCGGTTTCCTTTGTGGCCACAACAAGATTCTGCGTTTCCTCAAACAGCTTAAGTCCAAGAACTTTTTCCTTTTTCTGAATGTAGTTGATGAAGAATGAGTTGAATATTGCGCTTCCGCCGCTCAGGAACAAGAGAACAAAAATAACAAGCACGAACTTGAAGTTGAACGACCCGCTGAAATCTGCGACAGGTCCTTCTATTACAACGAACCAGGGGGTTTCTCCAATACGGTTTACGCCGTAAAAATTGCCGCTGTCCAAAATGACCTTCTGCTTGCCATTAAGCCATTCTTCCGGGTCAAATTCATATTCCGTCTCATCAAAATAATTTGCGCTAAGAAGCTTTTCTGGCTCCGCGTTCGCCATATACAAGCCCTTTGCGTCAAGAATATAAAGTGAAGTGCGCGGCGAAACGGTGATTTTTTCCGCAATCTCCGAAAGCTCGTCCACGGTAATGTCAACGCCCGCCATTCCCACCGGCGTATTGCTTTTGTCTACCGCCGCCTTAGAAATGGTGATAGAGATTGAGCCGTCCGTTTCGTCCTCTTCGGCATCAAGGAATGTAAGATGCCCGCCGTTACGGATTGTGTCCCGGAACCAGTCGTAATCACTTGGTTCCCAGTCGTCCTCCACCTCAAAGTCTGAGCTGTCCACATATATTCCGCCGTCAAAGCGCGATTTGATTGTGGCATAATACAGGGAATCCAAGTTTTCGGAACCCTTTGCAAGCGAATGAACGAGCACATCCAACGCCTTTTGGTCGGGATATTTTTCTGCGTATTCCGTAAGGTTTTCTACCATCTGAATATTTGGCGCAAAACGCTCCATGACCTGAGAGCTGAGCTTTTCTATTGCGCTGGTGGCTTGCGCAGTTACAAATGCCCGAATGAGAGAATGAGCCATAAAAGCGAACACAATGCAGGAAACTATTGCAACCAAGAGCATTGGTGTAAAGCTCGAAACAAAATACTTCATGGATTTTGAATTTTTAATGAATCTGCGTGACATAGTAACTCCGCCAAAAAAGTTTCACGAAATATTTTAGCACAAATAAATAAAAATCGCTGATTTTTTTTGCAAGGTGGTTTTACGGTCATTGCAGGGCAAATGCATTATAAAATAATTAATGCAATAAAAACTGATTCCTCATAAAAAAATGTCTCCCAGTCGAAAATTGGTTTTGCAAAACCACCATTACTCATGGAGATCAATTTTTGATGTATAGGTATTAAAAAAATAGCTTCCAGTCGAGTTTCGTCTTTCAAAATCGCACGCTCGCGTGCTACAC
>ERZ842401.398-NODE-398-length-62384-cov-19.091883_pt1 | contig 62384 bp, 34 predicted proteins | sample MGYA00521270_ERZ842401 | MGnify/ENA primary metagenome ERZ842401 (study PRJEB31892, sample SAMEA3878208) | bioreactor metagenome | biome: Moose rumen | place: Sweden | collected 2011-10 | study: EMG produced TPA metagenomics assembly of the PRJEB12797 data set...
TGTCGAAACTGAAGTTCAAGTTGCAGATCGACGAACTGGATGCCGACCTCATCGAGGACGTGAACATCGAGATGAGCCAGGCCCGCGAGACCGCCAGCATCTACTCCAACATCCTGGAGTCGACGATGGACACCTATCAGAGTATCATCAACAACAATATGAACACCGTGATGCGTACGCTGACCTCGGTCACCATCATTATGATGATCCCGACACTCATCACCTCGATGTTCGGTATGAACCTCGTAAACTATATGGAAGACAAGTCGTGGGGATTCATCGTCGCCATCCTCCTTTCTGTGACTGTTTCGGGCATTTGTTGGTGGTTTTTCCGTCACAAACGACTCATTTAAGTGCTTTTCTGTCATAAAAACAGTTAAAAATTAGGTCAGTTCAATAATTTGTATTAATTTTGACCCGATTATGCGACGATGCTTGCATCGTAATACGAATATCAATAACTTAATTGGTTAAATGATGGACTCTCAAGACAACATCCTCGTAAACGGCACAGCCGCTTCGCCAGTCGAAGAACAGGGGAAAATCGAAGAAGAAGTAATCCAGGAAGCCCAGGCTCCTGAAGTAGTTAATGAGGAAGCAACGGATGAGGCTTCACCGGCAGCAGAGGAAGAACCCCGGAAGGTCTACGAGACCAAGACCGAGGTGCTCGACCGTATCAAGGAGATAGCGCACGGTGACGAGAACCCCGATAAGGAGGAGATCGACTATCTCAAGACTTCCTTCTACAAGTTGCACATCGCCGAGCGCGAGGCCAAGTTGAAGGCCTACATCGACGGTGGCGGTGATCCTGAGGCTTACCAGATCACCCCCGACGAGGACGAGGAAGTGTTCAAGGCCGAGATGGGCATCATCAAGGAGAAGCGCCAGAAACTCTTCAAGGAGCAGGAGGCCGAGAAACAGGTCAACCTGAAGAAGAAACTGGCGATCATCGAGAAGATCAAGGGTATGATCACTTCTCCCGAGGAAGCCAACAAGGCCTACCAGGAATTCAAGGCCCTCCAGGCTGAGTGGAAGGATATCAAGAACGTGCCCGCCGAGAAGGCCAACGAACTGTGGCGCAACTACCAACTCTATGTGGAACAGTTCTACGACCTGCTGAAACTGAACAGCGAGGCCCGTGAGTACGACTTCAAGAAGAACCTCGAACTGAAGGCCAAACTCTGCGAGGCTGCAGAGAAACTGGCCGACGAGCCTGACGTGATCAGTGCCTTCCACCAGTTGCAGAAACTGCACGGCGAGTACCGCGAGATCGGTCCCGTCAGCAAGGAACTGCGCGACGAGATATGGAACCGCTTCAAGGCCGCTTCCACCGTTATCAACAAGCGCCACCAGCAGCACTTCGAGGGCATCCGCGCCAAGGAAGAGGAGAATCTGGCCCGCAAGACCGAACTCTGCGAGAAGGTAGAGGCCATCGCTGCGATGGAGAACAAGGGCAGCGGCGACTGGGAGAAGCACACCAAGGAGATCATCGACATTCAGACGGAGTGGAAGACCATCGGCTTCGCGCCCCAGAAGATGAACGTAAAGATCTTCGAGCGCTTCCGTGCCGCCTGCGACGACTTCTTCGGTCGCAAGGCAGAGTACTTCAGGGGACTGAAGGACACGTTCAAGGAGAATGCCGAGAAGAAGCGCGCCCTCATCGAGAAGGCCAAGGCCCTGCAGGACAGCACCGACTGGAAGGCTACTGCCGACAAGATGATCGCCCTGCAGAAGGAGTGGAAGACCATCGGTATGGTGCCCAAGAAACTGGGCGACCAGTTGTGGGAAGAGTTCCTCGGCACCTGCAATAAGTTCTTCGAGGCCCGTAATGCCGCCGGCGCCGGACAGCGCAGCGAGGAGCACACCAACCTCGAGAAGAAGCGCGAGGTCATCGCCAAACTGCAGGCCGTTGCCGAAGAGGCTGGCGAGGGTATCCAGGACAAGGTGCAGAAACTCGTGGAGGAGTACAACGCCATCGGCCACGTGCCCTTCAAGGAGAAGGACAAGGTCTATGAGGAGTACCACGCCGTGCTCGACAAACTCTATAAGGAACTGAACGTGAATGTGGCCAAGCGCCGCCTGAACAACTTCAAGCAGAACCTGAAGCAGGTGGCAGAGCGTGGCGAGAATGCCCTCGACAACGAGCGGGCCCGCCTCTTCCGCCAGTACGAGGCCATCAAGCAGGAGGTTCAGACCTACGAGAACAACCTCGGCTTCCTGAATGTTTCGTCGAAGAAAGGCAGCAGCCTCATCGACGAGATGAACCGCAAGGTGCAGAAACTGAAGGACGATATGAATCTCGTCCGCGAGAAGATCAAGGCCATCGATGCCGAGAACAAGGAAAGCAAGTAATCATTCATCATACAATACAATAAATCCTCCCAAACCGGGAGGATTTATTGTAGATGTTATGCCGACCTGGTGGCCGACTGGCTTGCAAAACATAACTTATAATAAGGAGACTGATATGAAAAAAGTAATAGTATTTGTAATAGCAATCATGACGATGGCAACAGTAAATTCACAGACACTGACGGAGCGTCAAAAAGGATTGGCAGCATGTGCCTGCCTGATGGCACAGGGAGATTTGGAGCGGTTGGAGCCTGCCGTAAAGACGGCGCTCGACAACGGAGTAACAATCAACGAACTGAAAGAGGCATTCTCGCAACTCTATGCCTACACGGGATTCCCGCGCTCACTGAATGCGCTGGGAGTGCTGAGCAAAGTCTTAGAAAACAAACAGACGAACTGGCAGGAGGGCAAGCCTTGGACGCGCCCTGCCGAATGGGACGATGCCAAAGCGGCCTACGAACTGGGCGTGAAGAACCAGACGCAGGTGTCGGGCCGTCCGTTCATCTACGACTTCTGCCCACAGGATGACTACTATCTGAAGTCACACCTCTTTGGCGACATTTTCGCAGGCGATCAACTCACGGCTGCAGACCGCGAGATTGTGACCGTCGCCGCCCTGAGCGGCCTCGGCAAGGTGGCCCCGCAGTTGGCAGCGCATAAGCGGGGTGCCGTGAACATGGGCAACAGCCAGGAAACAGTCGATGAACTCTGTGCGTGGCTCACCCAAGAGGGCTACACTCTGAGCGCCGTCTGGCCAAAGGGCGAACCCAACACTGCCTTCGCCCAGTACTTCATCGGCAACAGTTATCTGGCCGTGCTCGACAAAACGGGGCTCTGCAACGTCACCTTCGAGCCAGGCTGCCGCAACAACTGGCACGTGCATCACGGTGCCGTGCAGGTGCTTATCTGTGTTGCTGGCCGCGGCTGGTATCAGGAGTGGGGCAAGGAACCTGTGGAACTGAAGCCCGGTGTAACCATCGCCGTACCCGAAGGTGTGAAGCACTGGCACGGGGCTGCCCGCGACAGTTGGATGCAGCACCTGACCTATCACACTAATGTTCAGCCCGGGAACAGCAACGAGTGGCTCGAACCCGTGACCGACGAAGTGTACGACAAGATTAAATAGGACTACGAATTTAACGAATTATACGAAGTTTCTATTCTGTCACGCTGACCGTCAGTTTCTTCAGGTCTGCGTCGCGTGAACTGTTGCCGTACAGGATTTCGTAGGTGCCGGGCTTGGTGCGCATCGTGTTCGTCTCTGCATCCCAGAACTCGAAACTCTTCTTGTCCAAGGGGAGCGTGACCGTGGCCGTCTGTCCGGCCTTCACGTTGACACGCTTGAAGGCACGCAGTGACTTCAGCGGGCCTTCCTTGTCGGCCAGGTTGCGGATATACACCTGCACCGTCTCTGCACCGTCCCGTTTTCCGGTGTTCGAGACGTTACACTGAAGATTGAGCGCTGGAGATCGAAGACTGAAGACGCCATTCTCAATATCCAATTTTCCACCTTCAATCACAAAGTCCGTATAACTCAGTCCGTAGCCGAAGGCGAAGAGTGGATCGTTGAAGTAGCGATAGGTGCGGCCCTTCATCGAATAGTCCTCATAGTCGGGCAACTGGCCGTCGTTCTTGTAGAAGGTGACGCTCAACTTGCCGGAGGGGTTATAGTCGCCGAAGAGCACATCGGCAATGGCCGTACCACCCTCCTGTCCGGCATACCACGCCTGGACGATGGCATCGCAGGATTCCATCTCCGGCTGCAAGGCGATGGCGGAACCGGAGCAGTTGACGAAGATGACCGTCTTGCCGGCAGCCTTCAGCGCCTTCAGGAAGTCACGCTGCACCTTCGGCAGTTCGATGCTGGTGCGGTCGCCGCCCTTGAAGCCCTCTATCTGCACCGGCATCTCCTCTCCCTCCAGTGCCGGAGAGATGCCACCCACGAAGATCACCTTGTCGATGCCCTTCAACCGGGCGATCATCCCGTCGTAGTCGATGGGCAGTTCCTTGGCGATGTTGATCTTCAGGTCGGCATTGAAGGTCTGGATATGCGAGAAGCGCACCTCGATGTTGTAACTCTTGCCCTTCTCTGCCTGGATGGCCGTACGGTTGGGCGTGGTGCGCCAGATGTGGTGCACGTACTGCTGCTTGCCGTCGATGTAGAGTTCGAAGTGTCCGCAACCTTCCACATTGACGACATACTCGCCCGACTCCTTCGGCGTGAACGTGGTTTCGTACTTGGCCGAGAAATCTTCCAACTGCACGCCAGGGGCAAAGTTATGCATACCAGCCGTGGTGACGGCCAGCGGCGTGGTGTAGTACTGCACGGTGACGGGCTTGCCCTCCATCTTGCGGTTGTTCCAGAAGGTGCCCTTCAGGCCCTTCTTACCCTCGAAACTGCACTGGCTGCCCATCAGGCAGTCCATCACCTTGTCGTAGGTCAGGTCGCAACCGGGGAAATAGAGGATATTCTTCTGCTTGGCCTTGATGCCGTCAAGGATGGTGACGGTGTGGTTAGGCATACCGTTGTAGTTACCCCACATCATCGGGCCGTTGTTGGCATTGGGGCCGATGACGGCGATTTTTTCAGAGGTAAGAGGTGAGTGGTGAGAGGTGAGAGGTAGGACGTTGTTTTCATTCTTCAGGAGCACGATGGTCTGGCGTGCCATATCGAGGGCCAGTTGTGCACTCTGCTTGGAGGACATCGCCGAATAGGGAATCTTCGACCATTCCACCAGCGAAGGATCATCCATCTCACCCAAATCGAAACGGCCCTCTAAGAGACGGATGACGTGCTTGTCGACCTCAGCCTCCGAGATCAGTCCACGACGCACGGCCTCAGGGATGCTCTTGTAGGCATAGCCATAGCCGCACTCCACATCGGTACCTGCGATCGTGGCCTTGGCCGTAGCGTGGGTGGCATCGGACGATGACTTGTGCGACTCGTAAAAGTCGGAGACGGCACCGCAGTCGCTCACCACGAGATACTGGAAGCCCCACTCGTCGCGCAGGATCTGCTGGAGCAGACGCTGGGAGCCGCAGCAGGGATCATCGTCGAGCCGCTGATAGGCACACATCACCTCGCGCACCTTGGCATCCTGTACCAGCGTCTTGAAGGCCGGCATATAGGTTTCCCAGAAGTCACGGGGCGACACCTCGGTAAGATTAGCCGAGTGACGGGTGTACTCAGGTCCGCTGTGCACGGCATAGTGCTTGGCACAGGCCCACAACTTACGGTACTTGGCATTCTCAGGCCCCTGCAGGCCCCGCACCACCTGTGTACCCATCACACTCGTCAGATAGGGATCCTCGCCGTAGGTCTCCTGTCCCCTGCCCCATCGCGGATCGCGGAAGATGTTCACATTCGGTGTCCACACGGAGAGGCTGTGGAACTTCTCATCCTCACCACCGTTGAGCATCCGGTGGTTGTACTGTGCCCGGAACTCCGTGCTGGCCACGTCGAACACCTTATACAGCAAGTCAGGGTTCCACGACGCAGCCATAGCCACCGGCTCCGGAAATACCGTCACGTTGCCCATATTGGCTGCCCCGTGGAGCGCCTCGCTCCACCAGAAGAACTTCTTGATGCCGAGCCGCGGGATGGCAGGACTCTCGTCGAGCATCAACTGGGCCTTCTCCTCGAGGGTCAGACGACTACACAGATCCCGTGCCCGCTCCTTGGCGCTCAGGCTGGGATCCTGATAAGGAAGTGTCTGTGCCGACACAGAAAGGCCGACACAAGACACCAACACAATTGATAATAAGCGATGTTTCATATCCATTTTATTTTTGTTCTATAGAGATGCATTTCAGAATTTCCTCCGAAGGTTTTGACAAGAGGTACCACGTCTCCCGACGCAGCACCTCCGAAAAATACCAAAACAATGTATACTTAAAGTACTAACTATTATATATAAGTTGAATTTTCGGTTGCAAAGATACGATAAATATGCATTCTACACTTTATTTATAGTAACAAATACTTTATCTGTTGCGCTTGAATGCAAAAAACAGGGGAAATCATAGCAAGAACTCGGCTGTAAGGCTCCACTTCATCATATTGCCAACAGCCGTAGACTCAAGCGACTTGTAGCAGTCGGCATGCAGCCTAAGGGCATGCTTGCACACCGGCATCTGGGCACCGGCACCAAGATAGAACCCATAGTGCGTCGTGTTTTCCCACTCCTTATCCACGATCTTATCACCCATGTAGGTCCTTGTTTCCTTGTTCCCGAAATTCAGCACATAGAATCCGCCGACACGGAACAGTGGCTGGATCTTCCCGCTGCCAAAACGCTTCACCATACCTATGGCGTAGGTCCATCTGCCTTTCTCGTATGTGGTGTGTGATGGTTCATGTCCGCCACGCACCAACACATCGTGCTCGAATTTTGCCTTGGGAGAATAGGAGATGCCCAGTTCCAGGCTGCCGCCCTTCACCAACCGTTCAATATCCATCTCTACGCCAAGCCCAAAATCAAATGCGCTGCCGGAGTAGTTCTCGTCACCCAAGTCTCGGTCTTGCTTGACAGTACGCTCTTTCGCATAGTAGGCAAAGCCGGCAAATGCCTTGAAGTGAGCCTTCACCCTGTCGGATTCGGGCTTGTATTCATACACCATACACGAACTGCCATCGGTGCACACATCTCGGTGATAGTCACGCACGACATCCACCAGTTGCTTCCTCGTCATATCTATCTTGTTCATACCATCGGCCGCTCTCCACGAGTCACTCAGCAGAAGTTTCACCCTGCCCACTTGCTCCTTCTTCTGCTGCTGGTTCTCCATTTCATCCTGCAGCGATGATGACGAGATCATTGCCCTGTTGACGAGTTGTGCCATCTCACCATCCTCACGCTCAAAGAAGAAGTATTCACAGTAATCGTCAGCAACACAGTAGAGGTTCATCTTTCCCTGGACCATAAACTCGGCAAAGAACAGTTCCGGGATGCCATAGACATTCAGTCGGCGGGTGACAAAATACTTGCCGTTATTGTCAAATCTGAAGCCCTCGATATCGCCGGGCTTGTATGTCTTGCCCTCGCTGTCGCCATTGGCCCGAAACAGGCATTGCCTCGACAGTTTCTCGTTGGTACGGAAGTCAAGAATACCCCTGATCGTGTCGCCTGTGTTTGTAATGACATAACCGGGTTTGGGATTAATCTGCGCCATCGAGAGCGCAACGCTAAAGAATAAGGAATAAAGAATAATAAATGTCTTTTTCATTTTATGATACTCAATAATTAATGTTATATCTTCAATGTTCAATGTCTTTGCGTACGCCGAAGTCCTTGCGATAGTCATCGTTGATGACGCGGCAGGTCCGACGGCTATCGAAACGGGTGGGGCCGGTGATGAAATCGGGTACATTGAAGGAAAGGAAACGCCCACGATAGAAACGGCGTGGATTCCGCTGCGGCAGCATAAAGGCCTTGGTGACAGTGCCCTTGGCATCAACATAACAGAAATAGGGCCGCGTGAAGAGGCCGTCGTCGCGACGGGAACTGAAGACAAGCCAGCGCGAGTTGGTGCTCCAGTTGTGGAACGATTCGGTATCTTCAGAGTTGGCCTCGGTCATAGGACGGCTCTGACCGTTAGCGAGGTCGAGCAGCCAGAGGTCGGCCTCGTGATGCCAGATGCTGAACTGCCCGTAGTCGGAAAGTGTGTAGCAAAGGAAACGTCCGTCATAGGAGGGACGGGGAAAGGACAGCGACTGATGCAGGGCCTCGGCATTGACAATGGTGTCTATACGGTTGCCGAAACTGCCCGTGGCAGCGTCGAAGTCGATACGACAGAGATTATAGCGGATGGAGTCGAGTTGATGATTTCCTTCTGGCAGGGCACGGGCCGCACAGAAATAGAGCGAACGGCCATCAGCAGAGAAGACCGGGAATGTCTCATAGACCGAATCCTGCTTGAGAAGGGGTGAAAGCAGCAACTCATTTTTCTCGACATCGTAGACCTGGAGGTCGGAGGCGGCATCGAACACCTCGATGCGGTTATGGTGCGCACTGTGGAAGGTCTGGCTGGTGGTGTTGGTGGAATAGGCAATATAGCGGCCCGACGGATGCCAGTAGGGATAGACACACAGGCCAAGCGTCTGATCCGTCTTGGTATTGTAGGCGGTGACGGGACCATAATTCTGGCGTAGCAGTGTGGCACCATGCGCCCCACGGATATGAAGGCTCATATCAGCAGGGTTGCCACGGTTGAAACTATGGCAGTTGACGCAGCCCTCAAACTGCGTATTCTCAATCAGCGGACGCTCTTCGAATGAAGAGAGGTCGCGTTCATAGATGCCCATCTTGCTCCACACTTCGTAGCCCGGCTCAATCAGGCGGTAGCAGATGCCATAATCGATGCTGTCAGGACTGATGTAGATGGAGAAGGGGCGATAGGTGTGCCAGCCATCTTCATACTTGGCCGAGACGGTCACGCTGAGCGAGTCGCCACGGTTCTGCCCGAGCAGGGTATGCCAGTCAGCAAGGTCGAAGTCTGTTGACTCTTCGCCCTGGCTGTGCAGGCTGTGTCCGTGGCGGTCGGTAATGACTGCATCAATACGGAGTGCTGTCTCATCGGCCATACAGAAGTTGAGCGGAGCGACGTTAACGGGTATAGTGACATCAAGATAGTCAGGATAGATTTGGGGCTGACCTTTCTCATGCTTTGCATCGCTGACCTTTTCGTCGCAGGCAACGCATATCAGGAGGGGGAGCAGTATATATAGTATTCTTTTCATTGCTTTGTGGAAGTGTGACGTAGTAATTCATTATAGCGTTCGCGGTCGCCCGTCAGCATATAGTAGGCCACCAGATATTCGTATGCCAGACGATTGTCGGTATTGCTGAAGTAGAGACCTTCGAGCATCTCTGCACTTACATGGCCGCCGAAGTAAAAGTCCTCCTTGTAGGCAAACTGGCGTAGGCGTCCGTATTCAGGATGGTTGGCTATAGCCTCTTCATTCCCCAATAGTTGGAGGGTTTCGTTGGCCCATTCCCGATAGAAGAGCGTCTTCTGCAGGGCCGTGAGATATTTGCGAGCCACTTCGTAACTGCCGATAATCAGGTTGGTCTCTGCCAGTCGCTTGTAGCAGCGACCGCTCTTCTGGAAGTCGAGGATGGCTTCCTGCGCCTCAAAGACCGAACGCTGAGCGACATAGACCATACCCAAGTGATAGAAGGCCTCGGCAGTGGGCAGAGGACTGGTGGCATCGGTCTTGGCATCGGGCAAGAGGCCGGCGATGCCGTTCTGGTTAAAGTCGAACAGATGGTCGATGAGCATACCGTTCTTCGCCAAGGCAAGATTCTGTACCGTCACCCCGATCTGGTTATTGGGTTTCTCGGCACTGATCGTCGCAAGAATGCGGTTCCACTGCTGGTAGCGGGCCATAAAGTCATACTGCATCACTCGCTCTGCCTTGAAATTGGCGGTCTGCCAGACGACACAGAGACCACAGAGGAGACAGAGGATATAAGAGGTAAGAGGTAAGAGGTGAGAGGTAAGAGGTAAGAGGTGAGAGGTAAGAGAATTGTTCTGCTGCTGAGCCTTCTCTCGTTTCTGAAATCTCGCCACTAACTTCATCAAGAAGGGGAGGATGATGGCGGTCAGCCATGCCACATAGAGCAGGGTTGGGAAAATTTTCGGGTTGCGATAGTAATGACTACCACCAAAGGCCACCCAATAGAGAATCGGTATGGCAATCAGAATGGCAATGCGCCGTGTCCATCCCCCAGGCAATCGGAGAAGCCCCCAGACAGCGAGCAGCGTGAGCAGGACGGCCCAGACGCCGCCCAGCAATGCATTCTCGTCAAGCAGGAACCACCAAAGTAGGAATGCAGGCACAAAACTCAGAGAGGCGAGAGGTGAGAGGTGAGAGGTGAGAGGTGAGAGGTGAGAATTCTTCGCAGAGCGAAGCGGCAGAGCCGAGCGGAGAATTGAGAGCGTGAGGAGTTGCACGGCGGAGAGCAGGACTGCAATGATGAGCGCACCCACCCAGGCATAAAGGAAGAACTGGGTGCAGAAGCGCCCCAGCAGGTCGGCTACGCCACCGGGCAGTTTCACGATCTCCCACACATAGGTGCTATCGAAGAGAAATAGTTGATACTGCTCCTGATAGTGCAGATGGTGCGGATAGGCCATCCCGAAAAAGAGGAGGACGGCCACGCCAAAGAGGCTATTTGTCAAACACCTTGCTAAATTCATCGACACTGATACGTACTGGTTCAACCATAAACTCCGGACGGTTATAGCACTTCAGGCGGAAGGTGTTTTGCTCGGGGTCTTCCTGTGGCAGCATAAAGGCCTTCTCCACTTTCCCATTATTAAAATAAGAAATGTAGATGCGGCTGAAGTTGCCATCACCCCGGCGGCTGGAGCACATGATCCAGTGCCCGTTGCTCGACCACGTCGGGTAACTGTCGGCAAAGCCTTCACTGTTCAGGCCATCGAGAGGCAAGAGGTCAGCGGTGAGCGGTGAGAGTGATATACAGGCGATGTCGCCATCGGCATGCCTGATATGGAAGCAGCCGTACTGTCCGCGGGCAAACAGCAGATAGCGGCCATCGGGGCTGACACGCGGCAAGGTGGCACTCTTGTTTTCAGCGGCAGCATCGTAGACCAGTTCCTCCTCACCGAAGCCGTGCGATGCCAGATCGAACGAACGACGATAGAGGTTGTACTGTATATACGGATAGAAGGAACGGATATCCTTATCGTGCATCTCCTCAGGCAGGGGAACCGACTTACAGTAATAGAGGTATTTGCCGTCGGGCGACCAGGTAGGATAGACCTCCAGGAGCGTGGAGTCGTTGGAGACGACGGTCACTGAGTCGGTGGTCACATCATAGAGAATCAGGTCGCTGGCTTCATCATAGACCTCAATCTTGTTGGGGTTCAGCGTATGGAATCCCTGGCGCGTCCTGTTGGTCGAGAAGGCAATCAACTTGGCAGTGGGGTGCCAGGCCGGATAGACACCTCCGGAAATGGTATAGTCGCGCTTCATATTAACCCTTGAGACCTTGCCATCGTTGACAAGTACGGTACCGGCATTCGACAGACGCACATGGAAAAGCATATTGTCGGTCTTGTAGTTTTGATAACTGTGGCAGTTGATGCACTGGCCTATGGTCTTGTCGTTCATCGTGATCTCATTATTGAATATCTGTGTCTCCTCGAACGAGGTGACGTTACGCTGGTCGATCTCCATATAGGTCCACGCCACATACGACGGTTCGATGAGGCGATACGACACATACTCATCGATGGGCTGTTCGGCCACACGTATCTCAAACGGGTTGAACGAGAGCCATTCGCCCTCTTTCTGTCCCCAGACCTCTACTTTGATGCGCTTGCCCTTAGATGCATTGAGCATCTCGTGCCATTCCGACTCGGGTATCTGCACCTTCACGCCATTGCCGTATGTCTGCTGCTGGCCATCGGGCGTAGTGAACCTTGCCACACAGGCTTCATAGTCGTCAGCCGGGAGCATAAAGTTGAGCGGCGCAATGTTGCAAGGCACGGTGACATTGCAATAATCGGGGAAGATAGCCGGCAGGCTCTTGACTGCTTTGGATGAGGCAGGCACGTTGGGATGATTGCCACACGACGAAAAGATCAGCATGGCGACAGCAACCGCCAAGAGGTAAGAGGCGAGAGGTGAGAGATGAGAGGTGAGAATCTTTTTCATGTCTTAAAAGAATTTATTTCCGAAGATGTTGTACCACCAGTAGGTGTCGCCATACTCTTCTCGCATGTTTTCACCTACCTTTTCAATTGTCATACCGGGCTTGGCCTGACTTTCAAGGGTCTCCCAGAACTTCTTATAGCGTTCGTATGTTCCTTTTTCAACGGGGAGCATCATACGTTTTTCTTCCGGGGCCTTATCCATAAACAGGATATAGGCTTCCTGAGCATGCAGAGGGAACTGTTCGTCGAGGTGCAACTTCACATAATTGTGCAACGCTGCCCAGAAGCGGCGGGAGTCACAACGCAGCATCGCATAGAACAGAGCCTGTTCTGAAGCCACCTTATAATCGGTTTCATACCAGAGACTGATGCCATTCACAATATAACTCTCACTGTTCTCAACACCCGTAATCTCATCAGCGTAGGATTTCTGGAGTTCTCTTACCTTTTCTGAGACGGGAGCCGGTTGCCAGTCACCGTAGAACGGATGATGGTGGAGCACGGTGTTATAGCGCTCCAGGAGTTTTTCGTCTCCCTGGGCCAGGGCACAGCGGGACAGCATTTTCAGATAGAAGGGTGAGAAGCCTGCTTGTATGGCATTCTCGAAATCCAGACGGATGGCCTCGTTCATCATTCCGTAATTGTAATAGACCAGCGGTGAGGCAATGTCCAGAAGGGTGACGTGGAGCGAATCGGGGTTGGTAATATTATGGCCATCATTGCCACCCAACTTAAACGAACGGTCGAGCAGGCCGCCTTCGTTCATCAGGGCAATATTCTTGAGGAAGACCATCGTGCGAGTAGGTTTCTTGTTCGTTTCCGCCATAGTCAGCACTTCCTTCCAGTTGTCGTCGAAAGCATAGTTCACCATACGCATCTCGTCGATGTAGTTCTGATCCTGATACATCAGCGACGAGGTGAAGATGATGCCTGCAAGAGAAGAGGTGAGAGGCAAAAGGTAAGAGGTGAGAGGTGAGAGGTGAGAGGAGAGAGAGAGCCTCTGAATAAATGGGATAAGCACAGAGACAGCCCCCAGCACCCAGAATGGGATGGAGAGGCGGTCGGTCGTGTCGAGTGGTGTCTCGAAGCGTGGCAAACCTGCCAGTACGACGTCATCAAACTTCAAATTCGAATAGAACTGGGTATGCCAGATGCTGGCAGTAAAGAGCAGCAAGACAATGCCTAATACTTCACGCCAAGTCAGTTTTTCGACAAGCGCGAGACATAGCACGAAAAGTAAGGCAAACCATCCGAGCACCGGATAGAGACAAACGCCCAGCAGATACCAGACGAGATGCCATTTGCGGGGTGTCGTGCTTCGGGCAAGCCACAAAAGCAGTAGCATCACCAGATAACCTACCGACTGGGAGAACCAATAGCCCCTGACGGGAAAGACATAAATCCAGTAGCCCAGATCGACAACCGACGTGAGCAGACAGGCTACAGGCAAGAGCATCAGTGCAGAGGCACTTCCCTGTAACCGGAATGCTTTGGCACCCACACAGAAGATAAGCGTCCAGATCACCGCCAGCACACCAGCACCCAAGGCAGGGTGATAGAAGAGTTGCGTCAGCCAGGCTCCGACATACTGCATCAGGCCGAAGGGCTTCGACACAAGCCGATTGAAGAAGGGGGTTCCGAAGATGAACTCGGAGCGGTCGTGCGCCGTATAGAATACCTCCAGATTGATGTATAATATATATACGACAAATACTATGAAAGCCAGCAGGCTTACATAGAGGAGGAGACCAGATTTTTTGCGTTCGTTGGTCATCATATTATACTGCTGTTTGTTTTATGGCTACAAAGTTAAGCATTTTCTGCCAAACCGCCAAATAATAACTTAAAAAAGGCTGGCCCATTGCCACCTGACTTTGGCGATGCGCACCATGCATTGTTTTCGTATACAGTTTTTGAAAATAGGTTGTAACGTTGTAACAATGCCGATTAGCACTGGGGTGTGCAACCTGTTTCGGAGGTTGTAAGGTTGCTACAAGGTTGTAACCGATTTCAATCATATTCAAGAGCATTAATGTGAGGTTGCTTATCGTACTAGAGGAATGTGGTCATATCTACTAAAGAGGTTTAAATCAACGGCAGGAGGTTTCCTATTGTTGAATTTACTAGTAAATTGCGTCATTAGCAATTTACTGAGAAGCAAGGAGCAGTATGTTACAACCTTGTAGCAACCTTACAACCTCCGAAACAGGTTGCACGCCCTTTGCCACAGGGCATTGTTACAACGTTACAACCTATAATTCAATTCTTTTAGTGTATTACATTAAAAACCGCTGAAGTCAGGACTTAAAGAAGGCTGACTCATTTTACTGAGTCAGCCTATTTTAAAAGATCAGGAATTATTATTCCTCATAGTAAACAGCATTGAGAGTCATCGTGCCACTGTAGAGCATGAGGTCGAGGTCACGGCCTTCACCACCCTTAGCGCACTCCTTAGCCAGTGTCTCAGTGATCTGAAGTTCATTCAGACCATTCACCCAATTCACGTGATCGTAATAGGTGTTACTCCACCAACCGTTCATGACCTTCATATCAACGCCATCAGCATCAGAGATGTCGAAGATCAGGGTCTTCAGACCGAAGTAGACATCATCGGGAATAGTGGGCAGATGAGCACCCTCAGTAGAACTGAAACGCATGGCTGCAGCATCCCAGGCACCGGGCTGGAACGGGGTTTGGTCAGGATTGTCAGGACCACCATAGATATAGATCTTCTGGAGCGGATCCGTGATTTCCTGACATGTCACCTGATAATCAGCCGTCAGTTCAGTACCATCAGGACAAATAGCCGTCAGAGTGACAGTATGCTCACCAAGTTTCATCTTCTTCGTGGCATAGTTGCCGATGAAATCCTTACCACCAATATTCCACTTAGCATTGACAGGTGCTAAGGTCTGGCAGGTAATCACATTACCATTCTGGCCACTGGCTGCCTTGTCAACAGCGACAGTAGTCTTCGCCTTAAGTTCGTCGACAGAAATGTGACCACCATTGCTGATATCCTCGTGAGTAGGATCACAACCAGCGAAAGCACATACTGCAACAACAATCAAAAATAATATCTTTTTCATATTGCTTACTTATTATTATTAATAAAGAACTTTATATGTCCACTCTTCAGCAGGCGTATTTGTATCCCATCCTGGGTTCTGCTGCAACTTACCACTCATCAGCGTGATCTGACGCTCAGGCTTCGGCAGGAAACCGTTGGTATCAGCGTAGCGCTTAGCCCAACCGGCAGATGTCATGTGCTCCAGAGAAACCTTGGCACTCTTCTGACCATAGCAGACAATCTGCTTACCTCTCTGGGCCTGGAGGGCCTGAGCCGCCATTGAGTTCGTTCCAGAGTCAATACCTGACCAACGACGCAAATCGTTGAAACGAAGCCCCTCTAATGCGAACTCCCAACGACGCTCGTTCTGAACAGCCTTCAGAGAGTATCCAGTCTGAGGAACACCGGCACGAGCCTGAACCTGGTTCATCCACTGAGCCTCACCCGTCAATTCGGTCAGCATCAGCAGAACGTCAGCATAGCGCATCAGGTAGAAGTCTTCGAAATGGTCACCCTGCTGCTTGTTGTCAAGCGAACTGGAAGAATAGCCCTCACACTGAGACCACCAAGAATCGTTGTCGGCAGCGCAAGCATCGAGGTTCACGTCAGCATACTTCTTACAAGCATAGCCTGACTCCTCGTTGTCATCCTTCTCGTAGGTGTAGGCTTCGAGTTCATTATCGAGGTCGATCAAAGTACCGAGTTTGCGGATATCGGTATAGCCACCGGTTCTCTCAGCATCAGTCCAGTCGTCCCAGATGTTGCAAGAAGGCGTACCCTGACCCCAACCCTGGTTGAACGGATAAGTCTTGCTGCGCTTACCATTATCGTTGGTAGCACCGTTACGAAGACCCCAGAAACAAGAGAGGTAGTTTGAATACATACGCGCATTGTTGTATGTACCACTGATAGCCCACTTAGAAGCATTCAGGAACTGGATCTGGAAGATCTCCTCCGTGTTACCGTTACCCATACCAGGCATATCGAAACAGTTGTTGCGATCCATATCTGCGATGAAAGCGTAGGCATGAGTGCCTTCTGCATTGCCGCCGTCCTCACCATCGTGAGCCTCATCCCAAAGCAAACTGTTAGAGTACTGCCAGAGTGAACGGAAGTCCTCACAGAGTTTGTAGCCGCCATTGGAGACGATGTCCCTCAGGCCTTCTACGACACCAGCCTTTGAAAGTGTACCACCAGGGCAACCCTCCTGTTCTACGAGTTCGATCGTAGCATCGCCAGAAGCGAGTTCACCAGCCTTCTTATAGAAGCCAGCCCAGAACATCCAGGCACGGGCGATAAATGCCTCGGCAGCATACTTGTCAGCATGACCTGAGCCATTGGCTCTCTCTGCCTTCATCAGGTTCTTACCAGAAACAAAGTCCGAAAGGATCTGCGGATAGATCACGTCCTCAGCACTCACCTGATACTGCATCTCCTCTGTGATCACTGTAGAGGTGATCAGAGGTACATCACCGTACAACTGGGTGAGAAGGAGCGTATAGAAGCCACGCATGAAATAGGCCTCACCGAGGAGTTGATTGCGCTGAGCCTTCTGAGCCTCAGTCCAGGCCACGTTGTCGATGGTCTCAATCTGGTTGTTGGCACGAGAGATACCACCATAGAGAAGGACGAAATCATGTTCATACTGATTGGCGCTTGCAGTTGTGAAGTGATGGAGTGACTTATTCACATTATCCTGCAGACCGCCACTACCGTAGCACTCGTCTGACATCATGCACCACCAGTAGAAAGGATTGTTACATACACCAGTTTCGTCACCGCCACCCAGAGAGTTCATGATACTATAGGTAGCTGCATTCAATGCTTCTACATCAGCCGGCTTACCGGGGAATGTAGCCGCAGTCAACTCTGTAACACGCGGATCAGTGTCCAGCATATCGTTACAGGATGTGAACATAGTTGCTGCTGACAAAACAGCTAACGATGATAAAATATATTTCTTCATAACTTTAAATCTCCATTTTTCAATCTTAGAACTTAATGCTTGCACCTACCAGATAAGTACGAGATGGCGGGTAAAGACCCAGGTCGATACCAGATGCCCAAGCACTTCCACCAGCACCATTACCAACCTCAGGATCGAGACCTGTGTAACCTGTGAAGGTGTAGAGATTCTGAGCCTGCACATAGAAGCGGAGTTGCTGGAACGGACAAGCCTTCCAAATATGCTTGAAGTCGTAACCGAGTGTGACGGTCTTGATCTTGAAGAAATCAGCATCCTCCATATAGCGGGTAGATACCCAGTTTGTATTCTGGTGACCAGTAGCGGAAATACGCGGCTGGGTGTTAGAAGTACCCTCACCAGTCCAACGATTCAGGATCGTGGTATCATAGTTCTGATAAGGTGCATCACTGAATGAGCGGTAAGAGCGCATGATCTGATGACCGAATGCACCGGCACCGTTGACTGCGAAGTCGAAGCCCTTATAACTCAGACCGAGGTTCACGCCGAGCATGATGTCAGGATTAGGATTACCAATCTCGTGACGGTCGCAGGTTTCACCCTCAGCGAAGGTAATCACACCATCACCATTCCAGTCGTCCCAGATCATATCACCAGGCATTGCGTTGTCAAGAACAGCCTTGCCTGCTGCACGGGCAGCGTCGATCTCTTGCTGATTCTGCCAGATGCCGCTGTAAGACATACCGTAGAAGTAACCGATAGGCTTGCCTTCCTCTGCACGGTAGACATACTCAGTACCCTGTGAAAGCACACCACTCGGACCATTGAGGTAGTGGTTGTCGTTGGCGATACGGGTTACCTCGTTCTTGTTGGTTGTCAGGTTCACGCCAATGTTATAGTTGAAGTCCTTGCCGATCTTGTCGTTCCAGGTGAGTGCAATCTCAATACCAGTGTTCTTCACATCACCACCATTGATGGCAGCAGGATCGGTACCATAGATGGCATACGGGTTACCACCGATCAACCAGTCCTTAGTGGTCTTCTTATACCAGTCGAAGGTCAGACCCAGACGGCTGTCGAGGAAACGGGCATCGAGACCGAAGTCTAACTGTTCTGAGGTTTCCCAAGTCAGGTCAGGATTCGGAACGATGTTAGGATAAGCACCGGTGTTCGGCGTACCGGCCACAGAAGTAGCCATATCAGAACCGAACTTGTAACCGCTGTCGCCAGAGTCGCCTGACAGGGCGATGGTAGCCAGATACTGATACTTAGAGATACGGTTGTTACCATTCTGTCCCCAAGATGCGCGGATCTTCAAGAAGTCCATCCAACTCTTGGTGCCAGCCATAAAGTTCTCATTGCTGACCACCCAACCTGCAGAGATAGAGGGGAACACACCCCAGCGCTTGCCATCCGTGAAGATACTTGAACCATCGTAACGCATCGTGAAGGTTGCCATATACTTCTCGTTCCAGTCCCAAGTCAGACGACCGAACCAAGAAGCGAGATACTCTTCATCATTGGGGCTACCTGTCAAAGTGGCATCGGTAGCGTTCACCAGTTTTACGTTCGACAGCCATGCGGAATCCCAGCCCTTCAACGTTGCGAGTTGATCGCCGAAATTAACCTTGTTAGATCCGCCAACATTGAAACTCCAGGCAGTGCTCTGGAAACTCTGACCGACCATAGCACTGATCTTGTGACCAGCAATCAAAGGAAGGTCATAAGTAAGGGTATTCTCAACTGACCAAGAAGTATTCAACCAAGCACTCTGGTTAACACTATAAACAATAGATGTGGCATTTCCATAACCAGTAGACTTCGGCTCGCCATAGTTACGATAGGCACCAGAACCCCAGTTATAGTTGAACTGAGTACGCCATCTCAGACCCTTGATAGGCTGGATTGTGACGAAACCAGTAGCGCTGGTATTGATGTTACGGCTCTCAGCCATTGAGTTGAAGCCACCCTTCGTAAGGTTCTCCCAAGGATTGCTGAACAGAGAAGAGTTCCAGCCCTTACCATAAGCCTCAGTGCCGTCAAACTCCTGATAATAGTAGATGTCGCCATTGTCAGCATACTGCGGTACGAGCGGACAGGTCTGGAGCAGACTGTGGATATAACTCCAGTACATACCATCCTCAGCCAGGTCGTGGCTCTTGTTGTAGCCAATAGAGATGTTCTCACCGATGGTGATGGCATCGAAGTCCTTGGCTCTCAGGAGCACGTGGTCGCTGTTGATACGGATCGTGTGACGCTTGTAGTAAGAAGCCACGTCAGCACCCATAATACCTTCATTACCAGTATAGGTGTAAGACATAGCGAACTTACTGCGGTCTGTACCACCAGTCAGGGTTACGGAGTGGTTCTGCTGCTGAGCGTTCTTGTTCTCGAATGCGCCCCACCAGTCAGTACCTTCCCAGCCATTGTTGACCTTGTCGAGAATGTCCTGAGGCACGAAGCCGGGCCAATCCATCTTCTGACCAGAGGTATTGAAGGTGTACTCGTCGATGACGGTCATGTATTGCTTGGCATTGAGCAACTGAGGACGCTTGTAGGCGTTTGACCAACCCATAGCACCATTGTAACTGAGTTCGATCTTACCAGCCTTACCCTGCTTGGTTGTTACCAGGATAACGCCGTTAGCAGCACGGGCACCGTAGATGGCTGCCGATGCAGCATCCTTCAGCACGTCGATGCTCTCGATATCAGCAGGGTTGATGTCATCAAGGCTACCGCCAGCAACACCATCAATCACGTACAGAGGCTTAGAGTCACCAGTGGTACCGATACCACGGATGTAAACCTTGTAGCCCTTACCAGGCTGAGAAGATGCCTGCGTGATCTGAACACCAGGCGTCTGGCTCTGCATAGCCTCGAGTGCGTTGGTGGTGTTCAGTTTGGCGATGTCCTCACCCTTCACCTGAACCGTAGCACCAGTCACCAACTTCTTCTTCATCGTACCGTAACCGATAACAACCACGTCGTTCAGCGTGGTGTTGTCTTCCTTCAGGGTTACGTTGATGGTCGACTTGCCACCAACCTTGACCTGCTGGGTCTCGTAACCCACATAAGAGAAACTGAGGGTAGCATTTGAAGATGCCTTCACACTAAAGTTACCGTTGAAATCGGTAATGGCACCTTCATTGCTCCCCAGCACTTTGACTGTGGCACCAATTACTGGCTCACCAGCCTCATCGTTGACTGTTCCTTTTACAATGCTCTGAGCCAGTGCTCCCATCGGGAACAAACAGAGCAAGAACAGTGCCATTAATGGCTTTTGCAATGATTTAAAATTCCACATACTTTAATTAATTAGTTAGTTAATTATTATAAATTGGTATGATTTCGACAAATTTCGGGTGCAAATGTATTAAAAAAGGAGAAAAGGGACTTTAAATAGTGTAACAGGAAGTTTACGCTATGTAACAAGATGCAAAAAATGTTACGCAAAGCAGAGGTCGTGTTACATTTACTAAATATACATAGGCTATTTTTGGTTATCTTTGCATCGAAATCAACAAAACCGATAAGAATGATGAAAAAAGCAACGACATTGCTACTCCTTGGGATCCCGCTGACCCTGGCGGCACAGAATCCCATCATTCGCGACCAGTTCACGGCTGACCCGACGGCTCGCGTATTTAATAATAAGGTGTACCTCTATCCCTCTCACGACATCACCCCACCCGCCGGGCAGCGGCAGGACTGGTTCTGTATGGCCGACTACCACGTCTTCTCCTCCGAGAACCTGACCGACTGGACTGACCACGGGATGATCATCTCGCAGCAGACCGTGCCATGGGGCAACCCCGAAGGCTATTCGATGTGGGCACCCGACTGCGTGGAGAAGAACGGCAAGTACTATTTCTACTTCCCCAACGCCCCGAAGAGCGGACGCGGCTTCGCCATCGGCGTGGCAACAGCCGACAGGCCTGAGGGCCCCTTCACCTGTGAGCCGGAACCCATCAAGGGCATCAGCGGCATAGATCCCTGCGTGCTCATCGACGACGACGGCTCCGCCTATATCTACTGGAGCGGCATGGGCCTGCGTGGTGCCAAGTTGAAGGCCAATATGAAGGAGGTCGACGGGGAACTGCAGGAAGTGAAGATGCCGAAGCGCGAGGGTATGCCTGAGATGCCCCCGATGAAAGTGGCCGGACAGGCGATGGAAGGACTACCCGACGGCTTCAAGGAGGGCCCCTTCGCCTTCAAGCGCGGCGACTGGTACTACCTCTCCTTCCCTTGGGTACGCGGCGATACGAGCGGCGGCAAGAACCCCACGGAGACACTGGCCTACGCGATGTCGAAGTCGCCTCTCGGCCCCTGGGACTTCAAGGGCATCATTATGGCAGAGCACGACAACCATTGCTGGACCAACCACCACAGTCTCATAGAATACAAGGGCCAGTGGTACCTGTTCTACCATCGCAACGACTTCTCACCCCGCGACGACAAGCGCCGCTCGGCCCGCATCGAGAAGGTGACGTTCAATGCCGACGGCACCATCCAGGAGGTGAAGCAGACGATGCGCGGCGTAGGCATCAACCAGGCGACGGAGAAGATCGAGATCGACCGCTATAGCACTGCCAGCAACGGCGTCACGACACAACTCATCGACACCGTCAACACCTTCCGCAGTTACGAAGCCATGCTGCCGGGGAAAGGCAGTTGGCTCCGCTATAACGACATCGACTTCAGCCACCTCTACGACGGCTACCTCGTGGTGTGCGCCAAGGCTGACGACAACACCGAGTTCACCATTCGTGAGAAGAGTGCCGACGGCAAGGTGTTAGGACGCATCAAGATGACCGTCAAGAGCGAGCAAGGCCCCTTCCGCCGCGACCAGAGCGGCCAATGGCTGACGCAGACGGTCAACCTGGAGTACACGCCCAAGGGCACGACCGACCTCGTTGTCGTCTGTGAAGACAAGGCCGTCAGCATAGACTGGCTACAGTTCAAGAACCGTCCCAGATACTTCACGCAGGTGGGCCGCAATGCAGCACCGGCAAGTCCTGACGGCAACGGCTACATACGCCGCTGGATGCTGTTAGAGCCCATCCGCCAGAACGTGCGTTCCAACGTCATTTTCACCAACACCTGGCTTGAGAAGGCTTTTGCCAAGACCTACTTCAAGGACCAGTTGACGATGCTGCCCCGCGACGGCCAGAAGGTCAAGGCCGTGGCCGACAAGTCGCAGGGACAGGCCAACTTCAGGCCTATGAACCCTACGCAGGTGGAGGAGAAACCGCAGACCGAGCCGCAGACCGTAGCCTGGCACGCCCTCGACAGCGAGAACTACAACGTAAAACTCTTCCGCTTCGCCGAGAAATGGGGGCAGCAGACCTACGGTTCGCTGTTCTGGGCCGTCACCGTGATCGACTGTCCCGAGGAGATCACCAATGTCCGTCTGGCCATCGGCTCCAACGGTGCCTCGAAATGGTGGCTCAACGGCGAGGAAGTGCTCTTGCTGGAAGGCGACCGCCGGATGGTAGAGGACGATGGTATGTCAGCCCGCCTGACGCTGAAGAAAGGCCGCAATGTCCTGCGCTGTGCCGTCATCAACGGCCCCGGCCTGAGCGACTTCTGCGCCCGCTTCCTCGATGAGAACAACAAACCTGTTTCGAATTACTCCATAAAACTGCAATAATATGAAGAAGTCATTAGCCATACTATTCACTATTCACTGTTCACTATTCACTGCCACTGCGCAGATCGGTGCCCCCTATATCCACGACCCCTCGACGATTGCCGAGTGCGAGGGCAAATACTACACTTTCGGCACCGGCGGCGGAGGCCTGATCTCCGACGACGGCTGGACCTGGAACAGCGGGGCAGAGCGACCCGGCGGCGGTGCGGCCCCCGACATTATGAAGATCGGCGACCGCTACCTCTGCATCTATGGTGCCACGGGCGGCGGCCTCGGCGGCGGACACAACGGCCGCATCCTCACGATGTGGAACAAGACCCTCGACCCGAAGTCACCCGACTTCAAGTGGTCTGAGGCCGTGGAGGTGTGCAACTCTGACGGTATGGAGGATCAGGATGCCATCGACCCAGGACTGCTGCTCGATCCCACCACAGGCCGCCTGTGGGCCAGTTACGGCACCTACTTCGGCACCATCCGGCTGATCGAGTTGGATCCCAAGACGGGCTTCCGCGTAAAAGGCAACAAGGAGAAAGACATCGCCATCGACTGCGAGGCCACCGACCTCATCTACCGCGACGGCTGGTACTATCTGCTCGGCACCCACGGCACCTGCTGCGACGGTGTCAACTCCACCTATAATATCGTGGTAGGCCGCAGCAAGCACGTAGAAGGCCCCTATATAGATAATGTGGGCCGTGATATGTACCACGGCGGCGGCCGTATGGTGATTGCCGCCGGTGACCGCAAGACGGGTGCCGGCCACTTCGGTCGCCTCATCATCGATGAGGGTGTCGAGGTGATGTCGTTCCACTGGGAGGCTGACTTCGAACTCAGTGGCCGTTCTACACTCGCCGTCCGTCCGTTGCTCTGGAAGAACGGCTGGCCCTACGCCGGCGAGCAGTTCAAGGGCGGCACCTTCGAGATAGAGAGCGAACGTCGCGGCTATGCCCTCGAACTGGCAGTCGACTTCGTACGGATGCAGCAGGAGCGTCAGGGCTGGTTTAACCGTGAGCAGATGCAGAAGCCCGTCAAGCCCATCGCCAACCAGACGCTGGCAGAGGTGATCGGCACCTGGCCAAAGGGCAATATCCCTGCCCGCATCGGCGACTATATGTTCCGTCCCCACCAGCGCTGGACGGTCATCCCCGTGGATGCCGCAGGAGGCTATCTCAGCAATCCCTACTTCAAGATCGTCATCGAAGGCACCGAGCGCGCCCTGGCAGCCACAGCCGACAAGGAAGTAACCACCGTGCCCACCTACACCGGCACCGACGAACAACTCTGGCGCATCGAGCAACTGACCGACGGCACCTTCCGCCTGATGCCAAAGAGAATACCGGGCGAAGATGGAATCAACCGCCAGTTCTGCCTCTATTCAGCAGGTGACAGCACCCCTACCCTCGCCCGGTACGACTTCAACAGTGATAATTCGAAATGGAACTTCCGAAACCACTAAATTAATTAACCAGATACACCTTTTTCAGGCCGTGCCAGGTACAAGTGACCGTGGCACGGTTTTCTGTGATCGGGCTTACTTCAATCTTCACATCAGGATCACTGGCCGTAGCCTTGATCTGAGAACCAGCCTTCAGCGGTGCATACACCTGATAGCGGATGGCATCGGTCAGGCCATTGGCATTCGTACAACGGACAGGTGTGGCGGGAATGCGGAGCGTCTGACCGTCGGCAGCGATTGTCACCTGAGGCACCACAGGCACCTGACAGGTCTCACCGGCCTTGGTGAAGGCAATGCCGTGCAGGTCGAAGAGGCCCTCAGGCCGCTGCGGCTGCTGGCGCATCCAGGGACGCTGGTCGGCCTGCGGCTGCTCCACGTCGGCACCCTCGGCCACGAGATAGATGGCATGCTTGCCAGTCAGTCCCTCCACGTCGGGCACGCTGACCTGATAGGTGGTAGCCTCTCGCTTGGCGTCGGCAGGCACTTCGAGCACACCGATCTCACGACCCTTCCAAACGGCGTTGGCGTAGGGACCGTCGAGCATCACGTGTACCCGGAAGGCACCGTGACCACCAGGCGTCAGACGCAGGTTCAGCACGGTGCCGTCGCCCTTCTGGACACCGGCAAAGGCCTTGATACCCTTCGCATCCTTGGCCAGGCCACCAAAGCCGAAATACTTGAAGCCGACGGTACCACCATTGGTCACGCCGAGGAGATCCATCGAGTTATTCCACACATCGTAGTTGTCCTGCATCCAGTTGTTGCTGTTGGGACCGGCCATATAGCAGGCGATACCCGCAGAGTAATAGGCGTAGGGTGGCAGACCGAAGATCTGGAAGCCCTCGCTGGTCACCTCGGCACCCGTGTACGCCGTGCCGTCGCTGGCCTTGGCCGTCCACTCATTGCCTTTCACGTAGGGATCGTAGCCCACGATGCGCACCATACCGCCGTCGGCCACCTTCTTCTTATCCCAGACAATCTTCACAGGAGCCACCATCGCCTGACGGGCATAGCCGAAGCCACGGGCCGGACGATGATAGAACACATACCACTGGCCATTGATCTCCTGAATGGAGCCGTGGGTGTTATGGCCGGCATTGGTCGTGGTCAGGTGCGAACCGTCTTCGTTGGGCACCACGCCACGGGAATCGACCAGTACGCCACCAGAACGCCAGGGGCCGAGCGGCGTATCGCCAAAGGCATAGCGCAGGGCGGAGTTGGTTGCCCCCAGCCCGTACTCCTGGCCGCTGTAGCCGGAGAACACCATCACATACTTATTACCCACCTGGCGGATGCTCGAAGCCTCGAAGAAGTTGAAGTCGAGCGGATTCTGACCTTTATAGAGGGCCTTATACTCTGAGTCTTCCTTGTCGAGCAACTTGCCGTCGCGACTGCTGGCCGGGATGAAGGGGTCAATCAGTTCCGTGCCCTCCCGCTTGGAGTACATCGTCTCCGGGTCGAGTTCACAGGCCGTAGAGTGCTGGAAGCCGTAGAACACGTAGGCCCGGTAGCCACGCTCGTAGTCGGGATCCTTCTTGTCGGTGATGTTCTCGATGAACACCGACGGGTCGAAGTCGATGAGTGAGCCGGGCAGGCAGTGGCGACCGTCAGCCGACAGGTTGACAGGCGTAAAGGGGCCGTTGGGACGGTCACCCTTACACACCATCGGCACGCGCTGCCAGCCACGGCTGTGGGGATAGAGCCAGTAGGTCTTCTTGCCCGTGGCACGATCCTTCACCTCCACCAGGTCGGGGGCAAACATCGTGTCCCACTGGCCGTCGACAAACCACGAGAAGATGGGGCCTTCGTCGCGCCACTGTGAAAGGTCTTCCACAGGGGCCGACCACATACGGATATCATTACCGCAATACTCGTTATAGTGGATATCGTGCGAGCCGATGATGTAGGCACGCCACTTACCAGGATTGTCAGGATCCTCAAACACGCGGGGCTCTCCATCGGGCAGATGCTCCCACAAGGGCAGATAGGGGTTCTGGGCGGAGGCAGTGAATAGTGAATAGTGAATAGTGAATAGTGACAAGGCAGCCACCATTAACCATCGTCTATTTATCATCTTGGTAATCATAATTTCTCAATATCTCAATATCTCAATTTCACTTAAACAGGCTTTGTGCCATCTGATAGAGGCAGCGGCGCCAAGTCAGGAACTCGTGGGCGGTTCCCTCAGAGATGAGTCCTTCGGCATTAAAGCCAGCAGCCTTCAGGGCCTCGACGCTCTTGTTGATGCCATCAGGGTTCTCCTTAGAGCCACAGCCCTCGAAGATATACTTCACAGCCTTCGGATCCTTGATTTCCTCGGGCGCATACTGGCCACCGCTAAGCAGTCCCCAGTAGCCGAACATCTCAGGACGGCGCAGGGTGATGAGTTTCGTCTCCACGCCACCCATTGACAGACCGGCCATCGCACGGTTCCACTTGTCGGCCTTCGTCAGGAAGTTCTTGTCGATGTGGGGGATGAGTTCGTCGATGAGCAGCGTCTCAAACTCCTTGGCGGTGAACTGTCCGATCGTGCCGAACTTGATATTATTGGTCAGGCCATAGGCCATCACGACAATGAAGGGCTTGATCTTGCCGTCGGCGATGAGGTTGTCCATAATCAGGCCGGCGTGGCCCTGCTTTGCCCAACTGGTCTCGTTCTCACCCCAGCCGTGCTGCAGGTAGAGCACCGGGAAGCGCTCCTGCTTGCCCTTGACCACCTTGCCGTAGGTATGCGGCAGATAGACCATCGCCGTCTGCATCTGGCCTGTGCTCTCAGACCAGTAGATGACCTCCTGGATATTGCCGTGGGCGATATTCTTGCGATAGGCGTAGAAGTCCTGGTCGGGAGCGGGAATCTCGATACCGCTCTCCCAACGGCAGGAGCCGAAGTAGTTGTGGGTGCCGGGATCATTGAACACACCGCCGTCGATGGTCAGGTGATAGTAGTGGAAGCCGGGATCCATCGGGCCTTCCGTCGTACCCGTCCACACGCCGTCCTTATCCTTGCGGAGCACGGTACCGCCGCGGCCGCCAAGACCGAGGCTGACGATGACCGACTTGGCATCGGGGGCCACCACACGGAAGCGGGCATAGCCCTCGCTGTTCACCTGCGGATAGTCCTGTCCGGGCTGGTTCATCTCGTTGGGACGGAAATCCTCCTTCGGCTGGTGGTTGTCGAGGGCAACGTCGAAGTCGCGGATCACCTGGAAGGAGCGCTTAGCCTTGTAGTTCTCGTCGAATGGCAGCGGGTGGTTGTTCTGGCCGAGCCAGGAATCCTTGTCGCCCAAGTTCCAGAAGGTCACGTTGTCGATGACGTCACGATGCTTTCGGAAAACCCGGAAGATTCGGTTATACTGGTCTTCCTGGATGGTGGCGATATAGGGAGCCTGGGGCTTGGCCTCGCCCTGCGAGAACCTCAACTGGCCGCCCGACTCGGTATTGGTGCGGAGGTCGAGTTCGGTGATATGGATGTGCTTCACCAGTTCGCTGAACTTGGTGATGGTCTGGTCGAGTTGCTCCTCGTCGGGGAAGTAGATGTTGTAGTGGCCCTGCATACCGATACCGTCGATGGGCACACCGGCATCCTTCATCTTCTTCACCATATTATAGATACGCTCGCGCTTGCCGGGATCCACGCAACTGTAGTCGTTGTAGAACAGCAGGCCATCGGGATCGGCCTCACGGGCAAACTCGAAGGCCTTGGCAATGAACTCGTCGCCGCAGAGTTGGAAATGGCGGCTCTGGCGATAGGGGCTGGCGGGCACCATCTTGCCATCGACAAAGTTGAAGGGACGGCCGTCATCGGCCATAGCCTCGTTCACCACGTCCCAGCAGTAGACGATATCCTTATAGCGGTTCACCACCGTGTGGATATGGTCGCGCAGACGCTGGTAGAAGACTTCCTTCTTGACGGGCTTGCCCTTCTTGTCGGTAAACATCCAGTCGGCAAACTGGGAGTGCCAGCAGAGGCAGTGGCCGCGCAGTTTAATGCCGCTCTCACGACAGAAGTTGGCAATCTTGTCGGCTTTCTCGAAGTTCCAGACGCCCTCCTTGGGATGGATCTCGCCGGGCTTCATATCGTTCTCGGCGGTGATGCTGTTGAACTGCTTCTTGATCAGTGCCATCTGATCAGCATCAGATACGTTACGCTGATTGACGGCCACGCCAATCGTGAAATAATCCTTGTAGGCATCCTTCAGGCCGGGACCGGCTGAGTAATCCACGGGACGCCCCCACTGTGCAAATGCGGACAGACTGCCCACTGTGAGCAGCACCAGTCCTAATAAACTTTTCTTCATATCTATTTACTATTAATTATTCACTAATCACTATTCACTTCTTAAACAGGTGCGGGATGAACTCGTGGAGTCCGCGACGCCAGGTCAGGAACTCGTGGCCAGTGCCCTCGGAAACGGAGGAATCGACCTTAATGCCCAACTCACGCAGGCTGTCGACGATAGGCTGACTCTTGATAAAGTCCTCGCTGCCCCAGTTCATATAGAAGTAATGGATCTTCTTGTTGAACTCGTCGGCATTGGCGAAGACACCGTTGTAGGCCGTCTTCACGTCGAGGCCGAAAATGGCACCGCTGAAAGTACCCATCCAGGCGAACTTGTCGAGGTTCTGTAGCACGACGTCGAACGTCTGATGACCACCCCAGGACAGTCCGGCCATCGCGCGGTTCTCGCGGTCGGTCTTCGTACGGAAGTTCTGGTCGATATAGGGGATGAGGTCGTTGAGCAGGACGGGATAGAACGACGCGCCGTATTGACTGCGGCCCTGCTCATTGCTGCCACCGCCGGCGAAGTTAAAGGGTGCCTTGATGTCGCCGCTCTCCATCACGACGAGCATCGGCACGGCCTCGCCCTTGGCAATGGCATTGTCCATAATGTGCTGCATCTTGCCCTGAAGGGTCCAACTGGTCTCGCCTTCACCCATACCGTGCTGCAGGTAGAGCACGGGGTACTTCTTCTTGCCTTTCTCGTATTCGGCCGGGGTATAGACCAGGGCGTGGCGCCACGTCTGCTGCTCGTTGCTGAAATAGTAGATGCTACGCACCTGACCGTGGGCAATGCCCTGCTGCGGACGATAGTAGTCGCCCTCGGCACCCTCAGGCACCTCAAGACCACCAGCCTCGCGGTTGCAACCGAAATAGGTCTCTGAGGCGGGATCGATGAAGTTGACACCGTCGATATTCATAAAGTAATAGTGGAAGCCCACAGGCAGCGGATCGGTCACGGCCATAAAGCCACCCTTACCGTCGGGCTGCATATCATATTTCTTGCTGCAGATATCGACCACCACCTTCCGGGCCTGCGGCGCATTGATACGGAAGTAGGCACGACGCTGCTTGTCAATCTTCGGGAACTCATTGCCAGGGATGGCATTCTCAACCGTCACGGCATCGGCAGGCACCTCTATCCGCTTCGGCATCTCAATATAGGGGCGCTTCGGCTCAAAGCCCAGGTTACGGGCCACGGCCTCGCCATAGCGGCAACCTAACTCACGGTAGCCGGCGGCGTCGAAGTGCAGACGGTCAGGGCCATTGGTACAGCCATCCGACGAGATGACCTGAGAGGTGTGAAGCGTCTGGGGCAGTTCATCGATCTGCTTCTTGCAGCCGATGCAGACACCCTTGCCGTCAGCCTGGACGATGTTGCCGGCATAGAGGGGCACTTCCTCGGGCTTCAACTGCAGGTCGCCGCAGAGGTGGTCATACACCTGCTTCACCATACCAGCCCACTTCGGGTCGCCGGTATTGGTCTCGCCCTGGTGCATCAGGATTCCCTTGATGACACCGTCCTTCTGAGCCTTCTTGGCCAAGGTGACCAGCCGCTCGTAGGGGTTATTGTCGTAGGCTTCGAGCATCCCCTTCATCCAGTTAGGTGCCTTCTTCACATAACTCTTGATGCTGTCGGGCAGGAAGCCCTTGATGTCGATACCGCCGATGGCCACGTGGATCACGCCGATCTTGATATTGTCGGGCAACGAGGCGACGAGGGTACGGCCGAACCAGTCGGCAGGGGTCAGGCCCGTATTGGGGCGACAAAGGGGAGCGGAGGCCTCGCACCACTCACCCATCTTACGGCCCTTGTCGGGGAAGTCGACGGCGGGCATCAGTAGGAAACGTGGGCCGGGACTGGCCAGGTCCTGAGCCTCAGGACGGGCGGCTCCCTCCATGTTCGACTGTCCGAAACAGAGGAAAATGTAAAAGTTAGGGTCTACGGCTGCTGTCATCCTTGAAAACGGCAAAGCCAACAGTGCTGTCATCAGCACGAACTTTAGTCTTGAATGCATAATACTTAAGTTTTACGAGTTTTAATGTCGCTGCAAAGGTACGACAATTCCCCGTAACAGGCATTCTTATATGTTACACATTCTTTTCAATGTGTTTCAAAGACCGCAGACAAGGTATTTCTTCAGCGTAAGTCTATCTGACGAAGACGGGGATATGGGCTTTGTCGACGGGTGTGGTCACCGTCTGGCCACCCTCATAGTGACGGCCTGTCCGGTAGTCCTTCCAACCACCCTCCTGCTTGGGCAGATAGGTCTTCCACGCCTTGACACCCGGCTCCGTGACAGGGCTGATAAGCATCTTCGGTCCGAGCATATACTCATACTTCTGCTGCAAGGCTATGGGGTCATCGGGGAAGTCGAACACGAGGGGACGCATCAGGGTATAGCCCTCTTCGGCCACAGCCTTGGCACACTCCTCCAGATAGGGCAGCAGCCGTTCACGCTCCTTCAGGCACTCGGTGATGATGGCCTGTGCCTCGGGGCCGTAGTTCCAGGGTTCGGTGTTGCTCATATAGCCGTGGGCACGCATCAGCGGCAGATAGACCGCCGTCTCTATCCAGCGCAGCATCCGCTCTATGTAGGCAGTATCGGTGTATTGGTTCTGGGGACGGAAGAAACCACCGGCATCGTAGGTCCACCAGGGGATGCCCGCTGCCTGCAGGCCGAGACCACCCGTCAACTGCCGACGGAACGTCTCCCAGTCGTTGCCCACGTCACCCGACCACAGGGCGGCATTGTAGCGCTGGATGCCGGGGAAGCCGCTGCGAGTTAGGATCATCGGCTCCTTACCAGCCGCTGACAAACCTTCATAGACCGTCTTACAGACCAGCAAGGGATAGACATTGCGCACCCGCTCTCCGGCCCACTTCCCGCCGTTCACCCGACGACCCGCCAGGTCGTCGTTCTCTGGCTCCGTCGCATCCTGCCACCAGGCATCGATGCCGAGGGGCACCAAGCGTTCACGGAAGTTCTTCCAGTAGGCAGCGGCAGCATCGGGATTGAAGAAGTCGATCCAGTCGGTACCAGGAATATAATAACCGTCCTGCCCCATCTGTCGGCCCACCACCGACTGCTTGTCGATCTTGCTCCACACGCTGACCATCAGGCGGATATCCATCTTATGCAGGCTGTCCGTCAGGGCTTTGGGATCGGGATAGAATTCCTCGTCGAACTGCATAGAGTTCCAGCCGTACTTGCCCCAGTACTGCCAGTCCTGCACAATCATACTGATGGGCATCTGCTCATCACGGAAGCGCTTGGCTGTCTGCAGGATCTCGTCGGAGGAGTGGAAGCGCTCACGGCAATGGATATAGCCCAGCGCCCACGACGGCATCCGGGGAGCCGCTCCCGTCAGTTGGCGGTAGGTGGCGATGATCTCGTCGGGCGTGCCGATAAACACGGTATAGTCGACGGCATCAGCCACGGGTGAGCGGAAGGTCGTCTCATCGCCCACCTTATTATAATATAATAGAGGCTGGTCGCCATTGGCCAGTTCAGCCGTCAACTGGTGCTTTCCTTTTTTCAGATGGACGATTGTCGAGGCCGTGGGTGGCAGCCAGAGGTTCTGCATCTCGATGACCGTCTCGCCGTCGATGGCCAGGTTATGCCGACGGGCCATCTTCTGGCCGACATCGAGCAGCAGTGAATAGTCACCCTCCTCGCTGATCTCGATGGTGGCGGCATAGCGGTTGCGCTGGCGCACCTCCTGCTTCGTACCCTCCGTCGTGGTGACATTGACTATTGTCTTGTCTCCTTGTATCCCCGTCTTCTCGTCTTCCTTCACCAGTTTGACGCACTGGTCAGCGGGGTTGAACTCCGTCAGGCCGTAATTGTTCCAGAGGATGCCATAGCCCTTGCTGGAAATCATCATCGGGACGGCAATCTGGGTGTTCACCTGGGTCAGTCGGCGCGAGAGACCACGAATATTGCTATAGCCGTCCTGGAACTGGCCGAGGCCGAAGAGGTATTCGTCCTTCGGCGAGGCAAAGGTCAGCGTGGCCTCACGGGTCGGCTCCCCGGCCACAGTAGCCGCCTTCAACTGGTGCTTCGTGGCCGCAAAGACCACCTTCCCCTGACGATCCTTCACCTCGACGCGCCCCGTCTTCTCATCCGCGCTGACGGCTATTGCCTCACAAGGGGCCTGCCCCCCTGTGAGATAGACCCAGTCCGGCAGTTGACACGTCGGCTCACCCTGCACATACTGAATCCTCACTGCATTCCGTGCGATGGTCTTCACCACGAAATGCCCGTCACTCCCTGCGGCCTGCACCGCCATCCCGACGAGTGCCAGCACGATAATCAAAAATGGTCGTCTCATTGCGCTGCAAAAGTACGAAAAAGTATTGAGAATCCCTGTCGCTCTTGTTACACATTCTTATAAATATGTAACGAAATGATGATTTTCGGAGAATTTGACAAGGTTTTCGGAGAAAATGATTAAATTTGCACCCAAGATGTTACGACTGACTAAACCTATAACCCAAACCTTATCCGTACGAATCAGTCTGACGGTCGTATTCGCGATAGCAACGTTGCTGATGGCAGCGCTCTTCATTATGTTCCATTTTTCGCGGAAAGCCCTGAAGGAAGAGGCCATCCAGAAGGCCGAGCAGACGCTGGAGGCCACGGTGCAGCACATCGACAACATCCTGCTCAGCGTGGAACAGGGGGCGGGTAACATCTACTGCGATATGATGATCCATCTCAACGAGCCGGAAAGGATGTTCGACTACAGCAGGGCACTCGTGGAGAGCAATCCCAACATCGCGGGCTGTGCCATCGCCTTCACACCTTATTATTATAAGGAGAAGGGAGAGCACTTTATGGCCTACGTCCATCGCACCGGCAGCGGACAACTCCAGAGCGACAACTCGGCCATCATCCAGGCAGAGACCTTCGGTAACACGCCCTATACCGAACAAATCTGGTTCACGAAGGTCATCGAGACGGGACGCCCCTGCTGGATCAATCCCCTGAAAGACGTCAATACCGAGGGCGAGGCAATCATCACCTTCAGCATCCCCATCTACGACCACACCGGGAAGATCATCGGCGTGATGGGCACCGACGTGTCGCTCGACCTGCTCTCCGACATCGTGCTGGCTGCCAAGACGTCGCCCAACTCGTATGCCACGATGCTGGCCAGCGACGGTTCCTATATCGTACACCCCGACGACGACAAAATAGCCCACCACACCATCTTCACCCGTCTGAGCGATTCCCCAACGGCCCTGGAGGCCGGCAAGGCTATGGTGGCAGGACAGACCGGCTATCGGCAATTCCGGATGGACGGCACCGACAGTTATGTGTTCTACAAGCCCTTCAAACTGTCACTCGTGCCGGGCCGCTCGATGGAGGACATCGGCTGGAGCGTCGGCATCATCTATCCAGAGGATGACATCTTCGGCGACTATAACCGACTGCTCTGGGTGGTACTGGCCATCACCGTCATCGGGCTGCTGCTGATGCTGATTCTCTGCCAGTGGTTCGCCCACCGCCAGTTGCTGCCCCTGCGACTGCTCTCCCAGTCGGCCCAGCACATTGCCGAGGGCTACTACGACGAGCCGATTCCCGACACCCGCCAGCAGGACGAGGTGGGTCGCTTGCAGCACCACTTCCAGCAGATGCAGAAGGCACTGGCCGTCAATATTGGCAAGTTGGAACAACTGACCAACGCGCTGATCGACCAGGGCATCGTACTGGCTGATGCCTACGAGCACGCCAAGGAGGCCGACAGGATGAAAACGGCCTTCCTCCACAATATGACGAACCAGATGACAGAGCCTGTAGGCATCATCAACAAGGATGTCGACAGCCTGTGCAACCACTGTCAGGAGTTGAAGCCGGAAGAGGCCGACCGCAAGGTGACCGACATCCAAAGGCAGGGACATAAGATCACAGAATTGCTCAACCAGTTATTGACACTGTCGCAGGAGTGAATAGGGAATAGTGAATAGTGAATAGTGAAATGAGAAATATAGGCAGATACATAAGCAGGTCATTGTCGCTGAAGTTATGCTTCGGCCTCCTGTTGCTGGCCGTTCCTATCTTCCTCCTGTCGCTGGGCATCCTGTTCATCCAGTCGCGCCGCAACATCAAGCACGAGGCGATGGAGCGGGCCGTCAGCGTGCTCAATACCACGGCGATGCGCGTCAACCGCTATATGAATACGGTGGAGACGGCCACCGATGCCAGCGAGTGGATCGTCAAGAGCCATATCCACCCTGACTCACTGCTGGGCTACAGCCGCCGCATCGTGATGCTCAACGCCAATGTCAACGGCTGCTCCATCACGCCCGAGCCTTACACCTTCCCCCAATATGGCAAGTATTTCTCTGCCTACTCCGTCCGTCAGGGCGACAGTGTTGTCACCGTCAGGGAGGGTGAATACGATTATTACCAGAAGGTGTGGTATAAGACGCCCAAGGAACTGGGCAAGCCCTGCTGGGTGGATCCCTTCGATGACTACAACGAGGGTACGCTCTCTGCCTCAGAGATAATTGCCTCCTACTGCAAGCCCCTCTATAACGGCGACGGCAAGTTCATCGGCGTCCTCTCCTCCGACCTGTCAATGAGCCAACTCTCCAAGGTCATCTCTGCCGAGAAGCCCTATCCACACGCCTACTTTATGATGCTGGGCCAGGAAGGCCATTACTTCGTCCATCCCGACACGTCGCGGCTCGTCAATCAAACCATCTTCAACGAGGCCGACGTGCGCCAGAATCCTGACATCATCGCCCTGGGACACGAGATGACCACCGGCAAGCAGGGCTCGATCCGCGTGTTCATCGACGGCCAGTCCTGCCTCGCCTGTTACCGCCCCGTACCGGGCAGCAAGTGGAGCCTCGCCCTGATATGCCCCGACAGCGACATCCTGAAGAACTACAACCGCCTGACCTATATCATCGTGCCGCTGATCGTCATCGGTCTGCTGCTCATCCTCGTGCTGTGCTACAGAATCGTTGGATCAGCCATCAGACCGTTGAACCGTCTGCTCAGCCAGTCACAGCACATTGCCGACGGACAGTACGACGAACTGATCCCCCATACCGAGAAGCACGACGTGGTGAGCCGTCTGCAGAATAGTTTCGCCACGATGCAGGAGTCGATCAACCGCCACATCAGCGACATCCGCAAGGTGAACGCCGAGACCGAGCAGCGCAACAAGGAACTGAAGCAGGCCAATCAGATGGTGGAGGAATCGAGTCGTCAGAAGGCAGCCTTCATCCAGAATATGAGCCACCAGATACGCACGCCACTCAACATCATTATGGGCTTTGCCCAGGTGATGCGCGACAATATCGACCTGCCAGCCGACGAGGTGAAGAGCATCACCGATATGATGAACCACAACACGATGACCCTCAACCGGATGGTCTTGATGCTCTACGACAGTTCCGACAATGGCCTTGCAGAGGAACTGAGCATCCGCAAACGGGAGGCTGTGCCTTGCAACGAGGCAGTCCGCGAGAGCATCGACTCGACCTACAGCAACTTCCCCGATATAGCCATCCGCTTCGAGACGTTGCTGCCCGATACGTTCACCATCCACTCCAACCGTCTCTACCTGATCCGCAGCCTACGTGAGATTCTCTACAATTCAGCCAAGTATTCCGATGGCCAGCACATCTCCGTCCGTCTGTCGGAAAACGGCACCACCGTCCGCTTCGTCTTCCAGGACACCGGCACAGGCATCGCCGAGGAATACCGCGAACTGATGTACAAGCCCTTCACCAAGGTCAACGATCTCTCCGAAGGCCTCGGCTTAGGGCTCCCACTAACCAAGCGTCACGTCACCAACCTCGGTGGCGACCTGACGCTCGACACGACCTACCACGACGGCTGCCGCTTCATCCTCGAATTGCCAATTGCGTAGCCATCGCCTGCTTACCGCATCACCTTCTTGCCGTTGTGGAGATAGATGCCGCGAGTGGGCGGAGTGGTGAGGCGCTGGCCGGACATGTTATAGTATGAGCCGTCGGCTGATTCCGTCCTGAACGTCGGGTTGACGGCGGCGGTAAGTGTTCCCATAAACTGTCCGATGAAGAAGATGGCACCTGTGGATCGCTCACTGATGATGTAGAGGAAGGGACGGTTGGCGTGGAAGGTGGCTCTCCTTTTCTCATCGGGTATAGATGTTGTATCCATACCGATGATAGTGACAGCAGCCGCCTCGGTGCCGGATTCGTTAACCTTAATCTTTGCGCTCTGTTTCATCAATCCGATATAGACTGGACGATTGCAGAAATAGGGGAATTCAGCAAGTTCCCAGTTGAAGGCTAATGGCATCCCAAGAGCAGACATCGGCTCCACCAGACCTTGGTCAGTGGTGGTTTCGAAGCGTGGCAGTTTCAGGTCTACCTCATAGACAGAGCCAGTCAATTGCCAGTGGCTTCCGTCAATCAGTTCCAGCACATCGTCGAGCGTCTTGCCTTCGCGGGGCAGATAGACGCTCATCCGGAAAGCCCCGTTGCCGTATGGCAGACTGACTGCTTCATAGGTAAAATTCGCTTCATATTGGAAATCACCCCATTGATGCATCATCGGCAAGGTCTCACTCTTGTTGAAGACTTCATCTTTCGTAAACTCTTTTTCAAAAGGAAGAGTCCATTCACCCTTGAAATAGAGGGCATTGAGCAGATAACTGACGGCATACGGATTGTACGTATCTTCATTGAGTATCTCCTTGATCATCCCCTCGGTATGGTCGCTGGCCCACTGGTTGATGACGTCCATCGTCTGCCCATCTCCAAAATCACGGCTTTCGGGCGTGGCGTCGTAGTAAGTCTTGGCCTTCTCTACGAAGCCGTCCTGCAGTTGGTAGTCCTTGTTGACGTAGATGGTATTGGCCAGCAGCGCCTTCGTCGTATTGTCGAGGGTGTTGCTCTCTGTCAGCATCTTGTGGCAGAAGGCATTGATGGCATCGGCCCCGGCACTCCCGAATCCCAACACAGTATTGATTTCCTGCTGCGTCTGTCCGGCAGCACCGTTGTTCAGCATCCCCAGGCACTGCGTGATACTGAGGGGCGAGATCACCTTGCTACCGTTGCCCCGAATCTGTCGGAAGAGGTTGAAGGCGAAGTCGTTGTTACTGTTGACCAACTGCTGCTCCTCTTCGGTCAGCGAGATGCTCTTAATCGGATTGTCTGTCTGAGCCGCTACTGTGAATGCCATCAGCAGGGCCATCACTGAAAGTGTAAATCTCATGTACTTCATAATCGTTTTTATTTTATGGTTATTCTGATTCCAAATGGTAGCGAGAAGGCGGCAGGATAGGCTGTGCGCCAGGAGTCGAGGCCGTCGCCCGTCTTGAAGAAGTAGTCCACGCTGGGTTCGGCATAGAGTCCGATGACTGGCGTCAGGCGATACTCCAGTCCGACGCCCAACCCCATCGACCACTGTACCGACGGCTTCAGCCGCAGGTCTTCCGTCTCTATCCGTCGGCCTTCCACGAAGATGTTCCTGTCGAGCGTTGAGCGCAGAGGCAGTTCCACCATCGTATGGGCAGCGGCATAGACGTTCCAACGCGGCGTGAGGACGGGATGCCACGAGAGCCGCAGCGGGATGCCGAGGTATTGCAGCCGCTGTTTCTGCTCCTCCCAGATGTAGGTATTTCCTTGGTGGGTCTCGGAAAGGAGCCGCGTATATTGCAGACCCGTCCCTATCGACCATTGGCCATTGAACAACGGACGCTGGACACTGAGGCCGATGGTGAGCGGCATCCGATGGTGGGTGACGGGGTCCATTACGGGGTCGTTCATATCTGCATCGCCGTAGGGCAGGCTGAAGTCCTGCTGGCCGCTGATGCCGCTGTAGGCCAATGCGAGGGTCCAGGGGTGATTAGAGGTCCTGGGATCGAGGGCGGGGGTTTCAGGGGGGGCCGGGTGATCAGGCTGAGTGGTCTGCTCTGGCCGCTCTAGACTTTCTAGCCGATCTAGACTTTCTAGCCGATCTAGACTTTCTAGCCGATCTAGCCGATCTGGGAGATCTAGCCTTTCTGGTGAATCTTGCCGCTCTGGCTGATTCGGGAAATCCGGGGATTCCGGATAATTCGGAGATTTCGGCCTATCCGGCTCCTGAGCGACTGGCATCGCATCGGGCTGAGAGTGGTGCGCTTGGTGCGCCCGCTGCGATTGCTGTAATTGCTGTGATTGCTGCGTCTGCATCGGCAGTGGTGGCTCTTGCTTTCGCCAATACCACCCTAACGGCAGACTGATCAGCAGCAGAGAAACCAGCAGCACGCCCAACGACTGGCGGAGCATCTTCTTCGCCCGAAAGAGTTGCGACGACGAGGTGTGGGGTTCGATGTTCAACAGGGCGGCTATCTGCTGATGGCTCAGGCCCTCGAGCACCGACAGGCGGAACACCCGCCGATAACTCTGGGGCAGTGCCTCAACCAGATTCAGGATCTCATCGTAGGTCACGGGCATCGGTATGGGTGCGGCTACGGAGAGTGGCTCCGCTACTTCGTCGAGCGAGACGGCGGCGTGCTCCTTGTTGTGCTTCAGATAGGCCAGCGACAGGTTCTGCGCCACCTTCTGCATCCAGGCTTCGGCTGTGGCGGCATCCCTTACCGTGTCTATCTTGCTGAATATGAGGAGGAACGCATCGTGCAGCAGATCGTCGACGGCACTTTCGTCGGCCACGTAGCGACGGCACACCTTCCGGAGCATGTCGTACATCGCCGTATAGAGCAGCCCGAATGCCTCGCGGTCGCCCCGCTGGCACTGCTCCACGATTTGCCTGATGCTCTGCCTGCTCATATCTCCACCTTATTTATTTTAGGATCATCTTACGACCACCGACGATATAGATGCCGGACCGCAGGCCTTTACTGCCTTGCTCGCCGCCTGAGGTGGTCAGCGTGCCTACTCGCAGCCCACTCAGGGAATAGACGGCGGTAGAGGGGCGTTCCACATTCTTCACAGGGACGACGATAGGGGTCGTCGTTCCATCGTCATACTGAACGTAAAGCGTGGTATAGATGAGATCAAGATCTTCTTCAAGATCATTATCCTGTGTGTCCACTCCAATAATATGCCAAGTCATATACGCGGTGAAAGGACGAAGGCGTTTTTTCGGCTCAGTCCGATAGAACTGGCTGTGGTTGCAGTTCCAAAGCCAGAAGTTTCCTACGGTCGAGCCTGTCGTACGCCCTACGAAATCAAAGTCCTTGCTACTGATACGAGCCACCCGTGTCGTAGGCACCGCTACATCCTCGGCATAGAACATTACGGGCGACGGCTTGGTGAACAGGATGTAAGGTTCGTAGGCATTCAGTTGCGCCTCATGGATATCCTCAAAATAGAGATGGTTCCCTTCATTCCCCACGAATCTCAACACCTTCAGGTCGTTTCCCGAAAAACCAGCATCCACACCTGGCGAGCCATTGACCGCCGTCAGCCAGGCCTGCGTCGCATCAAACGGTAGCAGCAGGGCACCAGACATCGTCTGGCTCATTACTGGTGATGGCAGACCAAACGTCTCGCTTTGCGGCGTATACTGGAACAGGGCCTCCTTGGCCTTGAAGGGCATCGGGCAGAAGTAGTCGCGTTCAGCATCCACCGAGAGCGTCTTGGCCTCATAGTCGCGGATGATGTTCACGTCAGTCGTCAGCCCCTGCGGCACGTAGTCGAGGAAGTCCAGATAGTAGAGGCAGTTGGGGTTGGCCTCGGAGGCATCGATGGAGAAGATGGTATTGATGCCGTACAGGCCGCGCAGGTCTACTGCCAGCGCATCGGCAGGCACCTTCAGCACCTGATTGTCGCCGAGGGGCAGGGGCTTCACCTGCTGGTCTGCCGTCCAGTAGGTGTTTGTACACTGCCTGACTTTGAAAGTAGTGCGGGCAACCGAAGCACCTACCACGTCTATCTGTATGCCGTATTCCTTGTCTTTCTCAGGCACGGCGGTGAATATGTATTCGAAGTTCCTGGTGATGGTCTCTCCAGGCTTCAACTCATGTTCTAAGGTCCTAAACCAAGGATACTCCCAGTTGTTCGCACCGAACCAGGGCGTAACGTTTATCTGGATGCCGTCACTTCCCCCATCGACGAAGTGCCCCCAGCCGATGATGGGGTAGTCGTCCTCATTGGTCAGGGTGGCCGTTCCCGTTATCCTGAAGTGCGACAGGTTGCCGTAGAGGATATTTCCGTCGGCAGTCTTCTCAAGCATATCCAATTGGATGCTCCCGCTGACCCTCGGAGCCACATAGTCGCCGATGTCGACGCTCAGGCCGAAGAGTTTCGTCTGCCGATTCTGTTCAACGAAGGCCAGGTCGTAATGGGCCGCTTGGCTAAACATCATCTCCAGAACAACGTCTTTCGTCTCACCAGCCGACACTTGGATTCTCGGAAGCCCGATGACATCGTGCCTCATCTCGCCAGTGCCGGCATCAGCGGCATAGCACCAGCCCATATAGTCTTCCGTGCCGTTGTTGGTGGCCTCCACGTGCAGCCGCTGAACCCGTTGGGCCCTGCAGTTACCTTCTATCCAAGGCTCGCCAAAGACGAGGTGGTCGGGCGAGTCGGTCACGCTGGCAGCGACTGTCGGCAACAGTCCAGTCAGCAAGCCTATCAAACTGAGTATCAAACCGAGTTTCTTCATATTGTTTCCGTTTTTAGAGTTCCACATTATTATTTATTATCGCACGATCTTCCTGGTTCTGCCCTTTTCCCGCAGGATATACACGGCGTGGCCCTTGGCCTCCTGCCTGCGCTGCCCCGAGAGCGTCCATAGTCCGGGGCTGTCCGGCTCGTCCTCCGTCCGTTCGCTGATGCCCAGCGTACCATTGAAGGCACCCGCGAACGTCCATTGCCCGCCCAACTCCTCCGGCCACGAGGCGTACTGCGGTGTCTCGTTCACCCGGTCGTGGGCCTCGGCATATCTGAAGGCCTCCAGCATCGACACCTGGCCGTCGCCGTCCGCATCGGCATTGACGGCTGTCCCCGTCTCGTCGGCCCCGTTGACGGCACAGATCCAATGGTAGACGAACTCGTCGTAGGGTCGGTCCGGCGAGGCCCACGACTGTTCGTCGCCCCTGCAAGCCGTCGCCACGATACGTCCGCTGCGCATCAGGTCGCTGATGAAGCCGCCCGAGTAGCACTGCCCCATCACGACGTTGAGCGAGGCCACGTTGAACAGGCTGAGCAGCGAGGCCAAGGCGTAGTCGTCCATCTGACTGTCGGCCCAGAGCCAGATAAAGGAGTCAGTCTCCTGGTCGTGCGACCCGCCGTGGTCGATGATGAAGAGGAACAGGTGGTCTTCGCTGGTCAGCCGCCGCGAGAGGTTGTAGAGCACGCGGTCCACCGTCTGCTGGTCAGCCGGGTAGTCTACGTCCCACTCCCCGTCGCCGTCGAGGTCGGCCGACGACGAACGGAATCCCCTGCCATCGGCCCTCAGCATATCCTCGCCGGGAGCCCCGCCGTCGCTCATCATCACCGTGATGTGGCGCTTGGGCAGATGCAGCGTCTGCCGGAGGGTGCGGTAGAGGAAGGCGCAGTCGTTCCAGTAGCGCTCGTGATTGGTCAGCCGGTTGCGCCCACCATTGATAAGCACGGCGTAGAGGTGGCCGTCAGCCGCCTGCTGTGCACAGGTCTCCGTGCACAACAGCAGCATGGTCAGCATGATGATATATGTCAGACTTCTCATCTTCTTCTACGCAATGCAAAGATAGCGATTTTTCCTTTGCCTTCACTTGTAAGATAGAAAAATGACGAAAAGACTGCTCCGCATTAACATTATTTATGGTTTTTCCAGGTCGCTCCAGGCGGGCGGCTCCACGCCCAAGAGATTCCTGACGAAGAAGTCGTAGCGCTTATGCTCGCCGAAAGTCTCGCCCATCGTGTGGTGGGCACCGGGGATCAGGATGAAGTCGAAGTCCTTGCCGGCCTTCTCGAGGGCGTTCACCACCTGATAGGTGCTGGAGGGGTCGACGTTGTCGTCCATCTCGCCGACCACGAGCATCAACTTGCCCTGCAGGTTCTTGGCGTTCTCCACGTTAGAGCAGTCAGCGTAACTCTGGTCTACGGGATAGCCCATCCACTGCTCGTTCCACCATATCTTATCCATACGATTGTCGTGACAGCCGCAGGCAGCATAGGCCGCCTTGTAAAAGTCGCCGTGGAAGAGCAGGGCGCCGAGGGCCTCCTGACCTCCGGCGGAACAGCCGTAGATGCCGACCCGGCTGATATCCATATAGGGATACTTCTCGGCGGCAGCCTTGATCCACGCGATGCGGTCAGGGAATCCGGCATCCTTCAGGTTCTTGTAGCACACCTGCTCGAAGTCGAGCGAGCGGAAGGAGGTGGTCATCGCGTCGAGTTGCACCACGATGAAGCCCAGTTCGGCCAGGTCGGCCAGGCTCCACTGCCAGGGGGTGAACGACTTGGGCACATACTGGTCGCCGGGGCCGCTGTAGATATACTCGATGACGGGATATTTCTTCGTCGGGTCGAAGTTGGAGGGGCGCTGTATCAGGCCCCACATATCGGTCTTGCCGTCGCGTCCGGGAGCCACGAACACCTCGGGAGCCTGCCAGCCCTCTGCCTCCAAGCGGCTGATGTCGGCAGTCTCCAGCGTGCTGATGATCCGGCCGTCACGGGCTGAGCGCAACACGGTGACTGGGGGCTGGTCTACGCTGGAATAGGTATCCATCAGGGCGGTATGGTCGCGGTTGAAGGTGGCGTGGTGATGGCCGCGCTCAGGAGTCAGCGCCACGATGTGCCTACCGTCGAGGTCAATGCGGTAGTAGTGCAGGTTGTAGGGGTCTTCCTCGGCTATCCTGCCGTCGCGGCTCGAGGTCACGCGACCCATATTCCGGCAGCCTCGCCCGTTGGCAGAGAAGATGACGTAGCCTCGACCCTTCTTGTCGATCTCGGCGTGCTGAACGTCGCGCACCCAGAAGTCGCCACGGGTCAGTTGCGTGAGCCGGCCCTTTGTCCGGTCGTACAGATAGAGGTGGGCGTGGCCGTCGCGGTCGCTCTTCCAGAGGATATGACGGCTGTCGAGATCCTGCCGCAGGTTGCGTGAGTAGGCCACGTACTTGTCGTTCTTCTCTTCTATCAGGGTGCGCACGTTGCCGTCGAGATCCATCTCCAGCACGCGGTAGGTCTTGTGGCCACGCTCATTGAACTCGAAGGTCAGCGTCTGTCCGCCCTCGTCCCATTGCGGGGCAGTCACCTGATACTGGTGCAGGAAGAGCGCCGTGCTCTTAGGCCGTATGGTGGTGCACCGCTCTACGTCCACCACAACGGGTATGCGGTAGTTGAGCGAGTCGCCAGGCTTGGCATACTCCTGCTGCGAATAGCGGGGCTGCACCTGGTCGGCGGGCGACGACAGGGTGTAGGTGACGTAGCGTTTCGGTGCGGGCTTGATCAGTACGGTGGCGTAGTAGCGTCCGTCCTTCGACCACTGGCCCCACGAGGAGTAATAGCAGGTGTCCTGTCCGTCAGTAGTTATCGCCTTGGCGTCGGCATCCCCCTCACCGCTCACCAGCCAGAGGTTATTGTCCTTATAGATGATGAAGGTACCCTTGCTGACGGGACTCTCCGCGCGTCCGTCCTTCTCGTCGCGCACCTCCATCCAGTGGTGGCCGTCGCCCTCCGGCCTGTTCCGATGCCGAGGCTCCGGATTGGCTATCTGCCGTTTTTGGCCCGTCTTCACGTCCACCTGATACCACACGGTGCTGTCGCCGTTGTAGGTCGAGTAGTTGAAGTAGGCCGGATTGACGTGCCAGGGCGACTGCACATGCACGTCGCCACCCGTCATTTTCCAGGAATACTTGCCACGCAGACCAAAGGCGCGGCGATAGTCGTCTACTGTTCCCTGTGCCGCAGCCGCCACTGCCATCAGCGTCGCCACGGTTGTTGCTATCCATATCTTGCTGTTCATACTCATTAATTTTAGAGCCTGCAAAGATACAACTTTTATTCGAATAATCCTCAGATTCTCCGATTTTTCTCACTCTTAGGCGGTCAGAATGTATGTGAAAGCATTGGTCCTGCACCAGCAGTCCACAGGTAGCGCGATAGGTGCAGGATGGTAGCTCGATTTTTACCCATCCTGCACCAAGCGTCAGCGTTGATAGTCAGAGAGATACACGCGTAGGTAGCACTTGCAGCGCGATTTTTTTTGCTTTCATTGGAAAAAGTACGTGATTCACATGTGTCAGATACCCTCCTTCCACCAGACAAGCCACCTCTTCGCCCCTCTTTTTCGATATTTAACGCCTGAGACGATACAAGTATGAAAATAAAGTTGTACCTTTGTACGCGAAAGCCTATAAAACAGAAGCGTATGAAAAGAATCTTAACGATGCTGGTTATTAGTTTGGCCGTGTCTGCTATGCTTGCACAGACATGTCCAGACGCCAATCATCCCCATGCCATCGACTTGGGCATTGGCGTGAAGTTTGCCTGTTGCAACGTGGGTGCCGCCTCTCCCGAACAGGATGGCGACTATTACGCTTGGGGCGAGACAGGTGAGAAGTCGACCTATGATGAGTTGTCTTATCGATATGGTGGAAACGATCAACACAAAAGATATAATGACATTGGCAATGACATTGCGGGTAGTCAGTATGATGTGGCTCACGTGAAGTGGCAAGGGAACTGGCAGATGCCGACAAAGGAACAGATGGAATTGCTGAAGGACAGATGCAAAAAAGAATGGGTCAGATATAAACGTGTAAGGGGATAAAAGGCACGTATTACCATAAGCCGCTCCCCCACCCATATAGGAGAGAGGAGCGGCACAGGATTCTCTTGTCAATATCTACTTTGAAGCCTCGAACTTCGCGTTCTTCTCGATGGTCCAGTCCTTGCGCTGCAGGAGGCCACAGTTCTTGCCGCGGAACATCTTGGCGGCTTTGGCGTCGCCCTTCAACTGCCAGTCGAGCCAGGCCAGGGCAGGGATGGTGAACTCACCACCGTGGGGCTGACGATAGGTACCGCCGTGACCTACGGGATAGTTGATGGCACAGGCGGGCACGTGGCTGATGCGGTGGAAGTCGTCCATACCGTTCTCATAGGCAATGTCCTCCTTACCGCCCAGGATATAGATGATGGGCGTGTGGATCTCGTTCAACTTCTCCTTCGGAGGCATCGGCATTCCGCCGACAGCCTGACCAGCATTCTGCCTATTGAACAGGCCGCTATTGCAGATCATCAGGGCCGAGATACGAGGGTCGGCACAGTTGAAGAGAGTCTGTAGGCCGCCGCACGACATACCAGCCACGCAAATATGCTTGGTGTTGATCTTCTGATAGTAGGGTGAGTTCTTGTCGGCATTCTGCGCCATCGCCCAGTCGATGCTCTCAATCTGCTGCTGAGTGGAGGACATCGGGCCGCGATAAGGCTCTTCATCCATCGGGATATAGCCCGTGGCCAGCACGAGGTAGCCGTGGGAGGCAATCTCGTTGAGGAACTTGTAGTGCTCCCAGGGTGAATTGGTGCAGGCACCATTGCCCCAGACCAGCACGGGCAGCGGCTTGGCAGCACCGAAGGCCGAGAGATCCTGCGGCACGAAGACGGTGTGGGCGGGCAGCGTCGGCTCCTCCTTCATCACGGCCTTATACGCACCCGTTCCGCCATCCTCGACGATGCGCGACTGAGGCTCCTTCTGCCGGGCGGCATCCAGGAAGCGGACCATCTTCTGGAGGTTGGCCTCGCTGTACATACCCATACCGTGACCACCCTCAGGCTCGAAGGTGGCCTCGGTGGTGACACCCGCAGCCTTCAGCAACTCATAGAACTTCTTGCCCTGACAGACGGGCACGACATTATCCTTCTCACCGTGGAAGATGATGAGGGGCGGATCGTTCTTGTCGACGTAGTTCGTGGCACTCAGCGAGAGGTACTTGTCCGGCTCCTTCGCAAGTTTCGAGTTGAGGAGCACGTCCTCAGGGCTGTTGTCGCCCATCTTCATCGCATCGCCGCAGTCCATCGCCGTCAGGTCGACGGGGCCTGACCAGTCGCAGGCGGCATTGACGATGCTGCTCTGGCTGGTGTAGTTGCCTAAAGAGCCTTCGAGGTCGATGTCGACCGTACCCACCTTGGTCTGACGGGTGCCGCTGGTGGTGGCAGCCGTCGAGGCGAGGTGACCACCAGAAGAGAAGCCGCTTGTGGCAATGAACGAGGTATCAAACTTATACTTGGCTGCCTCGCCACGCACGAACCGGATCACGGCCTTGATGTCGTGGATCTGGGCAGGCCACTTAGCATCCATCGACGAACGGTGGTTGGGGCAGACCACGGCATAGCCCGCATTGAGCAGGCTCTTGACGATCGTGCCGAGATCGGCGGCACCCTTGCCGTTGTTGTTGAACCAGGCGCTGCCATAGATGTGGATCACCACGGGATAACTGGCCTTCTCCTGTTTGGGCAGGTAGATGTCGCAGGTGTGGTAAGCCTGGTCATCACCGGCATAGTTTACATCCTTCCATTGCTGGGAGGTCTCCAATTTCACTTCCGGCATCTGGAAGCCGCCAAAGCCTCCTGCCGGCTGGGCCTCGGCAATCATAGCCAGACCCAGCATTACGGTTGATAATAACGTTTTCTTCATTTCTATCTAATTTTATTTGACAACAAAGTCGAGCACCTGGAGGTCGCTGTCGAGCGAAGAGGTGCCATAGAGCAACTGGTAACGACCCGCACGGGTGCTGAGTTCGTCGATGCTTTCATCATAATACTCGAAAGCCTCACCGTCGAGAGGAATCTCTACAACCTTACGCTCGCCAGGCTGGAGGCTGACCTTACGGAATCCCTTCAGCGCCTTGATGGGGGCACCCGGATCATCGAGGGCCTTTACGTAGAGTTGGATGGTCTCCGTACCTTCGCGCTTGCCAGTATTGGTGACGGGCACGCTGAACAGCACTTTCTGGTCTTTCTTCATCTCACTGGCGGTGACCTTGCCCTTGCCCACGGCAAAGGTCGTATAACTCAGGCCATAGCCGAAGGCATACTGGGGCTGACCGGTGAAGTAGCGATAGGTACGGTTCTTCATCGAGTAGTCCATAAAGTCAGGCAGGTCGCTGGTAGAGCGGTAGAACGTCACGGGCAGTTTGCCACCAGGGTTATAGTCGCCGAAGAGTACATCAGCCAGCGCCTTGGCACCACCCTGTCCGGGATACCAAGCCTGAAGCAGGGCATCATACTGGCCCTCGACGCTGCCGAAAGCAATGGCCGAGCCGGAGCAGTTGACGAAGATCACAGGACGGCCCGTCTCGTGCATCGCCCGGACGAGGCGCTGCTGCACGGTGGGCAACTCAATATCCTTCTTGTCGCCACCCTCGCCCTCCATACGGGCCGAGATGCCGCCGATGATGATGATGGCATCAGCATCCTTGCATTGACTGGCCACCTCCGTAAAGTCAGCCAGGCGTCGCTCGCAGATGTCACCGTGCAGCACGGCAAACTGGCCGTTACCACGACGGTACTCGATGCAGACATCAAAGGTCTTACCCTCAACCACGGGGAACGATTTGTATTCCGGCGCACGACGGAAACCGAAGCCGCGACGGAAACCGGGCTTGGCATCCTCGATGACCTCACCGTTCACCTTCAGCACGTAGCCGTTGTCGGTGGTCAGCGTGTATTTCATCTCGCCGGTGAAGGTAGACTTATACTGGCCCGTGATGCGCACCGACAGGTTGTCGTTGTCGACACCCTCGGCAAAGCCCCAGGCGCCGAACGTGGAGTACTCAAAAGGCTCGGTACGGTATTCGGTCTTGGCGGGCTTGCCCTTTAAATCCTTGTTGTTCCAGAACTCCACCTTCACGCCGCGCCCGTTGTTGAAATGGAGCAGGTGGTGAATGGTGGTGTAGTCGTCGTCGAGTTCGCAGGTCCTTGGACTGTAAATCTCCACATCTTCGTCTTCCAGCGCAGCACCGATGCCTTCGAGCAGCGAGTGCTGGTGCGCCTCGGTGGGTGTGCCACCATAGTTGCCGTTGAGCAGTTCCACGTCATTGGCATTGGGGCCTATGACGGCCAGTTTCTTCAGTTTTTTTGAAAGCGGCAGTACGCCACCCTTATTCTCCAGTAGCACCATCGACTCGCGGGCGGCCTGGGTAGCCAGGGTATCAAATTGTTCGCTACTGATGACATCGGCCCCGATGTTGGCCCAAGGCAAACTGTCAGCGGGGTCGAACATACCCAGTTCGAAGCGGCCCGTCAGCGTCTTGCGCAGGTGCTGGTCGAGGTCGTTCTCCTTGATGAGTCCGCGCTTCAGACCGTCGGTGAGACACATAAAGACCTTGCCACACTCCAGGTCAGTACCATTGAGCACAGCATCGACCGAGGCCTCCAAAGGCCCGACGTGCGTCTCGTGCTGTCCCTTGTTATAGAAGTTGTTGATAGCATCGCAGTCGGTCACCACCAGTCCGTCGTAGCCCCATTTGTTGCGCAAGATGTCGATGAGCAGACGGTCGCTCGTGCAACAGGGTTTCCCCTCGAAACGCTGATAGGCACACATCACCTCGCGTACATTTCCTTTCTTTACCAACGCCTTGAAGGCGGGCAGATAGGTTTCCCACAGGTCGCGGTTGGTCGGCTCCACGTTCATCGAGTGGCGCAGTGGCTCCGGGCCGCTGTGCACGGCATAGTGCTTGGCGCAGGCATGGGTTTTGTAGTAGTTGTCGTTGTTCCCCTGCATACCTAAGACGGTCTGCACGCCCAACACGGCATTCATATAGGGATCCTCACCACAAGTCTCCTGCCCACGACCCCATCGCGGATCGCGGAAGATGTTGACGTTGGGACACCAGAAAGTCAGTTCCGGGTTGCCGGGATAGTAGGTCTCGCCCATCCCCACGTGCTGTACGCTATGGTCAGAACGGTTCCAGTTGGCACGGGCCTCATCGCTGACCGCAGAAAAAACATCGTAGACCAGTTGCTCGTTGAAAGCCGCCGCCATACCGATGGGTTGCGGGAAGACGGTATAGCCGCCCTGCCGCACACCGTGACAGGCCTCACTCCACCAGTTGTACGACGGAATGCCAAGTCGATCCACGGAAATGCTCTTGTTCATCATCAGCCCCACCTTCTCCTCGGGCGTGAGCATCGAGAGCAGGTTCTCCACACGTTCTGCCCTCGGCAACTGCGGGTTCTGCCACGGATATTTGTCCTGAACTGGTTTATTGACCAAGTAGTCGAGGAACCGCCCCACGATGGGGAACTGGCTCTCGGGCAACTGACAGTGGCCGTGACCGCCTACGATGTCGCAGGCGAAACGGTCGGCGAGGCCGAACTGCTGCCACACCTTACGAGCAGCCTCGGCAGAGACGCGCATCGACTCGTCGGCCAGCCATTTATAGTCAGGGTTGCCCAACAACAGGAGGGCACGCGGACAAACCATCGCACAGAGTTCGTGGTGGTCGTAGGGCAGACGGTAGACGTTGTCGCCGCCGAAATGTTTACGCTGGCTCTCAAGGAACCAGTGGTAGTCGGTCTTGTCGAGACACTCCACACTGTCCATCTGGTGCGAGATACGCCAGGCGGCAGCACCTCCCCCACCCGGCTCCTGGGCGATGGTCAGGGCGATACGCTCGTCGAAGGCCCCGCAGAAGAGGGCCATCTTACCGGCATAGGAACAGCCGCTGACACCGATACGGCTCACGTCGATCTTGGTCTTGGCCTCGCCCAACTGCTGCAAGCCGTCTATCAGTCGGCTCATCCCCCAGGCCCACTCGCTGTAGGCCCCATTGTCCTTCAGGTCGGGATAGAGACGGTCGAAGTTATGCTCTCCCCGCTCGTGATGCTTGCGCCACTGGGAGTAGTCGTTCACCTGCGCCTCGTGGAAGTTCATCGTGGCGATGGGACGATTCTCGAAGAGCGGCTTCGGCAGGGCCAGCATACTGGTGCCGATCATTAGGGCGTAGGGTGGCCGTCCCGTCTTGGGGTAATGGATGGTGGAGCGGAGGGTCAGCGTCTCGCCGCCCACCGTGACATCGACGATCAGCGTGTCGCCATCCATACGGGCCTTCACCTGCTCTGGCTTCACGGCAGGCTTCGTGCCAATGCCGTAGTGCTGGATCATAGCGGCTATCTCATTTCGACGACGGGCCCAGTCGCTGAACTGGGTGACGCGTCCGCTGCCGTCAGCCCACAGAAGGGGATCGGGCAGATCGTGGATGACTGGCAGGTCAGCCGGAGCCGGCATCACCGGCACGGCATACTGACGGCCCGTGTTCTCCTCGGCATAGACCCGAGGAACAGCCGTCTGGGCGACAGCCACCTGTACGGTTGCTGCAAGGAATGCTCCAAACAAGAATCTCTTCATACCGTTTTCACTTTTTGGCTGCAAAGTTAGTCATTTTCGGGTAGAAGCACCTTGGCTCTTGTTACAGAAAGTTTTCCGAATGTCTCATTTCGGTGAAAACACGTCAAAAGGCTTTCGCACTTGGAAGATTATTCGTAACTTTGTGCCAAATTATTATTATCAGATATGTTATCAACCTTACTTTCCACCATCCTCGTCATCAACGAAGTGATGGCCTCGAACGCGGGCGAAGTGATGAGCCCCGCCACTAACTTTGACAGTTGGATAGAATTATATAACCCTGCCGACGCAGCCGTCGACCTGGGCGGGATGACCCTCAGCGATGCCGAAGGCCACAACTGGCAGATGCCGAAGGATATGGGCAGCGTGCCCGCCGGCGGCTTCAAGGTGGTCTGGCTCGGCTCCAACAACATCAAGAGCAACCAGGCCACCTTCAAACTGGACTGCGACGGCGGTACCATCACCCTGACTGACAAGAGCGGCAGCGTGGTGGCCGAGCAGACCTACCCCGAAGCCCTGAGCCGCACGGCCTGGGCTCGCAAAACCGACGGCGGCGACGAATGGGGCTGGACAGCCACCCCCACCCCGGAGGCCACCAACAGCACCTCGAAGTTTGCCACCGAACGTCTGGCGGCCCCCGTGGTCAGCACGGGCAGCAAACTCTTTACTGGCTCTATGGCATTCGAGGTCAGCATCCCCGAAGGGGCCGCGCTGATGTACACCACCGACGGCAGCATGCCCCTGGCCCCGAGAGACGAGGCGGCATCGCCATGGACGGACTACATCAAGAACGGCAACTGCGAGGGTACGGATGCCAGTTGTATGATCAGCCGCGATGCCGGCGGGAGTGGCGACACGGAGCGCATCGAGGACGGCATCGGCTACAACGGCTCGCGTGGCATCAGGGTTCACGCCATCGCCAATCCCCAGAACGACTACGATGCCCAACTCTTCGTCTACACCCCCGGCCACATCTGGCGGTCGGGCGAGAAATACCGTTTCCGGATGAAGGTGCGTGCCGACAAGCCCGCACACATCACGGCACAGACCCACACCACGCCCCACAACTACATCTACCACACCATCCTGCAAGGCGGCTACGACGTCACGACGGCGTGGCAGGAGATCGAGTACGAGGGCACCATCACCGACGAGCAAGTCAAGAAGGAGGGCACCTGGTCCTGGTGGGGGTACCAGGAGACCGTGAAGGATATGCAGACCATCGCCTTCAACCTGAACGAGAACAAGCAGGAGAACAATTTCTACTTCGACGACATCTCGTGGGAACTCTACGACGACACGGAGATGGACAAGACACAGCAGAGCACTGACGGCAAGTTTACCGTGAAGGGCACGACGAACTACACCTTCCGCCTCTATCAGGACGGCTACCTGCCCAGCGTGCCCGTCACCCGCAGTTTCATCCAGACTTCCAACAAGTACACCCTCCCCATCATCAGCATCGTGGGCGACAAGCACTACTTCACCGACCCGAAGATCGGCATCGACTGCGAGGGCGACGGCACCAACGGCGCGACGGGCAACGGCCAGAACCAGCCGAGGAACTACAACCAGGACTGGGACCGCCCCGTGAACTTCAGTTACCTCAGTCCTGAGGGCGAGATGCTCTTCAACCAAGACGTGAACCTCAGTGTCTCAGGCGGCTACACCCGCACCCAGCGGTTCCGCTCGTTCAAACTGAAGTCCAACAAGGTGTTCGACGGGATGAACCGCTTCGACTACAGTTTCTTCCCCCAGAAGCCCTACATCCGCAGCAAGGTGCTGCTGGTGCGCAACGGCGGCAACGACATCTGGCGGCACAACGCCCGTTTCTTCGACCCCGCCCTGGAGACCATCATCCAGCGTTCGGGCATCGACGTCGACGTGCAGTCGTACGTACCTATTATAGAATATGTGAACGGCGAACTGCGCGGCGTGCTGAATCTGCGTGAGCCTAACAACGACAAGTTCGCCTATGCAAACTTCGGCTACGACGACGAGGAACTGGACGCCTTCGAGAACCTCATTTTCAAGAACGGCGACGACAAGGTCATCAAGCGCATCTTCGAACTGGGCAGCCACATCAACGACACGGGTGCCTACGACGAACTGAAGACCCTGCTCGACATCGACGAGTTCACCAACTATATGGCCGTCACCTTCTATCTCTACAACGACGACTGGCCAGACAACAACATCAAGGGCTACCGCAGCCGCAACGACGGACGCTACCGTTTCGTCAGTTTCGACCTCGACTATGCCTTCAAGGGGTGCTGGAACTACAGTGACGACAATCCCTTCACCACCTTCGCCAAGTTCAAGGACAACTCGGCTCCCCGAACCAACTACAACAAGGACATCGTCAACCTCTTCCTCAACCTCCTGAACCACGACGCGTATCGCCGCAAGTTCATCGACACCTTCTGTGTGGTGGGCGGCAGCGTCTTCGACGAGACCAAGGCCAATGCCATCGTCGACGAACTGCTGAAGAACGTCAAGGCGATGTGCCAGATGATGAGGAACCAGGGCATCAACGACGGCCACGAACCCGACAAGGCCGCCAACACCATCAAGTCGAACCTGAAGGGACGCTCCGAGAAACTGACGGGCTATCTGAAGCAGTTCCAGCCGATGAAGTTGAGCGGCAGCACCAAGCAGAGTGTCACCCTGAATGCCGACACCGAAGGGGCCAAGATCCTGGTGAACGGCATCAACGTGCCCTACGCCGCCTTCAAGGGACACCTCTTCGCCCCTGTCCGCCTCGAGGCCCAGGCGCCCGCTGGCTATCGCTTCGCCGGATGGAAGAAGGGCAACGCCATCCTCTCGACGGATGCCGCCATCGACCTGCCCAATGACAACAGCGTCAGCCTGACAGCCACCTTCTCACCTCTCACCTCTGACCTCTTACCACTCGACGACATCACCCCCGTACGCATCAACGAGGTAAGCGCTGCCAACGGCATCTATGTCAACGAATACTTCAAGCGCAACGACTGGGTGGAACTCTACAACACCACCAGCCAGCCCATCGGCGTGGAGGGAATGTACCTCAGCGACAAGGCAACCAATCCCAAGAAGTACCAGATTACCAAGGGCAACAGCCAGGCATCGACCACGATCCCGGGCCACGGCTATCTCGTCGTCTGGTGCGACAAACTGGAACCCGTCTCGCAACTCCACGCCTCATTCAAACTGGCAGCCGAGGGTGGCGACGTGCTCCTGACCGCCGCGGACGAGTCGTGGACAGACCGGCTGACCTATGGAGAGATGAAGAGCGACGAGACAGCCGGCCGCTATCCTGACGGGGCTGCCAATGTGGTGCGGATGAACGTGCCCACCATCGGCTACGGCAACCTCACCTCCAGTTATGCCGCCAGCATCGACCAGAGCGCCCAGACCGGCATCGACTCTCACCTCTTACCTCTCACCTCTCACCTCTCCATCCACTACGCCGTCGGTCGTCTGGGCATCCACGGCCCCGTCTCGGTAATGGGCGAAGAGGTCAGCGTCAGCATTACCAACCTCGCCGGACAGCGTGTTGTCAGTCTCACCACCCCGCTCACTATGGGCTATGCAGAGGTAGCGCTCGACCATCTGCCCGCCGGCATCTACATCGCCACCGCCACCGACGCACAAGGCCAGACGGTCACCTGCAAGTTTATCATCAAATAAAGAAACAATATGAAGAAGATGCTTTTCGTCCTCACGGCCTGTATGGCCACGATGCTGACCGCCTCGGCACAGGACAAACTGTACAACAACGAGTTTCCCCTCGGGGATGTCACCCTGCTCGACGGCCCGCTGAAGAAGGCCCGCGACCTGAACATCAAGACGCTGCTGCAGTACGACTGCGACCGGCTGTTGGCACCCTATCGCAAGGAGGCTGGTCTGGAGCCCAAGGCCAAGACCTACCCCAACTGGGACGGACTGGACGGCCACGTGGGCGGTCACTACCTGACGGCGATGGCCATCAATGCCGCCACAGGCAATGAGGAGTGCCGTCAGCGAATGGTGTATATGATCAAGGAACTGCAGGCGTGCGCTGATGCCAACACGAAGAACCACCCCGAGTGGGGACGTGGCTACGTGGGCGGTATGCCCAACAGCGAGCGCATCTGGAGCAACTTCAAGCGAGGCGACTTCGGCGTCTACTTCGGTTCGTGGGCACCGTTCTATAATCTACATAAGATGTACGCGGGCCTGCGCGATGCCTGGCTCTACTGCGGCAACGAACAGTCCAAGACGCTCTTCCTCGGCTTCTGCGACTGGGCCATCGACCTGACGGCCAACCTCTCTGATGCCCAGATGGAGCAGATGCTCAACAACGAGCACGGTGGTATGAACGAGGTGCTGGCCGATGCCTACGCCATCACCAACGACAAGAAATACCTCGACGTGGCCAAGCGCTTCTCTCATCGTCGGCTGCTGACGCCGATGTCTCAGCGCGTGGACAATCTTGATAATATGCACGCCAATACCCAGGTGCCGAAGGTTGTCGGCTTCGAGCGCATTGCCGAACTGGACGGGAACGAGCCTTACCACCAGGCGGCTGATTTCTTCTGGGATATCGTCACGGGCGAGCGGTCATTAGCCTTCGGCGGCAACTCGCGTCGTGAGCACTTCCCCAGCAAGGAGGCGTGTATGGACTTCATCAACGACATCGACGGCCCGGAGACCTGCAACACCAACAATATGCTCAAGTTGACGGAGGATATGCACCGCCGCAACCCCGAGGCCCGCTATGCCGACTACTACGAACTGGCCACGTTTAACCATATTCTCTCCTCGCAGCATCCTGAGCACGGCGGCTACGTCTACTTCACACCAGCCCGTCCGCGCCACTACCGCAACTACTCGGCCCCCAACGAGGCGATGTGGTGCTGCGTAGGTACAGGTATGGAGAACCACGGTAAGTACGGGCAGTTCGTCTATACCCACGTGGGCAAGGCTCTTTATGTGAACCTCTTCGTCGCCTCCGAGTTGAACTGGCGCGAACAGGGCATCCGTCTGCGCCAGGAAACCGACTTCCCCTATAGCGAGACCAGCCGCATCACCATCGCTGAGGGCAAGGGACAGTTCCCGTTGCTCGTCCGCTATCCGGGCTGGGTGAAGCCGGGCGACTTCTCGGTGAAGGTGAACGGTCAGCCCGTAGACATCATCACAGGCCCTTCATCCTACGTCACCATCGACCGCAAGTGGAAGAAGGGCGACGTCGTCGAACTATCCTTCCCGATGCACAACAGCATCAAGTACCTGCCCAACGTGCCACAGTACGTCGCCCTGATGCACGGCCCCATCCTGCTCGGTATGAAGACGGGTACGGAAGACCTGGCTCACCTCGTGGCCGATGACAGCCGCTTCGGCCAGTATGCCGGTGGCAAGAAACTGCCCATCAACGAGGCCCCCATCCTCATTAATGACCGGATTGAAGAGATCGCTAACCAGTTGACACCGATTGAAGGCAAGCCGCTGCACTTCACGCTCTCGACAAAGATGGAAAACGGCATCCACAACGAGATACAGCCATTCTTCGAAATTCACGACAGCCGCTATATGATCTACTGGCTCGCCCTCTCCGAGCAGCGTTATCAGGGCTACCTCGAACAGTTAGCCAAGGCCGAGCAGGAGCGTCAGGCCCTGGAGGCCCGCACCGTCGACAAGGTGCAGCCCGGCGAGCAACAGCCTGAGACCGACCACAAGATGGAGACCGACCAGTCGCAGGTGGGCAATACCAACGACGTGTTCTGGCGCGATGCCCGCGACGGCCATTTCTTCAGTTACCTGATGCAGACCGTAGGCCGCACCGACCTGCAGTTGCGCCTGAAGTACTGGGGCGTAGGTGAGTGGAAGAGTCACGAGTTCGACATTTTCATCGACGATGTGCTCGTTCAGTCAGTCAACAATACGGGCAAGTATCGCATCAGCGAGTGGAAATACGAAACCTACGACATCCCTGCCGAACTGCTGAAGGGCAAGACGCAGGTACGGGTGAAGTTCGTGGCCAAGCCCCGTAAGCAAATTGGCGAGATTTATGGTGTACGTCTGATTAAAACCACACAGGAATAATGAGAAGACTGATAGCCCTGATGGCCCTGCCGTTTGCGCTGGGAGCACAGGCCCAGACCACAGAAGTTCCAGACTGGGAGAATCCACACGTCATCGGCATCAACAAACTGCCCTACCACGCCACGCTGCAACTGCCGTCCATACCCCACGAGGAAGCCTTCTTGCTCGACGGCAAGTGGTTCTTCCACTGGTCGCCCGACCCGGAGCACCGGCCCGTGGGCTTCGAGGCGATGGACTATGACGTGAGCGAGTGGGACAGGATTACCGTGCCCGGCAACTGGCAGACGCAGGGCTTCGGCATGCCGATCTACACCAATATCAGTTATCCCTTCCAGCGCAACCGGCCCAGTGTCACCAGCGAGCCACCGAAGGACTGGTACGCCTATGACCATCGCAATCCCGTGGGCAGTTATGTAACCTTCTTCTCTGCCAAGAAGAGCGACAAGGATATGCGCAAAATCCTCCACTTCGGCGGTGTCCACTCCGCCTTCTACGTCTGGGTGAACGGTCGGAAGGTGGGCTACAGCCAGAACTCGATGTCGCCCACTGAGTTCGACATCACCGACTACATACAGGAAGGTGAGAACCGTCTGGCCGTCGAGGTCTATCGCTGGAGCGACGGTTCCTATCTCGAAGACCAGGACTTCTGGCGCCTCAGCGGCATCTTCCGCAGCGTAGAGATCTGGTCGCGACCGGCACAGCACATCGCCGACTACCGTCTCATCGCCGAGCCGTCTCGCGACTACCAGAGCGCCACCGTCGGTGCCACCGTCACCATCACCAACAGCGCCACGAAGCCCGTTAAACCCCTCACCGCCCGCCTCACCGTCGAAGGCACTGACACCAACGGTCTCCCCGTCCGTTCAGTATGCAGTTGTGCCACAACTGCCCTTTCTCCCCACGACACCACCACCGTCGCCCTCACCGCTCCCCTCTCCCACCCCCTTCTCTGGAGCGCCGAGAAGCCCAACCTCTACCAGACCACCCTCGAACTCCTCTCACCTGGCGGCCAGGTCATCGAGACCTTCCGCTATCACCTCGGCGTGAAGCGCGTAGAGTGCGTGGGTGAAGTCTTCAAGATCAACGGCAAGAACGTGAAACTGCGCGGCGTGAACCGCCACGACCACCATCCCGTCACGGGCCGCTACGTAGATCCTGCCACGCTGGAACTCGACGTGCGTCTGATGAAGCAGGCCAACATCAACTTCCTGCGCACCAGCCACTACCCCCAGATGCCGCTGCTCTACGAACTCTGCGACCGCTACGGCATCTACGTGATGGACGAGGCCAACCAGGAGAGCCACGGCTACGGCTATGCCAACGAAGAGATGGGCCACGATCCCGACTGGCGCGAGGCCCACGTAGACCGTGCCGTCTCATTGGTTCAGCGCGACAAAAACCATCCCAGCATCATCCTCTGGAGCCTCGGCAATGAGGGCGGCATCGGCCCCAACATCCAGGCGATGTACGACACCGTCTGCCGTCTGGACAGCACTCGCCTGCCCTTCTACGACTGTCATCCCCGTTACTCTGCCCTCCACGACTTCGGCTACCCCTATCCCGATGACCTTATCCGCGAATCGGCGAAAGAGACCGAGAAGCCACTCATTGCCCGCGAATATGCCCACGCCATGGGCAACTCGATGGGCAACTTGCAGGAGTACTGGGATGTCATCTACGCCGACAGCAGCATCGCCGGTGCTGCCATCTGGGACTGGGTGGACCAAGGCCTGGCGAAGGATGGCTATTGGGCCTACGGCGGCGACTTCGGCGACAAGCCAAATGATGGTAACTTCAACATCAACGGCCTCGTCGCTCCCGACCGCGTGCCCCATCCCCACTACTACGAGGTGCAGCACGTCTACCAGCCCATCTCCTTCGTGCACGAAGGAGATTACATCCGCCTGATCAACCGCAATCAGTTCACCGCCCTCGACGAATACGACTACACCTATACCTTGCTCCAGAAAGGTGACAGCATAGCCAGCGGCCCCCTCACCCTTAGTGGCGACCGCCTTGCAATTCCAACGCTCCCGAAAGATGCGAAACACCCGGACTTCCTCAACGTCTATGCCCGCTTGCGCAGAGCCACCCCTTGGGCACCTGCCGGCTACCCCATCGCCAAGGCGCAACTTAGTGTCGCCCCCCCCAATTGTCCTGTATGTTGCGATGCCATCGCAACACCCCTCAAAAAACCGAAACTGAAGAAGACCAAAGACGGTTTCTCCATCACCACCCCCGAAGGAATTATCACCATCGACAAGCGCGGTGCCCTCACCAGTTGGCAAATCGATGGCAAGGAAATGCTCGTCGCCCCCTTGGAGCCTTACTTCTGGAAGCCCGAGAACGACAACCAAAGCAAGGCCAACTTTGCCCAGCGTCTGGCCGTCTGGAAAGATGCTGCCGACAAGCGCACCGTCCGCTCTGTCACGGCAAAGAAGGGCAAGAACAGCGTCACCATCACTGCCGAGATGTCGCTGCCCGTAGGGGCCGACTACACGCTGACCTACACAATCAAGGGCAATGGCGAGGTGAAGGTCGAGGCCGACTATCAGCCTACTGCCACCGACATCCCCTTGATTCCTAAGTTCGGTATGCGGATGCGCCTGCCAGCCAACTTTACCAACGTAGAATATTACGGTCGCGGCCCGTGGGAGAACTATCCCGACCGCAAGCGCTCCGCCTTCGTCGGCCACTACAAGATGCCGCTCTCTGAGTTTGAGACGGAATACGTGAAGCCTCAGGACAACGGCAACCGCTGCGACGTGCGCTGGCTGGAGTTATCCAACGGTCAGCGGACGCTGCGTGTCGACGGCTGCCAGCCCCTCTGCATCCGTGTCTGGGACTATGGCGAGGAAGACCTGGAAGACGTTCGCCATCCCAATGACATCACCCGTGGCCGCTTCGTCAACCTGAACATTGATGAGAACATCCACGGCGTAGGCGGTGCCGACACCTGGGGCAAGCGAACACTGCCGCAGTACACCCTCGACGGCAACCTGCCCCGCCACTATTCCTTCAACATAAGAATTGAGAAGAGGTGAGTCCTCGGGGAGTTTGGACGGAGTAAAGTCCAGGTATGGTGTCAATTCCGTCATTTGTGTCATTATCGAATAAAAATTTCGCAACTATTTTGCCTCAACGTGCGATAATTCAATAATTATTTGTATCTTTGCGCCGTAAACATCAAATACAACAGCATTATGAGCGAAAGAGACAAACAGATTGAACAGGAGCGCAAGGGCGTGGTCGAACTGCTCCTGAAGAAGAACGGACTGACACGCAGACAACTCGTAGATGACCTCGTAGGCATGTGGGCAGCCAGTTGGGCTGTCCTCGTGGGTGGCTACAGTGGCGATGCCCGGTTCCAGAAGGATGCCGACTGTTTGCACTATCTCTACTCTCTCACGGGCAAACGGCTCTACATCTCGACGCTCAGCGTGGCGATTTCTCAGTAAACTCTAATTCCCCCAACCGCTATGCAGAAAGTGTGTGAGACGATAGGATTATTAAACTAATAAGATGACAACGAATATGGCAAGAGAAGACATCGTACAGAAGTGGCTCGACCACGTACACGAGGACATCAGCGCAGCCGAGGACTTGCACAAGACAGGGCATCAGCTCTACGTGGCTTTCCTCTGTCACCAAGCCATCGAGAAAGCCCTGAAAGCCTACTATATCGCGACTCACGAAGAAGACCCGCGCTACACCCACAGCCACTCGCAGTTGCTGGAGGACTGCGAGCTGACCGACGAAATCTCGCCCGAGCACCTGAGGTTCATAGACTTCATGGTGCCTATGTACATCAAGGCCCGCTATCCCGAGCAGAAGGTCGCCGCCGCACGGTCGCTGACAAAGGAAATCTGCGAGCATATTATCACGACAACAAAAGAACTGACACAATGGATAGAAGAACGCTTACCAGAGAAGAAGCCCTCGACACCGTGCGACGATACAAACAAGTGATTCGCCTACGCTACAAGACTGAGCCGAAGGTCATCATGTATGGCTCGTATGCCAAGGGCTATGCCAATCCCGACAGCGATATTGATGTCGCCGTCATTGTCCCCGGAAGCGAAATCACAGACCCGTGGGAGCAGTGGGCCGACATTGCAGGCGACGTTCGCAAAGTCAGCACCCTCATCGAGCCTGTGCTGATGGAAGACCAAGAAGACACTATGCTCTACCGCGAAGTGATGCGGACGGGCGTGGCTGTGTGAAACTCTAATTTCCCCGCCACTATTCCTTCAACATAAGAATTGAGAAGAGGTGAGTCCTCGGGGAGTTTGGACGGAGTAAAGTCCAGGATTACTCCGGGCAAACTCCCAGTTTGCTCCGTCCAAACTCCGACTTGTCAAAGGGCACTATGACGGAATGACACAATTGACAGAATTAATATCGAAATCCTACGCGTACCGCGCAGGTACACATATACGCGCGCAGTACGCGAGGAATCTTTGGTATATGGTGTCAATTCCGTCATTTGTGTCATTGTCGGATAAATATTTCGCAACAATACATTGTTAATATCCGTGCAGACGCGCGTAAATATACGGCTTTCCGTGCACTGTTCTCATTTCCTCATTCTGCTATGATTTGCGTATCAAAGAACTCCCGACGCAGAGCCACCAGCCTGTTTCAATGGCTCTTTGTCGGGGGCAAAAGTACATAAATAATATGAAATGAGCAAACTTTTGGCTGATTTTTGCATAAATCCATTGTTATTTGAGAAAAAAAAACTAATTTTGCAACGAAAAGGCGACGTAGGTCAACTTTCAACAAAGAAGATACAAACAACAAAGGAAGTGAGGTGATTATGCCAGAGTTTGATTTATTTACAGGAAGAGAAGAAAGAATGAAGGCTGTGGCCAAGAAGGCTGCAGCATCAAAGGAAAGTGCCATCAAGTTTTTGATTGAGGCTGGTATTTTGGAGCCATCAGGCGAATTAGCACCCCATCTGAGATGAAGGAATCTCTTTATTCAAGGCGATCTAACCTGATTATTGGTTTCCACGGATGCGACCAGACCGTCGTAGATAAGGTGTTGGCTGGTGAGGAAAACCTTCTTGCCAGTACCAATGATTATGACTGGTTGGGCAATGGCATCTACTTCTGGGAAAACAACGAGACACGAGCATTGCAATGGGCACAGGATTTGGCAAGACGCAAGAACTCTTCAGTTAAAAATCCCGCAGTGATAGGAGCCATCATCGATTTGGGATATTGCTTTGACCTTACGGATAGCATCTATCTGAATGAATTAAGAAACGCATACGATGTTTTCTCTGACCTCTATACTGAGACAGGCCAGCCACTCCCACAGAATACTGATATTGGCAATTCAACGGACAAATTGATTAGAAAGTTGGATTGCGCAGTTATTCAGACAGCCCATAAGTTAAACCGTGATGCAAACAAGCATCCCTATGACTCTGTACGTGGCGTATTTTGGGAAGGAAAGCCGCTTTACCCTAATGCAGGATTTGCGGAAAAGAACCATATCCAGATATGCGTCTGCAATCCTAACTGCATCAAGGGCTATTTTCTTCCAAGAGGTATTGACAAGGCATATCCCAATCCATAGTAATACACAAAGTAATTAGTCAACTATC